>Ga0315268_10004708_pt1 | contig 14749 bp, 10 predicted proteins | sample C1_top_MG_FD_204535 | JGI IMG/M metagenome (GOLD analysis project Ga0315268, IMG submission 204535) | Sediment microbial communities from Yellowstone Lake, YNP, Wyoming, USA - C1_top | ecosystem: Environmental > Aquatic > Freshwater > Lake > Sediment | place: USA: Wyoming | collected 2017-08-01
TATTGACCTGCCGCCCGGCACGGGCGATGCGCAGTTGACGCTGGCGCAGTCGGTCCCGTTGACGGGCGCCATCATCGTCACCACGCCTCAGGACGTGGCGCTCGGCGATGCTGTCAAGGGGCTGGCGATGTTCCAGACGCTGCAAGTGCCCATCATCGGCATTGTCGAAAACATGGGCACGTTCATTTGCCCTAACTGCGGTCACCCGACAGACATTTTTGGCACAGGCGGCGGCGCGAGAATGGCCCAGCGGCTGGGCGTGCCGTTCCTGGGCAGCGTGCCGATTGACCCGCGTGTCCGCGAAGGCGGCGACAATGGCAAGCCGATTGTGTCCATTGATCCCGACGGCCCGGCCGGCAAAGCCATGCAGCAGATCTCGCGCGATGTGGCAGCTCGTATCAGCGTCATCAACCTGGGCGATGAATGATTCGGAATTTACCATGAGTCTATTCGATCCTGTTTCGGGCCAGCAAGTCTCTGGCCCTCAACTTCCTGGCTACGAAGACCTTCAAGGCTGTATTCGCTGTGGGCGATGCTTGCCTGTCTGCCCGACGTATCAACAGACGCAATTGGAGATGTTTTCTCCACGCGGAAGGTTGAGCTTGCTTCGCGCGGTGGAAGACGGTAAACTTGATTTGACCGCGGGTGTCGAGGAACATCTTTACCATTGCCTCGATTGCCGCGCGTGCAACACGGTCTGCCCACCCGGCGTGCGCATCGGTGAATTGATCGTCCACGGTCGCGTGGCGATTGAAGAGAAACACCCGCGCCCGTGGCTGATCAAGTTCATATTGCGGAACGTCCTCATCAGCGCGGAGCGAGCCGAGGTTATCTCTGCGCCGTTGCGCTTCCTGCAAGCTCTGGGGCTTGATCGCTTTGGCGCCAGGCTGTTGAGCTGGCTGCCTGGCCTCGGCAAAAAGCTGAACGAGCTGGTTCAATTTGCGCCGCGCATGGGCAAACCGCTCCGCAAGGAACTTGCGCTCGTCACGCCTGCGCGGGGCGAAAGGAAACACCGCGTGGCGTTCTTCTTGGGCTGCATGATGAACGTCGCCATGCCCGACACGAGCCGCGCCACGGTACGCCTATTGACCAAGCTCGGCTGCGAAGTCGTCACGCCGCACGGGCAGGCGTGCTGTGGCGCTCCGCAGGACGATCAAGCCATGCGCCCGCTTTCGCGCGATTTCGCTCGGCGCAACATCGAGTTGTTCGAGAAGGTGATAGGCGGGGTCGAAGCTATCGTCACCGATTGCGCGGGATGCAGCGGCGCGCTGAAAGAATATGCCGAGTGGCTGCATGACGATCAGAAGTGGACCGGGCGCGCCAGGAAATTCAGCGACAGGGTGTGCGACGTCACCGAGTACGCCGATTCGATCTGGCCAAAGGACTTGCGTCCACACTACCCGTTGGGGACCAACGTTCGCGCGACGTACCACGACCCGTGCCACCTGTCGAATATTCAAAACGTGCGCCAGCAGCCACGCCATTTGCTCTCGCACGTGGAAGGACTGGACCTGCGGCCCCTGCCCGATTCGTTCCCAGTTCGGTGCTGCGGCAGTGCGGGCATCTATAACATCACGCACACGCCGATGGCGCTCGAATTGCTCGACCGCAAGATGGAAGACATTGACGCCACGGGCGCAGAGTTGATCGTGAGTGCCAATCCCGGCTGCTTGATGCAGTTAGAGTGGGGCGTCAAGCGTAGCGGCGACAAGATGCAGGTTAAGCACATCGTTAGAGTATTAGACGAGAGTATCAAGTAACCAGTGGTCGGCGAGTGATCAATGGTCAGTTATCGGATGAGCAAGAATGAGTGAAAGCGTGAGGTTCCCGGTCGAAACTACAGCTTCCCTGCCGAAGCGAATTGCGGGCGTCCGTTTTCAAGAGGTCGGAAAAGTTTATCACTTTGACGCTTCGGCTCAGCCCGTCCTGCAGGTGGGCGATTTTGTCATTGTCGAGACGACGCGGGGCCGCCAGATGGGCGCGGTGGCTTCGGTCGAGCCATTTAATGGACAGCGGTCGGCGGAAGGGCCGCTCAAGCCGATTGAGCGGCGCGCCACCGGGCGCGACCTTGCGGTTCGCAAGTATTGGGAAGACAAAGAACTGGAAGCGCTCATTATCTGCCGCGAGGCCAACAAGCATCTGGGACTCCCCATCAAGATCGTCAAGGCCGAGTACAGCTTTGATGGCGTGCGGCTGACTTTTCTCTACAGCGCGGATTCAGAGGAAGAGAAAGTAGATACCAAGGATCTCAGACAAGAAGTATCCAAATCGTTCCGCGCCCGCGTTGACATGAAGCTCATCGGCCCGCGCGATGTGGCCAAGCTCCTCGGCGGGTTTGGCGCTTGCGGCGAAGTGCGTTGCTGCTCTCGCTTCCTGACCGAGTTCAGCCCGGTCTCGATCAAGATGGCAAAAGAGCAGGGCATCAGCCTGAACCCGCAAGAGATCACGGGCATGTGCGGTCGCTTGCGCTGCTGCCTGGTGTACGAGTATGAGCAATACGTCATGGCGCGCAAAGCCCTGCCGGCGCGCAACAAAGAAGTCGGCACGCCGCACGGCAGAGGCCGCGTCGTTGACATTTTGCCGCTCAAAGATTCAGCGGTTGTGCTGGTGGGCGAGCAGACATTCGAAGTTCACCGCGAGCAAATCGTCCCAGTCGAAGAATGGGAAGCTCTGCAAAAGCGTGCCGCCGAACCGTGCGCCGGGGGCGAGAATTGCACCTGTGGCCTGCACAAGCCTCAGACTTCCGGGTCTGCCGAAGCAAAGCCCGCGCAACCCGTTGCCGAGAAACACGATCGCGCTGCACGTCGCCATCAGCGCCAGCGTCGTCACCCTGAGCAGAAAGGCGAGCCACAAGCAGGTGGGCCTGCTGACGGTGCACCTCAATCCCAACCTGATCGCAGACAGCGCCCCCAGCGTCCTGCACACGAACTGCCCGACGGGACTGATGCCTGAAACTCCGGTTCGATCTGCCCCGACCTTCCACGTTCGCAATGTGCCGGTCTATGGCGATTTGATTCTCGCGCCGATGGCCGGCTATTCCGACGTCCCTTTCCGAATGATCTGCCGCGAGTATGGCTCGGCAATGAGCTATACCGAGTTCGCTTCTGTGGATGGCATCCTGTGGGATGCCAAACGCACGCGCAAGATTCTCGATTATCGCGAGTCCGAGCGCCCCGTGACATTCCAGATTTTCGGCGCGGACGAAGATGCGATTATAAAGAGCGCGCTCATCGTGCAAGAGTGGGGCCCGGACATCATTGACATCAACCTCGGCTGTTCCACGCCTCGGATTTCCGGTCGAGGCGCGGGCGCGGGGCTTTTGCGCGACCCGGTCAAGATCGGCCGCATCTTTTCCCAGTTGTCTGGCGCGTTGCGCGTGCCGGTCACGGCCAAAATCCGGCTGGGCTGGGAGAGCGGCTCGCGCAATCACGTGCAAGTCGCGCGCATTCTTGAAGATAGCGGGGCTTCGCTCATCGCCGTTCATGGGCGGACGCGCGATCAGAATTATTCGCTGCCGGCCGATTGGAATGGGATTGCCGAGGTCAAGCAAGCCGTCAAGATTCCCGTCATCGGCAACGGCGACGTGAGGCGCGTGGCCGATATCGAGCGGATGAAGCAACTGACCGGCTGCGATGGCGTGATGATCGGGCAGGCAGCGATGGGCAACCCATGGATTTTCCAGCGTCGTGACTTTTGCGCGGTGCCGTTCATGGAAAAGGCGGCGATGGCGCGCCGCCATCTTTCGGCGATGGTCGAGTTCTATGGTGAAGACAAGGGCGTCACCTTGTTTCGCAAACATGCCGTGCGGTACCTGCGTGGTGTGCATGACTCTGCACGCATGCGCAATTGGGTCTTGACGCGCGAAACGATGGCGCAAGTGCTGGAGGGCGTGGCAGCTTTTGAAGCGCACGTGAATGCTTTGGCCGCAGACCATAGACCGATAACCGCAGACGATGTCCTGTGGTCGGCGGTCGGTGGTCCTCGGCCTTGAGGTAAACATGGACAACGCGATCATTAGCGAACTGAAACAGGCGGTTGGAGGCGACGGGCACATCAGCACTAGGCCCGAGGATTTGGCCGCGTATGCCTACGATGGCACGTGGGCCGAAGTACAGCCCGACGTTGTGATTCATCCGCAGACGACGGCGGAAGTCGCGGCAGTCCTGCGCATCGCGGACGGGCGGCGCATCCCTGTTGTGCCGCGCGGCGCGGCGACGGGATTGGCGGGCGCGGCAGTGCCGGTGCAAGGCTCAATCTGCCTCAACATGGCGCGGATGAACCGCATCCTCGAAATCTCCACTGCCGACACCCTGGCTGTAGCCCAGCCTGGTGTGGTGACGTACGATCTGCAACAGGCGGTCGAAAAGTATGGACTATTCTATCCACCCGATCCGGCGAGCGTCTATCAATGTACGCTGGGCGGCAACGTGGCGACGAACGCAGGCGGGCCGCGCTGCCTCAAATACGGCGTGACCGCCGATTATGTGTTGGGACTGACGGTCGTGTTGCCTGGCGGTCATGTGATGCGCACGGGTGGGCGAACGATCAAGGATGTGGCCGGCTACAACCTGACACAATTGTTCATTGGCTCGGAAGGAACGTTGGGCGTGGTCACGGAGATCACGGTGCGCCTCATTCCCAAGCCGGCTGCTGAGTTGACTGCACTCGCGGCGTTCCCCAGCTTGGCTGACGCGTGCACAGCGGTGGGCAACATTTTGCAGGCGGGCATCGTGCCACTCGTGACCGAGATCATGGATCAAGGCACGACCAAAGCGGTGGAAGATTTCAAGCATCTCGGATTGCCGACGGACGTCGAGGCAACGTTGCTAGTTGCGGTGGACGGCGACGCCGATTTGATTCAAAAAGAGATCGTCATCGTTGCGGACATTCTCAAGAAATCCGGCGCGCGCGAGGTGCGTCCGGCCAAGACCGAGGAAGAGTCCGAAGCGTTGTGGGACGCGCGGCGCAGCGTCAGCCCAAGCATCATGCGGCTGGCGCGCAACAAGTTGAGCGAGGACATTGCCGTGCCGCGCAGTCAGATTCCGGCGATGGTCGCGCGCTTGCAAGAGATCGCTCGCGCGCATGATGTGCGAATCGTGGTGTATGGTCACATTGGCGACGGCAACCTGCACCCGACCGTGCTGTGTGATCGGCGCGACGGCGCGTTGATGAAGCGCGTCGAAAAAGCCGCAGGCGAAATTTTGGAAGCGGCGGTCTCGCTCGGCGGGACACTCACAGGTGAGCACGGCATCGGCATCTTTAAGCGCGATCACGTCATCGGCGGCCTTGACCCGGTCAAGCTGGCGTGGATGATGGCGATCAAGCAACTGTTTGACCCGAACAACATCATGAACCCCGGTAAGAAATTGCCGGGGTAAGGTCTGGGTGGTTTTGCACGCTTCTGCTCAAGCGCCGACTCTTGCCGTGCCCGCTCCCACTATTCCGCCACCTACTATTCGACCTATCAAGTATCCACCGCCAAAGCCCACTTCCAGCACACGATCGTGAGGGCGCAAAGCCAGATGATCAAAAGCGACATCGTTCAAGGCCGCATTTCGTCTGTTCCACAGCGGACCCAAGATCAACCTGCCCACCAAGCCAGAAGGATGGCCGAGTTGTCTTGCCATTAGCTTGGCTATCATTGCCGCTCGCCTCCCAACTCTTCGGCACAAACAACCTCCCGCAGGTTGTATTAAATCCGCGGGAGGTCAAATGGCGTCAAGTTTGTTGAGTGTGGACGCTTTTACCGTCTCTGCAACGTCAAGCCCCTGGGAAGTCCCAGGGGCAAGCGTCTAGCCAACCTGTTCCACCAAATAGTTCTGGATGCCCATTTGCTGGATCTGCTCGAGCTGCGCTTCGAGCCAATCAATATGAGCTTCTTCATCCTTGAGGATGGATTCGAGGAGTTCGCGCGACCCGTTGTCGCCGACTTCCACGGCCATACGGATGCCATCGTTGTATGCCTTGACCGCGCCGGCCTCGGCGGCCCAGTCGCTTTTGAGCTGGGCCTCGACGTCTGCGCCGATGTTTATCATGTTCAGATTGCTGACGATGGGCTTGCCCTCCAGAAACAAGATGCGCCCGATCAGCTTTTCGGCGTGTTTCATTTCGTCAATGGCGCGTTTCTCAATAGCTTCATGGAGATGCTGGAATCTCCAATTCGCGCACATTTCTGAATGTACCATGTACTGGCTGATGGCGGTCAGTTCATCGGAAAGAAGCGCGTTCAACTTGTCAATGATTTTGTCGTTGCCTTTCATGTTCTCAAGCCTCCTTGATAGTTGTGGTTTGCCCTCATTCTCGCAGAGGGTAGATCGCCTTGTGTAGTTATAACCCGCGCGCGCCACGGATGTACGGCGTGCCCAACGCCGCTGGAGCGCCCAATCGCTTGCGCATGGCCTCGCGGCTCACCAGCACCAGTACGATGATGGTCAGCGCATAGGGCACCATCTGCAAAAAAAAGCCAAGCATGGGCGTAGTATAGAACGGATTGACAAAGCCATAGAGAACCTGGGGCCCTTGCAGGTCGAGGATCAGGCGGCGGAGTGCGCCGAACGCGTAACCGCCCAACGCTGCGCGCCACGGATCCCACTGCGCAAAGATTACCAGGCCGATGGCAATCCAGCCTTGACCGGCAGTCGTCAATTCGCTGAACCAGCCCGGCGAAACGGCCAGGCTGATCGTTGCACCTGCCAGCCCGGCCAACAGTCCGCCGACCAGCACGTAGATATAGCGCAGACCATACACGCTGATGCCCAGCGCATCGGCAGCGGCTGGATATTCACCCACGGCGCGCAAGTGCAGGCCAGGTCGCGTGCGGTTGATGTAGAACCATGCCAACGGAGTCAGCACATAGCCCACATAAACCAGCACGTGCTGATTGGTGAAAAAAATCGGGCCGATGAGCGGGATGAGCGATAGAACCGGAACCGTGAATGACGGCAACAAGGAGACCGTGCCCGCTTTGCTCAATCCTTCGCCTAGCACCATGCTCAAGCCAACGCCCACAAAGTTGATGGCCAGGCCGCTCACTACTTGATCGGCTTGAAAGTTGATCGTCACCAAAGCGTGCAACAGACTGAGTGCGCCCGAGAACAGCATGGCATACATCACGCCCAGCCATGGATTGCCGCCCATCGCCACGGTCTTGTAGGCTGTCATCGCGCCGATGAGCATCATGCCTTCCACGCCCAGGTTCATCACGCCAGAGCGCTCGGCCATCATCTCGCCGATCGCGGCAAACAGCAACACCGTGCCGCTTGCCACTCCTGCTTGAAGAACGTTGATCCAATCAATCATCTGACTTTACCTTTTGAAACGCCAAGCATCAGAAAGTTGATTGACATTTTGGCGTTCTTTGCGTCTTTGCGGCAAATCTTTCCTTATCTCCGCACGAGGCGCACGTGGTATCGCAGCAAAACATCGCTGGCAATGACGGTAAACAGGATGATGCCCTGTAACATGCGCGGAATGCCCGAGGGCTGAATCTCGCGCCCGGCCAGCAACAGCGCGCCAAACAAGATCGAAGCCAGGATCACGCCAAACGCATTCAACTTGGCGAGCCATGCGATGATGATGCCAGTGAACCCATAGCCCGGCGAGATAGAGCCTTGCAGACGATGAACCACGCCGCTGATTTCCGACATGCCTGCCAGCCCGGCCAATCCTCCCGAGAGCATCATCAGCAGCACGGTGTTGCGGACAATTTTGATGCCCGCGTACTGTGCTGCCTTGGGGTTGTCGCCTGTGAGCCGAATCTCGTATCCCCACTGGCTGCGATTCATAATGAACCACACGACGACGGCCGCAACGATTCCGAATATCAGCCCCAGGTGAATCGTCAGGCCGGAAAAAGCTTTGACCTGTGCAGCGTAATCGGTGAGGCGTGGCAGCCACGCTGTCTTGGGGAACACAGGCGACATCTGAAAGCCGCGCTCGCTCCACGCGCCGAACACCCAAAAGAGCACCCATGACGTGGCGATATAGTTCATCATCAGGCTGGTGATGATCTCGTTGACCTTGAGCCTGGCCTTCAAGAAACCAGGCACCATTCCCCACAACGCGCCGCAGGCAAAACCGGCTGCCATCATCGTCGGGATCATGATAATGGCGGGCGTCCGGGGAGGCAGCAGCGGAGCCAATACGACCGCGCTGGCGCCCCACGCGCCCATAAAGAACTGCCCTTCCGCCCCAATGTTCCACAGCTTCATGCGAAAGGACAGTGTACAGGCTAGGCCGGTCAGAATGAGCGGCGTAGCTTTAACCAGCGTGTCGGAGAATACGCCAACGCTGCCGAACGCAGCTTTAAAGATGTGGATGTACGAGTCAATCGGGTTGCCGCCAGCCAACTGGATGACAATGCCGCCTAGCACAAGCGCCACGATGACCGCGCCAATCGAGATCGCAGGCGACAGCCAGCGCGGCGTGTCCAGGCGCGGCTCGATCACGATCTGGAACGGCAATTGGAACAGTGCTCCTCGCGTTTGAGAAGGTGTGCTTGTGGATACGCTCATATTATTCGTCCGCCGTATGACAAGTTGCCAACTTGTCATACAAATTCTCTTTTCGAGTGCCTGCCATCATCAAACCGATCTGTTCGAGGTCGGCTTCTTCTGCTTTCATCTCGCCCATGATCTGCCCTTCGTACATCACTACGATGCGATCCGCGAGCGACATGATCTCGTCCAATTCCTCCGACATGAGCAAGATCGCCGTGCCTTGTTCGCGCTCCTGAAGCAACAACCGGTGGACAGCTTCGATCGCGCCCACGTCCAATCCACGCGTGGGCTGCATTGCGACTATAACCTTGGGCGAGCAAGACATTTCACGGGCCAGGATCATCTTTTGCAGATTGCCGCCGGAAAGCAGGCGCGCTTCGGTGTCAATCGTGGGCGCTGCGATGTCATAGGCTTTCTTGAGCTTTTCGGCAGACTGTCGAATGAGCAGGCGGTTTAGTACCCAGCCCGACGCCATCGGCGGTTGCCGGTAGTTCTTCATGATGAGATTGTCAGCCACGCTCAAGCTGGGCGAGCTACCCACGCCCGCGCGGTCTTCCGGGATATGCGATACACCGCGCTCGATAGCTCGGCGAGGCGGGCTATTGCTAACCATTTCATCGCAGGCAACTATGCGCCCCTCGTTGCAACGTCGCAGGCCGGTGATGACTTGCGCCAATTCCGTTTGACCGTTGCCGGCAACACCTGCGATGCCGACGATTTCGCCAGAGCGCACTTGCAGCGAAAGGTTGCGGAGCGCAAGCAGGCCCCGATCGTTTTCCGCCGAGACAGCTTCGATAGACAATGCGACCGGGCCAGGTTTGACAGGTTCTTTATCCAGGCAGAAAACAACCTCGCGCCCCACCATCAAACGCGCCAGCTCGGACTTGGTCACACCCGTGGCGTTCACTCCGGCGGCAGTCACACGGCCGTGTTGCAGGACGGTGACACGATTAGCAATAGCCAGGACTTCGTCCAGTTTGTGGCTGATGAAAATGATCGAGTGGCCGCGCTGGGTCATCGAGCGCAGCGTGTTAAACAGCTCGCGCACTTCTTGCGGCGTCAGCACAGCCGTCGGCTCGTCCATGATGAGCACTCGCGCGCCGCGATAGAGCATCTTTAGAATCTCGACGCGCTGTTGCTCGCCCACTGAAAGCTGCCAGATCTTGGCTGCGGGATCAACCTTCAGTCCATACTGCTCCTGGAGCGCCAGAACCTTTTTTTCAAAGTCGGGCAGGCGGAGCAAAAAGCGCGGCTGGTCCAGCCCGAGCAAAATGTTTTCGGTGACGGTCTGCGAGGGGACGAGCATAAAGTGCTGGTGAACCATGCCCATACCGTGGGCGATAGCGTCGCGCGGCGAACTCAAGTTGACCCGTTGACCCTGGATAAAGATGCTGCCTTCTTCGGCTTTATAGAGTCCGGCCAGGACGTTCATCAACGTGCTTTTGCCTGCACCGTTTTCGCCCAGCAGCGCGTGCACCTCGCCCTCGCGCAAATCAAGGTCAACGTGATCGTTGGCAAGCACGCCGGGGAATCGCTTGACGATCCCGCGCATCTCTACAGCATTTTGGATTTGCATAGTAGTAGACAAGGACACAAGTAGACGCCGAACCAAAGGTTGGGACGGAAACAGGTAGACAAGTAGACGGGCATGGATGCCTGGTCTACTTGTCTACTTATCACTTGTCCATTACTTGACGGGTTCAGCGTTGATGCCGTCGGCCCACCATTTCATGCAGTACTTGCACTCGAGGCCGGGTGCGCCAGGCGGAAATTGGTCAAGATCGGCCTGGACCATCTTTTCGCCAGCCGGAACGACGATCTTGCCGGTGTTGTCCTTGACCGGGCCGGCGAACACGTCAAAGCGGGTGAACTTGCCGGCTTGCATTTGAGCCAGCGTGTCCTTGACCGTCTGGATCACTTCCGGCGGCAGGTCCTTTACGCCGGTCGTCAGGGTTTGGCCCTCCATAAAGCCAAAGATGCCCAACGAACCGCTGTCCACGTCAAAGTATTGCCAGCCGGGCTTGTAGGTCTTGGCGATGGTCTGCTTGACGACATCGGCATAGATCGGGCCCCAGTTCCAGTAGATGGTGGTGAGGCACCGTTCAACTTTGCACGAGCCGACATAGTCGTAGGTGACGCCCCACTTGCCCTTGGCCTGCGCCACGTCGGCCACAGCCGGCGTATCTGCGCCGGTCAAGACGACGTCGGCGCCGGCGTCAAACAGCGAAGCCGCCGAGTCCTTCTCGACAATAGGATCGTGCCAGGTATTGAGCCAGCGCACGTCCATTGTACATTCGGGACACGTTTTCTTTGCGCCGAGCATAAAGGCGTTGCCCAGGCGCAGCTCTTCAGGGATGGGGAAGGTGGCCATGTAGCCCAGCTTGGGGTTGCCATCCTTCTTGGCGCGCGCGCCGGCCAGCATCCCGGCCAGGTACTTCATGCTCTCCATCGCGCCGAACAAGTTGCCAAAGTTTGTTCCATTGGACTTGTACCCGCTGATGTGGACGTACGTGATGTCCGGGAATTCCTTGGAGACGGTTTCCATCGGATCCATGTAGCCGAAGGACGTGCCAAAAACCAGGTTAAAGCCCTTGCGCGACAGGCTGCGGAACACTTGCTCCGAGTCGGCGCCTTCCGGCACGTTCTCGATGTAGGCCGTGTGGACATTGGGCACGTTCTTTTCAACGTACTGGAAGCCTTCATAGTGCGCCTGGCTCCAACCGCCGTCGTCGTGCGGGCCGATGAGCACATAGGCCACGTTGAACTTGCCTTTTTCAATATCGGGAATCTGGAGAGCCGGCTGCGCCGGAGCGGCGGTCGGCTGAGCGGGCGCGGGAGCCTGGGTGGCTGCCGGAGCTGTGGCTGGCGCCGGCGTCGCCGCCGGAGCGCAGGCCGCTAAAAGTGTAGCGGCGATGGTGGCTAGAGCCACATAGGTGAAAAGTGTCTTGCGGGCAATCATCGTTTATCCTCCTGATAGAGTGGTGGAACGAAAAACGAGTTACTCAAGTGTGGAATCGTACTCGGTGGTTGGTTGCAGTGACCTCCTTTCTGCCAGGTGGTGCTTGTGGAGTGAACCGCATGAGATTAAGGCGGCTCACTCGATTCTGCCAGTTCTTGTGCGCTCAGTCAAACACACGAACGTTCTGCTCAAACTATCGCCCTCAGTGGCAGTGACTAGGCCACCTGGGATTTGCTGGTTGACTCGCCGCTGCCTTTGCCGACGCGGCGCACGACATGGAATCGAAAATAGCCTGGAACAAAATAGCTGAGTGAGTAATCCACCACGTGCCCGTCGCGCGTGTGAAGGTGCGCTTCTAATTTGAGCAGCACATCGCCGCGCTGCAGTCTGAGCCGGCGGGACAAAGTTTCGTCGGCAGCTTGGGCGACAATGTTGGTTCGCGAGTGGCTCAACGCTGGTCTTCCTCGTTCAATGAACAAGTCAAGCACTGAACCATTGAAGGCTTCGTCCAGGTCTTGAGGACGAAGGTAGTGGGTAGGCACAATATCCACCAGGTAGGCCACGGGCCGTGTACCGGTCAAGATTACGCGCGCCACCGAAAGCACGCGACTCCCCGGCGGTATGTCCAAACAACTGACTTCCTCTGGCGTTGCCTCACGTTCGACAATTTCGGCTTCGCCCATGTGAGTTTCCAGGCCGATGCGCCGTGCGAGTGTGTCAAGACTTTCCAGTTCCTCCAAGCCTGTTTCGATGATGGGAGGGGGTGAAGCAACAAATGTTCCTACGCCGTGCCGCCGAACGATCAACCCACGTTCCTCAAAGGAGCGCATGGCTTCGCGCAGGGTGGCGCGGGAGACGCCGAGTTGGTGCGCAAGTTGAGGCTCTGGCGGCAGTTGTTCGCCGACCTGGCGTTGATCCAATAGGGCCGCCAGCGCTTCGTTCACCTGCGCGCGCGGAGAGTGAAGGAGGGTCGTCCGAAGTTGCTTGCTTGAGGAAGAGTGCATAGCCAAGATGTCTGACCTCTCGCTCCTAATTATAAGGCCAGCCATGCCGGATGTCAAATACCAATTTGCCGGCTTGGGAGAGTCGAGTCGAACAATCACCCCGTTTTCTGATCAAGCTGAGAAAACGGGGTTTTGGCTACTATCCGCTGATCGCCTTGTGCCTGGGCATCCGGCTTACGATGGTGATGGCTTCCAGTCCAGTCACGCGGTCGCCAAAGGTCATCTGGCTGCGTGGCTTGTCTTCGCTTTCACGCTCTGGCACTCCAGCGACCCATAGCAGCGAGCCTTCTTCGGTGAATTTCCACTCGACAAACGCCTGACCGGTAAAGGTGCCCTCGGTGTCAATTGCGCACGAAAGCACTTTGCCCACTACCTTGCCGCGCTTGTCGGCGATGAGGTCGAGCTGCTTGGGCATCCGCACGTTCTTTTCGTTCACGCGGAAGCGAATGACCTGGCCCTTCATCTCGGCCTTATGGGCGATCCACGCGCCGCGTCCGATAAAGAACGGTTTATAGAGTTTGGAAAACGCGCCAAAGCCCGCATCGTCCGGCGTGAGATTGAGCGGCCCCGCCATCTCGTGACCGTAGAGCGGCAAGCCCGCTTCGGTGCGCAGGCTATCGCGCGCGCCCAGTCCGATGGGCTTGAGCCCGAACGGTGCGCCGGCTGCCATGATCTTGTTCCACAGCTCAGGCGCACGGTCGGGATGGACAAAGATTTCAAAGCTGAGCGGCTCGCCGGTATAGCCCGTGCGCGAGATGACGACAGCATGCCCGGCCAATTTGCCTTCGCACAGCTCGGCTCGCTTGAGCCGCTTGATCTGGGTTGCAAACACGGGCGTGTCGGCCAGGGTCAAAAGAATCTCGCGCGACTTGGGTCCTTGCAGCGGCAGGTCAACGCGGCACTCGTCACCCCAACGCCGGTCGCGCAGGTCGCGCAGCGTCACATCGCCGTGCCAGCGAACCCACGGACGATCCCGGTCAATCGTCACACGGTCCCCGATGATGGCGTTGAGCCAGGCCCAGTCTTTGTCGTTGTTGCTTGCGTTGACGACAACCATGTACTTTTCCGGCGCGCGCATATAGATCATCGTGTCGTCAATGCAGTTGCCGTCAATGTCCAGAAAGTAAGAGTAAAGCGATTGGCCGGGTACCAGATCAAAGATGACGTTGGGCTGCACCATGTTGAGGAATAGTCCGGCATCTGGCCCGCTAACTTCAAATACGCCCATGTGCGTCGCGTCGAACAGCCCCGCTGCTTTGCGGCACGCTGCATGTTCTTTCATGACCGACGTATACCAGACCGGCATCTCCCAGCCGGCGAACGGGATAATCCGCGCGCCTAATGCTTTGTGTGTCTCGTAAAGCGTTGTACGCTTGAGCGGCGCATCCTGCGGTTCCTTCCAGGCAAAACTCGGCCTCGGCGTAAGAGCGACCGGGCTGAGCGCATGCTGCCCGATAAAGTAGGGCTTGGTCTGATCCAGCGCCTCCGGGTTGGCTTTTAGGCTGACGGGCAGAGCCGTCTTTAGTGCGTAAGTCTGTTTGGCTTCTTGCACGATCACCGGGCCGGGCAGCTTGGCGCGCAGATCGTCGTCGAAGGCGATGTAGCCATCGGAGAGCGCTCGCAGCCAGGCGGCGACACGCGCAGCTTTTTCACCGGGCGCCACCAGCAGGTACAGATCACGTGCTTCGCCGGGGCGATGCAACACGGCGGGACTCATCACGTGCCCGTCGCGTTCCAGCAGGAATGTTGCCAGCTCGCCGCCTGCCGATAGGTGAGCCAGGTCGTTCGTGATGGCGTGCTGCAAGAACAGCGTTGTCCGATGCCCGGCGATTTCAAATGTGACCGGTCTCGCCGGGTAGGGATCGTTGATCGCCCAAAAGTGTGGATAGCCTCGCTTGACCAGCGGTTCGCACAGGCCCAGCTTGGCAATCAGTTCTTGAACTTGCAGCTTGGATTGCTCGAGCACGTCAAAGTCAACCTTGGCGCCGCCGGAATAAGGTTGGCAGGTTTTGAGTGTATCGGCAATCGCCTTGGCGATGAGGTCTACATCTGGCTCGTGCAGGCCGCGCTGCGTGATCCACGGCGTGCCCAGGCGAATGCCGCTCGCGTGCAAGGCGTTGGTGTCGCCGGGGATCGTATTGCGGTTGACGACGATGCCGACTAGGTCGAGGATGCGCGCGGCTGCGTCGCCCATGAGCGGCGTGCCGTCTTTGCCCTTGACGCTCTTGCAATCCACCAGCAGCATGTGCGACTCGGTGCCACCGTAAGGAATCCGCAGACCTTCTTGT
>Ga0315268_10004709_pt1 | contig 14748 bp, 13 predicted proteins | sample C1_top_MG_FD_204535 | JGI IMG/M metagenome (GOLD analysis project Ga0315268, IMG submission 204535) | Sediment microbial communities from Yellowstone Lake, YNP, Wyoming, USA - C1_top | ecosystem: Environmental > Aquatic > Freshwater > Lake > Sediment | place: USA: Wyoming | collected 2017-08-01
GCGGCGTCCCGGTGTGGCGCTGCGGTCACGATGATGACGCTCGCCTCGCCCAGCGGCACCTCCCCGGTCCGGTGCGCGATCGCGAGCCGGCGGACCCCGAAGCGGGAGGCAACGTCGTCCGCGATCGCCTCCCAGACCCGCCGGACCAGCGGCTCCAGGGCCTCGTACTCCAGCGACTCCACGGCGCGTCCCGCGTGCCGGGCCGCCTCCGCCTCCTCGCCCGGGGCCGGGCTGCCCGGCGTGGACCGGGTGCGACCCTCGAAGATCACCACCGCGCCGTCGGCCGGCGTCGCGACGGCATCGGCGAGCTCGCGGGCGAGCGTTGCCGGGAACGGGTCAGTGCGCAGCTCGAAGCGGCGGATCACGGGGTCGTCGCCGGCCGGCTCCCCCGCCCCGCCGCTGATCGGCGGGATGCATGCGATCTCATCACCGTCGGCGAGCAGCGTGTCGGGCTCCGCGTAGTCGCCGTTCCGTGCGAACCGCGCGAATGGCCGCCCCGATGCGATCGCCGGGACCCGGGCGGCGAGGGCACGCCAGGCATCCTCGATCGTCGCCCCGGTCGCGAGCTCCAGCTCCACCTCGCGCGCGCCGGCCATCTCGCGCTGGCGGGCGAAGAGACGGACCCGGACGTGCATTCTCCGTCCTCCTCAGACCAGCAGGCCGGCGCCGAAGTAGAGGCCGGCGGCAAGGATCGTCCCGGCCGCGATCGCCCCGACGTCAATGTAGAGGAGACCGGTCGCGGATTCCATGGAGCGGGTCCTGACGGTCTGCCCTGCCGCCCACGTCACGACCAGCGGGAAGATCAGGCCGACCAGGAGGCGCAGCCACACGAAGAGCGCCCAGGGACCCGTGAGCGGCGCGAACGGCGCGAGGTTCTGCCCCGCCCCGAAGCCGACCCACACGGCGAACAACGCGACCTGGAGCGCGACGATCCACAGCAATCCCCGGGTGAGCGCGAGCGCCGGCCCGGTGGAGAGCTTCGGGGTGACCAGGTACCAGTGGCCCAGGATCATTCCCGCGAATGCCCCGCCGGTCGCGCCCGCGAGGGCCAGCAGGAAGATGGCGAGGGGGACGGCGCCGATCACGCCGCCGCCCCAGGTGAGCGCCCCCGCGGCCAGCGTCCCGATCCCGGCGGCCAGCGTCCCGATCCCGAGGGCGGGGGCGCGCGCACCACGAAAGAGCGCGATCGTGTACGCGAACGCGCCGACCGCGAGGAGCGCCAGCAGTGCTCGCCGGAGGAGGTCCCACGCCGGGTCCACCGCGATCGGCGAGCCCGCCGCGGCGATCGCCGGGAGCGCGCCGTCAGAAAGCCAGGCCAGCCCGCCGAAGGCGGCCGCGCAGAACCCGGTGAAGCCCAGGTACCCCTTCGTGGCATCGGTCCGCAGGCGGAGCAGGACGACCGTTCCGAACGACCCGACCGCCAGGCTGGCGAGCACGGTCCAGTTCACGAAGGCCAGGTTTCGGGCGATCTGCTGGGCCGGCATCGCGAGGAGTGTAGCCGGCCGGCCGCACGGGCCGGGTGCGCGGGCCTCGCTGGCGCGGCACGGGCAGCAGCCCAGAGCTAGGATGACGCCGGAGGTGGCACGAGATGGGACTCGATCCGGCGACGACGATCACCTGGTATGGCCACGCCTGCGTCGAGGTCCGGACGCCGGGCGGCAAGACGATCCTCATCGACCCGTGGTTCGGGAACCCGAAGAGCCCGAAAGCCGCCGCGGCCGTCAGCGCCTGCGACGTGCTCCTGGTCACCCACGGGCACAGCGACCACTTCGGCGACGCGCTGGCGCTCGCCAGCCGCCTGCGGCCGGTCTGGCCTGCGATCCACGAGCTGAGCCTCTGGCTGGCCCGGCGACTGCCCGGCGGCGCGGACGCGGTGACCGGGATGAACAAGGGCGGCACCTTCCGCGTCGGCGAGATCTCGATCACGATGGTCGGCGCCGACCACTCCGCCGGCGACTGGAACGCCGCCGCCGAGACCACCCTCTACCTGGGCGAGCCGGCGGGGTTCGTGGTCCGCCTGGAGAACGGCTACACGATCTACCACGCCGGCGACACGAACGTCTTCGCGGAGATGCGCTTCATCGGCGAGCTCTACCGGCCGAACCTGGCGCTCCTGCCCATCGGCGGCCACTACACCATGGGACCGCGCGAGGCGGCCCTCGCCGTGGAGCTGCTGGGCGTGGACGCCGTGGCGCCCATCCACTGGGGCACCTTCCCGATCCTGGCCGGGACGCCGGACGAGCTGCGCCGCGAGCTGGACGCCCGCGGGCTCGGGCAGGTGACGGTCCACGGGTGGGCGCCCGGAGAGAGCCTGAAGGGCTGATCGCGGTCTGCGGCGGTCCGTCGGTCGCGGCAAGCGGCCCGCTGCGCGTCGCGGCCTCCGGGAAGCTCCGCCGAACTGGCGACGTCGCCGGCGGCCGCGCTTCGTGGTACGCGACAGCACCGCGGTTCGAGGCGGATCGGTCCGTCACAGCTGTCCAGTGGGGTTGGCGATAGATACCTCGGCAGCCCCGACAAGGACCAACGGGCGATAGGAGTCTCCGTGGCCCCACGGCACAATCGGGACATCAGGCGCGGTTCCGCTGCCCTCGGGGTTTCGAAGAACGCGCAGGTGGAGCTGGCCGGCTTCGGTCGACTGGCACGACAAAGGCAAACCCGGGGCGACCCGGGGACGCAAAGCCACGGGACTGGATGACATCACCCATCCAGCCAGCCGGGTTACCGAAGCCAAGCGGCGCCGCAACCGCGGTCGCGGTTCTCGACGCTCCGTCGGAGGACTGGTCTCATGCTCACCTTCGCGCGCGCTCGCGCATCTGCCCTGGCCGAGGGCACGCTGCTGGCGCTCATCTTCATGCTCCTGTGGGCGTTGGTGGGCACGAACCTTCCGCGGACCCTCGCAGCCACGTCCTACACGACGCCCGAAGGGGCCGTCATCACGATCGACAGCGCGACCTGGACTGGGACGACTGACGACATCTACCGAATGCTCCTGGAGAACGGGTTGAACTCGGTGGTCGGGCCGACACTGAAAGTCAAGGTCCAGGACCTCTACGCGTCCTCGACGAGCACCGGCGTGTCCTGTTGCACCGCCAGTGGCGGCTACTACAACTTCACTTCGACGATCTGGCTCGACGGCCGCTCCACCTCGACCTTCACGTCACGGCCTGACTACGTCGTGGGCCACGAATTCGGCCACGCGTGGACCTTGTATCACCTCTACATGGACCAGTCCGCCGACTGGACGAGCTATCTCTCCTTCCGCGGGATCCTCAATGATCCGCGGGTCGACAGCACGTACGCCTGGTCGAAGCGGGAGATGATCGCCGACGACTACCGGATGGTCATGGGGTCTGCGCTCGCGAAGGCCGAGATGGGCTACATCAATCCGGATGTTCCGCCGCCCAGCGCCTTCCCGGGGTTCGCCGACTGGTTCACGACGACCTGGGCGAAGGGGAACATCGGGGCGACACCCACGCCGACGCCGACACCCACGCCGACGCCGACGCCGGCAGTGCCGGCTGCGACATTGTCGATCGGTGGCGTGAGTGCGTCGCCTCAGGCCTTCCGGAAGTCCACCACGATCGGCTTCACGATCTCCGAGACAGCTCGGCTGAACGCCTTCGTGATCGATTCGACGGGCGCGACGATCAGGACCCTGCTGGTGGGAACGGTGGGCGCCGGCACGAACTCAGTGACCTGGGATCGGACCGACAGCAAGGGTCACCGAGTGGGGAGTGGCACATACCGGGTGCAGCTCCAGGCGTCGGACCCGCTGGGCGACATCGCGACAGCTGGGATCGACGTGACCGCGAACTGACCGCCAACGCCGGGGTCAGCCGGCCGTTGTGCAGTTGTCGACACGCCGCCCCCTCGCCCCGGACGCGATGCGGCGGACGTGCACTCGAAGGCAAGCGCGCCCGCCCCGGAGCGACAACGAGGAATGCCCCGCCCTTTGGGCGGGGCATTCCTGTCTTTGGCTGCCTACTACAGGCTGTTGTTGTTGTACTTGTCGAGGATCGACGCGTCGGCGAGAAGCGCCGACTTCTGCGCAGGGCTGATCCCCGTGTGCGTCACCCCGTTGAAACTGATGGCGACGAGGATCGACTGGCCGTTGGCAGCCGCGTTGGCTGCCGTGGTCTTGTCAGCCGCACCGGCCAGCAGGTTCAGCTTGTAGGCGACGTACTGCGCTGCAAAGTTGAACGCCGGGTCGGAGGCTGCGTTCTTGGTGGCGCCGATCGGTGTCTTGCTCAGGAGCGAGACGGCCTCATTACAGGTGTCGACCAAGAGGCTGCCGACCAGGAAGCCGTGGCCGGTGAGGGTGGCGGTGAGGACGTCCGCCTGCTTGCCCGGGGCCTGGCAGGAGTGGGTTTTCCAGTAGCCGATGGTCAGGGCTACGCCACCCGGAGGCGGCGTATTGTCGATCGTCAGCGTTGTCGTCTGGCCCGCGGTCACCGTGACCGGGACACAGAAGTAGCCGCTCACGCCGCCATTCGGCTCAAAGTGCCCGGTCATCGTCGTGATCGTCGAGCCCCAGCCGGGCTGGAGCAGCTCACAGACTTGATACGCTCCGGGCACGAGGCTGTTCGGGGCGATGAGGTTCACCGGGAACGTCGTCCCGCTGGTGACGTCTACGGTGCTCAGCACCGTGCCGTCGGAAGCCGAGGTCGCGTTCTGGCGAACCTGGAACGTGAAGGTGTCACCGGCCGGGATTGCCCCGCCCTGGAACGTCTTGATCAGCGCGATGTTGCCGCGCTCTGTGTTGTTGAACGTACAGGTGAACGTTGTGCCGAAGTCGGCCGGGTAGTCCACGGTGAACGAACAGTCACCCGTGGCGCTGGTCTGGTCCCAGCCGGTCTGCGCAACCTCGGTGATCGTGTACGAGCCTTCCTGCAACGCGGTCGCGAAGGCTGCAGTTCCGGTCGCGTCGGTCGTGAGCTGCTCGCCCCCGAGGGGCGTGCCGGGACCGGTCAAGACCATCGTCCAGCCGGCCTGCTGGCCCGCTGGGACCGTGACCTTGACCGCACTGGCGCTGGCCGGTGCGAACGTGTTCTCGAAGTTGACCGAGCCTGAACAGCCAGTAATCGTGACCTGCTGATCATCCTGCGGGTTCCAGCCGGTCGCCGTGGTCTCCGAGACAGTGTAGGTGCCCGGCGACAGGTTGGGCACGTCCACGTGCTTCGAGTACTCGCCCGCCGCGAACGTGATCGAGGCCGTCCCCGCCGTCGCGTCGGTCGAGTCTTTGACGACGAAGTCAAACGTCTGGGTCTCGGCACCCTGGAGGATGTTCGGGATGGTCTTGTTGATCGTGAGCGTGACCGCGGCCGTCGACGTGATCCCGATATCTGCGGTCGCGTCGACCGTGAAGCCATCCGAGCCATTGAGGGTGGCGGTGTCGCTGAGCGTCCCGCTCGTCACCTGGAGGGGGCTGAGCGTGACGGTCTTGCTGAACCCGACCGACCCGCTTGCCGACCGGGTGCCCGAGGACCAGTCCACCGGGCCTGTCGTGGAGGTTCCGGCCGTGTAGTCCGTGAACGAACCGACCGACGGCGTGGCGACGCTGAACGCGAGGCCGGAGCCGGTGATCGACTCACTGTCGGTGATCGTCGCCGTGTCGTTGGTGCCACTCGTGGTCGGCGAGGCTGTCGCCGTGACCGGGCCGATCGTGCCCGGGACCGGGATGCCGGTCACCGTATCGGTGATCGCGGCCGTCGCGCTGTCATTGAGGTTGGCAGTGCCGGGATCAACCGTGCGCGTGTCGCTGAGGAGCAGCACCGTCTGGTTGGCCGGGACGTTCGTGGGACTGCCGTCGACCGTATAGAGCGGCGTGGTTCCGGAGTACACGACGTCGGTGGCCGTCAACGTGAGGTCACGGTGTGCGACGTTCGTGCCGTAGACGTGGGTGATGACGGTGATCCTGCCGGGCGTGCCGGCGGTCTTCGTCCACTGGACGGTGACGGTCACCGGCAGGCTCGTCAGCGCGTTCACGGCGCAGACGTCGCCGAAGTCAAGGCTTGCCGGAACCGGGGTCTTGGCGAGCGTCCAGATGTTGTCTTCGTTCTGCGAGGCCGTCATGTCCTTGGTCAGGGTCGGCGGCAGAAGCTGGGAGACCGGAAGCTGGACGCGCTTCTCGCCGATGCCGGAGCTGTTGAGACTCTGGTTCCACAGGTGCGCCTGCAGCGAGGAGCCGCTGAACAGGTGGGCGCCCAGCGCGAGGCGCTGATAGTAGTTGTACACGCAGGTCGTTCCGGTCTGCTGGGTCAAGGTGACCAGACGGTAGATGGTCTCGTAGGCACCACCGACGCCGGGCAGTGCGTACGCGAGTGGCCCGAACGTCGCGGCCGTACAGGCGGCGTCGCTGAGCGACGTGTCCAGTACCGGGCCGCCGGGGCCGATGTAGTCCCAGCCGTTGTGGGTGGCGGCGCCGTTCAGGTAGTCGCCCCCGACGACGAAGCTGTAGGTCTGGTTCGGGGAGTTCCCGCTCGCCACGGTGAACCGCAGCGGCACGAGGTCGAGCTCTGCCCAGCTCTTGCCGAGGTTGCCCGTGGTGTAGGCGCTGTCGCTACAGGTGTTCGTGGATGCGTTGTACGTGCCACCGTGGTCGAGGTTGCAGCCCTCGAGGGTGAAGCTGATGCCGTTCGGATCGGACGCTGCGGCCACGGTCGGTGCCGCCACTGGCGACACGACCATCGGCACGGCCAATGTCAGAGCGGCGATGAGCGAGGCGAATCGCCTCACGACTTGTCTCGGTCGATGCATTCCATGCCTCCCAGGACGATGCGTGCACTGCCAGTCGCCCGCCCCCGGAACGAACCGACCGCAGCCGGCGCCCTGCCGGTGGCAAGCCCCCGAGCCCGCCGGCGGCAGCCATCTGGTCTGTTGGTCAGACCAATCCTCGTCTCAAGCTGCCCCACCTCCCTGGACCATCGACGCTTGCCGAACTGCCTGGACCCTGTGACACAGAGGCGTGAAGTCCCCGCGTTCAGGGCGCGGAAACTGCAGGTCCGGTTTAAGGAACCGCGAACGGAGTGGACTCGCCTGCCGCTGCGCGGCGCGGGAACGCGTGCCGCACTGCGAGGCCTGCCCCTGCGGGGTCGCGACGACGCGGGGGCGGTTCGCCTGTCGGCAGGCGCGGGACACCGGGCTCACCCTCTTCCTGAAGATGGATGAATGAGACCACGCTGTCCCGCGGGCCCGGGCGATCTTCCAGCCCAGCGGGAGAAGTCAGGAGAGAGGAGTCCGACTAGGTAATTCGACTTGTACCTATACCGGTACGGAAGTACTACGTCAAGAGGCCGATCGCCCACCGCATCGCCCACCGCATCAGGGGTCGAACGGCCCTGTTGCGAATGTGCACAACGGCCCGCGCGGGGCGTCGGTCCGAGGTGGCCGGCGGCGTCGGTTCGTGCGTTCCGACCCTGGTGCGTGCGTGACCGCGGGCGTCCGGGCGCCCCCGCGAGAACGTCCGACCCTGAACGGTGGTCCCCCGGCGCACGACATTTCGTGCCGGCCGCGGCGACCGGTCCGCACCGCCGCGCCTGCAACGGCCGGTTCGGCCATCATGGCGGGGACCGAACCTGCCACGCCCACCGGGAGCCGCCGATGTCCGCGATCCCCGCCACCTTCCGCGCCTTCGTCGCCGAGCAGGCCGGCGCCTCTGTCGCCCGAGGCGTCCGGCAGTTCGCGGAGACGGACCTGCCACCCGGCGAGGTGGAGATCCGGGTCCTGTGGTCAGGCGTCAACTACAAGGACGGCCTCGCGACGATCGCCGGCGGCAAGGTGGCCCGGATCAGCCCGCTGATCCCGGGGATCGACCTGGCTGGCGAGGTCGTCGCCAGCGCGGACCCGGCCATCCCGCCCGGCACCGCGGTCCTCGCCCACGGCTACGAGCTGGGCGTGAGCCGGCACGGCGGGTTCGCGGAGTACGGACGCGTGCCGGCCGGCTGGGTGGTGCCGCTCCCCACGGCGCTGACGCCGCGGCTCGCCATGGCGCTCGGGACGGCCGGCTTCACGGCCGCGCTCTCCGTGCTCCGGCTGGAGGAGCGCGGCCTGCGGCCCGGGAGGGGGCCGGTCCTGGTCACGGGCGCGTCCGGTGGGCTTGGCACCGCTGCGGTCGGGATCCTGGCCGCGCGCGGCTACGAGGTGGTGGCGGCGACCGGGAAGCCGGATGAAGCGGACCGGCTGCGCGGGCTGGGCGCCGCGGCGGTCATCGACCGGCCCGAGGTGACGGCCGCGAGCACGAGACCGCTCGAGGCGGAGCGCTGGGCGGGTGCCGTGGACTGCGTGGGCGGCGCGACCCTGCCCTACATCCTGCGCACGCTCCGGCGCGACGCGACCGTCGCGGCGTCCGGCAACGCGGGCGGGCCGAGCTTTGCGACGACGGTCTTCCCGTTCATCCTCCGCGGCGCGGCGCTGATCGGGATCGACTCCGCCCAGGTGCCGATCGCCGAGCGACGCGCGATCTGGCAGCGCCTCGGGGACGACCTGCGCCCGAACGGCCTTGGCGATGGCGTGACCGAGGTGACGCTCGACACGCTCCCCGAAGCGCTGGACGGGATCCTGGCCGGGCGCGCCCGGGGCCGCTGGCTGGTCCGGATCGGCGGGTAGGCGTCGGGTCGCCGATCGGCGGGCCGTTCCGCCGGCCGCCCTGCCGTCCGACCTTCACGCGGTCAGGTCGGCGAGCTGGACGACCTCTAGCTTGGGGGTGCTGCGGAGGCGCCGATCGTTCGTGACGAACACGGTCGCCCCCGCCTGGCGCGCCGTCGCCAGATGGATCGCGTCGGCCAGCGACCAGCCCGTCCGGCCCCGAAGGACCCCGGCGTCGACCGCGATGTCGGCCGTCAAGGGCACGACGTGCAGGCGCCGGATGGAGCGAATGGCGTCCGCGTATCGGTCGGCCATGACCTCATCCTTGGAAGCTGCCGGTCGGACGGCGACCTCGGCCAGGGTAAGCGAGGCCACCACGATCTCCGCGCCTGCGGCCTCGACGGCGTCGAGAAGCGCCCCGACCGTGATCGCCTCCGACCCGCCGGCCTCGAACACGTAGATGAATAGGTTGGCGTCCAGGGCCACCCGCCGATGGCTCCTCAGCATCTCGGGGATCGTCATGACCGCGGTGCCTGCCCGTGGATGGAGCCTTGCTCCCGGATGACTCGTGCCATCTCCTCGGCCCGCTCGCGATCGCGGGCATCCCATTCGTCGCGCAGCGCCCGGATCCGCTCGGCGGCGTCCGTTCCGTCGTACAGGTGACGCCCGATGCCGAGCAGCCGGGTGCCGGCGGGCACGTGGCGGCGGAGGTGGATGACGTCGCCCTCGATCTCGACGTCGAGCTGGTCGCCAGCTTTCAGCCCAAGCTTCTTGCGGGCCTCGCTGGGCACGGCGATCTGGTGCTTGGAGCTGATCTTTACGCTAAGCATGATTGAGATGATAAGCAGCTGGTCGCTGGGGTGCAAGAGGTAGGCTCGCGTGAGGGAGCCCATGCTCCGCCAGCTTCCCTGAGCCGCCTCGGCGTGACGTGCCGCGACGCTCAGAAGTGGACGTCGGCGGGGCCGCTCTCCGTCGTCAACGTCGCGGAGCAGACGTTGCCGGCCGCGTCTTTCGCGGTCGCGCTCGGTGACCAGTTCATCGAAGTCGGGACCGTGTTCGTCACGACCGCGCCGCTCGTCATCGAACCCATCGTCACCGTGATCGTGGCGCCGCTCCACGCCATCGTGGCCGTGAACGTGGCGGTCGTGGTTACGACATTCACCATCAGCGCGACCGACCCGAACGGTAGCGTCGCACTGTTGGCGGCGTTCCGGATCGCGACGGAGTCGGCGCTGCTGCTATTGGTGAAGCGGACGACGACCTCGGTCGACGTGCCGTCCCAGCCGGCGAGGATCGTGCCCGGATCGATCTGCTCCGTGTACGTGAAGACGATCGTGTCGCCCGTGTCCGGCCGGCCCGCCGTGCCACCGTTTGTCGTCTGGATGTCGGTGCCCGAGGGAGCGGTCGTGTCGACGACGACCGTGAACGAGGCGGTGGCCCCGTTCCCGGCGTTGTCCACCGCCCTGATGCTGTTCGAGTAGGTGCCGGCGGCGATGGAGCCCATCGTCCGCCGGATCGAGCCCGCGGTCGCGATCGACCTCCGCCGGACACTCGCCGTTCATCGCCGTGGCCCCGACGACCCGACCGTGCGCTTCTCCCCTCCGGGCGCTCGGCGACCCCGACGCCGTGAGCGTCGGCAACTTCCACCTCTGCCACGCGGTCTGCCATGCGCTGGTGGGTGAGCCGCGCGGGACGGACGAGCGGATGCTGGAGCTGCTGGCCCCGTTTGCCGGCAATCGGGCGCGGGTCGTGCGGCTCATCGAGGTGGCCGGGATTCACGCCCCGCGACGTGGCCCGCGACTTGTGCCGCGCTTGATCAGGGAGATTTCAGGGGCGCCGCCTCGGCGGGTCGACCGGCAATGCACCCGGGCTCGAGCCACACCAACCCATGCCGCAGGTACCAGATCGGCCCGCGGCGCTTCGTCGCCTGGCTCGCGTCCTGCGCCGCCCGCCGGCGACGTCGCTTCCTCCGGAATATGGGCCCGGAGACTCTTATGCGACCACAGTGCCCGGTTCGCGATCGCCGGGCCCGCGCTGGGTAGAGTGCTGAGCACGAGCCAGAGCCGCGTCGCGCCGCGCGACGCGTGCCCGGGCCGAGGTCAGCACATACGAGCGCGTGGGCGCATATTCCGGCGGAAGCCCGGGCGGCCCGGCGCGTCTCGACGGCCCGGCGCGTCTCGACGGCTGAGGCCGGCTGCGGGCCGTCAGCCCTTCAGGACGGCGCGGCGGCGCTCGTATTCGGCCTCGTCGATCTCCCCTCGGGCGTAGCGCTGGCGAAGGATCTCCAGGGCATCGGGGGTTGCGGGGCCTTCGTGGCTGCCCCGACGGTCGGCCCGGATCAGCCAGCGGATGGCGAGCACGATCGCGGCGATGACGAGGCCCCAGAAGAGGACCACGATCAGGACCCAGACGAGCCACACGATTTCCATGCCGCCGCCGAAGTTGACGTCCATCCCGCCCTCCCCTATCCCGACTGCGCGACGACGAGGATCCGGATCTCCGTCATGTCCTCGATCGCGTAGCGGAGGCCCTCGCGGCCGAGTCCGGAGTCCTTGACCCCACCATAGGGCATGTGGTCAATCCGATCGCCCCGGTCAGCCGCCGGCGCCCTGCCGGTACGAGCCGAGGACGCGAACCAGGGTCGTGACCGCGCCGAGCTCGCGGAGCGCGGCGCTGGTCGTGGGCGCGGCGACGTCAGCGTCGAGGTCGACCCAGAAGACGTAGTCCCACGGACGATCGTGCGCCGGACGCGATTCCAGGCTCGACAGGTTGAGCCCGTGCGCAGCGAAGACCGCCAGGCAGCGCAGGAGCGTGCCCGGCTCGTTGCGAACCCCCAGCACGAGCGTCGTACGCATTGCGCCGTCCGGGGCGACGGCCGCGGGAGCCGGCGTGGGGAGCTGCACCCCGGGTGCGGCCACGACCAGGAAGCGCGTGCGGTTCTCCGGGACGCTCTCGATCCCGTCGGCCAGGATCTCCAGGCCGAAGCGCGCCGCCGCGCGCGGCGAGAGGACGGCCGCCGCGCCGCGCTCACCCCGCTCGACGATCGATTTCCCCGCCCCGGCGGTGTTGTAGGTGGTGAGCAGCGTCCACGGACGCGTGCGCAGGAACGCATCTGCCTGGCCCAGCGCCTGGATGTGGGAGTAGACGCGCTCGATGGTCTCCAGCCGCTCGCCCGGCAACGCGGCAAGGCAGAGGTGGACGGGGACCACGACCTCGCCCCGGATCTCCAGCGGAAACTCCAGGAGCAGGTCGTAGTTCTCGCGCACGGTCCCATTGACGAGGTTCTCGATGGGGATCACGCCCGCTGCCGCGCGCCCGTCCGCCACCGCCTCGAACACCGCGCGGAAGCCGCCCACGGCGAGCGTCGTCGATGCAGGCCCGAAATACGCGTGGACGGCGTCCTCGGCGAACGCGCCGGGCCCGCCCGAGAAGGCGGCAAGCGGCGTGACGCCGTCGGCGAGGCGGGCGGGGGCCCGGGAACCCGCGCCCGACGCGCCACCCGGCTGGTTCTCGTTCATCGCCCGGAGCATACGCGGCCCCGGGGCGCCGCTACCGGTTGAACCAGTCGGCCGAGCCGAGCTCCACGTCGGCGTCGAGCTCCGCGCGGGCCGCCGAGCGCGCAGCCTGCGCGCGCACGCGCGCCAGCCGGTCGTTGCCGGCAGCCGCCATGGCCCCGGCCCACGCGTCGTCGGCGAGCAGGGCGCGGAGCGCCGCGAGGTAGGCGTCGGCACACGCCGCCACGAGGTTGACGTGGCGGGCAATGCCCGGGTAGCGGCCGGTGGCGCGCTCGCCGGACGCGCCGGCCGGCGGCTCGATGACCAGCTCCACGAGCGCGTCCGCGGCCGCGGTCTCGCCCATCGCGTGGACGTCGAAGGACACGAGGCGCACACGACCGCCCAGCACCTCCTCGAGCGCCGCATCGAGCGCGTCGAAGAGCGCGCCGATCGCGCCCGCGCTCTCAGCGGTCCCTTCCCACTGCGAATCGCCGGCCGCGAGGACCACCGCGGCCCGCGACCCCGTGGCGCGTTCCGAGCCGGAGCCCGTGGTCATGGTCCAGCGGCGGAGGTGCAGCTGCCCGCCGGTTGCGTCGCCGGGGGCGTCGTCCGGGATGCCGGGCGCCCCGACGCCCGCCGGGTCGCTCATCGCGCGCCCCCTCCGCCCGCCGGGGCGGTGAAGTGCCGCTCGTCGCGCCGCCGCAGCTCCGCGCCGGACTTCCAGATCGCGTATTCCAGCGAGTCTGCGAGCGCGGCCGCCGAGGCGGCGATGATGTTCGTGTCGGAGCCCATCGTGGACCAGGTGCGCGCGCCTTCGGCCGAATCGATGACCACTCGCGTCCGGGCCGCCGTGGCTTCGTTGCCGTCGAGGATGCGGACCTTGTAGTCGCGCAGGTGGACCCCGTCGAGGACCGGGTAGAAGGCCCCAAGGGCCTTGCGCAGGGCCGCGTCGAGGGCATTGACCGGCCCGTTCCCGTCGGCCGCGGTGTGGAGGACCTCGCCGGCCACCTCCACCTTGACGGTCGCCTCCGCCAGCAGCTCGCGGCCCTCGCGCTGCTCCACCAGGACGGTGAAGTCGAGGATCCGGAACGGCGCCACATACGCGGCGCCGCGACGATGGATGAGCAGCTCGAACGACGCCTCCGCACCCTCGAACGCAAGCCCGTCCGCCTCCAGCTGCTTGATCAGCTTCGAGAGCTCCTTCGGGTCGACGCCCTCGAGCCGGTGGCCCAGCTGCTCCGCCCGGAGCTGCGTGTTCGCCTTGCCGCCCAGCTCGGAGACCACGAGCCGGCCACGGTTGCCGATCAGCGTCGGGTCGACGTGCTGGTAGCTGCGCTCCACCTTCGCGACTGCGGCGCCGTGGACGCCGCCCTTGTGGGCGAACGCGCTGCGCCCCACGAACGGCTGGTAGTCGCTGGGCGCGACGTTGGCGATCTCGGCGACGGACCGGCTCAGCTCCGTCAGGTTGGCGATCTGGCCGCCGCCATGGGGCAGGAGCGGCAGGTCCGTCTTGAGGGCGAGGTTCGCCAGGACGCTCACCATGTTGGCGTTCCCGCAGCGCTCGCCGTAGCCGTTGATCGTGGCCTGGACGTGGCGGATCCCGGCCTGCACCGCGGCGATGGAGTTCGCCACCGCGAGCTCCGCGTCGTTGTGGGTGTGGATGCCCCAGGTGACGGCCGGGGCGTCCGGGTCGGCCGCGAGCGCCGCGCGCGTCTCGCCCACGATCCGGAGCAGGTCGTCGGTCAGCGTGCCGCCGTTCGTATCGCACAGGACCAGGCTCCGCGCCCCCGCCTGGCGAGCCGCCCGCAGGCTGGCCAGCGCGTATGCCGCGTCCGAGCGGTACCCGTCGAAGTAGTGCTCCGCGTCGTAGATCGCCTCGCGACCGCGCTCCGCGAGGAAGCCGATCGACTCCGCGATCATGTCCAGGTTCTCCGCGGGCGTCGCCCCCAGGACCTCGATGACATGGAGGAGCCAGCTCTTCCCGAAGATGGTCACGACCGGGGTCTCGGCCGCCACCAGCTCGCGGAGGTTCGGGTCCGCCTCCGGTCGGTTCGCCCGGTGCCGGGTGGAGCCGAACGCGGCGAGCTTCGCCCGCTCCCAGCGGATGGACTTCGCGGCCGCGAAGAACTCGACGTCCTTCGGGTTGGAGCCGGGCCAGCCGCCCTCGACGTACGGCATCCCGTACTCGTCGAGCATCCTCGCGATCCGGAGCTTGTCGGCGAGCGAGAGGATGATGTTCTCGCCCTGAGTCCCGTCCCGGAGCGTCGTGTCGTAGAGGACGACCGGTGACTCGCCCGGGCCGGTTGGTGTCGTGCCGGCCATCAGAGCAGACCCAGGAGCTGGGTCACGATCGCGTCCGCCATCGCGACGGTCCCGACGCGGGTGCAGGCCTCGGCGGCCGCGGTGCCGCGCGGCCAGATGTCGCCCGTCCGGTAGCCGGCGTCGAGCGCGGCGCCCACCGCTCGCTCCACGGCGTCCGCGGCATCCGTCAGCCCCAGCGACCAGCGCAGGAGCATCGCGGCGGAGAGGATCGTGCCGATCGGGTTGGCCAGGTCCTGCCCCGCGATGTCCGGGGCGGAGCCGTGGATCGGTTCGTACAGGCCGCGCAGCCCGTGCGCGGTCCGGCGCGCGCCGACGGACGCCGACGGCAGCATCCCCAGCGAGCCGGCAA
>Ga0315268_10004710_pt1 | contig 14748 bp, 12 predicted proteins | sample C1_top_MG_FD_204535 | JGI IMG/M metagenome (GOLD analysis project Ga0315268, IMG submission 204535) | Sediment microbial communities from Yellowstone Lake, YNP, Wyoming, USA - C1_top | ecosystem: Environmental > Aquatic > Freshwater > Lake > Sediment | place: USA: Wyoming | collected 2017-08-01
TCCGCGGCCGGGACGGGACGCGGCACGGCGCCGACGTGCAATCCCGTAGGCGGGGCCTCGACGCTTACGTGCGGACCGGCGCGGAAGCGCGCGCGCGGGAGTGCGCGCGCGACGGCGCTCGTCCCCGCCCCGGCCGCGGCCGGCGTCCCGCCGCGCGAGGCGTTCCCGTCGAAGAACGTCTCCGGATGGACGGCCGCCGCGCGGCCGCGGGCCGCGCCGCGGGCGACGGCGGACGCGGCCTGGTCCGGGAGCCTCTCCGCCGCGGCGTCCGGGGCCCGCCCCGCGGCGGCGGCCGGCGGCGCGTCCGGCGACAGCGCGGAGAATCCGGCGGCGAGCTTTTCCGCCCTCCGCCGGAGCTCGTCGGCGGTGCGGGCCGGGAAGCGGCGCGGCGCGTCCGGGTCCGGCAGCTTCGCCCAGAACTCCCGCTCGGAGCGCAGGGCTTCGTCGGCCTCGCGGGACAGGTTCTCCCAGGCGCGCGCGTCCGGCGCGGCGTCCGGCGGCCGCGCCGCCGCGAGCTGGGGCGCCAGCCGGCCCAGCAGGTCGAGCGCGGGCCGGCGCTCCTTGGCCGCATAGTCGTCCCCCCGGCGCAACGGAGCTAAAGCGCCGTCCAGTTTTTTCAGCGTCGCGCGCGCGCCGGAGACGGCGGCTTGGACCTTCGGGTCGGCGGGAGGCGCCGCCGGGGCAGACACGGCCGCGCCGAGGAAGACGGCGGCGATAAGCCACGTTGCGAGGCCGGGGAGTTTCACGGGGGGCGCCTCAGCCCCAGGGTAGCCCCGGGACCCCGCTATTTCAAGGTCAATTTACGGCGGAATCGATCACGGCGGTTCCGGCGATCAGGTCGTGCAGGCTGAGCCCGTCGCCTCGCCACCACAGCGTCAGCGCGTCGGCGGCCAGCCACAGGGGCGGGCCGCCCAGCACGACGAGCAGGAGGTTCGGCGCCCAGGCGGAGAACGCGCGGATCAGGACGTTCGTCGCGAAGCCGCCGTTCTCCCCCGTGTCGCGCCGGATCACGCGCAGCCGCCACATCTTCTTGCCGAACGTCTGGCCGTCGCGCGCCAGCAGGGCGGCCTGCGCGGCCAGCACCGCCAGCGCCGTGAAGGCCGCCACGACGCGCGCCGGAGGCGGCGCCGTTTCGGACAGGGAGACCAGATACGGGGCGTAGAAGATCGCCAGGTCGACCGCCGTCGCGGCGGCGCGCGCGCCCGTGCTCGCGGAGCTCATGAATTTAGTCTAGCAAAGACGAGCCCTTCGTCTCGGGGAGGGTCCATACCCACGACGCGGTGAACAGGGCGAAGGCGAAGGCCAGCAGAAGCCCGTGCGAGACGCCGACGGTGGCGGCCAAGGCCCCCATGACGGCCTGGGTCACGAACTGGAAGCCGCGGGCCAGGTTGTACACGGCGCCCATCGCGGTGTTGCGCACCGAGGTCGGGAACAGCTCGGCCAGCAGGGCGCCGAAGCCGGCCGTGCAGCCGGAGCCGAAGCCGACGGCCAGCATCGCGGGCCAGAACAAGCCCGGCCGGGCCAGTATCTCCGCACCGTGCATGGCCAGCGCCCATAGCCCGGCCGCGGTGATCAGCGAGTAGAGGCAGAACGCCGGACGGCGGCCGAAGCGGTCCGACAGCGCGCCGAAACACAGCATCCCGACGAGCTGGCCTCCCTGCGCGACGAGAATGAACTTGAGGCGGATTTCCGAGAACGCCACCGGCAGGGCCCGGCCCGCGGCGCGCGCGGCGGTCTCGAGTTCGATGAAATATTCGGGCAGCCACACGTAGGTGATCCAGTAGGTGCCCAGCTTCGACGCGCCCAGCACCCAGGCCTGCGCCGCGCGGGCGCGATGATGGCGCCAGACTTCCTTGTACGGCTCCAGGAACGGACGGCGCGCGCCGGCCCGCGCCAGCCACAGCGGCGACTCGGCGACGTGGCGGCGCACGAACAGCACGAGAAGCGCCGGCAGGGCGGAGAGGAGGAAGACGGCGCGCCAGCCGACGCGCGGGCACACCCACAGGCCGGCGATCACCGCCAGCGCCACGCCCAGCGGCTCGCCGGCCTGCAGCAGCGCCGCGGCGCGGCCGCGCTGCTCCTTCGGGAATATTTCGGCCATCAGGGCGTGCCCCGTGGCCCATTCGCCCCCCACGCCGAAGCCCGTCAGCGCGCGGAAGACGATGAGGCTGCCCAGCCCCCACGACAGTCCGCACAGCCCGGTGCTGAGCGAATACAGGAGTATGGTCCAGGTCATGACCTTCTTGCGCCCGTAGCGGTCGGCCAGGCCGCCGAAGACGATGCCGCCCGCTCCCGACGTCGCCAGCGCGATGCCCACGATCCAGCCTTTATAGCGCGCGGCGTCGGCGCCCCAGCCCCAGTCCTTGCCGATGGACGCGGCCAGGTAGGCGAACAGCATCAGGTCGTAGAAGTCGAACAGCCAGCCGGCCAGGCAGATCGCGTAGGTGCGGCGGCGCTCGAGCGGCGAGACCTCCGCCGGGGCGTTCACGCGCGGTCGCTGATCGGAGGGTGGTGGATGAACTGCAGGACGTTGCCGTCGGGGTCCTTCGTGTAGAACGAGCGCGCGCCGTCGCGGTGCGTCTTCGGCTCCTTGACGATTGTCGCGCCGTGGGCCTTGAGATGAGCGTGCCAGGTGTCCACGTCGACGGCGTTCTTCAAGGCGATGCCGAAGTGATCCAGGCGCGAGTCGCCCGTCCGCGCCTCGCCCTTGTGCAGGGCCAGGTTGTCCCGGCCGTCCAGGGAGAGGTAAAGATTGTCCGCGTCCGGGCGCCATTCGACCTTGTAGCCGAGCACGTCGCAGTAGAACTCCTCGGCCTTCCTCATGTCGGAGACGAGAAGGGCGACGTGGCGGATGCCGAGCGTCTTGGGAAGAGGCGTGTCGGTCATGGGTTCAACCCCGGCTTGGGCGGTCAGCGCTTCAGGAACAGGAACACGTATTGGAGAAAGTCCGACAGGTCGCCGTTGACGATGGTCATGTCCACGGGTGCCGCGTTCATGCCGCCGGTGAGCCGGCCGCTCTGCGCGTCCAGCGTCAGATCCACGGCGGAATGGTTGGCGTAGCCCTTGACCGTGCCGTCCTGGAGGCTGAACACCAGGTGCAGCGGCGCGTGATTGGCGCTGCCGTCCACGACGCCGGCCGTCCAGTCCACCGTGTAGGAGACCGGGCTCAGGTTCGCGCCGCCGGCGACGGAGATCTTTTCGGGCGTCCAGTCGAAGGTCAGCTGGACGGGCGAGCCGTTGGCGCCGCCGGTGATCGTCTTGGCGTCGTGGTCGATGCGGACCTCGGCCGGGAAGGCGTTGACGCCGCCGGTGATGGTCCAGGCGCGCCGGTCGAAGGTCAGGTTCACGGGCGCCCCGGAGAAGCCTCCCTGCATGGTGGCGACGGCGGGGCGGCGCGCGAGGGCGGCGGCCTTGGCGGACGGGCGGGGCAGGGCCGCCGTGCTGAAGGCGGCCAGGGCGCCGGCGGCGGCGGATTCCGCGCTCGGCGCGGCGGCGGCGGCGGACGGCAGAACGAGGACGAGGACGGCGATGAATCGGCGCATGTCGGGACCTCCGCGAAGCTGCGACTGACCGATTATAGCACGCCCCCGCCGTCGAGGAATGGTATAATCGCATTCCGATGATCGAAACCCCCTCCAAGCCCGCTCCCCAGCTCAAAAAGTACGTCCTCGACCTGTTTTCCTACCGCCGCCGCAAGACGCGCGAGGTGATGGTCGGCAGCGTGGGCGTCGGCGGGACGAACCCCATCCGCGTCCAGTCCATGGCGACCACGGACACGCTGGACGTCGAGGCGACCTTCCGTCAGTCGGTGACGATGATCGAGGCGGGCTGCGAGATCGTGCGCATCACCGCGCCCACGGTGGCGGACGCGATCGCCATCGGCAAGATCAAGGAAAAGCTGGTGAAGGCCGGGTTCAATCAGCCGATCGTGGCCGACATCCATTTCAGCCCCAACGCGGCCGACGCCGCCGCCGACTTCTGCGAGAAGGTGCGCATCAACCCGGGCAACTTCGTCGACACCAAGCGCTTCGCGGTCAAGGAGTACACCGACGCGGCCTACGCGGCCGAGATCGCCCGCATCGAGGAGCGCTTCACCCCCCTCGTGCTCAAGCTCAAGCGCCTGAAGCGCGCCTGCCGCATCGGCACCAACCACGGCTCGCTGTCCGACCGCATCATGAACCGCTACGGCGACAGCGCGCTCGGGATGGTCGAGAGCGCGCTCGAGTTCGCGCGCATCGCCGAGAAGAACGACTACCGCGACCTGGTGTTCTCGATGAAGTCCTCGAACCCGAAGGTCATGATCGAGGCCTACCGCCTGCTCGCCCAGCGCATGGACGAGATCGGCATGAACTACCCGCTCCACCTGGGCGTGACCGAGGCCGGCGACGGCGAGGACGGCCGCATCAAGAGCGCGATCGGCATCGGCTCGCTCCTGGAGGACGGCCTGGGCGACACGATCCGCGTCTCCCTGACCGAGGACCCCGAGCGCGAGGTGCCGGTCTGCCAGGCCCTGGCCCGGCCCTTCCACTCGCGCCCGGACGAGACGCCGCGTCCGGAGTCCAAGAGGCCGAAGTACCACTGCGCCGACTTCTACTCCTACGCGCGCCGGAAGTCCGACCATTTCGACGCGGGCCCGATCATGATCGGCGGCCAGCAGCTGGTCCGCGCGTTCCTGCGCGTGCCGGAGTCGATGACGGCGCAGTCGCTTCTGGCGGCGTTCGAGGTCCAGCTTAAGAAAGCGATGGGAGCCGATCCCGAAATTGTCGAATTCCAGATCAACAATGAACAATCGTTGAATAGATTTATTTCTATCCGTGAATCGTTGCGCTCCGAAACGTCGCGCCTCGCCTTTTTAGCTCGCGTCGAGGGCCCCCTGTCCCTCGTCGTGAAAGCCGTCCCTTCCGCGGACATGATCTGCTGGACCACCCCCGTGGAGAGTCAGTACGGCGATTATCTCAAGGCGCTTCACGGCAAGACAGTCGTGAATCTCGTGGAAGCCGAGGACGCCGAGACCGCACGGAAGTACGAAGCTTCATCCAGATATAAAGAAGTATTGACGATGACGTCGTTGCGCGGCTCCGACGCGTCCGCATTGATTCAAGAGTACCGCCTGCTCGCCGCGTACGGCGCCTCCTCCCCGATCCTGCTGCGCGCGCCGCGCGAGGCGTCGGCCGAGGAGCAGGTGCTGCGCTCCGCGACCATGGTCGGCGGCCTGCTGTGCGACGGCGTCGGCGACGCGGTGCTGCTCGACGCGGACCTGCCGTTCGAACGGAACGTCGAACTGCTCTACAACGTGCTCCAGGGCGCGGGCGTGCGCATCACGAAGACGGAGTTCGTCTCCTGCCCGTCCTGCGGGCGCACCTTGTTCGACCTGCAGACGACCACCGAGCGCATCAAGGCGCGCACCGGCCACCTGAAGGGCGTGAAGATCGCCATCATGGGCTGCATCGTCAACGGCCCCGGCGAGATGGCCGACGCGGACTTCGGCTACGTGGGCGGCGCTCCGGGCATGATCAACCTGTACGTGGGCAAGGAATGCGTGCAGAAGGGCATCCCCATGGACACCGGCGACGACGCGCTGGTCGAGCTGATCAAGAAGAACGGGAAGTGGGTTGAGCCGGCGGCGTAGGCTTCTCCCGCTCCTCGCGCTCGTCCTCCTCAACGCCTGTTCGCCGCTGTACGTCGCGCGCTCCGCGGCCGGTCACGCGGGCCTGCTGTGGCGGCGGCGATCGATCGTCAAGACGATCGCCGACCCCGCGACGCCCCCGGCGCTGAAGGAAAAGCTCGCGCTCGCCCTGGACGCGCGCCGATTCGCGTTCGAGACGCTCGGCCTGACGCGCTCGCACGCGTACGAGACCTGGACGCCGGTGAAGGGCGCGGCGCTGACCTGGCTGGTCTCCGCCTCGGACCGGACGCGGCTCGACGCCTACCAATTCCGCTTCCCGCTGATCGGCTCCTTCCCCTATAAGGGCCATTTCCGGCGCGACCTGGCGGACTCCGAGGCCGCGGCGCTGGAGCGCAAGGGCTACGACTCCACCGTGTCCGGAGCGAGCGCGTACAAGACCCCCCTCCCCATCTCCGATCCGCTGCCGTCCACTTTGCTGCGCTACGGCGACGGCGATCTGGCCGAGACCTTGATCCACGAATTGACCCACGGGACCGTCTACTTCAAGAACGCGACCGATTTCGACGAGGCGCTGGCGACCTGGGTCGGGGCGCGCGGGGCGGAAGCGTTCCTGACGGAGCGCTTCGGCGCGGAGTCGCCGCAGAGGAAGGACTGGCGCGCCGGCCGGGCGGACGGCGGCAAGCGCGAGACGCTGTACGGCGAACTGCGCGCGAAGCTGGACGCCTTGTATTCCGCGCCCGGAAGCGAGGGCGAGAAGCTGGAGGGCCGCAAGGCCGTCTTCGACTGGGCCCGCGCCCAGGCCAAGCTTCGCGGACTGGCGCCTCTGCGCGAGCCGCTCAACAACGCCGTGGTGCTGGCGCACGCGCTGTACGCGCCCGACTTCGCCCCCTTCGACGCCTTGTTCGAAAAATGCGGCCGCGACTGGCCCAAGACGATCGCGGCGCTGAAGTCCCTCGACCGCCGCGACCCGCTGGCCGCCCTGCGCGCCGCCGCGCGCTGACGCCGCCCCCCGTTAGCAGTTTCGTTGCTAATCTAGCGGTCAGTTCCAGGAGGATTCCGATGACCGCGACCCGAACGCTCGAAGCGACCGAAGAGACCGTGCGCCCCGCCGAGACCGGCGTGAAGCTGCTGCAGAACCCGGTGATGAACAAGGGTTCCGCCTTCTCCCGCGAGGAGCGCCTGCGCCTGGGCATACTGGGCCTGGTCCCGCCGCACGTCTCGAGCATGGAGCAGCAGGTCGCGCGCGCGCTGGCCAACGTCCGCAGCCAGCCCACCGACCTGCAGCGCTACGTGGAGATGATCTCGCTCCTGGACCGCAACGAGACCTTGTTCTACCGCGTGGTCATGGACAACCTCGACGAGATGATGCCCATCATCTACACGCCGGTCGTGGGCAAGGCCTGCCAGCTGTACGGCCACATCTTCCGCCGGCCCCGCGGCGTCTTCATCACCCGCAAGGAGAAGGGCATGATGCGCGAGGTCCTGCGCAACTGGCCGCACCGCGACGTGCGCGTGATCGTCATCACCGACGGCGAGCGCATCCTGGGCCTGGGCGACCTGGGCGCCAACGGCATGGGCATCCCGGTCGGAAAGCTGTCGCTGTACACGGCCTGCGCCGGCATCCATCCGTCCCAGACCTTGCCGATCATGTTCGACATGGGGACGAACTCCCCCGCCTTGCTCAACGACCCGCTGTACCTGGGCGAGCGCGAGAAGCGCCTGACCGGCCCGGCGTTCGACGAGCTGGTCGAGGAGTTCGTGCTGGCGGTCCAGGAGATCTTCCCGAAGGCGATCATCCAGTGGGAGGACTTCGCCAATACCAACGCGTTCCGCATCCTGGAGAAATACCGCGGCCGCGCCTGCACGTTCAACGACGACATCCAGGGCACGGCGTCGGTCACGCTCGCCGGCCTGTACTCGTCGGCGGCGCTGACGGGCCTGAAGCTCAAGGACCAGCGCTTCCTGTTCTGCGGCGCGGGCGAGGCGGCCATCGGCATCGGCAACCTGATCGTCAGCGCTTTGGTGGCCGAGGGCCTCACCAAGGCCGACGCGGCGTCGCGCTGCTGGTTCATGGACTCGAAGGCGCTCGTGGAGAGCACCCGCAAGGACCTGCAGGAGCACAAGCGCCACTACGCCCACGTGCACGCTCCGATCACGGACCTGACGGAGGCCGTGCGCCAGCTGAAGCCGACCGTCCTGATCGGCGTCTCGGGCAAGAAGGGGCAGTTCACGAAGGAGATCGTCATGGAGATGGCCCGGCTCAACAAGCGCCCGGTGATCTTCGCGCTGTCGAACCCGACCGACAATTCGGAGTGCACCGCGCAGGAGGCGTACGACTGGTCCGAGGGCCGCGCGGTCTTCGCCAGCGGCAGCCCGTTCCCTGTGGCCGCCTACAAGGGCCAGAGCTTCACGCCGGGGCAGTGCAACAACGCCTACATCTTCCCGGGCGTGGGCCTGGGCATCATCGCCAGCGCGGCGACGCGCGTCACCGACGAGATGTTCTTCGAGGCCGCGAAATCGCTGGCCGCCTGCGTGACGAAGGCGGACCTGGACCTGGGCCGCTTGTTCCCCGCCCTGCCGCGCATCGGCGAGATCTCGGCGGTCATCGCCGAGGCCGTCGCGGAGGTCGCCTACAAGCGCGGCCTCACGGCCGAGTCGCGGCCGGCCGACCTGGCCCGCCACGTCCGCGCGCTCCAGTACAAGCCGGAGTACAAGAAGTACGTCTGACCTCGATCAGAAGTAGTATTGGGCGGTGAGCACGGTTTGGTTGGGCTGGCGGCCGTACTCCGTGCGCCGCTCGCCGCCGAAGCGCTGGAGGCCGGCGGACAGGTACAGGTCGTTGAGGGCGTTCCAGGTGAGCGCCGGGGCGAAGAAGGTGGAGCCGTCGTCGGCGTTGGCGACGGCGTACAGGTCCAGCTTGACCAGCGGATGCAGGTCCTTGGAGACGGACGCGCCGAAGTAGTCGCGCGCGACGCCCACCTCCTTGCCCGCCAGCACCGGCGCGAAATTGTAGCGGCGGGTGTCCGTCTCGCCGTTGCCCGCGCGGTAGTACTCGACGACGAAGGCGGCGTCCTTCAGCCAGCGCAGCTTCGTCTCCGAGGTGACGTTGTAGTCGTAGCCGATCCCTGCCTTCCAGTACGGCGTGCGCCATTGCGGGTGGAAGTACCCCCACTCGCCGTGCAGGGTCCCGTCGGCGACGGTGCCGGCGAAGTCCCCGCCCACCATGAAGGCCGCCGTCGAGCCCGCGATCTTGCCGCCCAGCAAAGAAGCGTCCCAGCCGCCGAAGTTGCCCCGGCCGCGGGCGAGCATCTGCTGATCCACCCAGCGGTCCTCCCCGGCCCAGACGAGCTCCGCTTGGCCCAGCGTTCCCACGCCCGCGCGCGCGTACAGCGCGTCCACGCCGCGGCGCTCGTCGCGTTCAAGGGACGTGGGCGAGTAGGGATTCAGGACGTCGGTCGGATTCCAGATCTTGCCGGTGCCCCAGGCGACGCGCTGGCGCCCGGCGCGCAGGACGCCGCGCTCGCCCTCCAGGCCGACGTAGGCGCGGTAGGCGCCGATCCCGTAGCCGTTCGTGGTTCCCGTGGAGACCGTGTGCTCCATGTTCAGCCAGGGCTTGGGCGGCTGGTAGCCGAAGACCTTGAAGTCGCGGGTGCGGTAGAACGAGCCCGCGGCCACCTGGTTGTCGAAGTCGGCGTGCGCCGCGAACAGATCGTGCTTGCCGTCGAAGGTCAGCCGGGCGCGGCTTGTGTTCAGGAAGTAGGGGCGGTCGTCCAAGGTCCCGTGTGAGTACTGCCAGAGGTTCTTCAGGTAGCCGGAGAACTTGACTTCCGAATGCGCGGAGCCCGTGACGGCGCAGAGAAGAAAGAGGACGAACAGCGCGCGGGAACTTGCTCCGGAGTAAGCCGGCCGCGAGCTAGCGCGAGTGGTGTTCTTCACCGGTGAGCGCGCCGTCCAGCAGGTGGACCACGCGGCGCGCGCGCGACAGCACGGCCGGGTCGTGGCTGGAAAACAGGAAGGTGACGCCGTGCTCGGCGTTCAGGCTTCCCATCAGGTCGAGCAAGGCGGCGCCGGTCTTGGAGTCCAGGTTCGCGGTGGGCTCGTCGGCCAGGACCAAGGCCGGGCGGTGGACGATGGCGCGCGCCACGGCCACGCGCTGCTGCTGGCCGCCGGAGAGCAGGTCGGGGCGGCGATTGGCGAAGCCCTCCAGGCCCACCCACTTCAGCGCCTCGTGCGCGGCGGCGCGCCGTTCCTCGGGGCCCACGCCGCGCAGGACCAGCGGGTACTCGACGTTCTCCACGGCGGTGAGCACGGGGATCAGGTTGTAGGACTGGAACACGAAGCCGAGCGCGCCCAGCCGGAAGTCGGCCAGCTGGTCGGCGTTCAGCTTGGTCACGGCGCGGCCGTCGTGGAGGATCTCCCCCTTCGTGGGACGGTCGAGCGTGCCGATGAGGTTGAGCAGGGTGGACTTGCCGGAACCGGACGGGCCGGCCAGCGCGGTGAACTCCCCGCGCTGGACGGTCAGGTCCACGCCGCGCACGGCGGCGACCTTGGCCCCGCCGGGGTAGATCTTCTCGACGCCGCGAACCTCGACGAGCGGATGGGCGTGGGCCGGTTTAGACATGGCGCAGGGCCTCCGCGGGCTTGAGGCGCCCGGCGCGCAGCGCGGGCGGCAAGGTCGCCAGCAAGGTGACGACGAAGACCGTCACGCAGGCGAAGGCGTGCATGCCCCAGGCGGGACGCAGGTAGATCACCGACGGGAACGGCAGGAAGTACTTGAAGGCGTTGCCCACGGGCAGGTTCAGGCCCGCGCGGCCGAAATGCCAGATCAGCAGGGAGCCCACGGCCATGCCCAGGACGGTGCCCACCAGGCCCAGCAGGGCCGACTCGACGAGGAGCAGGCGCACGATCCAGCGCGGGCGCGCGCCGATGGCCATCAGCACGCCGATCTCGCGCACGCGCTCGAACAGGCTCATCAGCTGGGTGTTGAGGATGCCGAGGGCGACGATGGCGAACACCACGCCCAGCACGATGGTCAGCAGGCCGTCCTGGAAGGCCTGGATGCCGATGATCTCGCGGTCGATGCGCCGCCAGCTCAGCGCGCCGACGTTGCCGGGGCCGAGCTTTAGGTCCAGGTCGGCGGCGACCGCGTCGGCCTGGTCGATGTCCTTGAGCTTGGCCGCGAGCTGGTTGACCTGGCCGGGGCGGCCGAGCAGGTCCTGCATGGCCTTGAGCGGGATCCAGACCATCTGGCCGTCGAAGGACTCGGAGCCCGTCTCGTGGATGCCGACGACGCGGAACACCTCGGCGCCCATGGAGCCGTCGGCGGCCTGGGCCATCAGCACGACTTTTTCCCCCAGGCGCACGTCCAGGCGGTTGGCGATCTTGCGGCCCATGACCACGCCCTTGGGCTGGCCCTCCAGGTAGGTTCCTTCCTTTAAATAGCCCGCCATGTCGGTGAGCTTGTGCTCCTTCTCGGGCTCGACGGCGCAGATCAGCGCGCCCAGGGACATCTTCGGCGCGGAGACCAGGCCGGTGAGCTGGATGCGCCGTCCCCAGACCAGCACGCGCGGGTCGGCGTCCAGGAGCTTGGCGGCGGCGTCGGGGTGCTCCATGAACTTGTCCGGGAATTTCGGCTCGTCCACGTCGCGGCGCTGGATGCGCACGTGGCCGGTGAAGGAGCCGGTCGCCTTCTCGATGAGCTGGCCCTGCAGGGACTTCATCATGCTCTGGCCGAACATGATCGCGGCCAGGCCGAAGCCCATGGCCGCCACGTTGATCAGGCTGCGGCGGCGGTTGCGCCAGACGTTGCGCCAGGCCAGGCGGACCACGTCAGTTCCCGCCTTTCTGCAGGCGCTGGTAGCTGAAGAAGTCGTCCTTGAGCGGGATGTCGAACTCCAGCTCCTTGTATTGAAGAATCGTGCGCTGGTTCTTCTTGCCCGCGGGCACGCACTCCAGGCGCGCGGGGACGCGGCGGCCGCCCAGCATCTTGATGTCGGACAAGGTGATCGTGCGGATCAGCTCGCCGCGCTCGGAGTAGTCCTGCTCCAGCAGGGGCACGACGGAGTCGTCGTCGTAGAGCGCGACGTCGGTGATCACCTTGCCCCAGACGACCGGGGCGTCGGGCTTGGGCAGGGCCTCGATGTGGTAGACGGTCCGTCCCTCTTCCTTCTTCGTGGACAGGAGCTTGTGGGTGTAATCCTTCACGATGGAGTCGGCCTTGACGATGTCCTCGTAGGTGAAGTCCGAGCCCTGCCAGGCGGAGTGCATCATCGTGGGCGGAATCTTGATCACGCGCTCGACCTTCGGCATCCACAGCCACATCTCGTTCTTGCGGCGCAAAGTCGTCTCGCCGCGCTCCTTGGCCGGGGCGCGGATGACGATGAAGGCGAAGGTCCGATCCTTGTTCCAGCCCTCGACCTCGATGGACCGCTTCCAGTCGGGATTCTCGATGGTCATCACCAGCCGCCCGCGGCTGGAGTCGCCGCGCAGGGCCTTGTTGGCGCGGTCCACGAGGTCGTGGATGTCCAGGTCGGCGGCGGAGGCGGACGCGGCGAAAAACACGAGGGTTGCGGCGAGCAGTCGCTTCATCGCCGCCATTCTACACAATCGCGTGACGGCCGTATGTAGCCGAAAGTGAGGGTGTGTGATACAATCATGACAGGAAGGCGTCACGTCGTCCATCCTCGACGAAGCAGGCAAGGCCAAACAAGATGCCCCCAGTGCTGAAGAACATCGAGAAGCGCGTTCAGAAGGCTGTCGCCCATTATTGGACGACGCTAGGCCGCCAGGGCAAGGGACAGAAGAAGGGCCTCGACACCGGCGCGCGCTCGCGCGTAACGGGCGGCAAGCAGATGAATGGCTTCGCTGCGCTCGTCGCCGACATCATCGCCGAGAACGGCCTATCCCGCACGCACATCCATGTCGATAAGACTTTGGAACTCCCCGGCTTCTTCCGCGCCACCAAAAAATGGGATCTCGTCGTCGTCCGCGACAATAAGCTCATCGCCGCCATCGAGCTGAAGTCCCAGGCCGGTCCGTCCTTCGGAAACAACTTCAACAATCGCGCCGAGGAAGCCATCGGCACGGCCAAGGACCTTTGGACCGCCTATGAGAAGGGCGCTTTCGGCAAGAACCACGCGCCTTGGCTCGGCTGGGCTATGTTGCTTGAGGACTGCAAAGGTTCCCAGGCCCCGGTCGATGTCGAGGAGCCCCATTTCAAAGTCTTCCCCGAGTTCCGCAACGCCTCCTACGCGATGCGCTATGAGTTGCTGTTGCGACGGCTGGTTCTCGAACGCTATTACACGCGTGCCGCGCTCCTTCTCTCGTCTCAGAGTGCTGGCAAGAAAGGCCAATTCCGGGAGCCTGCCAAGGACCTCTGCATCCACGATTTGTTCGCTAGTTTGGCCGGACACATCGGAACAATTGGGGCCTCTCAATCGTAAGATAGATATGAGAACCGTCCTCGGCCTACCCATCAAGTTCGGACCCGAAGCCTATAACTACGGCAAGCGGTCGTCCGGGGAGACGCATGGGGTCGTTCTCACAAAGCCTCACATCGTTGAGATGATTCTCGACTTGGCCGGTTACACCGAGGATCGAGACTTGGCATCCATGCGATTGCTCGAGCCCTCGTGCGGAGAAGCCGCCTTCCTGATTCCGGCCGTGCGCCGCCTCGTCCGCTCCGCGCGCCGTTGCGGCCGCAAGTCGGCCCAGCTTTACGATTGCATTAGCGCCTTCGACATCGACGCGGTGCACGTCGCTACGACGAAGAAAGCCGTCGAGAAGGTGCTCAACGAAGAAGGTGTCGGCAACGGCGCGGCCAAGAGTCTCGTCGAAAAGTGGGTCCATCAGGATGATTTTCTCCTCGCCGCTATCGAGCCCGGGAGCTTCGACGCCATTGTCGGGAATCCACCCTACATCCGTATCGAGCAACTCTCGCCTGAAATTCAGGCCGAGTACCGCGATCGCTATAAGTCACTTTACGACCGCGCGGACATCTATGTTGCCTTCATCGAGCGCAGTCTGGACCTCCTGAACACGAAGGGCAACCTTACCTTCGTCTGCGCCGATCGCTGGACGCTCAACCGTTACGGCGCGCCCTTGCGGCGCATTATCACCGACGGCTTTAAGGTCAACGCCTACATCGATCTACACCTGGCGTCCCCCTTCGAGTCGGAAGTTATCGCCTATCCTTCGATCTTCTCAATTTCGCCCGGCGCTCCCGAGCTCGTTCCCGTCGCCCATCTCTCGGCCGCTACCCCGGACGAGTGCGCGGCGCTCATCAAGAGCCTCAGCACCCCAAAGAAGGCGTCCTCGGCCATTAACCTCTATCCGACCTGGTTTACGGGAGACGAGCCCTGGGTGTTGAGCCCGCCCGAACACTTGAAGGCCCTGCGCGCACTCGAATCCCGCTTCGAAACGCTGGAAGCCGACGGCAAGACCAAGGTCCGCATCGGTGTCGCGACCGGTCACGACGCGGCCTACATCGTCGGGGAGGATGCGGTCATTGAGAAGGACCGGCTCGTACCGCTCGTCATGCGCAGTGACATCGAGAACGGCAAGCTCAAGAATGGCCGTCGCTTCGTCATCAACACTTTCGACAAAGACGGCCGTATGATTAAGCTTTCCGACTACCCGCGCCTTCGCGAACACTTGGAAGCCAACGGTCTCGACATCAAGCGCCGCCATGTCGCGCAAAAGAATCCCGATTCCTGGTTCCGCACGATCGACCGCGTCTATCCCGAGCTCGTGCGCGTTCCCAAGTTGCTCATTCCCGACATCGCGGGATCTAACGAGGTCGCGCTGGATAAAGGCCACTATCACCCGCACCACAATCTCTACTACGTCGTCTCGGATGTTTGGGATATGGAAGTGCTTGGCGGATTACTCAGCTCCAAAGTCGCGCTCTTCTTTATCTGGTCCTATGCGACCAAAATGCGCGGGAGCTATCTCCGTTTCCAGGCGCAGTATCTGCGGCGCATCCGCGTCCCCAATCCCGCCGAGCTGCCGGCCAAGCTGACCAAAGATATTCGTGCAGCTTTCGTTGCCAGAGACTTCAAGAAGCTCGATGAGCTTGCGCTTGAAGCCTACGGGCTCAAGCGATTGCCGGCGTTCGATTTCGT
>Ga0315268_10004711_pt1 | contig 14745 bp, 14 predicted proteins | sample C1_top_MG_FD_204535 | JGI IMG/M metagenome (GOLD analysis project Ga0315268, IMG submission 204535) | Sediment microbial communities from Yellowstone Lake, YNP, Wyoming, USA - C1_top | ecosystem: Environmental > Aquatic > Freshwater > Lake > Sediment | place: USA: Wyoming | collected 2017-08-01
GGTCTCGAAGCCGTCGGCGGTGGGGCCGACCGAGTCGCCCGCGTTGTCGCCGGTGCAGTCGGCGATGACGCCCGGGTTGCGCGCGTCGTCTTCCTTGATGTTGAAGACGATCTTCATCAGGTCGCTGCCGATGTCGGCGATCTTGGTGAAGATGCCGCCGGCGATGCGCAGCGCGGCTGCACCGAGCGACTCACCGATGGCAAAGCCGATGAAGCACATGCCAGCCAGGTCGCCCGGTACGAAGAGCAGGATGCCGAGCATGATCACCAGCTCGACGCTGATCAGCAGCATGCCGATCGAGATGCCGGCCTTGAGCGGGATGGCGTAAGTCGGGTAGGGCACGCCGCCCAGGCTGGCAAAAGCCGAGCGCGAGTTGGCAAAGGTGTTGATGCGGATGCCGAACAGCGCCACGCCGAAGCTGCCCGCCATGCCGACCAGGCTGAACAGCACGATGATGACGACGTTGAAGGCACCCACCGGCTTGAGCACACCGAAGTACACCACCATGATGACGGCGATGAAGACCCACAGCGCGAGGATGAACTTGCCTTGGGTGAACAGGTAGGTCTTGCAGGTCTCGTAGATCAGCTCCGAGACCTCGAGCATGGCCTTGTGCACCGGCAGGTTCTTGAGCTGCATGTAGATGACCAGGCCAAAGACCATGCCGAGCAGGCAGATGATCAAGCCCGCGAGCAACACATTGTGGCCGGTGGTGCCGAAGAAGGTGCCAGTCGCTGGGTTGGTGAGCGCCGGCAATATGAGATCGGCCTCGCTGGCGGCGGCTGTGCTGGACAGCAGCAGCAGCATGGCCGCTGCGGCGAGCGCCGGCAGGTGTGCAAAGCGGCGGCTGACAGGAACGCGGACTCGATCCAGGAAGCCCATGGCCCACTCCTTCGCTGTGAAAAGTGGGCACGAATTACCACCCGCCGCCAGCCGTCGCAAGGTCAATATCTGAGTCCCACCTATCAAAGAGCTTGATGCCCCATCGGGCCCGGCCAGCGGTCGCTTTTTGCGACGCTGGGCGCTCAAACTTTCTCATGGTCGTGCGGCAGATGCGCGCGTACCTTGGATCTCGGGCGGCAAAAGCGATTGCGACGATCCACGTTCGGCCGGCTTCGCCGCACCACCGGAGTCCCAGATGAAGACGCTTGTCCGAGCCACTCTTGTGCTGATGGTCGCGGCCGCCGCGCTGGTGGCTGCCTGTCTGCCGGAGCCGGTCAACAGTTTCGCCGAGATCGGTCGGTTCACCAGCGCCGGCAACGACCGCATCATTGCCGTGGCATACCGGCCGCAGATTGCACTCGAGGAGTTGCGCTTCTATGGCAAGCAGGCGCTCAATACTTCGGGCCGCACCACGACGGTTTATTTCTATCGCGAGGGGCGGGCGGTGCCCGATGTACTGACCGGTGCCCGATCGATGGAGCAGGCCAGCGAGGCGATCGCGCAGGCCAACGGCTACCGCTACGTGTTCGAGCGCGGTGTCAATGGACGCGAGAGCTTTGTGGCCTGCTCGGACAATCCCCAACCGCATCTCTGCTCGAGTGCGACGAACTGAAAAAAAATCCACGGCCTTTGGGGTGGCGTGGGCAAAAGGGGTCGCATGGGCGGACCGAGTGCCACCAGACCGCGGCGGCACACAGCGGAGAGCCTGCAGATCACGATCCGGGCGCAGAACGTCGAGGTCACCGCCGCCCAGCGCGTCTACATCGAACGCCGCGTCGCGCTTTCGCTGAGTCGGTTTGGCGAAAAAATCGGTCGCGTGACTGTGGACTGTTCGGATGTTGGCGACGCGTCTGGCGGCAAAGGCAAGCGCTGCCAGATCGAGGTCGCGTTGCCGCGCGCGGTGCGCGTGCAGGACACCGATCCCGACCTTGCGCGAGCGGTCAGGCGCGCCACCGATCGGGCGCTGCGCTCGGTGGCGCGGGCGCTCGCGCTCGACAGCGGGGTGTGAGGCCGATCGCCGCGCGCGTCAGGCGAACACCCGGGTGCGCGCCACCTCGCAAATGGCGGCGACGGCCGGGTGCTTGATCTTGCGCTCGAGCGAGATGGCGTAAAAGCGCTGGCGCAGGTCAGGGGCGCGACCGACGAGGTGCAGGCGGTAGCGGCGGCGCGTCTCGGCCTCGATCACGTCGGGCGCGACAAAGACGCCGAGTCCAGCCTCGCCCAGGGTCTTGGCCAGCTCGGCGTCGTCCAGCTCAGCGACGATCCGCGGCCGGACGTCGAGCGCGTTGCACCACTCATCAAGCTCGCGCCGGAGGGTCGCCGAGCTGCTCGGCGCAATGAACGGCACGCCGTCGAGCGACTGCGGGAACCGCTGGCGGCAGCGACGAGCCAGGGGCGGCGCAGCGAAGAACAATGTGCCGCACTCGCCGAGCGGATGGCTGAACACCCGCACCGGTGTGCCGGGTCCGGCCGGTGCGTCCGACAGCACGACGTCGACAGCGTTCATCACCAGATCGCCCATGAAGTCGTCGGTCGAGCGATCCTCGCGGCAGACGATGCGGACATCTTGGTCGATGCGAAACGCTGGTTCGAGGATCCGATACACGATGGATTTGGCCAGCATGTCGGAGATGCCAACGACCAACCGCAAGGGTCTGCCGCTCGGTCGCCCCTTCATCGTGTCCAGGAATTCGCGGCCGAGCGAGAAGATCTCGTCGGCGTAGCGAAACGCGATGCGGCCGGCATCGGTGAGGACCAGGTTGCGCCCCTTGCGCGCGAACAGCTTGGCGCCGAGCACCTCCTCGAGCCGATGGACCTGCCCGCTGATGGTTGGATGCGCCAGGCGCAACTGCTGGCTGGCCTGGGCGATGCTCCCGGCTTTGGCGACCGCCCAGAAATAGAGCAGATGGTGGTAGTTGAGCCACTCCACGCCGTCCACTATATGTCGGTTTTTTCAAAGATCGGTCGCGAATATTCCTCATTGTCGAAACCTGGCGGACCGCCCACAATCCACAGCGTCGGCAGCCAAGCGCGACCCGAGAGAACCAACCATGCGGCTCTACCTGGGTGGGAACGTCCCGGATCTGACCAAGACGTGGCGCCCGGCAGTGGAACACCGCCTGCAAAAGGCACTGGCGCGTTACGGCCGCCACATCGGCGATGTATCGGTCCAGATCGATCAGCCTGCCGGAACCCAGCCGGACGCAGCAAAAAGCTGCCGCATCGAGGTGAACCTGAAGGCCGCTGATGCGGTCATCGCGATCGAGACCGACCGCGACCTCGAGTTGGCGATCGGCTGCGCCGTGGATCGGGTGGGGCAGGCGGTCGGCCGCGCGATCGAGAGGCTGCACGGTGCGGCGCGCAGCGCGGACCCGACCCCGCGTCGGTGATCGGGCCGGTCGTCAGAACGGAAAGGTCCAGCTCGCGCTGTCGATGAATTCGCGCTCGTTGCCGACGCTGGCCAGGCCGCTCGCCTCGTCGCCCTTGAGAAAGTAGACGAGCGAGAATTGCCGATCGTCCGTCCCCGCCTCCTGGCGATACACCTCGACCAGGCTGGTGGGAAAGATCATTGGCTTGCCGGTGCCGGCACGTCCCACGCGAAAGCGCACTCCGCGCTTGTCGCCCTCGGTCGCGTAAGAACGCGCCAGCAATTCGGTGCAGGTCAGGGCGTCGTCGGCGCTGACGTCGAAGGTGAAGTCGTAGGGCCGGTCCAGATAGCCAAGCGCCACCACCAGCGCGCGCACCTTGTCGACCTTGGACAGCAGGCGGGGTCGCAGCACGGCCACGAAATCGCGGGTCAATCCGTGCTCGGCCGAATTGAAGATGGTGCGCTGCGCCAGCCCGTCAGCCTCGATGATGCGCACGACGCCGCCGTCGGTCTCGGCGCCGGCGCGCCAGCGCACCACCGCGTCGGGCATCTGGCTCACCAGGAAATGTCGCAGGTCATCGAAACCGAGCGTGGCGAAGTAAGCGTTGACCTCGGGGCCGTCGAAGTACGCGATCGCCTCGTCGTAGCTACCAATGTAGAGCTCCGAGTGGCCCCAGAATCCTGGGATGGCCAGGTTGCACAGGTACCAGTTGGTCTTCTCCAGGATCAGGTCGCCAGGTTGCATCCGCGGCATCATCTGGTGGACCTGCTCGGTCCTGATCAGATGGCGCTCCTTGGGCGCGACCTTGGTCTCGCCCAAAAAGATCGCGACCTTCTTGACGACCGGAAAATGGATCCGGTCGAACAGTTTGTTGACTGGACTCGTGACATTGTCGATCAACCAGTCGCCCACCGCGGCGCTGTTGAATTCGGGCGGGGTCAGCGACGGGAACTCGCGGATTTCGGGTTCGACTGGCGTCGCGCTGGCGCCTTGGCCGCTGCCGATCGAACGCCGGGCCACCGCGTGCCCGCGTCCCACTGGCAATTCGGCGGGCCACAGGTCGCTGGTCAGGTCCGCGGGCGCGGCCAGACCGACGACACCGACGAGGGCACAGCCGACTGCGATCACGGTCACCTCGAATTTGCGTGCTGGGTGCGGTGTGGTGCGGCGGACCGCGCGAACACGAACGACGACTATGATAATTGTAGCCTGTCGGGTGGGTTGTCGGCCAGTTTTTGTCGTTTCCAGACGTGCACCATCGCATTCAGCGAGTAGAGCGGCAGCCGCGGCGTGCGCGGATCGACCAGCAGCGCGTCGTGTATCGTCGCCAGGACGGCCGCAGCGCGGGCTCCGGCTCGTCGCTGCGCCCGGATCTGCGCTGCGCTGGGCAGCGCCGCAGGACGGCCACGGCCGCGCCGCAGGCGGATCAACTCGGCCACGACCACGTCGTCACCGAGATACGCGGCGGCAGCGGTGAGCAGCAGCCGGTCAAACGCCGCCCACAATCGGCGGCCGGCGAGCGCGCTGCGCACCGCGGCAGCGCCGCCGAGCCGAGCAGCCCAGGTGTGGCACAGCCGGGTCGCCAGGTAGACCCACTCGGCGCGCAGCTCCCTCGACCAGGCCTCGTCGTACCAGCAGGTGCTGTCGTCGAGCTTGAGATCGGCGCTGGTGGCCCCAGCCGCGCCAGCCTCCAGGTACGGTTGCACGGTTCTCCCGCGACGCCGCCGCAGCTCGAGGTCGGTCTTGAACGAGTCCAGGTCGCGCAGCACCAGGCGACCGGTCAGCTCGCCACGGCGATCGCATTCGAACAGCACATTCTGCTGGTGCAGGTCGCCGATCAGCCCCTGGCCGAACATCAGGTAGCTGCTGACTCGCACCAGCGGCTTCCACAGCGATTCGATCAGCCAGTCAACCAGCCGCGCCGCGTCGACGCCGCGACCGGCCAGCTCGATCGCCAGCGGCGGCCGATTGCCAGGCCGCGCCGCGAACAGCGAAAAGCCGGGCACCAGAGACTGCATGTCCGGCGCCAGCTCGCGCACGATGGTGCCGTGCTCCTGTCCGGTCAGGCGCAGCGTCAGTGGCTCGCGCAGCACGTCGACGCCGTGGTGCCGGCGCTGTGCGCGCGGCATCGCGTCGAACACCGCGGTGAGCGCGATCGCGCGCGCCAGCTTGCTCGTCTTGACCACCCGGCGGATGCGCTGGATCTCGACGTCGATTGACAGCTTGAGGCCAAAGCAGAGCCGCGGGTCGCGCTTGCTCCACACCGCCAGCGACCGGATCGACGCGGTCGGCGTGGCCCAGAACTGTCCGCGCTGCAGGCCCCAGCGGGCGACGTCGAGCGCGTACTGCTCGCGCGACCACGGATGGACAAAGAAGCGGACGCAGCGGTGGCCGCGGCGGTCGCTGAACAGCGCGCGCCGGACCGCGGCGCCTGGTCGGTGTTGCGCGATCGCCACGTCGTCGATCGGGATTTCCAGGTACTCGAGTGGCCAGATCGGTCGCTGCGCCGGGTCGAAGCGGCCGGGCAGCGGCAGCGCGCTGATCGGTGCGAACAGCTGTGGGTCGCGCGCGCGCTCGTTGGCGGTCTGCTCGCGCTCGAGCCAGCGCGCGAGCGGGGCCGGGATCGCAGGTCGCGGCAGCCGGCGCTGCCGCTGGTCGAGCAGCCATTGCGCAAAGCGGTCGGCCGAGCGCACGACGGCGCTGGCCGGTGCGTCGGTCGGGTCCGCGATCTGCGTGGCCAGTTCGGTGCAAAATGATCGCCACCAGCCGGCGCGCTGAAACCGTGGCTCCGCGATCAGACCGCGCCGCGCCCAGCGGCGGCAGGCACGCTCGAGGTGCCAGATCGGTCCCGACCGAAAATGGGTGTGCAGGCTGAGCGCAGCGCCGTGCGCCTGTTCGAGCTGATCGTAGTCGTCAGCCACGTTGCGCACGTACGGCAGCGCGCGCACTGCCTTGGCCAGGCGCGGATGCGCGCGCTCGATGAAGCCGAGGTCGGCGTAGCAACCCTCGAGGTCGCGCACGAAAAAGCGGCCGGTCAACCGGCCCCTCGGGTCGAGCTCGACCAGCAGGTTCTGGGCGTGTACCTCGGCGCACCAGCCCTGCTCGAGCGCCGAGGTCAACCAGGCGCGGAGAAACGGCCGCAGGAGTTTGCGCAGCGCAAACGACCGCAGGTCGGTGCGCGCCCGTCGTGCCAGTGCCGGTAACCGGCCGTCGCCACCACCGCGTTCGGGATGGGTCAGCGCGAACCAGGGCAGCAAGACGGTCCGACCGGTCAACACCGAACGCGGGATGCTGCGTACGATGTATCCGCCCGGCGTTGCGCTCTGGAGCGGCACCATCGACAGCGGCTCGGGCAGCAGGTGCAGCCCGGCTCCGCGTTCGGTCAAAGGCGTCAGCAGCTGGGTCAGTCCGACGCAGGTGACGGCCTCGGTTTCGCTGACACAGCGCACGACGCCACCGACCTCGACCGGTAGCGACAGCTTGGCAAAGAACGGCGGCCAGCGCGGGTCGGGCGACCAGGTGAGCACGCTGCGCGTCGAGGAGGTGGCGGCGGCGTAGAGCAAGGGACCGGCGGGCGCGCGGCTGAACCAGCGACGTGGCTGCTCGATCGCCAGCGGGTGGGCCAGAAAGAGCCACCGGCCGCGCGATCGAAATCGGCGCTGCAACCCGGGTGCGATCGGGCGCGCTGCGGTAACGCGCATCGATTCGGCAGCTACCCAGCGGGTGGCCAGCACGAAGACGCGGCGGGCCTCGGGCCGATAGGCCTCGGCGATGGCGCTGACGTCGCCGCGCTGCACCAGCCGCTGGTCGACGTCGCGGGTGACCCGTGTCTGCTCGGCGTCGAGCCAGAGTTGCAGCGATCGCGGCAACCGAGCGCGCGCGGTTGCCGCAGCGTCGGTGCTCAGCAGCGATTCAGAAGGAACCGTCATGCCCGGATGCGGGACGGTCCCGCCAGCCGTGTCACTCGGTCGGCAGCGTGTCGACCGCGGTCTCCTTGAGCGTCTTGGCCAGGTCGACGGCGAGCCGGCCGGTGAGCGACATCTTGGCAACCTCGTCCTTGGACAGGCCGTTGTTGTTGAGGTCGTACTTGGCGATCATGTGCTTCTTGGCGTATTCGACGGCACGCTTGACGTCCTTTTCGGTGACCTGGCTGCCGGTCTTGAAATCCCGGTGATCGACAAAACGGAAAAAGATATCGACCAGCCCGGCCTGGCGGCGCGGCACGCGGTCGGTGGCCAGGGCGTCCTTGACCTCCTTGCGCGAGATGCGGCCATCTTCACCACCGAGGCGAACCAGCGTCTTGGCAGCGGTCTCGAGAGCGCGATTGACGTCAGACTTGGCGATGCGCGACATGTAAACCCTCCTCTTCGATCAGGCGAAGGCAGGCAGTATAACGAATCGTGCGATCCAAAGCGAGGTGCGATCAATGCTGCGGCAACCCATCAACGACCTGCTCGGACCGGCACGGCACATCCTGCTCACTGGCTGTGGTGGCGGCTACGACGTGTTCGGCGCGGTGCCGCTCGCCATCGAGTTGCTCGACGCTGGTCGCGAGGTGGTGCTGGCCAACCATTCGTTCTGCTACCTCAACGGCCTCGACGGCGCGCTGCAACAACCCGACTGCCCCAACCTGTATCGGGTGCCACCCGCGGCCGCGACCGAGGACGCCTACTGTCCGGAGGCCTGGCTGGCGCGCTGGTTCGCCGAGGAGCATGGCCGCGCGCTGACCATGTGGGGTTTCGACAAGACCGGCGTGCAGCCGCTGCAACGTGCGCTGCAGTCGATCGTCGAGCGCCATGGCGTCGACGCCATCGTGCTGATCGACGGCGGCATCGATGCGTTGCTGCGCGGCGACGAGACCTCGCTCGGCACGCCGGCCGAGGACCTGGTCTTTCTCGCCGCGGCGTCGGCGCTGGCGGTGCCGCGCCAGGTGCTGGCCTGCGTCGGGTTTGGCGCCGAGCAGCGCGACGGCATCTGTCATGACCAGGTGTTCGGTCGCATCGCCGAGCTGACCCGCTTGAACGCTTTTCTGGGGGCCGCGGCACTGCTGCCGCAGACGCGGCCAGGCCAGCTCTACCGGGCCGCGGTCGAGTACACCTTTGCCCACCAGCAGCAACGCAAGCGCTCGCACGTGCACGAGGTGGTCAGCGCGGCCGTGGCCGGCGAGTTCGGTCCACGCGGGCCACACACCTGGCTGTCGCCGCTGCTCGCGCTGTACTGGTTCTTCGATCTGCCGACCGTGGCGAAGACGCACCTGTTTCTGGATCACCTGCGCGACAGCGACGACATCTGGCAGGTCAACGCGCGCATCGAGGCGTTTCGCAAGAGCCTCAGCGTGCGCGACCGCAGCGCGATCCCGATTTAGCGGCAGACGCCGGTGCCCTGGCACCCGGTATTGGCAGGGCAGGTGTTGATCGACCAGTAGTTGCACTCGACGTAGCTGTCCAGCGTGCAGATCTCGTACTGCGTCGCGTGACCGTTGACGCAGCGCCGGGTTCCAGCGGTGCAGTTGAAGGCGCAGATGCAGGCACCGCCGCGGCAATCCTGGATCGCGTCGCAGTAGCTGTCGCTGATGTACCAGCAGTTGTTGTAGTCCTGCACGCACTCGTGCAGCAGACCCGGTTCGATCGTGTCGCAGGCGACGTAGCCCGAGGCGCAGCCGTTGGTGCAGACGCAGCGGTCATACTGGCAGGTCTGGTGCCAGCCGCAGCTGGTGGACAGCGTGCTCCAGTCGAGGCAGGGATCGTCGTCGTTGTCCTCGCATTGAAGCATGCTGATCGGTGGCGTCAGGTCGGTCGGGTCGCACCGGATCTGGTTCTGACTGCACTCGTCGCTACAAGGTGGCAGACAGCTGTGGCTCTTGCCGCAGAGCGGCCGGCTGCCGTCGTGGCAATCGTTGTTCTCGTTGCATTCGACGCAGCGGTGCTCGTCGACGAAGCAGACCTGGTTGCTGGCGCAGTGGGTCGAGTCGAGGCATTCGTGGCAGGCGCCGGTCGTGCTGTCGCAGTGCCACCCGGGGTCGAGGCAACCGCTGTTGTCCGCGCACGGCTTGCACAACCAGTCAAATAGATCGCACGCCGTGCCGGGACAGTCGCCGTCGACGTGGCACTGGTAGCACCCACCGTCGATGCAGTTGATGCGAGTTGCATCGAACAAGCCCAGGCACAGAATCTCCTGGTAGCAGGCAGGGATGCAGGTCCGCGTCAGCGGGTCGCAAAAATCGGGGATGACGACGCCCGGACACTGGTCGTGACTGCTGCAGCTGTTGGCGGGCAGGCCGAGGCACCGGTGCAGATTGGGGTGGCAGTAGCCGCCCGGACACTGGAGGTCGCTGCTGCAGGTCGGGCCGTTGACATCTGGCTGGACGCGGTCTGGCAAGGCCACGTCGAGGGCCGTGCGGTCAGCGCCTCTCCGATCGAGCCCGTCGCGATCGGGGTTGCTGCGGTCAAGTCCACTCACTTCGGGGCGGTCGAGATCGCTGAGCGCGTGGTCGAGTCGTTCCGCGTCGCCATGACCGGCGTCGAGGCCGACACACGACTGAACCAGGCACTGCAGTGGTGCGCAGTCGCGCTGGTCGATGATCTGCGTCCCCTGTTCGTTGCAGTCGGTGAGCAGGTTGCCGACGCAGCTCCTGCCTGGCGTGCACACCAGGACCTGGCAGCGACCGGCAACACATCGCTCGTTCCCGCTGCAAAGTTGCCGCACGCTGTAGCTGGTTCCGAGCGCGTCGCAGGTGCGGGCCGTGTTGCCATCGCAGTCAGCGGTTGCGGCCTGACAAACGATTGGCAGGCAACTCCCGTCGACGCAGATCGCCGGTCCGCAGGGCTGGCCGCCATCGATCGGTGCGCTGCCATCCGCGTTGCACTGCAGAGCAGTATTGCCATCGCAGTAGCGGGCCGTGGGCAGGCAGGCGTTCTGTCCTGGATCGACGCACTGCCCGTTCTGGCAGATGTCGCTGCCGCAGACCCGCTCGGTCGTCAGCTCCGTGCCCAGGCCATTGCAGACGCGCAGCACATTGCGCACGCACAGTCGCTGGTTGGGCGTGCAGACGATGTTGCCCTGGCAACTGCCGCTGACGCAGACCGCGCTTTCGCCGCAGCCCGTGCCGTCGACAGCGTAGCCCTGGTCATTGCACAGGTAAGCCGTGTTGCCGTCGCAGAAGGCGGCACCAGGCGTGCAGCGCAGCGGGCGATCCGGCAGCGGCGCCACATGTTCGGCCGCGATGCAACCGGCAACCAGCAACGCCAAGCTTGAACCGATCAGTGTGCGCATGGCTCGACCTCTGAGACTCGATATCTCCGGGCAACGAAATTCGGCGTCGACGGGGGGGGGCGCCAGCACTTGTGCTCAGTGCCAGCACGGCACTCTACGGTCACGGCACCTGCAGGTCGAACCAGGCGTACAGGTCGGCGATCGACTGCATGGCGCCGGCTCGGTCAGGTGCGTAGAGCTGGCTCGTGGTCCAACCCGTGCCGTAGCACCAGCTCAAACTCCGATCGATGCACTCCGACGTCACCGAGCTGACCTGGTGGGTGAAGCCAATGGCGCTGTTGCGCAGCAGCCAGGACCGGCGCAGGTCGCCGGTCGAGGTCACCACTGCCGCGCGCGTGATCGCGTCGAGCAGCGCCTCGTCGGCTGTGGCGGTCAGCACGTCGCCAACGCTCTGGCCAGGGTAGAGCGTGGTCGCGCTGGTCTCGGCCTCGGCCAGTGTCGCGGCCCAGACCTGGATGCCGGACATCCCAACCTGCCAGGCGCGACCAACGGCGCAGGTCTCGAGCGGTCCGATGCGCTGATCGCCAGTCGTGAAGTTGCAGTTGGAGTAGACGATCGGGTTGCGCAGCGAAAGCAAGCCCTCCTTGAGCGCCCACCACGCCACGCGCGAGGCCGTGGTCAGCCGCTGGTCGCGCGTGCCTTGCAGCCGCGGTACCACCTCCCACGCGATCTCGTGCAACCAGCCGCAGCCCGGCTCGGTCACGCTGTGGCCGTTGACGACGCACGCCCGGTAGGTCGCCTGGTCGCACCCGCTGGTCAGCTCGAGCGTGTAGGTGGCGTCGGTCGGCAAGCGTTCGACGAAGTCGCTGTCGACGACGTTCCAGCTGGTGACGTAGACGATGGCGCCGAGCGCTTGCGCGGTCTGCACCAGCACGCCCGCTTGGTCGCCGCTGCGGCCGCTGTTCTCGACGCTGACCGTGAGTCCGCTGCTGGTGGCTCCGCGTTCGCCGTCGGCCAGCAGCGTGCCAGCGGTCGCGGCGATGAGCAGTGCCGGTTGCCAGCTGCCGCCGGTGCGCGTCAGGTGCACCCGGGTCGCGGTCGCGGCGCGAAACAGCGTCGCATAGGCGTGCACGTTGTAGTTGCCCGAGCTGAAGTTCTCGTCAGTCGTACCTGCGTGGCACAGCACCGGCAGCACGCTGGTCTGCCAGCAGTCGCCGTTGACGCAGGGTGCGAGCTGCGCGGGCGTCAGCGCAGCGTCGGATTGCGCCACATCGGATCCTACAGTGTCGGCGGTTGCCGCATCGGCGCGCACGGCGTCGCCAGGCAGCGCACCGTCGTCCGCCGTGGCCGCGTCGAGCGCACCGAGGATCGCTGGCGCGCAGCCGGCCAGCAGGCTGGTCGCAAAGAAGATGCTCGCCGCAACCGGTCGCGCTTGGCACATCTCGACGATGCTAGCTCGGCCTGAGGTGTCAGGCATTAGCAATCAAGATTTTTTCCGGCGGGCATGTGGGCGTCATGCGGCCGACTATGCGGCTACTGGAAATGGCTAATTGCTAGTGCCTGACACCTTTTCAGCTGGCGCGAAGCCGTACACCTCGGCATAGACCTGCCGCATCTCCTCGAACGGCACGTCGACGTAGCTGCCGCGGTCGCGCACGTACTCGATGTGCGGCGCGCCGGCCGGATCGACCGGATGCAACGTGGCGTCGTGCTCGCCGTCGAGCTCGACCAGCAGGGCGCCGGCCTTGGCCGTGGTGGCGGGATCGAAGGCCGGCGTGGCCTTGACCCAGCGCCCGTCGAGCAGCAGCTCGACGTAGCCATGAAAGACGAACAGGTCCGTTCCCATGACCTGCCGCAGGCGGGTCGGCACCTTGTGGTTGCGCACGTCGGCAAAGCCGAGCCGCGCCGGGATGCCGCAGGCACGGGCCAGGGCGGCCAGCAGCACCGCCTTCTGCACGCAATAGCCGCTGCCGCGCGCGAGCACGGCGCTGGCGCGGTACTGGTGCCGCGCGTCGAGCGAGGTGTAGGGGTCGTAGCGGATGTGGTCGCGCACCCAGTTGAAGAGCGCGATCGCAGTGGCGCGTGGAGTCGCCTGCTGCAGCGAGCGCGCCAGGGCAGCGACGTCAGGCTGGTCGCAGTCGATGAATTCGGTGGCCAAGCCGCAGGCCGCGTTGTCGTCACGAACGTCGCTCATCATCCCGCCTCGTGAAATGGTTTCGCACAGCGCGGAGTATGTCGCGTAGCGGGGCCTAAGCAACGTACCGTTTGCGAACACGAGACGATGACGTGCTGACGTCCTGGTAGCGGCGCTCGTTGCCGCGAGCAGCGAAGCAGCTCAGGTCGGCACGGGCTACAGCCAGCTCGAGGCGGTTGCCCAGAGCGAGGTCGAACTTCAAGATGTCGATGGCTTTCAGATCCTGAAGCTGCCGGTGGCACCGCCCTACAAGGAGTCGGTGGCCGTCACGCGTCGTGGCAATAGCCCTGGCCGATCGGCAGCTTGTGCTCGGCGACGAACGCACCGCTGCGCGCGTCGTTGACGAGAAAGCGCGCCGTCACGACGGTGTGGACCACCGTGCCGTCGTGCGGATGGATCGCGTGGGCGACGCCGCTGGACACCAAAGTCGGCGACGGCATCGCCATCGTCGTCTACGGCAACCCCTGGGTTGCCTAGCTCTCGGCGATCACCTTCAGGTTGGCCAGGCCATTTTCGTAGTCGCCGCCGATCATCCGGTCCATGTTCATGAACAGGTGCAGCACCTTGGCCGTGAACGAATTGCGCCCGCGCAAGGACCAGGTGACGTCGGTGACGTTTCCGTGCGGCCGCAGCGTGAAATCGATCGTATCGTGGCCGACCATGGGTCGCAGGAAGTCAAGTTTGATCTCGACTCTGTCCGGCGCCGTCTTGCCGACGATCTCCATGCGACCGGCGCCAACCTTGTTGTTGCCGATCCAGCTGACGCGGCCAGCGCCAGCTACGCCCACCAGCGTCTCATCTGTATCCCCCCGCACCGGCAGCTCGAACACTTGAGCCGCGCCGAGCTTGGCAGTGAAGAAGATCTTGGCGACCTCGGCGGTCGGTCGTCAAAGCCACGAGCAGGCCAGTAGCCGATTAGCAAGCGCCCGCGCAAACGCCCGTGCATGCGCAGGTGGGCTCGCAGCGACCCAAGCAATCGACAAGCGCCGGAGCGAACATACTGCACTGGGGCTCGCACCAGTACGCACAGACCTGATTGTGCGAGTTGACGCACGCGCTGCACTCGCCGGCCCAGCACTCGAGTTCGATTCCACACGGCGTGGAGTCGTCGCCGACGACCGAGGGGGTGCACTGGTAGAAAGCGCAGGTGAAGGTCGCGCACAGGTTGTTGCGCTGCGAGCAGTCCTCGCACGGGTTGCCGAGTTGCCCGCACGCCCGGTCCTGCGTGCCGGTGACGCACTCACCGGTCCCGAGCCGGCATTGAAACACGCTGCAGGAGCCATCTGGCGGCGCGCTGTCATGTGGCGCGCTGTCATGTGGCGCGGTGTCGAGGCCGGTGGCGTCGGACGCCGCGCCATCGTTGGCGCTGGCATCGGTGCCGGTTGCAGCGTCGACACCGTGATCGCTCGCTCCTCCCTCCCGGTCCAACACGTCGCGCGCCCCCGCGTCGCTCGCTCGTCGGTCGCCACCAGCGCTATCTGTGGCTGCGTGGTCCCCACGGGCGCCGTCGACGGACGCGCCGTCTAGCTGATTGCGGTCGACGTCGTGGGCGTCGCTGGCGCCATCAGCGCGAGCGCTGCCAGAGTCGAGACGGTCGCAGGTGCCGTCCACGCACGAGGCGCCGTTTGGACAGGCTGCGCTCGTGGTGCAGGGCAAACCCTCGCCACCCTGCAGCGCGCCGAAGATGTCGCAACCCGCAGTCAGTGCGATCGCCGCAGCCGCGGTCAGCCACGCTGCATTTCGCGCGCAGCGCGTTGTTGAGGACACAGGGCACATCGTCGACCAACATAGCACTGGACGCGGACCTCGGACCTGTGCCGCTTGGGTGGGGGCTAACCAAGGCTGATGCGGGCGATCGGCTGGATGTTCATCTCGGGCGACAGCTCCTGGTAGCTCAGCACGGCCAGGTGCGGGAACTCCAGCTCGACCAGCTTGCGGAAGTAGCGCCGGATCTCCATGGTGGTGAGGATGACCGGGTTCTGGGCGGTCGGCGGCAGGTTGCCGACCTCGTTCCGCACCGCGGTGAGG
>Ga0315268_10004712_pt1 | contig 14745 bp, 12 predicted proteins | sample C1_top_MG_FD_204535 | JGI IMG/M metagenome (GOLD analysis project Ga0315268, IMG submission 204535) | Sediment microbial communities from Yellowstone Lake, YNP, Wyoming, USA - C1_top | ecosystem: Environmental > Aquatic > Freshwater > Lake > Sediment | place: USA: Wyoming | collected 2017-08-01
CTTACGGCCTTTTTCCGTATCGTGCTGCCATTGACCGCACCGGGCATGGCCGCCACGGCTGTCTTTTCCATCGTCGTGCTCTGGAACGAGTTCATTTTCGCCCTGATCCTGGCTAGCACGTCCAAGACCATCACCCTGCCGGTGGGTGTCTCTGGGCTGGTGTCGCAGTACGAGCTGCTCTGGGGTGAAATGGGCGCCGCCGGCACGGTCGTCATTCTGCCGATCTTGATCTTTTCGCTCTCGGTCCAGCGCTACCTGGTGCGCGGGCTGACGGTGGGGGCTATCAAATAGTCTGTAGGGGCGGGGGTTCCCCGCCCGTACGAGGGAAATGCATGGATATCACCTACGAGCACGTAACCAAGAAATTCGGCGATGTTGCCGCCCTCTCGAACTTTTCTCTGCACGTGGTGGATGGCGAGTTCATGGTTATGTTGGGGCCGTCGGGTTGCGGCAAGACCACGGCATTGCGCTGCCTGGCCGGGTTGGAACGCCCCTCGATCGGCCTAGTCAAGATCGGCCAGCGCGTGGTCAACAACCTGGAGCCGCGGGACCGGGACGTTTCCCTGGTCTTCCAGAGTTACGCACTCTATCCGCACATGACGGTGCGCGATAACATCATGTATCCCCTGCGCATCCGTGGCATGGCGAAAGCCGAGCGCGAGCGCCAGGCGCAGGAGGTGGCCGACCGATTAGAGATCGGCAACCTGATGGATCGCTGGCCGCGCCAGCTCTCGGGCGGCCAGAGGCAGCGCGTGGCGCTGGCGCGCGCCATCGTGCGCGACCCCGCCTGCTTCCTGATGGACGAACCGCTCTCGAACTTGGATGCCAAATTGCGCGTCCACATGCGGGCCGAGCTCAAGCATCTGCAAAAGAGCCTGGGCACCACCACGCTCTACGTGACCCACGACCAGGCGGAGGCCATGACGATGGCCGACCGCGTGGCGGTCCTCAGCAACGGCGTCCTGTTACAAGTCGGCACCATCGACGACATCTACCGCCACCCAATCAACATTTTTGTGGCGACCTTTGTCGGCAGCCCGTCTATGAACCTCCTGCCGGTAAGCTTTGAGCCGGCCGCGTGCCAACTGGTCCAGGCGGGACTCTTTTCCATGGACGCAGCACCGCTGCTGCCGCGCTTCCAGATTGGCGCGGCGTCGGGCGACCAGTACATTCTGGGCGTGCGCCCCGAAGACCTCGCCGTCTCGCTGGAGAGCCGGCCCAACAGCATCCCGGCCGAGATCTATGCTATCGAGCCCATGGGCAACGAGGCACTGGTGGCGGTCGACGCAGGTGATGCCCGCCTGATTGCCCGAGCGGCGCCGACCTTCCAGGCCCCCATCGGCACCCACTGCTGGCTCACGTTTGAGCCAAGTGCGATCCATCTGTTTGAGAGCGCATCGCAGAACCGGGTGGGAGAGAACTAGATTGGTAGAAAGTTAGAGGCCGCACACCATGAACGGCAAAGAGCGAACACTCACAGCCCTTGCACACAGGGAACCGGATCGGGTCCCGGTGTATATCACCGTGGTCGGCGAGCTGGCGCAGCGGATGGCACAGGCAAAGGGGATACCGTGCGACCTCTACGATGCGTATCTGACGAACCGGATCTCTAACCCGGAGCTGCTGACGGCATTGGGCAATGACATCGTGGGTATCGGGGCTACGGCGCCGGATAATCGCCCCACGACCGAGCGCGGCGACGGGTGCCGAATAGACGAATGGGGGTTCGTCTACCGGCCGGTGGAGCACACGTTCGGGGTCTATTACGAGATCGTGGGCCGGCCGCTGCGGGGCATCAATACTGCGCGTGAGGTGACTGGCTACCGGCTGCCCGACCCGGCTGCGCCAGGACGCTTCCGAATCGCAAGCGAGAATGCGCGGCGCTTTGGAGCGACGCACGCGCTATTGGGCGTGATCGAGTGCACGGTCTTTGAGATGGCCTGGAACCTGGTGGGGATGGAGGATTTTCTGTCCGGTATGGCGCTGGGCGCCGATTATGTGGAACCGCTGCTCGACGCAGTGACCGAATACAGCATTGCGGTCGGCGTAGACTTGATCCGGCTGGGCGCGGACATCATGCTCACCGGCGACGACCTGGGCATGGATACCGGCCCTATGCTCTCGCTCAAGCTCTGGAGACGCTACCTAAAGCCCCGACTGCAGCGGGTGTTTGAGGCCTACCGCGCGGCCCGGCCCGACATCATCCTGGCTTACCATAGCTGCGGCAGTATCCGGCCCTTTATCCCAGAGCTGATTGAGCTGGGACTGCACGTGCTGAACCCGATTCAGGTCACGGCCCGCGATATGGAACCGGGCCAGATCAAGGCCGGCTATGGCGGCCAGCTGGCGTTCTGCGGCGGCATTGACCAGCGCCACGTGATGCCATCGGGGACACCGGATGATGTTGCGGTCGAAGCCAGACGTCGCATCCGAGAGTTGGGCGTGGGCGGCGGCTACATACTAGCGCCGACCCACGACCTGCAGTCCGACACGCCAGTGGAAAATGTGCTGGCATTGTTTGAGGCAGCCCGCCAATGGGGAACCTATCCTCTCCAATAAAGATGCGCCGAGTCACGCGCAAAGATGTGGTGGAGCGGGCCGGGGTCTTGACGGCAGTCGTCTCCCACGTCCTCAACAACGGCCCGCGCCCGGTATCGCCGCCCACACGCCAACGGGTCGAGTCAGCCATCCGCGAGTTAAGCTACTTGCCCAACGAACTGGCCGTCGGCAAGCGCGATTTGCGCGACATGTGATCCGCCGCTAGCGCCTGCGAGGCAACAGGCGATGGTTCTTCGGCGGAATCTGGGTAGAGCCTATCTTGCACTATGACGACCTTGGCTGCGCTCCGAAAGGGCGGCGTGGGGCTTTGAGAGTTCACCTTCCCCACCGATGACCTGCCACTGAGCCCAACCCCGCTTCTGACCGTGACGGTCACATGCTGGGCGGACCGTCTCCTCAACTCCAATCTCGACGGCGGTGTAACACAAACGGTGAAAGGCTTGGTGCTCATCCAAGCGCCGCCGTTCTCGGATTTTCGCTACGGCGACCGGATCCACGCCGAAGGCAAACTCCAGACGCCGACCAACACAGGTGAGTTTGACTACCGCACGCACCTCGCCCGCCAGGATGTTGATTCGACACCGCACCTACGGTGGGTGCAGGTGTCATGTCATGCCCACGCGTGACGGTGCTCATGCGCGATCAAGGCTTTGCGCCGCTCGGATGGTTGTACGCGTTCAAGGCGCACGCCACGCTAAAGCGCGTCATCGCGCAAACCCTTCGCGTGCCTGAACCACAAGCCTCACTCCTCACTGGCATTTTGCTCGGCGATGATTCAGGCATCCCCAAGAGCGTGCAGGACGCATTTCGTGCGACGGGCACGTCCCATGTCATTGCCATTTCCGGCTATAACGGAACACAAACCATGTTCACTGGACATATCGTTTAGCCTGATATGCTTGCTATAGCTTTCCATAACAAGGCTCCAGCTTTGTCTGGGGCCTTCTTTTTATGTTCTATAGACCTTTTGCTCGTTTTCGGCGGGCTGCCAACCCCGCCGTCGCGTTGGTCAAGTCACTGACCCACGGGGAACACTAGCAACTCCTCGACTGACCAGAGATGATCCGTGAGACCGGCCGCCATGGCCGGGGTGCGCGGCCCATAACGGCGTGGCGTCTGCTTTCACCGCCGCGCTGGCGGCACATCGAGCTGCAGATGCCGCGACAGGTGCGGACGACAGAAATGGTAAAAGGTGGCTGTGTGATCGCTGCGGGCAACGCTCAGCCTCACGGCAAGGGGCCGGGCGACTGATCTGCACCATTTCTTTCCAGTCTACCGTATGCGACTTGACTACCCTGGCCCTCCCGCAGAATAGTTCTTCATTATGACCGGCAGGTAAAGCTTGGCGTGCACGTACTCGTCCGCCCCCACGTCGGGCTTGGAGCCTATAGGCCGAGGGTCGCCCTCAAAATCGTGAGGAGCGCTCACGCTGCCGTCGCCAATATTGATCAGCGGCGAAGTCTCGGCCAAGTGATAGTCGCCCGCCGCCCGATTCAGGAACTGGGGATCATTGGCAAGAGAGTGCACGCCGGCTAGCGCGCCGCTGACGGGAATGGTGTTTTCAAAATAGTCGTTATAGTCCAAGAGAGCCGTCACACCGCTACTGATGACGACCCCTGTGCTGTGGCCCACAATGATGCTGTTCCAAAGCACATTAGCGCCGCCCATGGCGCCCATCCGCACTCCTTCACCCGGCGCGGAGCCGAGCTTGTTATCCACGATGGTGCAGTGGATCAGCGCGCACGAGCCGGACATGCAGTGCACGCCACCCGCCGTCGCGGTGAGCGCCGTGTTGCGAGCGATGATGTGATTCGTCAGCGTGACGCGGGTGCCCGCTCCGACGTCCAGGATCAAGCCGCCCCCGGCAAAGACTCCAGCGCCCCCGGCCGTATTGCTCACCACAATGTTGCGGTCCATGGTCGGGCTGGCTTGGAACAAGTACATCCCCCCGCCCCACCATATCGCCGCGTTACTGGCGACCTGGTTTCGAACGATAGCACCGGTTGCGGTATACACGTACAAGCCGCCACCAGCGAATGCCCAATTGCCCTGGATCAAATTGTCCTGCGCAAGGTATCTGTCCCCGCCGGTCACCAGCATTCCTCCGCCCATGAGCGCCGTATTGGTGAGGATGTCGTTACCCGTGATCTCTACCCAGTCGGCCTGGCTGGCAATCCCACCGCCTCCATCCCAGGTGCCGATGTTGAGACCAGTGGCCCAGTTGAGAGCGACCAGGTTGTCGCCAAACTCTTGGTTGCCGATGTACTCGCTATAGTACACTCCGCCGCCGCGAGTCGCCGCGTTCCCCACAATCTCGCTATGCCGCGCACGATTCAAGTACAATGCCCATATTCCACCGCCAGTCCCGTCACCGCTCTTGCTGGCGAGGTTGCCCTGCACCAGGTTGTCGTCAAAATCGCCGACATACTGGGCGTACACTCCGCCGCCATAGCCGGTCCCGCCGATGCTGGCCGTGTTGCTGAGGATGTGATTTTCGTACAGAGAACCACCAGCGTACACTCCGCCGCCACGGCCTTCGCCTTTCACGGCCGCCACATTCCCCCCGATCTCGTTATCAAGCAAAACGGCATCGTAATCGCTCCAAACGCCGCCGCCTTGTCCATCACCAAATTCCGCCGTCTGCGAAAAGAGGGCCGTGTTACTGACGATCACATTGTGTGCGACGGTCGAATCGCTGGGATAGCCCCAGATGGCGATACCGCCTCCTTGACCGCCCTGGCGTCCATCCACGTTAGCCACATTGCTGATCACGGTGTTGTACTCGATGACAGAGTGGCTGCTATAGACCATGATGCCGCCGCCGTATCCCTGGCAAGAGCTAGAGCCGTCGCACGCGACATTGTTCGTAATCACGTTGTGGCGGACGATGGCCATGCCGGACCCTTCCCAGTTGCCGCCAATCAGGATGCCGCCGCCCCAGCCCAGATAAGCACTCGCATCGCCGCCGGTGAGGATGAACCCTTCGATGGTTGATGAGAGAGATTTCCCATATGGTTCCTGTACTTGAAGCACCGAACCCGCCCGGTGCGCGTCAATCGTCGTCGTGTAAATATCCCAATCGCGGGCCAAGGTATCCTTGCGCCAGCCGCCCTCCAGCGTCAGGCTCTTGGTCACCACGACCGTCTCCGAGTAGGCGCCTTGAATGACGCGGATGACGTCACCGTCGCCGGCCGCATTGACCGCCGCCTGGATCGAAGTATAGCAGGAAGGTTGAGGAAAACCCGTGCAATTGTTGGACGCCCAGTGGATATCAGGAGCTGCGTGGGCGATGTGGGACGTGACGTCTAGCCGCCATAAGAGAGTCCATGCCCCGGCCAGCGCCAGGGCCACGGTCAAACTCAACACTGCCATCTTGTGTTCTTTCATGTTCTCCTCCTTGTGAGTTTCAAGACGCGCCAGTCTCGCACACAAATACTACAAAGGATGCAGCCAGAGATTTGACATGTGAGACCTTCTTGGCCAAGCCTGGCAAGGCAGACCGCTGCAGAGATACGAGGTCTTGTTCCATAGAGGATGCCGCCTCCTTGCTAATAGTCTAGTCAGGTCGAGTAGAATGTCAAACTTGCGCCAGGCCGACTTGTGCTATAATCTCTCGAAGTAGCAGTGGAACTTGGCGCGCCCCCCTGACGTCTTTTTTCTGGGCATGAACTTTCCTCACAATCAGCGTGAAATGATGTAGAGACGTTCCAATGGAACGTCTCTACCAGCCGCGTCGCCTTTTATGATCATGGGAGGTGTTGCATGAATGACTCGCCCGGCCCAGAGACCCACCCCGTTGACTCTGTGAGTATTACCTGCCCCAGATGCGGTACAGAAAATCCCGCCAGCGCCATGAACTGTCGGCAATGCCACATTAATCTCAGGTTCGCGCTGGAAAACCCTCAGGAAGTTGACCGCATCAAGCAAGCCGAACTAGGGCGGCCAGCAGCGTCACCGCTGCAAGCCCTTCCATCGGCATCGGTCCTACCTCCATCCTCGCCCCGCGCCAGGCGCATCCGCTGGATCGTAACCGGGGTCCTGGCGCTGGCTCTTGTCGCCGCGGTCGCGGGCACGTGGTGGTGCAACACACTTCCGCAGCGGGTGGATAGCCAGCACACGCTCGTCTTTGGACAGACGCAATTTGCGCCCGGAAGCTCTAGCGCGGTCCGCGTCGTCGTCCGCAATACCAAGGACTCGCAGCCGGTCGCCAACGCCAACGTAAAGGTGAGCCTAGCGCCAAACGACGGCGGCCAGACCGTCACGCTCTTTCAGGGCAAATCTGACCAGAACGGCACGGTCGCCGCGTCGTTCACCGTCCCGGAAACCGTCACATCCAACCAGACCATCGTCGTCGAGACCCGCTCGACGGTCGGCGCCGACCAGGTCAAGCAGCCTGTCACGATCAAGCGCAGTTACAAGCTGCTCCTGACGACGGACAAGCCGGTCTATCAGCCCGCGCAGACCATTCACATACGGTCGCTCGCGCTTTCGACGCTCGACATGAAAGCAGTCAACGACACCGACATCGGCTTCCTCGTGGAAGATCCTAAGGGCAACAAGGTCTTTCGCAAGACGGTTAAATCGTCGGCGTTCGGAGTCGCCGCCGCCGATTTTGTGCTGGCAGACCAAGTGCTGCAGGGCAATTACAAGCTCACCGTCAGCCTGGGCGATACGACCTCCGAAAAGACGGTCAACGTCAAGCCTTACGTGCTGCCCAAGTTTGCCGTCAAAGTCAGCACCGACCGCAGCTTTTACCTGCCCGGCCAGCACGTGGCAGGCAGCGTGCAGTGCGATTACTTTTTCGGCAAGCCGGTGACGGAGGGCCAGGTCGAGATCGTCGGCTCGGTGTTCGACGTGCAGCAGACGCAGGTCGTGGACATCCAGGGCAAAACGGACGACAAGGGCGCGTATCGCTTCGAGTTCGACCTGCCCAAGTATTTTGCCGGGCGCGGGCTGGAAAAAGACCAGGCCGAGTTCAGCCTCCAGGTTTCCGTCGTGGATCAGGCCGAGCACACCGAGCAGACCAGCAAGGTGATGCCCATCGCGCGAAATCCGATTGTGATCGAGGCGGTGGCGGAAGCAGGCACACTCAAGCCCGGCGTGGAAAACAAGGTTTACATCCTCACCTCATACCCCGATGGCACGCCTGCACGCACCAAGCTCTCGCTGAGCATCAGCGGACAACCGGTGCAGCTTGCGACCGGCGAGTACGGCCTGGCAGAGTACACGTTCGTCCCTGCATCCGGGTTCAAGACCATACCGCTGTCCATCACTGCCACCGACGAGCAAGGCCAATCCGCGCAAAAGAAGGTTGACCTGCAGGCCGATATGGGCGCGGGCGTCGTGCTCTTGCGTCCCGACCGCGCGACGTACCGCGTGGGCGACACGATGCACCTGGTCGCGCTGACCTCGCAGAATTTCGGCAGCCTGTTCCTGGACATCGCACGGGATGGACAGACGCTTTCTACCCGCTCCGAGCAGGTCAAGGATGGCCGCGCCGAATTTGCGGTTGACCTGAGCGGTGACCTGTTTGGGGCATTGACCTTGCACGCCTACAAGGTCTTGACCGATGGCTCAATCATCCGCGATACGCGAGTTGCAGTCGTAGATGCACCCCGCGACGTAACGACCGACATTCAGGCCGACCATGAAGTGTACCGTCCCGGCGACATGGCCAAGCTTTCGTTCCGCACCCGCGCAGCCTCCGCCCCGGTGCAGTCCGCGCTGGGCGTAGCGATCGTGGACGAATCGGTCTTTGCCGTGATGGAGCAAGACCCTGGCTTTGCCAAGCTCTACTTTTTGCTGCAAAAAGAACTGTTGGATCCCAAGTACCAGATCAAGGGCTTTACACTGCCTGAAGTCCTGACGCCGACAGCCGACTCGCAACTGCGCGCCACGCAAGATAGCGCCGCGCGCGCAGCCTGGGCGCCGCTGCCGCCCAGCGCCATGACGATGAACGTCAACTCGCGCCCGATCAAGGTCCAAGCCGCACAGAATACCCGCGTCACCGGACTGAACCTCGTCTCCAACTGGATTCTCGTCGCGCTGATGCTCGTGCCGGTGGGGCTGTGGGTCACCTCCATCGTCGGCCTGCACGCGACGCGCATCCTCGGCAAAGCCTTGGGGCGCTGGGGCCTGACCTTGCTCGTGCTTACGTTTGTCGTGCCCTTCACCTGCATCGGGCTCGTCACGGTCCTGACATCGCTCTCCAGCATGTTTTACGGCTCGTCTTATCGGACCGGTCAGCAGCTCATAGCGCTTATCCTGGGAATGTTCTTGCTGGCCTGGCTGATCGCGGTCATTGCGTTCGCCGTATATGCCTGGCTCAAGCGCGACGAGCGCGCGCGTATCATCTGGCTGCTGCTCATCACGTGGGTCGCGCTCGGCGTGGTTTTGGTTGTGTTAGGCTTGCTGAATGCGCAACCGAACGGATGGCTGGGCTTTTTTGCAGTTCTGGCCTACCTGGCCGGGTTGCTGGCGCTACTTTTGTTCGGCGTCGGCCTATGGGTCGAAAGGCAGCGCTGGCCGAGCGTGGTCACGTTCGCCATCGTGCTGCTGTTCATCCCGGCCATGATTTCCGCCGCCGCGCTGCCCGAGCTTGTACGGTATGCAAGCCTGGTGCAAACGCTCGGCAACCCGGCGGTGTACGTTGGCCCGGTCGGCTGGCTGAGTGGATGTGCGCCGGGCGCTCCGGGTGGTGGGCCGCCAAGCCTGCCGTTGATGCCTTTCGCCATGGGCGGCGCGGCCCAGCCCAGGGCACTATCGGTCGCTCCCGCCCCCACCCAGGCACCGGCGCCCGCCAAAGCCGAGACCCAACCGCAAGCTTCGGCCGGGCAAGCGCCGCGCGTCCGCCAGTTCTTCCCGGAAACGCTTCTCTGGGCGCCCGAGCTCAAGACCGACCCGAACGGCTATGCGACGCTCGACGTGCCGCTGGCCGACTCGATCACCACCTGGCGTGTGACGGCGCTCGCTTCCACTCAAGATGGCAAGCTCGGGTTCAGCAACGCGGCGCTGCGCGTGTTTCAGGATTTCTTTGTAGATATTGACCTGCCCGTGGCGCTGACGCAAAACGACGAGGTGGCCATCCCCATTGCCGTTTACAACTATCTGCCCGAAGCACAAAAAGTCCGGCTCGAGGTGAAGCAGGATGCCTGGTTCGAGCTGCAAGACCAGCCGGAAAAATCGCTGCAAATAGCCGCCAACGACATTGACGTCGTCTATTTCCGCATCAAAGTCAATCAATTCGGCGAGCAGGCGTTCCAGGTGACGGCATGGGGCGACAGGATGTCCGACGCGATCAAGCGCAGCGTGGCCGTCGTGCCGGATGGACGCCTCTTTCGCAAGAGCCAGAGCGACTGGCTGCGCCAGGGCACGAGCGTCACCACGACCGTCCCCCTGGAATCCATCGCCGGCACGCAGCGCATCGAGGTCAAGATTTATCCCGGTGTGGTCAGCCAGGTCGTGGAGGGCCTGGAAAAGATCCTGAGGTTGCCCTATGGCTGATTTGAACAAAGTACGTCGGTGACGTACCCCAATGTTCTCATCCTGGGATATCTCAATTCGACCAAGACCGCCGCGCCCGAAACGCAGATGAAAGCGGAGAGCCTCGCGAACACAGGCTACCAGCGTCTGCTCACATTCGAGGCCGATGGCGGCGGTTTCTCGCTGATGGGTCACGGCCAGGGTCAACTGTTTCTTTCGGCCTATGGCCTGCTACAACTGACGGACATGGCCAAGGTCTATCCCGTGGACCCCGCTGTGCTGGATCGCACAGCCAAGTGGCTATTCGCACAGCAGGCTCAAGACGGTTCGTGGGTCTCTGGTGACTATCGAGCTGGCAAGGGCGCGTTGGGCATGACGGCATTCGTCACGTGGGCGCTGGCCGATTCAGGCCGCACACGAGAGGCCGGCGTGCAGCGCGCGCTGAGCTACATCCGCGCAAACGCCGCGAACGAAAAAGACCCATACACACTGGCGCTCGTCGCCAACGCGCTCGCCGCTGCCGACCCGAAAGACTCGATGACGGCGCAGGTGCTCGACCAACTGGCGAGCCAGGCCGTGCGCGACGACAAGGGTGCTCACTGGGACGGTGAAAACACGATGATGGGCGGCTATGGAAATACCGGCGCAGTGGAATCCACGGCGTTGGCGATCCACGCCATGATTCGCGGCGGGCGCAACCTACCGCTCGCGCAAGAAGCCATGTCGTTCATCGTCAAGAGCAAGGATAGCTGGGGCACGTGGGGTGGCACACAGGCCACCATCTGGTCGCTCAAGGCGTTGATGCTCTCGGCCTCGGCCGGCGACGTGCGCGATGCCAAAGCGACTGTCAATGTCTCGCTCAATGGCCGCGCACCCCAGTCGTTCCAGTTCACGCCGGAAAACGCGGACGTAGTGCGTGTCGTTACGTTCGACGATGTAAGCCCCGGCGAAAACCGCGTGTCGCTGGACGTGTCCGGCAAAGGCAGTCTGATGTACCAGGTGACGGCGATCTATTACCTGCCGTGGACGGTCACGCCGCCCGAGCCGGAGCCGGTGGGGATGATGAGTGTGGACGTCTCTTACGACCGCACGACGCTTGAGGTGGACGACATGGTCAACGTCAGCGTACGCGCCAAATTGACCCGGCAAGGCGTCGCCAAGATGGTGCTGCTCGACCTGGGCATTCCGCCCGGCTTTACGGTGCAGGCCGAAGACTTGAGCGCGCTCGTGGAAAGCCAAGTCATCGCGCGCTACGAGCTGACCGGGCGGCAGATTATCGTCTACGTCGAGAATTTCTCGTCGGACAAGACGCTCGCCTTTACGTGCCGGCTCAAAGCCCGCTTCCCGATGCGCGCCAAGACACAGCCCGGCTCGTCTTACGATTACTACAATCCCGAGCAACCGACCGTCGTCCAGCCGACGCAGATCACGGTGAGCGAGGGACAGTGACCCAGAGGCCCATCGGGTCTCGCAGGCCCGATGGGCCTAACCGCTCCTGGGTGTCAATTGGGCAGTTCGAGCCGCGACGGCCGCTCGCCACACGCCAACAATATGGGCGGACGCGTTGCCCCTCCGCTTTGTCATTCTGGGCGGAGCAAAGAATCCTTCGACCGTTAGGGCCGCGCAAAATACGCCAACGCCTGCCGGATACGTTCTTCGACGGGGAGTGAGGGATCACGGGGAAGGCTGGCCAGCGCTGCTTGTGCTTCGACGACGCTGTAGCCCAGCCCAGTAAGCGCCGAAAGGAGCTCGGCGTCTGCATCGGTAAGGTAGGTCACGGCGGCCGGGGCCAACCCGCCGCCGACTTTGTCTTTGAGATGAAGGATGATCGCCTTGGCTGTCCGCGTACCGACGCCAGGCACACGCGTCAGCACGTCGGTCTGATCGTTGGCAATGGCCGCGCGCAACGTGTCGGGCGGACCGGAGGCTAACACGGCCATCCCCACTTTGGGGCCGACGCCTGATACGCCCAGCAACAACTCAAACAACGCCAGTTCTTCTTCGCTGGCAAAACCGTAAAGCGAAAGCTCGTTCTCGCGAACGTGCAGATGGGTAAAGAGCTCGACCGGCTGGCCGACACCGCCCAGGCGCGTGCGCACTGCCGTCGAGGGATGCACACGAAACCCGACTCCGCCGACGCTCACGACCATAGAGTCTTTCGAGATGGATTCAACCGTGCCGCGCAGTCGAGCAATCATTTCAGATCCACAAACCTTGGCAAGCCCGCCTGGGCAAGTGTAACGCGAATCTCTACAAATATTCCGCGCTATTCGCCCAGGTCAGCGGATTGAACAAGCGACGCCATGCGCGCCGAATGCAGGTGACAAATTGCCACCGCCAACGCATCGGCGGCGTCGTCAGGTTGAGGCGCCACTTGGAGCCCCAGCAACAACCTCACCAGTTCTTGAACCTGGGCCTTTTCCGCGCGCCCATAGCCCACGACGGACTGCTTGACTTGTAACGGCGTGTATTCGTGGACCGGCAGCCCGCCTTCGGCTAGCGCCAGAAGCGCCACGCCACGCGCCTGTCCAACCGCCAAGGCCGTCTTGACGTTGCGGCTAAAGAACAATTGCTCGACAGCGCCCTGTGTAGGGCGGTGCTCGCGGATGAGCGCGGTCAGCTCATGGTAAATTTTCTGGAGGCGCTGCGGGAGCGCCCAATCGGGCGGCGTGGTGATCGCGCCATAGGCGACCGCCTGCAATTGATCCCCGGCTTCGCGCACCAACCCGTAACCGGTGATGGCGGTGCCGGGGTCAACGCCCAATACCAGCATCACGCCGCCTGAGCTTCGTACTGCGCAACCGCTTCCTCGGAAAAGTCGAGGTTGGAATAGACCTGCTGCACGTCGTCCAGCTCTTCGAGAGCGTCAATCAGACCCATGACCGACACCGCGTCTTTGGGCGCCACGCTGATCAAATTCCTGGGCTTCATCACCAGCTCGGCGCTTTCAGCTTTCAGCCCGGCCTTTTCCAAGGCCATGCGGACGGCGTGCAACTGATCGGGCGCGGTGTAAACCTCGACACTCTCATCGCCAATGTCCACATCGTCGGCCCCGGCCTCGAGCGCCATCTCAAAGAGCTTGTCTTCGCTCTGGCCGTTGCGTGGGGCAGAAATATAGCCACGCTGCTCAAAGCCCCAGCCCACAGCGCCCGCCTCGGCCATGTTCCCGCCGTGCCGCGAAAACGCGCGGCGCACATCGGCCACGGCGCGGTTCTTGTTGTCGGTGAGGACTTTGACCATCAGCGCTACGCCGTGCGGGCCATAGCCCTCGTACATCGCCTCTTCAAATGCGGCAGCATCCTTGTCCAATCCCGCGCCACGCCGGATGGCGCTTTCAATTTTGTCTTTGGGCATGGCTGCCGCGCGGGCCTTGTCCATGGCCAGGCGCAAACGAAAGTTCGAATCCGGGTCGGGGCCGCCTTCGCGCGCAGCCACGGCCAACTCGCGGCCAAGACGGGTGAATACAGCGCCCTTCTTGGCATCTGCTGCGCCTTTCTTGCGTTTGATGGTAGCCCAATGGCTGTGTCCGCTCATGATGAGGTTCCTTTCTAACGTGATATGGCCGCTCGCTTCGAGCGGCGATAGGTTTCGCTCGGTGAATGAGAGGTAAACACACCTGATTATACCATCGGCCATCAAAAACGGCTAGAGATTAAGAAAACTGGTCTAGTTCATTCACTACTTGCCTAATTCCCCTGTTCGGGAGTACAATTATCTCCGTCAGCCAAGGAAACACAGGGGTTCCATCAGGCCGGTGGCCTCAAATTCTAGATGCTCGCGCGATCCACCACAGCCGGCTTTGTTCAACTCAGGTCATGTGGCGGCTCCCTGCCGCAGGAACTCTCAATCGTTGGGCAACCATGGAAGCAGACAACAGTGGGTATATGACGATTCCCGTCTACCCACTCTTGCCCGTCCCTGCTTCTGCAGCCAGGTCGTATCGTCACAAGGAGGAATGAATGATTGATCTTCAGAGTCCCGGGTTCTTCGGAACGAAAGCCAACTTGCGCTCCGATGCCACACTGGTCCTGATATTGGTCACAGCGGTCTTGTTCACCATTGGATGGCAACTGGCCGTACGCAAGCACTATGAAGCCCATCGTTGGGTGCAGACTTGCGCGGCCTCCTTGAATACGATCGTCATCCTGAGCACGATGATCAGCTCCTTTTGGATCAACATCCTTCCCGGGATCCCAGGCAAGCTGAACAAGGGCTCATACGGAATCACGACGGTTCATGCTGTCGTCGGGATGGTTGCCATGCTGCTGGGAGTGTTTGTTGTCCTGCGGGCAAACAAGCTTGTGCCAAAAGGCCTGCGCTTTAAGAATTACAAGCTATTCATGCGGACGTCCTATGCACTCTATATGCTGGCCACGCTCATAGGAATAGTTGTCTATGTTGTAGTATTCATTTATGGCATCTAGTGCATCCGGCGTAAATTCGCCATTGGCTTGTCACCCCCTTCATTTCGTTCAGGGCAGGCTCTGAGCGCGCTTTTGCAGAAGGGTCTCTGCTGTGTAGGAACGAGATTCTTCAAAGTGCGCGCCTCTGAATGACAAACCTGGGTATTTTTGCCGTGCTGTACTAGACCGCTACGAAAGGGAAGCTGGCCTGCCTAGCTGAGGGACCAAAGGCTATGGATGGGAGGTGGAACCTGAGCAAAGCTGGCAAAGGAGCCCGGCAGAATGTTCATGCAAGTCGCCT
>Ga0315268_10004713_pt1 | contig 14744 bp, 7 predicted proteins | sample C1_top_MG_FD_204535 | JGI IMG/M metagenome (GOLD analysis project Ga0315268, IMG submission 204535) | Sediment microbial communities from Yellowstone Lake, YNP, Wyoming, USA - C1_top | ecosystem: Environmental > Aquatic > Freshwater > Lake > Sediment | place: USA: Wyoming | collected 2017-08-01
TCGGCGCGGGCCTGCAGCAATTCCAGCGCATCGTCGAGGGCCGCAGGGTTGAGTACATGCTTCAGCAGGACAAACACGTCGAGGCCGACGAGGCCGACTCCGGCGACAAGCCCAAACCCGGCTCCATATAGCATGCGGGAGAGGCCTTGGAGTGCGGCGGCTTGCCGCCGCCTTCGGGAGCAGGAGCTTGCTCCTGCTCCGGTCCGTCTGGGGCGCGGAGGCGAGCCTCCGCGCCGCAAGGCGGGAGCCCTTCGGCACGCTCAGGATAAACAAGCTCCCGCACTCCATGGGAAAGATCATGCGTTTAGCCGGAATGTGCGGTTGATCCGTAGCGCAGTTGCTGGTACTTCGCGTTCTGCTCAGGGGTGAGGATTTTCTGCGCGGCCAGATGAGTGGAGAGATGCACCTAGGGCAGAGCCATGCCCGCTTAGACGCCGGAATTCCTTACGAGTGAGCAACCGGCCTGGGCACCGGCGGCGGCGCGTGGCCCCAACCGACCGCGCGGCCCTGCCAGGCGCGCAGCAGCGCGCGGAAAAGCACCAGATACATCATCTGGCGGTAGTAAAAGCGCTGCAGGAGCAGCGGCGCGAGCAGCGTCCAGTCCTCCTGCCGCTCCAGGGCGAAAGCGACTACGCAGGTGAGAAAATCGATGAGCATGAACACCGAGAAAAAAATCACTGCGCGCTCGACGTCCTCTCCCGTCCACAGTTGCGGGACGCGCCCGAGATGCAGCAGCGAAAGGCCCCACAGGGTGAGCGAGCCCGCAAAGAGCAGGTCAATCAACGGAGAAAACAGCGGCAGCAGAATCTGAAAGAGAAAGATGTTGGGCAAGGCGACAAAACCCAACGCGCCGTAGCGCGGGCGGCCGAGCGCGTCGCGGTGCTTCCAGAAAGCCTGCATCGTGCCGAAGGTCCAGCGGAAACGCTGGCGCACCAGGGCCTCGGCGGTTTCGGGGGCCTGCGTGCGCGCGATGGCTTCTTCGTCGTAAAGGATCCGCCAGCCGCGCCGGCGAATCGCGAGCGTCAGGTCGGTGTCCTCGGCCAGCGTGTCGCTGGAAAAGCCGCCGGCGGCGTGCAGCGTCTCGGCGCGCCAGGCGCCGAGCGCGCCGGGCACCACGGTAATGCAATTCAGCAGATCGAAGGCGCGCTTCTCGAGGTTCTGGCTGGTGATGTACTCGAGCGCCTGCCAGCGGGTAATCCAGCGATCGCGATTCGACACCTTGGTGTTGCCCGCCACGGCGCCGACGCGCGGGTCCGCAAAATGTCGCACCAGCCGCGTGATGGCGTCGGGAGCTACCGAGGTGTCGGCATCAATCGTGACGATGATTTCGCCCGCTGCCTGCGCCAGGCCCAGATTCAGCGCGAAGGGCTTGCCGCGGTTGGGCTCCTGCACGAAGCGCACGCGGGCATCCCGGCCGAATTCCTGCTGCACACGCTCGGCGGTGCGGTCGGCGGAGCCGTCGTCCACGACGATGACTTCGAGCGGCGCGTAGTCCGATCCCAGTGCGGATCGAACCGTCTCCACGATGACTTCTTCCTCGTTGTACGCGGGGATCAGCACGCTGACCTGCGGCTGGTATTCGGCGCCGTCGGTCCGGCTCGGACGCATTTTTTCCACCAGCGCCAGAAGGCCGATCACCAGCGCACGCAAGCTGACCAGCCCGATCCCGGCCAAAAAGACGCCGGCAATGCCCAAGCGCAGCCAGTGGTACAGGTCGAAGACGAATGCATCGGCGCGCGCCAGCCATTGTTCACCGGGGTCAAGAGCGGGCATGGTGACAGCGCGGGACTGACCGAGCAAGGAGGAGAGCGAGACGAACTCGTAACCTTCCGCCCGCAGCCCATCGATGATCGCGGGCAGCGCCGCTACGGTGTGCGAGCGGTCGCCGCCGCCGTCGTGCAGCAGCATGACATTGCCCTTCCCGGCGCGCACCTGTTCGAGGACGCGGCTCACGATGGTCGCCGCCGGCGGAGGAGCCATGCCGCCAGCCTCGCCCCAATCGTGCGGATCGATCTTCGAACCCACGATCACGTAACCCTGCTCCTGCACCTGCGGCAGCATTTCCACTTCGCTGGGCGATTCCGGCTGGTGGTCCACGCCGTACGGCGGGCGGAAGAGAATGGTTTTGATGCCGAGGCGGCTTTCCAGCAGGCGAAGAGTGAAGTTCAGCTCGTACTTGAGCTGCTGGTGGGAAACTTGATCGAACCGGGGATGCGTGTAGGTGTGATTGCCGATCTCGTGGCCTTCGGCATAAATGCGTTCCAGGAGCCGCGGCGCGTTGTTGGCGGCCACACCGGTGACAAAAAACGCCGCCGGAACATGCTTTTCCTTCAGGATGTCGAGGATGCGCGGCGTGAACCGCAGGTCGGGGCCGTCGTCGAAACTCAGCGCGATTTTGCGCTTGGCGGCGCCCACCTGGTCGATGCGGTACGACATCGGGTAGGTCAGGTAGCGCTCGGAAACAATCATTCCGGTCGCAGCCTCGTAGCGAATTTCGCGGCGCCCGGTCTGCGGTGTGGCGGTGATGCGCCAGATGTCGCCGTCACCTTCGAGCACCAGATCGTAGCCCGGAGGCGCTTCCTGAAGTTTGGCGCGGGTGGCATCGTCGGGATGCGTCGCGCTCCAAACCGTCCACAGCGAAGGGTCTTCCGATCCCAGCCGCCAGAGCGCGACGCCGCGCACGCCGGCGCTCTTCGCCGCGCTCAATTGGTTCGCGGCAGTGACGCCGTCGAGCATCCAGACGTCGTGTCGGCGCCCCGCTTCGTCATCATAGGAGTAGTGGGGGTTCAGTGAGTCGGCGTCGAATTCGACCTGGGCCTCGGATTCCTGCGCGGTCACGATGGCTTGCTGAAAGCTGACCGATTGGGCCACCGGAGGCTTGCCGCGCGCCGGCATGGTCCAGTCGTAAGCGTAGTTGGCGAGGGCGATCACCAGCTTATCGGCAGGGACGAGCTCGAGCGTCGCCTCGACGTTGTGCGCGAACCAGTCCTGCGCCGCGATCGGCCCCGGCGGCGACGTGGGCCAGTGCTGGTCGTAGTCCATTAGGATGATGGCGTCGGCATGCGCGGCAAAATAGGCGTAGTCGTAGTCGAAGTCGGCGGCGGGCAGCGCCACCATCAGTTTGAGGTTGGACTTGTGCAGCGCGGCCGCAAGTTCGCGAACGAAAGCGCGGAAATGTGGCTGGCTCCGCAGCGGGACTTCTTCAAAGTCGAGCACCAACCCGGCTTGTCGCGTGCTGTTGGCATAGAGGACCAGGCTGGTCGTGAGGCGCGCCCGCGCCGCGCTGTTAGCCAGCATCTCAGCCATTTCGTTGATGCGCCACACAACGCCGTCGTAGTTGTTCACCAGCGCCATGGTGGGCAGCTCGACGTCGAGGCTGGCGAGCCATTCGGCCAGCTTGGCGTCGTGGTCAATCATCAAGCGGCCGTCGGGCGACACCGCATGCAGGAGTTCAGGCATCAGCACATCCAGGTCGCGGTAGTGGAGCTGGAGGGCGTTGAAGCTGGTCGAATCCCAACTCACGTAAAAGGCGGCCTGGAGCGGGTCGTAACTCTCCGGGACGCGCCCCAGCGCGGCCACGCGCCGCTTGCGTCCTGGCCGGCGCGGGGCCGTTTTCTTCGCCGTCGGCTTCACGCGCAAGGCGTGCAACGCGGGGTGCGCCGCCGGCAGAAGCAGCTTGGGCAGCTCCGGCTTGCTGAGTACACTCACGGAAAACGCTATCAGCAGCAACGTGAAGGCGCCGCCACCGAATTCGAGCAAGCGGCGCGTGCGGCGCCAGCGGCGCTGCTGTTCGTCATAGAAAATGGGCTTGCGTGTGTCCATCGGCTGAGTCCAAGCTAGCCTGCCATGCAGTCGGCGCCAATTAGCCCCAGCGATTGGATGCGGCGCCAGGCACTTGCGGCTATCCTGTGCGGGCTGGCGCTGCGTCTGGTGTTTGTGCTGTGGTTGCCTGCCGAGGCAGGCGACACGCGCGTCTATGACGCGCTGGCACGCAACTGGCTTGACCACGGCGTCTACGGGCTGGACGTGGATGGCGTCCTTCAGCCGGTGGACATCCGCGTGCCGGGCTATCCTGCCTTCCTCGCCGCCGTGTACGTCGCCCTCGGGAGCTCGCCCCTCGCCGTGCGGCTGGTTCAAGCGGTGCTGGACTTGCTGACCTGCGTGCTTATCGCGGCGCTGGCGGCGCGCCTTGCGCCGGTCGAGTCCCGCAAGCGCATCGCGGCCGCAGGCCTGTGGCTGGCGGCGCTGTGCCCGTTCACCGCAAACTACACCGCCGCGCTGATCACCGAAACCCTGGCGACGCTTCTGACCAGCGCTGCCGTGCTTGCGTTCGCGGCGGCCTGCGTGGGTACCGAGTCGCTCGACCTCAGCTTGCACCGGCGCAGTGTCGGCATCAGTTTCTGGGCGGCGGGCGCACTGCTCGTTGGGCTCGGCACCTTGGTGCGGCCCGAAACGCCCCTTCTCCTGGTTGCGGTCGCGTTGCTGCTCGCTTGGCGCTGGCGGCATCCACGAAACTGGAAGCGTCTGGTGAGCACCGGCGTAGTGATGGCTTTCTGGTTTGTCCTGCCGCTGCTGCCGTGGGCCGCGCGGAATTGGGTGACCCTCGGCGAGGTGCAGTTTCTCGCGCCGCGTTACACGAACCTGCCCCAGGAGTATGTCCCGCGCGGTTTTCTGGCGTGGACGAATACTTGGCTGGTGCGGATGCGCGATGTCTACGGCGTCTTCTGGAAGCTCGAAGAGGAACCGATCCAGATTGATGACGTCCCGGCCAGCGCGTTTGATTCGCCGGAAGAACGCGCCCGGGTCGCCGCGCTGCTGGAGCGGTACAACAAGGAACTGGAGGTGACCCCGGCGTGGGACGCGGAATTCGCCGCGCTCGCCCGCGAGCGCACCTCCCGGCATCCGCTGCGCACCTACGTGTGGATCCCGCTCCGGCGCGTCGCGACCATGTGGTTCACCCCGCGCGCGGAATTTCTGGATGTGTCGGGCGACCCTTGGCCGCCCGCGGAGAAATGGCGAGAGGACGCGAAGGACATCATGGCCAGTGCGGGGCTGGGTTTGCTGAATTTTGTCTACGTCGGGCTGGCGGTGGCCGGGGCCTGGCGTTGCCGGAAGAATCCCGCCGCAGCGCTGCTCGTTATGTTTGTGCTGATCCGCACGGCGTTTTTCACTCAAGTGGAAACGCCCGAGCCGCGCTACCTGCTGCCGTGTTTTCCTGCCGTGCTCGCGCTGGCCGCGCAGGTGTGGACGCGACCCTCTGCTTCAGATCCCAGCGCAGGCATCGTTTAAGGTGGTGGGGGCGCAGTCCGCCGCGGCGCACGCCCCTACAGCCCAAAATAAATCTGCGGTCTAATTAACCCAATCAGCGATGAAGATGTTCGTCTCGCCGGATTGTTTCTGATTGCGGTTGGACGCCCAGATGAGTTTTTTCCCGTCGGAGGTGAACATCGGGAAGGCGTCGAAATCGGGGAAATAGGTGATGCGCTCGAGGCCGGTGCCGTCCACGTTGATCATATAGAGATCGAAATTGCGGCTGCGCGGGTCTTCCATATTTGAAGCGAAGATGATGCGCTTGCCGTCGGGATGGAAGAACGGGGCAAAGTTGGCGCCGCCGTTGTTGGTAATCTGGCGCTTGTTCGAGCCGTCGGCATCCATCACGAAAACCTCGAAGCGCCGCGGGCGCAGCAGACCGGTTTTCAGCAATTCCTTGTACTCGGCGACTTCGGCGGCGTCTTTCGGATGGTGTGCGCGGTAGACGATCTTCTTCCCATCGGCGGAGAAAAACGGCCCGCCGTCGTAGCCCAGCTCATTGGTCAGCCGCTTTACGTTCTTGCCGTCGGCGTCCATCGAGTAGATGTCCAGGTCGCCGTCGCGCTGGGAGGTGAAGACGATTTTCCTGCCGTCGCGGGAGATGGTGGCTTCCGCGTCGTAGCCCGGCGTCAAAGTCAGCCGCTTGGCGCGGGAACCATTGGCGTTGGCGGTGTAGATGTCGAAGGTGTCGTAAAGTTTCCAGACGTAGCCGCGTGAGTAATCCGGCGGAGGCGGGCATTCCGAGCCGGCGGCGCGTGTCGAAGCGTAAAGGATCTTCTTTCGGCCGGGGAAGAAGTAAGCGCAAGTGGTCTTGCCGCCGCCGGTCGAGACCATACGCTTGTTCCGGCCCTGCAAATCCATCGTGTAAATCTGATCGCACTTTCCTTCGCCTTCGTGCATCTGGAAGATGATCTGCCTGTCGTCGGCGGAAAAATAGGCTTCGGCATTTTCCCCGCCGAACGTGAGCTGGCGGACATTGCGCAGATGTTTTTCTTCCAGCAGGGCCAGCGACGCGCCCGGTTGCTTGGATTGCGCATTCTGTGCCGGCGCCGGCAGGCGCACGAGCGCGCCAGCCAGCCCGATCAGTACGACACACGCCATCAGTGCGTTGGTCCTCATGAATCTCCCCGTACGAGGCGTTGGAATCGTCACGCGCAAACGCACATTCTAACATGCACCCGCGGAAAACCGGGCGGGGCGCGTGTCCCATAGACGGCCTACTACTGGAAGGCCGAACCCCGCGGAGATCGCGGAGGTTTACCGTTCTTCGGGGGGCTCCGGGTGAATCGTGACCTGATAAATCAGGGGGAACTTCTCTTTGATGCGATCTTCGAGCGCCTGGGTGACGTCGTGAACCTGGGTAATGGGCAGGCTGCCGTCGAGCACGCAGTGGCAGGACACGACAATTTTTCCCTCCGCGCTGCGCACGTGCACCTCGTGGCAATCCCCCAGCTCGCGGTAGTCTGCGCGCAAGCTATTCACGTAGTCCTGCACGGATCTGGAGAGCTCGTGCAGTTCCTCGGCGGTGGGGATGTGCGCGCCAAGCGGCTCGATGTGGATGTTGATTTCGGCCAGCCCCTCCGATTCCGGCCCCACCGACGGCAGTGAACGAATCTCCCGCTCCAGTTCAGTGGCCAGGCGATGCGCCTCGCGCAGGCTCAACTGCTCGCCGACTTCCAGATGCATCTCGATGAAGAGTTTATGGTTGAGCAGCTGCGCGGAAAGCTCGTGGATGGCCAGGCCGCGGCGCCGGGCGATGGCGCGGATTTCGTCGAAGAAATCTTCGCCGGCGTGCGCGCGAGGCTTCACGTGGACCACGACGTCGGAGGGGATGATCTCGCCGACGCGGTGCTCGACGGCTTCGCTGACTTCGTGCACCTGCTCGAAGGTGTGCGCGCGGGGCACGCTGACAGTGACGTCGGCGAAGTAGCGATTGCCGGCACGCCGGACGCGCACGCGCTCGGTGGAGAGCACGCCAGGGAGCTCCTCGACGGCCGCGGCGATGTGCTGCTGGAGACCCAGCGGGGCGGCGTCGAGCAGCGCATCGAGCGTGCGTTTCCCCAGCCGCGAGCCCACCCAGATAATCACGCCGGCCACGAACAGCGCGGAAATGGGGTCTGCGTAATAGAGTCCTTCCCACCCGAACCGCTGGCCCAGCCAGGCGCACACGATGCCGAACATCACCACCAGCGTGCTCCAGACGTCGGTGGAGAAATGCAGCGCGTCGGCTTCCAGCGCTTCGCTTTCGTACTTGCGGGCCACGCGGTCGAGCGCGCGCGAGCGCACCACGTCCATCACCGCCATCAGGCCGAGAATGCCGATCGCCAACCAACTCGGCTTGATGTGCACCTCCTGGGTGATCAGGCGGTGAAACGCTTCCCAGATGACGTAGAGCGCGGTGATGAGCAGCAGCGCCGTTTCGACGAAGGCGGAAAAACTCTCGACTTTTCCGTGGCCGTAGGTGTGGTCGGCGTCGGCGGGCTTCAGAGAGACGCGGACCGAAAGGTAGGTGATGATGGCCGCGATCAAGTCGAGGCCGGAGTGCAGCGCTTCGGAGAGAATGCCCAGGCTTCCCGTGGCTACGCTGAGAAAAATCTTCAGCGACACCAGCACCAGCGCCGTGCCCACCGACGCCAGCGCCGCAATTTTCTTTTCGCGCTCTGCCCGGAGCGTGTCCACGGACCGCCTCGACCCCTGCATCCCGCCCCGCGCGGCGGGCCCAACACGGTAGCAGCAAAACCCCGCCACAGGCAACGCCGGGGTATTGTAAAATTAGTGTTCGCTCGCCCGTAGCCGGGAAAGGTCGCTGATGCCGAAAAAGAAAGCTCAGCCCAAAACGAAAAAAGCCGCGCGCAAAACCGCGGCCGCCAAACCGGAGCCGATCGTCGAATCGCTGGTGCTTGGGGTGCCCCCGGCACGCGCCTGGGAAGCACTGACCAGCCCGGCGGTGATCGGCCAGATCGTGCTCGGCCATGTGGAGATGGATTCACGGCCGGGACGGCCGTTCCTGTGGCGCTGGGATGTGTGGTCGCAGGCGTCGCCGGAAAAACGCAGCGGCCGATGGGCCGGCACGGTGGTTGACGCGGTGCCGGGTTCGACGCTGGTGCTGCACGGCGGAAGCTCGACGACAACGCTGACCGTGAAAGGCGAAGGCGAGGCGTCGCTGGTGACCGTGGTGCACGTCACCTTCTCCACGCACGCCGCCGAAGAATACCGCTACGGCTGGGCGGATTTCCTGCTGCGCCTGAAGACCCTGCTCGAACGCCCCGCGACAGGTGAATCGATCTACCTCCGCACCCTGGTGCGCGCCAAACCCGACGAAATCATCCGTGCCTGGCTGACTGCTGCGACGATGAGCAAGCTGCTGCCGGGGAAAGCGAAAATCGAGCCGCGCGCCGGCGGGCACTTCGAGTGGGCCTGGGCTCGGCCCGAGGGAATCATGGATTCCGGCATCTTTATCGAGATTGTGAAGGGCCACCGTGTGGCGTTTTCTTGGATGGGGACGCCGAAGCCGAGTGAAGTGCGGCTGTCGGCCGAGCAGACGCCTTACGGTGCGATGGTTTCGCTCGAGCACCTGGGTGTGTCGCCGCACGCGACGCACGGGCCGCCGGGCCGCGGCCGGCAGAGTTACGGCCGGATGTGGTCGCACCTGCTCGAGCGGATGCGCTGTTATTTCTATTGCGGCAAGAAAATTCGCACGGACTGAACCGCTCCAGGGGGAACGAGCCGACCGAAACAAGAAGTGCCCGACCAGCCGCCGCCCCGAAACGGACACGACATGAATCATCCACTTGACGCCATCTTCCGCCCGAAATCCATCGCCGTGGTCGGCGCTTCCACGCAACAGAATGCGTTGGGGCGGCAGATTCTGGAAAACCTGCTGAATTACGGCTTCCGCGGGCGCATCTTTCCGGTGAACCCGCGGTCGAACGAGCTGCTGGGCCTGCGCTGCTTCCCCTCGGTCAGCAACATCACGGATCCGATTGACCTGGCCGTCGTCGTTGTGCCGCGCGAGCGAACGCTCGAGGTGGTCGAGGAGTGCGGGCGCAAGGGCGTGCGCGGCGTTGTGGTCATCACCTCAGGCTTCCGCGAAATCGGCGGCGAAGGCGCGGCGATCGAAGACGAGATGGGCGCCAAGGCGCGGCGCTACGGCTTCCGCTTGGTCGGCCCCAACTGCATGGGCGTCATCAACACCGACCCGCTGGTGCGGCTGAACGCGACGTTTTCGCCGACCCTGCCGGCCGAAGGCTCGAGCGCGTTTCTCTCGCAGAGCGGCGCGCTGGGCGTGGCGGTGTTGAACATCGCCGACGAGCGCAACCTGGGGCTGTCGTCGTTCGCCAGCCTGGGCAACAAAGCGGACGTGACCGACGACGACCTGCTCGAGTACTGGGCGACGGACCCGCGCACTTCGGTCGTGTTGATGTACCTCGAAGCGTTCAGCAACCCGGCGCGGTTCGCGCAGGTGGCGCGTTCGGTGGGCTTGCGAAAACCAGTTGTCGTGGTCAAGTCCGGCAAGACGCGGGCGGGCGCGCGCGCGGCCATTTCCCATACCGGCGCGCTGTCGGAAGCGAGCGACGCCGCGCTCGACGCTTTCCTCGAACACTGCGGCGTGCTGCGCGTCGGCGCGGTGGAACAGCTCTGCGACCTGGGCACGGCGTTTGCACGCAACCCGCTGCCCAAGGGCCCGCGCGTGGCCGTCCTCAGCAACGCGGGCGGCCCGGCCATCCTGGCCACCGACGCAGTGATCGGACAGGGGCTGGAGATGGCGCAGCTCGATCCGGCGACGCTCGACGAACTTCGAGCGCGGCTGCCGATGCAGGCGGCCGTGGCCAACCCGCTCGATATGCTGCCCACCGCCGACGCCCAAGTCTACGGCCTCGCGCTGCGCAAGATGCTCGCCGACCCCAACGTGGATATGGCCGTGCCGATTTTCGTTCCGCCGATGATGGTGGACCCGATGGATGTGGTCGCCGAACTCGACAAAGCGCGCGTGGGCTCCGACAAGCCGGTGATTGGCGTGATGATGGCCACCAAGGAAGCTCTTGCCCAGTTGCACGAAACCTATCCCAACCACCTTGCCCTGTGCCAATTCCCTGAATCGGCCGCCGCGTCGCTCGCCGCGCTGGAACGCCACCGCCGCTGGCGCGACCGCGGACAGGGCACCGAACCGCGCTGGCGCGTGGACCGCCCCGCCGCGGAAAAGGTGTTCGCGCAGGCTCGCTCCGAGGGCCGCGCGCAACTCCACCTGCACGAAGCCTTCGAAGTGCTCGCCGCCTACGGCATTGCGGTGGCGCGCTTCGTGGTAGTGACCTCCGCCGAGCAAGCGGAAGAGGCGGCGCGCGGGCTGGGTTTCCCGCTGGCGATGAAGCTGACCCACGGCTCGGTGGTGCACAAGACCGAAGCGCGGGCGGTGGCGCTCAATGTGCGCTCCACCGACCAGGCGTTTCACACTTACCACGGCCTGACGCACGCACTGGCCGGCGCGGCAACCACGGGCTCGAACGGGGTCGTGATGCAGGAGATGGTGCAGGGGCGGGAAATGATTTTGGGGATGGTTCGCGACCCGAACGTCGGGCCACTGCTCATGTTCGGGCTCGGGGGTTTGTTCGTGGAAACGATTCGCGACGTGGCGTTCCGCCCCGTGCCGCTGACCGATCTCGACGCCCGCGAACTGATGCACGCCATCCGCGGCTACCCGGTGCTGGCCGGCGTGCGCGGGCAGAAGCCCGTGGAATTCGCCGCACTGGAAGAGGCCATCACCCGGCTTTCGCAACTGGTCGCCGATTTCGACTTCATCGAAGAAATCGACATCAATCCATTTTTCGCCTCCGAGCGCAGCGCCGACTGCAAAGCCGCCGACGCCCGCATCCGCATCCGCGCCTGATTTCTCTAGCATCCTTTGCAGCACCTGCAGCGCCGGCGTCCACGCCGGCCGGGGTGCGGGGCAGCGCCCCGCGCTTCTGGTTCTTCCAACATCCAACCTCGAACCTCCAACCTCTCTACTTCCTTATTTCCTTCCACCGCTTGACGCAACACAACCAAAGCGGGTAGCTTGACGTCTTGTTAATCATGAGGAGCGGGCCCGTGAAAAAGGTATCCCTGGTTGCAGCCGGAATTGTTCTTGCCGCGGCGATGGTGCCGGCGGCCCACGCACAGACGTTGCCGCCGCAGGTGCTGGCGCTTTATCCGCAGGACGTCGGCGAACTGGTGTTTGTCGACACACGCGCTCTGCGCGGCTCGCCGCACTACGCCAAGATCAAGGGCCAGGTGCTGCCGGAACGTTTCCGCGCGCTCGAACAGTACGCCGGCGTGCTGGGCATTGAATTCGACCGCGAAATTAACCAGATGAGCTGGGCCTTTCTCGGCGCGCCCGAAGGCCAGAACGCCGATTTCGCCGGGGTGGCCGAAGGGAGCTTCCCCTTCGATGAAGTGATCAGCCGGGGGCGCGTCGCCGGGCTCACGTTGACGCGCTGGGAAGGCCGGCCGGTCGTCAGCCTGGGCAAGAACGCCGAAGGCAAGGAATTCCTGTTTGCGTTTGCGGACCAGACCACCGCGATTTTCGGTTTTCGCACCAGCGTCGAGGGGATGCTCGAACGCCACGCGCGCGGCGGCGCGAGTGTGGTGAACAACACCACGATTCGCGACCTGGTGAGTGAAGTGAACGGCAAAGCGGCGATGTGGATCGTCACCGACCAGCGCTACACCAACTTTGCGCTGAACCAGCTCCTGCCCGACGCCAAGCAGGTGCCCGGCTACGACACGGTCGCGGCGAAAATGCTGAGCGCGGCGCTGCGCTTCGACCTGCGCGACGGCCTGCGCGGCCAGGGCACGGTGCGCTGCTCCTCCGCCGCCGATGCGCTGCTGCTTTCCACGCTCTTCAACGCCGCGCTGATGTACCAGACCGTGCGGCTGAACGAGTCCAACCCCGAGCTGGCCCGCGTCCTGAAAGAAATGAACGTCAGCCAGCAGGAACAGCGGCTGGAGATGGCACTGTCCATCCGCGACGCCGATTTGACTACCCTGCTCGCCAAGAACAGCTTCACACTGAATTTCTGAGTAGGACAGACCTCCAGGTCTGTCCCCAGTGAGTCGCTTTGCTCATTCTTCCCTCCCGGCTCCTGTAGCGGCGGACTTTACGTCCGTCAGATTTGGATTGCTCTGGCCGACCTGAAGTCGGCCGTTACAAGCCTCCGTCCCAAGCAACTACCCGGCAAAGTGAAGGACTGCCAGGCTGAAAGCCTATCCCACTACAACACGACTTCGACGGGTCCAACACGGCCCAAAAAGATTTGGGCCCGGTCCCCTCGCGGGAACCGGGCCCGAGTGTTGAACGAGTTTGTTCTTACGGAATGCTGATGTTGAAGGTGCGCTGGATCACCTGTGCCGGGGTCTGCCCGTCGGTCACAGCAATGACGAACGAGCAAGTGACGCCCGAAGCCGTCGGCGTGCCCGAAACCACGCCAGTGGCGGTGTTGAGCGTCAGGCCGGCGCAGTTGCCACTGCCTAGGCTGGAACCGACCTCGCTCCAGCCAACGAACGGTCGTAGGCCGCCCTGCACCACGATGGAAACGGTGTAGGTGGAGCTCGTCGTGGCAGCCGGCAGCGTTGCGGCCGTGGTGAAGTGCAGGCTCGGGTTCACGGCCACATCCACGCCAATCGGCGCGGTGCCGGCAGCAACGTGCTGGTTCGAGCCGAACAGCGCCGGTGGCGTCTGCGTGTTGTCAATGAAGCTGACCCGGTTCTCACCGTTCTTGGTCACGATCACCGTGGTGTTATCAGCCGTCACGGCCACGCTGTTCGGCGCATCGCCGGCTCCGCCTTCCTTCACGTCAATGACGGTGAGGGCCGTGGCGTATGGGTCGGTCGGATCGGCGGCCGAGCTCACGCCCACGTTCTTCTTGTTGAACACGACCACCGAGTCATCGGAAGGACACGCCACGTACACGCGCCGCCCATCCCGAGTCACGGCAATCCCCTCCGGAGCGCAGGTTCTTGCTCCACCAGCGTCCGGGTCGACTGAAATGGTCTGGAGCACGCTGCCGTCCGACGCCCGAATGACGCTGACAGTGTCGGCCCCAGAATTGGTGACGAGCACGTAGCGGCCGTCCGGCGAAACCGCAACGAACTTCGGTGAGGTACCCACGGTCACACAGGTGCCGTAGGTAGCACCATCGAACGGGCAGACCTCATCCGTGCCCGAGTGAACGATCCATATCGTGCTGCCGTCCGGAGTCATCGCCCCGCCAAGAGGTCCGGCTGAGGACCCAGGAGAGGCAATCTCTAACTGCACTGCGGCCGCGCCCGGAGTTCCATCGGTGCCCGGGTCGTCGGCCCGATCGATGCTTTGGATCGTGTCGCTGCCCGGATTCGAGAACCCCATGCTGTACTGGATGCTGTTCGACACGAAGGTGGGCAACAGTGGCACAACTCCGGATGGATCCCCCGTCCCGGTTGGGAATCCGCTGGAGAACGTGCGAACCAGCGCCGCGGTCGGAATGCTGACCACCGACACGACGTGGTCGCCCGGCCGAGTGACATAAACGAATTTCCCATCCGGCGCCACGCCCACATACGACGGACTGCTTCCGTCAGCCAACGTGATGGCCGAACCGGCTGTCCGCGCGCTAGTGTCAAATGGCTGCACCGTGTGGGTGCCCGCAGTTCCCGACCCCGAGTTGGCCACCCAAGCAAGCCTGTCGGCCACGCGGAAGCTGAAGGGCGCCGTCACCGAGCCTGAACCGACTGGCGCCGCACCGGCGTCGCTGGCCTGCACGGTGAATGGCCCGCACAAGCCCGCGGTCGTCGGCGGGCCTGAGAGAGCGCCAGCCGCACTCAGCGCGACTCCGCTGCAAGCGCCGCTGCCCAGCACCGCGCCCGATTCACTCCAAGTCACCGCGCCAAGGTTACCGGTGGCCGTGAACGTGTGATTCAGGTCGCCACCCTTGAGCGCGTTGAGCACGAGTGTGTCGGAGATAGCCAGTGTTTCCGGGCCCACGGTCATGGTCAATGCAGCGTTGGCGGTCGTCGGACCGCTGTCCGTCACCTGCAAGTTGAAGCTGAAAGCTCCCGTGGCCGTCGTGGTGCCGGTGAGCTGGCAGACGCCGGCGGAGAGGTTGAAGCTGAGCCCCGTGGGCAGCGTGCCGCTCAGGACCGTGCAAACGGTCATTGGCGCGGTGCCGCCCGCGGTGGCGATCGCCTGCGTGTAGCCGCGAGCCTCCACACCGTCGGTGAGCGAGCTGGTGGTGATGGCAAGGCTGCCGGTAGCGTTCACTACGATGGTGAAGTTCTTGCTCGCCGTTTGCGCAATCGAATCAGTGACCGTCAGGGTGAAATTGCAGTTGCCGGTCGTCGCCCCTGCCGGAATACCGCTGATCACGCCCGTGCTCTGATTCAGGGTCAGGCCCTCACACGCCGTGCCTGCCGTCCCCGAATTG
>Ga0315268_10004715_pt1 | contig 14740 bp, 12 predicted proteins | sample C1_top_MG_FD_204535 | JGI IMG/M metagenome (GOLD analysis project Ga0315268, IMG submission 204535) | Sediment microbial communities from Yellowstone Lake, YNP, Wyoming, USA - C1_top | ecosystem: Environmental > Aquatic > Freshwater > Lake > Sediment | place: USA: Wyoming | collected 2017-08-01
GAAAGCCAACGTGTTCTCCTCGCTTACCGACGCTCTCCACGGGCACGGGTTCGCCCTGGCAACATCGCGTCATGCTGGCAGACAACGGCAGAACGTCCTACTGCCCAGGACTGCCGCGGAAATGACGATCCCTCTGCTTGCCAAAAACCGCATTGCCGTGGTGTTCGGCAATGAGGTCAACGGACTCGAGAACAGCGACCTTGCACTTTGCCAGGAGATCATCGCCATCCCCTCCTCGGACGACTTCCCGTCCCTAAACCTGTCCCATGCGGTCATGATCGTGGCATATGAACTGTACGTTGCAGCCAACGCTCTCGATGCCGGATCGCTCGAGCAGGAAACGCTGGCCGATATCCGCGACCTGGAACTGTTCTATGCGCGTCTGCAGGACACGCTGCAGGAGATCGGTTTTATGGACCGTGACACTCCGGAACGCATGATGTTCTCGTTCCGGCAGCTCTTCGGCAAAGCGCGCATGAACAGCCGGGAGGTGAGCATCCTGCAAGGGGTCCTGAGCTCTGTGGACAGGATAATTCGCAGCAAAAACTGACGCCTCTTCCCGCCCTCAAGTTCTGATTAGCAGAAAACATTCAATTGGATATTCGGTTTGACACGGGGTATTCGAAACCAGTATATTATTGCTCAACAACAAAAAAATCATGGGCCACTGGACATACGGCTTCGGCCTTAATCTCATATCCGTCGAGGAGTTTAAAACATGGGGACATTGCATGAGTTTTCGTCTTCAATAACAGCGACTGCGACAAAGAAGAATTGCTGGGAGCACAAGAATTGCGGTCGTCAGCCCGGCGGTCACAAGGCGCAGGAGCTCGGCGTATGTCCGGTCACGACGTATAAGGAACTGAACGGGGCGCATGGCGGCACGAACGCGGGCAGGGCTTGCTGGGCAATCGCGGGATCGCTCTGCGGCGGGAAAATCCAGGGGACCTACGCGCAGAAGCTCCACAACTGCTGGAGATGCGACTTCATGACCGCGGTCAAGAAGGAAGAAGAACCGGCAGCCCTTGGCTTTTCCGCCACTCGCCTCGGAATGGATAAGGCGATCGAGAAACAGAATCAGGTGAGGCACGCCCCTGCTGCCGTCAATCCGAACGCACAGCACTGACAACATGACCGTTGCGCACGTGGTTCCTTGCTCAGGCAGGCAACGGCAGAGGTGATCCAGGATGGGAAAATTAAATTGCTGGGAACACAAAAAGTGCGGTCGTCAGCCGGGCGGAGCAAAGGCCCAGGAGCTCGGCATCTGTCCGGTGACCACCTATAAGGACCTGAACGGAGCGCATGGCGGCACGAACGCGGGCAGGGCTTGCTGGGCAATCGCGGGATCGCTCTGCGGCGGGAAGATCCAGGGGACCTATGCGCAGAAGCTGCACAACTGCTGGAGATGCGAGTTCATGAATGCGGTCAAGAAGGAAGAGGAGCCGGAGGTCTACGGCTTTTCCGCAACGCGCCTGGGACTGGACAAGGCGCTTGAAAAACATAAAACAACAGCGGCTGCTCCACCAGGAGCTGCTGCTCCCAGGGAAACCCCGAAGAACTGATCAAAATCGACCAACACCCGCTGTACGGTATGACCGCAGACCAGGAGCCACGCTCCGCTCTGCGGTTTTTATTTTCAGTTCAATCCGCCTGCCTCCGCAGGAACGTGGGGCGGTCCAGGTCCTCGTTGTCCAGCCCTTGGGCCTCGTTCCTGAAATCGAACGATTCCTGCTTCCGCTTGGAGTTCGGCCGGTCCACGACCTTCATAAAATCTTTCAGATTTCCCGGCCGCTTCACGCGTTCCCGGATCCCCTCTTCGTCGAACCCCGTGGCAATGACCGTGACCATGATCTCCTCGCTCATTTCCGGATTGATCACGACGCCGAAGATGATGTTCGCATCAGGGTCGACCTCCGCCTGAACGATCGCGGTGGCTTCTTCGAACTCATAGATGCCCATGTCGCTTCCGCCGGTGATGTTGATGAGCACGCCGCGAGCGCCTTTGATGGACCCGTCCTCGAGCAGCGGGCTTGCGATCGCCCCCTGCGCCGCTTCCATGGCCCGGGCCGGACCTTTGGCCACGCCCGTACCCATCACGGCCCTGCCCCGGTTGCCCATCACGGTCTTGACGTCGGCAAAATCCACGTTCATGTACCCCGGCACCATGACCACATCCGAGATGCCCTTGACCGCCTGCAGCAGCACGCCGTCGGCGAGCTTGAAGGCGTCCATTGCCATCGTCTTCTTTTCGGACAGATTGAGAATGCGGTCGTTCGGGATCACGATCAGGGCGTCCACGTTCTTTTTGAGCTCCGCAATGCCCTCTTCCGCATAGCGCATCCGCTTGCCGCCCTCGAAGTTGAACGGCTTGGTCACCACGCCGACGACCAATGCGCCGGCCTCGCGTGCGAGACGGGCGATCACGGGTGCGGCGCCGGTTCCGGTGCCGCCTCCCATCCCGGCGGTGATGAAGACCATCTCCGTACCTGCAAGCGCGGCCTTGATCTTATCAGCGTCCTCAAGCGCCGCGTTCCTGCCGACCTCGGGATTTGCACCCGCGCCGCGGCCGTTCGTGAGCTTGGACCCGAGCTGGAGTTTGATCGGAGCGTTCACCCGTCCCAGGGCCTGCGTGTCGGTGTTCGCCACCATGAACTGCACTCCCTTGATGTCCGACTGGATCATGGTGCCGACGGCGTTGCTTCCGCCGCCTCCCACGCCAATCACCTTGATGACGGCGGGCAGTTTTTCCTCTTCTTCGAACTGGAACATTCCGGTCGCCCTCCTCTCTTCAGCCGGCGGCTGAACTACGGCATCGCCCTGCGACGAGCGGTGCTCATTCGCCACAAAATCCATGATGTCCTGGAACCCCAGATCAAGATTGTCGTCCATGCACCCTCCCGTGAATTCCGATGCGTTTCCCGATGTATGCTCCATGACCGTTATATGAACCCCTCCATCCACTTCAGCAGGCGTTTTACTCCGCCGCCGCTCCTGAACTTGCGCGGCGCTTCGTGCAGGTTTTCCGCGCCACACAGCACGAGCCCGACCCCGGTCGCGTAAATGGGGCTGTTCACCACGTCCATCAGGCCGCCGATGTTCCGGGGCGCTCCGCGCCGGATCGGCAGACCGAGATACCGCTCGGCCGCGTCCTGCACGCCTTCCATCAGCGCGGTGCCTCCGGTCAGCACCACACCCGAAGCGAACATGTCCTCGAACCCGGTCTTCTTGAGCCGCTGCTGCACCATGCCGAATAGTTCTTCCACGCGCGGCTCGATGATCTCGCACAGGATCTGGCGCGAAAGCAGCCGGGGCGGTCTGCCGCCCACGCTCGGCACATCGAGGGTCTCTTCGTTCTTAACGAGCGAGGAAAGAGCGCATCCGTACTTGATTTTGATCTTTTCCGCTTCCGACGCAGGGGTGCGCAGACCGATGGCGATGTCGTTCGTCAGATGGTTGCCCCCGATCGGGAGCACCTCGGTATGCCACAGGCTGCCCTCCAGGAAAAAGGCCAGGTCCGTGGTGCCGCCGCCGATGTCCACGACCACGACCCCGAGCTCCTGTTCCTCCTGGGTGAGCACCGCCCTGCTCGATGCGAGCGGCTGGAGCACCAGATCGTTCACGTGCAGTCCGGCGCGCGAGCAGCTCTTCACGATGTTCTGGATGGCGGTCACGGCCCCGGTGATGATATGGACCTTGACATCGAGCCGGGTCCCGGACATGCCGTGCGGGTCCTTGATCCCGTCCTGGTCGTCGATGATGAACTCCTGGGGGAGGACATGCAGGATCTGCTGGTCCATGGGGATATTGACCGCCTTGGCCCCGTCGATCGCGCGCGCCACATCCGCGGGCCCCACCTCGCGGCTCTTGATCGCTGCCACGCCGCGCGAATTTATGCCCTTGATGTGCCCGCCGGAGATGCCGACGTACACGGAGTTGATCTCCACGCCCGCCATGAGCTCCGCTTCATGGACCGCTTTTTTGATGGACTCGACCGTGCTGTCGATATTCACGACCACGCCTTTTTTCAGGCCGTTCGAAGGGCTGATGCCGATGCCGATGATGTCGACCTGCCCCCCGTCTTTTACCTCACCCACGATGGCGCAGACCTTGGTCGTACCGAGGTCCAATCCTACCAGCACATTATCCGGTTTTTTTGCCACTCGTACCTCCATAGAAACGAGTTCATCGTTCAGAGTTCATGGTTCAGAGTTCGAAGTTCAGAGTTCGAAGTTCCAAGTTCAAAGTTCAAAGCAGCAGTGCCGGGAACCGTCCCTGCATGGTTTGCGTTATTGTCTTTTTTTCTTTTTCGCTGAACTCTGAACTTTGAACACTGTACTGTTTTTGCTAACCATCACCGCGGCCTGACGTTCAGGCCGGAGGTCCACGTAGGCGATGTCCAGTCCCCGCAGCTTCACGTCGTCCATGATCTCGGCGAGGCGCCGCAGTTTTTCAGGATAGTTGCCGCTGCCTATCTTGAACTCATGCCCCTTGTAGACCAGGGTGAGCGATTCCGGTGAACCCGCCCTGATCGTCACATCAACAGGCTGCCATCCGCCCCGGGCAGCGATCTCGGCAAGAAGCGTCTGGGCCTCGCGCATGCCTTCCGTCGTCACCTGCTCCCCGGGCCGTGCACGGAGGTCCTTGATCGCCACGACCGGGAACGGCCATGCCTGCGAGGTCTCTTTCGCGATCCGGTCGATGATCACGGCATCGCTGTCCAGAAGATACCTGTTGCTGCCCGTGTCCAGAACAGCTGCGGGAACGCGCTCGGCGAAGACCATGCTGATCCTGTTCGGAAGCTGCCGGTAGATGCGGACGTCCTTGATCCAGGGATGCGCGCGGGCCCGCCGGACCGCGGCTTCGAGATCGACCTGGAATATGTTCTGGCCCGTGAACGCGCCTGCGATCGCCTTGAGGTCCGCCTCCCCAAGCTGTTTTGCGCCTTTCACATCCACGCCCGCGATCTGGAACATCTCCGCATGCGTGACCAGCAGATATGCCTGCCACCCGAGCCAGGCGCCCGCGAGAATGATGATGACCACCAGAACCTGCAGCGCAACGCTCGTGAGCCCATGCGGGCTCGCGCCCGGCCGCCCGGAAATGCGTCCCACATTGACGCGCTTGATGCTGGTGCGTTTTGTATTGACGCGGTAGGACCGCGGCACTTTTATGTTCTTATAATCTCGCATGGTCTTTTTCGGATAACGGCAACTGTTTGTAACCACAGATGAACACAGATGAACACTGATAATTCAAATCGGGTGTCTTAAACAGTAAATACCAAATTGATAATGTTTTTTTCTTTTACGATCTTATCTGTGTCTTTTTGTGACTCCAACTCCGCCTCACGATTCGGATAACGGCAACACAGGTAACCACAGATGAACACAGATGAACACTGATGAACCCTGACAATTTAGATCGGTTGTCTTAAACAGTAAATACTTAATTAATAAAGTCCTTCTTTCTCCTTTACGATCTTATCTGTGTCTATCTGTGTTCATCTGTGGTTCCAGCTCCCGCTTCATGATGTGACGTTTCCTTCCACCGCCAGCTTCAGGATCTCCTCCACGAGGTCCGGGAACGCGATCCCCACGCCGCGCGCGATGTCCGGCAGCAAGCTGGTGCTGGTCATGCCCGGCAGCGTGTTCACTTCCAGAATGAACGGAACGCCGGTTGCATCAATAATAAAGTCGACCCTGCTGTATCCTTTGCAGCCAAGGGCGCGATGGGCAGCCAGACCCGCTGCGAGAACCCGGTCATAGGCGTCCTTATCGATCCGGGCAGGGAAGAAATGGTCCGACCCGCCCTCTTTATACTTAGCGTCGTAGTCGTAGAATGCGCTGTTCCTGGGAACGATCTCGATCGCGCCGAGCGCGCGGTCGCCCAGGACCCCCACCTGCACCTCTTTGCCCGGGATGAACTTTTCGATCAGGATCTCCTGGTCATACCTGAATGCCAGTTCCGCAGCGGGCGCGATCTCGTCGAACGTATACACCAGGCTTACCCCGACGCTCGAACCTTCCGAGCTCGGCTTAATCACGAGCGGGAATGCAATGATCGAGGGGACCTCGTTCAGCTGCTCGCGCTTGTCTGTGCTGACGACCATGTACGGTCCTACGCGAAGCCCGTGGGACGCGAACACGGTCTTGGAGATGATCTTGTTCATGCCCATGGCGCTCGCGAGAATGCCGGAGCCTGTGCAGGGGATGCCCATGATCTCGAGCAGTCCCTGGATCGCGCCGTCCTCACCGAACTTGCCGTGCAGTCCGTTGAACGCGACCTCGATCCCGGCTTTCCGGATCTGCTCCCCAGCGTCCCTACCTATATCAAGAGCGACCGCATCATATCCTTTTTCCTTCAACGCTTTCAGCACCGCGTTGCCGCTCGCAAGCGACACTTCCCGCTCCGACGACAACCCGCCCATCAGCACGCCGATCTTTTTCTTTGTCACCAGTCCCATGTCCTATTTCCTTTTTATTCATTACCCATGCTACTTGCTACATGCTACTTGACCCTTTATTTCTAATCTTCCCCGATGATCTTGATCTCCGGCTCGAGCCGGACCCCATGCACATCCAGCACCGTCTGCTTCACTATCTCCATGAGCTTGATCACATCCGCTGCCGTGGCCTTGCCCAGATTTACGATGAAGTTGGCATGCTTGTCAGAGACCTGCGCCCCTCCCACTTTTTTCCCCTTCAAACCGGCAGCCTCGATCAGCTTGCCCGCGGACTCTTCCATCGGGTTCTTGAACACGGACCCCGCGTTCGGCGATCCCCAGGGCTGACGCTGCTTTCTCGTATCGAGCAGTTCCTTAATATGGGCCTTGACCTTCTCTTTATCGTCCCGCCGCAAAGCCAGCCGCGCCTCGAGAACCAGGTGTCCTTCGGGGATCGATGCAGTGCGGTATCCGAAGCCCATTTCCTCCCGGTTCCTGGAGACCAGGGTCCCGTCGGGAGACAAGAGCGTTACCGACTCGATTACGTCGCCGGTCTCGCCGCCCGCGGTTCCGGCGTTCATGCAGATCGCTCCGCCCACCGTGCCAGGAATGCCTGCAGCGAACTCAAGACCGGTAAGTCCTTCCTCCGCGGTAAAGGAGAGCAGCTTCGAAAAGAGCGTGCCCGCTTCAGCGGACACAACGACAAAGGACCCGCCGATCGAACGGTATTCCCGCTCCACCGCGATCTTCTGCATGCGTTTCAGACTGATGACCACGCCGCGCAAACCGCCGTCACGCACGAGCAGATTGGTCCCGCCGCCAAGCACGACAACGGGCAGCTGCTTCGCTTTGGCAGCGCGAAGCAGGACCAGGAGGTCCTGCTGGTCAACAGGATACGCCAGGAGGTCTGCCGGGCCGCCGATGCCGTACGAAGTGTGCTTGCTCATCGGCTCGTTCGCGAGCTGTTCACCATTAAAATTATCGATCTGCATGTCGTAGTTTCTCCAGTACCTGTTCGCCGAGCTTCCACACGTCGCCGGCGCCGAGCGTGATCATCAGATCGCCTTTCCTGAGCGTTTCCGCCAGGTGTTCCACGATCTTCTCCCGTTCCGGGATAAAGACCACGTCCTTATGTCCGTATTTTTTGATCCCTTCGTACAGCACGCGTCCCGACACGCCGGGCAGGGGCTGCTCGCCGGCTGCGTAGATCTCCATGATCACAAGCTTGTCGGCCTGGTTGAACGCGGTGTAGAACTCCGCGAGCAGGTGCTGCGTCCTCGAATACCGGTGCGGCTGGAACACCACGACCACGCGGCGCTCCATGCCAGCAGCGGCCGCAGCGAGCGTGGCGCGCACTTCGGTCGGATGGTGGCCGTAGTCGTCCACCACGATGATGCCGGCTGCTTCGCCCTTGATCGTGAACCGTCGCTGCACGCCGCTGAACTCCTTGAGCGCCTTCCGGATCGTCTCGAGCTCGATCTCCAGCTCGCGCGCCACGGCAATGGCGGCAAGACTGTTGTTGATATTGTGCACACCCGGCACCGAGAGCTCGAACCAGCCGAGGTCCTGTCCGTGGTGCAGCACTTTGAACCGGGACCCGAGCGGTTTGAGCGCCACGTCCCGCGCCTGGTAGTCTGCCTGCGAGCTGAGACCGTAGGTCTGGTACCGCTTCTCGACCTGCGGGAGCAGCGCCTGGATGTGCGGCTGGTCCAGGCAGAGCACTGCCACTCCGTAGAACGGGACCTTGTTGATGAACGTCAGGAACGCGGCTTTGATGTCGTTGATGTCCTTATAGTAGTCAAGGTGCTCTTCGTCGATCGTCGTGACCACGGCAATGGTGGGCGACAGCTTCAAAAAGCTTCCGTCGCTCTCGTCAGCCTCGGCAACGAGGAACTCGCCCTGCCCGAGCTTGGCGTTCGTGCCGATACTGTTGAGCTTGCCGCCGATAACGACCGTGGGATCGATGCCGCCTGCGGCGAGCACCGTGGCGACCATCGAGGTCGTCGTGGTCTTGCCGTGCGCGCCTGCGATGGCGACCCCGTACTTCAGGCGCATCAGCTCCGCGAGCATCTCGGCCCGGGGAATGACCGGGATCTGTTTCTCGCGCGCAGCAACAACCTCGACGTTGTCGTTCTTGACCGCCGACGAGATCACGACCACATGAGGGGTCGTAACGTTCTCGCCCCGGTGCCCGATGGCGATCTCGCCGCCCAGCTTTCGCAGCCGCTCGGTCGTGTCCGACTCCTTCATGTCGGAGCCCGACACCCGGTACCCGAGGTTCAGGAGCACCTCGGCTATGCCGCTCATGCCGATGCCGCCGATCCCCACGAAGTGAATGTGTTTAATTTTTTTGAACATAGGTTTTGCAGATCCTCGCGATCTCTGTTGCTGCGGAATTTTCCATAGGGGCGGCGCTTGAAGCACCCGTCCCCGAACTGACCTGTTTCCGTATCGCCCGTGCCAGCAGGTCCGGCGTCAGGTCCTTCTGAACAATGACGTCCGCACTGCCGCGCTCCGCGAGCGTCCGCGCATTGTGCTCCTGGTGGTTGTCCGCGGCATAGGGGAACGGGATCAGCACAGCGCGTTTATTGCAGACCGCAAGTTCGGCAACGGTCGTGGCGCCCGAACGCGAGATCACCAGATCCGCGGCCGCATACGCGCCGGCCATGTCGTGGATAAAGGGCAGTACCGCTGCCCGTACTCCGGCATCAGTGTAGCCGGCGATCATCTCGTCGACATCGTTCTCTCCGGTCTGATGCAGGATCTGCACGTTCCGCAGATCCTTCAGCAGCAGCGCCGCCTGCTTCATTGCCATATTGATCGCATGCGCTCCGCCGCTCCCGCCCATCACAAAAACCGTGAACCTTCCCTGCTCCAGACCGAAGCCGGCAAGCGCCGTGCTGCGGTCACCCTGGTCTATCCCGCGCCTGACCAGCGGCCCGAGCATCGCGATCGATTTCCCGGGAAAGAACCGCCTCGCACCCGTACCGGGAAAGCAGAGCACGACACGGTCCGCATACCTTCCCAACTTCCGATTTGCAAACCCGGCAAAGGAGTTCGGCTCGATAATGACCAGCGGGATGCGCAGGCCAAGAGCAGCCGCACCCACCGGGCCGGAGGAATACCCCCCGACCCCGATCACCACATCAGGCCGAATCTCACGCAGGATGCGCATGGACTGCAAGATACTCCAGGGCAACGCGGCCACGGTCTTGATGATCGCCAGTGGGCCCATGCCTTTTAGTTTGCCCACGGTGATGCAGCGGAGCGGCAGCCCTTCCTTCGGGAGCACCCGTGCCTCGATGCCATGCTGCGTGCCCACGAACAGGATCTCCGTGCCGGCCTCCTGAAGCAGCTCACGCGCAATGGCGATGCCCGGATACAGATGGCCCCCGGTTCCCCCTCCGGCGATCACGACCTTCACGCCTGGACTTCGAACTCTGAAACCTGGACCCTGGCCCCTCATGCGGTCTCCTTCGAGATATTCAACAGCACCCCGAGCGCTCCCATGGTCACCACGAGCGACGATCCGCCGTAGCTCACGAGCGGCAGCGCGATCCCCTTGGTCGGCAGCAACCCGGTCACGACCGCCATGTTGATCATGCCCTGGATCGAGATCAGGAGCGTGATGCCGAGCGCAAGCATGCGGCTGAACATGTCTCGCGACGCAAGGGCGATCCGCACGCCACGCCACAGAATAACAAGGAACAGGACCAGCACCACGAGCGCTCCGATCAGACCGAGTTCCTCCCCGATCACCGCATAGATAAAGTCCGAATGCCGCTCCGGCAGGAACAGGAGTTTCTGACGCCCCTCGCCCAGACCGCGTCCGAACACGCCGCCGCTGCCGAATGCCAGGAACGACTGGATGATCTGGTGGCCCGAACCCTGCGGGTCCGCCCAGGGATCGAGGAACGCGAAGATTCGCCGCGCCCGGTACGCGCTGTGCACAACGGCAATATACACAAAGGGAAGAGCGATGGCCGCGGTGCCGCCGAGATGCACGAGGTTCGCCCCCCCGGCGAACAGGAGGATGCAGGCGACCCCGGCCATCGTCATGGTTGCGCCGAAATCGGGCTGCCGGATGGCGATGAGCAGGAACAGCCCGGTCACCACGTACGCAGGCACAAGGCCGTTCATAAGATCCCGGAGCTGCTCGCCCTTCTTGGCTATATAGTAGCTCATGTAGACCACGAGCGCGAACTTGGCCAGCTCCGACGGCTGGAACGATACCATGCCGAGACGCAGCCACCTCCGCGATCCGTTGACCATTTTCCCCACGCCCGGGACCAGCGTCGCTCCGAGCAGCAGGAGGGAGACCAGCACCAGGGCGATGACCACGCGCTGGTCCGACAGCAGGCGATGGTCGGTCCGCATGGTGAAGACCATGAGCGCGAGCCCCGCGACCGCCCAGACGATCTGGCGCTTCATGAAATAGGCCGGGTCGTCGTAGGTTGTGAGCGCAACCACACTGCTCGCACTGTAGACCATCACCACGCTGCAGGTAAGCAGGAGGAGGACGGCAAACAGCAGCATCCGGTCGTACTGCGTCTTTTGATGGAGGTCGTTCCGCATTCCGTTCATGTCCATAGTGCCTGCGCTCCGCGCTACAGGCCGAGCACCGCTTTTTTGAACTGTCTTCCCCGGTCCTCAAAATCCTTGAACATATCGAAGCTCGCGCAGGCCGGCGACAGGAGGACCACGTCGCCGGACACAGCCTGTTCCGCCGCGGTCCGCACCGCTTCCTGCAGGGAGGCTGCCCGCACGGTCTCGGTCGCGCTTCCCAGCGTTTCTTCCATCTTGTCCGCGGCCTTGCCGATCAGGATCAGCAGTTTCACCTTCTCGGCAAAGAGATTATAGAGCGGACTGAAATCGCTTCCCTTATCGAGCCCGCCGGCGATCAGGATGACCGGATGCGTAAAGCCTTCAACGGACTTTACGACCGCGCCCACGTTCGTGCCCTTGGAATCATTGATATAGGAGACGCCGTTCCGCTTGCGCACGAACTCGAGCCGGTGTTCGAGACCGGGGTACTCCCGCAGCACCGCTGCGACCGAGGGGAGGTCCGCACCCGCAGCGAGCGACAGCGCCGTTGCAGCCAGGGCATTCTCCAGATTATGCACGCCCTTGATCCTGATCTCGTCAATCCGGAGAACACGCTGGTTGTTGTACACGATATGCCCGTCCAGAACACAGGCGCCGGGGTTGAACCGAAGCAGCCGGGAAAAGGGGACGATCGTGGCCGTGGTCCGCTGCACAAAGGCCTTGACCTCGGGGTCGTCAAAGTTCAGCACCAGGACATCGCCCTTCTGCTGGTTCATGAACACGCGCGCCTTGGCTTCGCCGTACTCGGCAAGGTCGGGGTACCGGTCGAGGTGGTCCTGCGTCACGTTCAGGATCGCGGCGATGCGCGGCCTGAACGTATCGATGTCCTCGAGCTGAAAGCTCGACAGTTCCGCTACGATCCAGTCCTGCCCCCGGAGCTGCGCCACATCCTCGGTCAGCGCAGTGCCGATGTTCCCGGCGACGAGCGCTTTCTTCCCTGCCTTCGCCAACATGAGCCCTACCAGCGTCGTGACCGTGGACTTGCCGTTCGTTCCCGTGATGCCGATATACGGCGCGTCGGACAGCAGCCACGCCAGCTCCAGCTCGCTGATGACCTTGACCCCGCGCTGCCGGGCTGCCAGGATCTGCGGGATCTTGGGCACGCCCGGGCTGAGCACGACCATGTCCGCGTCCATGAACACGCGGTCCGGATGACCGCCTGCCTCCACTAGGATGCGGTCGCTGCCGAGCGCCTTGACCTGCGCTGCGAGCTGGTCCAGCGGCTTCTTGTCCGTGACCGTGACGATCGCACCGAGCGCATGGAGCGCACGCGCGGCGCCCACGCCGCTGCGGGCGAGACCGACCACGGTTACCTTCTTTCCCTTAAAATCCGGTTTCATGATACCTCCAACAACAAATGCATCTTGCCACAGCGGTCACCGAGAAAGATGCACTACCGCAAAGGGCTTTATGGATCTTATCTGTGCCATCTGTGTTCATCTGTGGTTACTGATTTTTTTCCTGTTCTTCTCCGAATTTCAGTGGTTACCAGATTCCTACCTCAACTTCAGCGATCCGATCGACATCAGCGCAAGGATGATGCCGATGATCCAGAACCTGACGATGACCTTGGACTCCGGCCAGCCGATCTGTTCGAAATGATGATGGATCGGCGCCATCCTGAAAATGCGCTTGCCGGTCAGCTTGAAGGACGCGACCTGCAGGATCACCGAAACCGTTTCGAGCACGAAAATTCCGCCCACGATCACCAGGATCAGCTCGTGTTTCGTGACCACGGCCAGCGTGCCGAGCGCACCGCCGAGCGAGAGCGACCCCACATCGCCCATGAACACCTCGGCCGGATGCGTGTTGTACCACAGGAAGCCGAGGCTTGCGCCGAGCATGGCGCCGCAGAAGATGGCGAGTTCGCCGCTTCCCGGGATATACAGGATCTTCAGATAATCCGCGATGATCTTGTTCCCCCCGAGATACACGATCACGGCGTTCGCCGTGGCTGCGATGCCGACGAGGCCGATCGCGAGGCCGTCCAGACCGTCGGTGAGGTTGACGGCATTCGAGGACCCTACGATCACCACCGCGACAAAGGGGATATAGAACCAGCCCAGATTGAGCAGGAAACGCTTCATGAACGGCACCGACAGATAGGTCGCCTCACGGTCCCCGGAAAAATGGTACAGAAAGATCCCCACCGCAAGCGCTGCCGCGATCTGGAGCCCGAACTTCTGGTATGCCCGAAGACCGGTGGAGCGTTTCTTCACCACCTTGAGGTAGTCGTCCCAGAACCCGATGGCGCCGAAGGCAACGGTCGAGAACAGCACCACCCACACGTATTTGTTCGTGAGATCGGACCAGAGGAGCACGGAACTGATGAGCGCCGCGATGATCAGCACCCCTCCCATGGTGGGCGTTCCCTGCTTCGCAAGGTGCGTCTGCGGTCCGTCGGTGCGGACATGCTGCCCCACCTTGAGCCGCCGCAGCCAGGCGATCACCATCGGTCCGAGCAAAAAGCTCACGATCAGCGCTGTCAGGACCGCACCCGCGCTCCGGAAGGTGATGTACCTAAAAACGTTGAAGCCGGAGAACTCCGCGCGCAGCGGATACAAGAGATGATACAGCATTAGAATCCCTCCAGGATCTTTTCCATTTTCATGCCGCGCGACCCCTTGATCAGCACGGCGTCGCCCGGCCTTGTATGCTTTCGCAGCAGCCCGGTCGCATCAGCGTGCGATCGGGTCTCGTGTACGCGCTCGCTCGGCATCCCGCTGTCGACCGCACCGTCCGCAATATGCTTCGCGAGCTGGCCGACCGTGATCAGCAGGTCGACCCCGAGCCGGGACGCCAGCCTGCCGATCTCGCGGTGCGCATCAGCGGAGGACGCCCCCAGTTCGAGCATATCGCCGAGCACTGCAACGGCCTGGTGGCCGGGAGCAAGCGTCATCAACGTGATGAGGGCCGCTTCCATGGATGCAGGGTTTGCATTGTAAAAATCCGCGAACACGGTCCTGCCCTGCACCTGACGGAGCTCCGAGCGCATGGCCATGGGTTCAAATCCGTCGAGTCCGGTCTTCACCGCATCGACGGACATGCCGGCAGCCAGGGCAGCTCCTGCCGCGGCAAGGGCGTTGTACACATTGTGCCGTCCCACGGTCCGGAGCCTCACATGCATGGCCGTCTTATCGACGTTCATGGTGAGGTCCGTATGGTCCTTCCCTTGCCGGACCTCTGTGGCGCGGACATCTGCCTCGCGATCGATCCCGAATGACAGGACCTTTCCGGTGTATTTCTTTTTGAGCGCTCCGAAGAATACGTCATCGGCATTCAATACCGCTGTCCCCCCGGCCTGCAGGTTGTCCAGCAGTTCTCCCTTGGCATCGGCGATGCCGTCCATGTTTTGGAAGAATTCCAGGTGCGCCGGTCCGATGTTCGTGATCACGCCGATCGTGGGGCTGGCCAGGCGTGCAAGCATGTCGATCTCGCCGGCCGCGCTCATACCCATCTCGACCGCGGCCGCAGTGTGATGCGGTTCGAGTTTGAGCAGGGTGAGCGGCACACCGATGTGGTTGTTCAGGTTCCCCTCGGTCTTGAGCACCGGCCCCTTTTGATGCAGGATGGCTGCAAGCATTTCCTTGGTCGTGGTCTTGCCGTTCGAGCCCGTAATACCCACCAATGGAATGGTAAATTTCCTGCGGTGCATGTGGGACATCTCCTGCAGCGAGTACAGCGTGTCCTCGA
>Ga0315268_10004716_pt1 | contig 14737 bp, 10 predicted proteins | sample C1_top_MG_FD_204535 | JGI IMG/M metagenome (GOLD analysis project Ga0315268, IMG submission 204535) | Sediment microbial communities from Yellowstone Lake, YNP, Wyoming, USA - C1_top | ecosystem: Environmental > Aquatic > Freshwater > Lake > Sediment | place: USA: Wyoming | collected 2017-08-01
CCGTGCCCGCGCCACCCGGGGCCGCTGCTCGATCCTTCGCGCCTGCGCGAAGCCCCCCCGACCCCCGCGGCGGACGAGGCGCCGGGCGATCCGGAGGCCGACGAGCAGCCCGACGCCACGGGCCCCGGCATCCGCTAGGGGGCCGGCGAGCCGAGCCGCTCCATCACCAGGGGCGGCGCCGCGATTGGCCCGTCACCCACGGTCACGGCCGCCTGGAGGCGCCGGGCGGCCGTGGCGGCCCGCTCCCGGTCCCGGCAGCACAGCGTGGCGAGCGGCTGGCCACGGGTCACCCTGTCCCCCACGCGGGCATGGAAGAGGATCGAGGCCGACAGGTCGAGGCTGTCCTCCACCCGCCGCCGTCCCCCGCCCAGGTCGGCCAGCGCGTACCCCACTTCGCGGCACGCCACCGCCGCCACCCAGCCGTCGGCGGGCGCCTCGACCGCCAGGGCGGCGGGGGCGAGGTCGAGCCCCCAGTCGTCCCGCTCCGGCGCGAGGCGTCCCCCCTGCGCGGCGACCCAGGCGAGCAGCCGCTCCAGCGCCGCGCCGTCGTCCCAGGCGGCGCGCACGCGCGCCAGGGCCGCCTCGCGCGTCGCGGCGAGCCGGGACAGGAGCAGCATCTCGGCGACCAGGTCCTCGGTCAGGGCGACCAGGTCGGCCGGCGCCGACCGGCGCCCGCCGGGCCGCAGGGCCGCGAACGCCTCGACCGCCTCCGCCGCGTGCCCCACGGCCACGCCGAGCGGCTGCGACATGTCGGAGAACACCACCGCCACGCGCCGTCCCCAGTGCGCCGCCACGTCGATGAGCGCGCGGGCCAGCGCGCGCGCCGCGGTCAGGTCGGTCATGAAGGCGCCGGAGCCGGTCTTCAGGTCGATCACGATCGAGGCGGGACCGGCCGCCAGCTTCTTGCTCAGGATCGAGGCGGTGATCAGCGGCACGCAGTCCACCGTGGCGGTGACGTCCCGCAGGGCGTAGATGCGCCCGTCCGCCGGGGCGATGGCCGGCCCCTGGCCGATGATCGCGCAGCCGGCCTCCGCGACGACGCGCAGGAAGGCGGCGTTGTCGAGATCGGTCCGGTAGCCGGGGATGGCGGCCAGCTTGTCGAGCGTGCCCCCGGTGTGGCCGAGGCCGCGCCCGGAGAGCATCGGCACGCAGAGGCCGCAGGCGGCGGCGAGCGGCGCGAGCAGGAGGCTCACCTTGTCCCCCACGCCGCCGGTGCTGTGCTTGTCGGCGGTGGGGGCCGGCAGCCCGCCGAGGTCGAGCTGCTGCCCGGAGCGGAGCATGGCGTCGGTGAGGGCGATCGTCTCGCCGGGGTCGAGGCCGCGGAACCAGATCGCCATCAGGCAGGCGGCCATCTGGTACTCCGGCACCCGGCCGGCGGTGAAGCCCTCGACCAGGAAGTCGATCTCCTCCGCGCGCAGCACGGCGCCGCGCTTCTTGCGCTCGATGATCTCGACGGCGTTCACGGTTTCCTCTCGCCGACGCGCGCCGACCGGCGCGCGTCAGCCGCTGATGATCTTCACCCCGGCGCTGGCGCCGAGACGATTGGCCCCCGCGGCGATCATGGCGTCGGCCGTGGCGCGGTCGCGGATCCCCCCCGCCGCCTTCACGCCGACGTCGAGCCCCACCACCCGCCGCATCAGCCGCACGTCGTGCACGGTGGCGCCCCCCTTGGCGAAGCCGGTGGAGGTCTTGACGTAGTCGGCGCCGGCGTCGCGCGACAGCACGCAGGCCGCCACCTTCTCCGCGTCGTCGAGCAGCGCGCACTCGATGATCACCTTCAGGCAGGCGGCGCCGAGCGTCTCGCGGCGCACCGCCGCGATGTCCTCGTAGACGGCGCGGAAGTCGCCCCCCTTGAGCGCCCCGATCGGGATCACCATGTCGACCTCGGTCGCCCCCTGCTGCACGGCGCGCCGCGCCTCGAGCGCCTTGATCTCGGTCTCGCAGGCCCCGAGCGGGAAGCCGACCACGGTGCAGACCGCCGCCGACGAGTCCCGCAGCAGGTCGGCGCAGAGCGATACCCAGACCGGGTTGACGCAGACCGCCGCGAAGCGGTTCTCCGCCGCCTCGCGGCAGAGCGTCTCGATCTCCGCGCGGGTGGCCTCCGGCTTGAGGATGGTGTGGTCGATGAAGCCGGCCAGGTCGGGCGGGGTGCGGCACGCCTCGGGGCAGAACCCCATGCGCGAGGCCCCCAGATCGATCCAGCCGCGCAGCAGCCGCCCGTCGTCGGCCAGCAGGCCGTGCGTGGGGGGCGGCGCCTCGCCGGTCACGCTCCACCAGCCGCCGGCCGCCGCCGGCTCGGCCGGCAGTTCGCTCAGCACCCGCGCCACGACCCGGCGCGTCAGCTCCTCGACCCAGCGCGCGTCCGCCACGTCCTACTCCTCCCCGCCGCCGGGCGGCGTGCCGGCGCCGTCGAAGGTGGTGAACGCGCGCGGCAGCAGGTCGGCCAGCGTCCACTCCTCGACCTGGTCGCCGGCGCCGGCCAGCACGACCGTCAGACCGGGCGCGAACTCCTGCAGGACCTGCCGGCAGGCGCCGCACGGCGGGGTCGGCCGGGCCTCCCCCGTGACCACGGCGATCGCCGTGAAGGCCCGCTCCCCCTCGGCCACGGCGCGGCAGAGCGCGGCCCGCTCCGCGCAGATCGACAGCCCGAAGCTGGCGTTCTCCACGTTGGTGCCGGCGTGGATCCGCCCCGACACCCCCAGCAGCGCCGCCCCCACCGCGAAATGCGAGTAGGGGGAATAGCTGCGCGTCCGCGCCGTCCGCGCCGCGTCCACCAGCTCCGCGAAGCGCCCGCTCATGCCGCTCCTTCCGCCGGCGCCGCCCGCAGCGGCGCCAGAAAGCTCCGGCCGACGGCCGGCGCCGGCACGCCGAAGAACTCGGCCACCGTGGCGCCGACATCGGCGAACGTGGCCCGGTCGCCGAGCGGCCCGCCCCCCGCGCGCCCCCCGAGCACCGCCAGCAGCGGCACGTACTCGCGCGCGTGGTCGGTGCTGGCGGTCGTGGGGTCGTTGCCGTGGTCGGCGGTGATCATCAGCAGGTCGCCGGGGCGCAGCCGCGGCAGCCAGCCGGCCAGCCAGGCGTCGAAGCGGACCAGCTCGGCGGCCATCCCCGCGGGATCGTTGCGGTGGCCCCAGAGCATGTCGAAGTCCACCAGGTTGAGCAGGAAGAGGGCGTCGCCGGCGGCGTCGCGCGCGTAGGCGCCGGCCAGCGCCTGCTGCCCCTGCGCGTTCCCCTTGGCGACGATCTTCTCGGTGATCCCCTTCGCCGCGTACAGGTCGGAGATCTTGCCCACCGCCGTCACCGCGACCCCGGCCGCCACCAGCCGGGGCAGCAGCAGCGCGTCGGGCGGTTCGACCGAGAAGTCGCGCCGGTTCGGCGTCCGGACGTAGCCGCCGGAGGCGCCGGTGAACGGGCGCGCGATGACCCGGCTGACGTGGTGCGGCGGCGTCAGCAGGCCGCGCGCCGCCTCGCACCAGGCGTACAGCGTGTCGAGCGGCACGACGTCCTCGTGCGCCGCGATCTGGAAGACCGAATCGGCCGAGGTGTAGACGATCGGCCGCCCCGTGCGGACGTGCTCGTCGCCGAGGCGGGCGATGATCTCCGTGCCGGACGCCACGCAGTTGCCCAGCGCCTCCCGGCCGGTCGCCGCGCGGAACCGCGCCAGCACGTCGGGCGGAAAGCCGTGGGGGTAGGTCGGGAACGGCACCTCGGTCACGACGCCCATCAGTTCCCAGTGCCCGGTCGTGCTGTCCTTGCCGCGGGAGACCTCCCCCAGGCGCCCCCACGCCGCCGCCGGGCGCGCCACCGGCGGCACGCCGGCCACCGGGCGCAGGTTGCCCAGCCCGAGCCGCCCCAGCGTCGGCAGCGCCAGCCCGCCGACGGCGCGCGCCGTGTTGCCGAGCGTGTCGCTGCCGACGTCGCCGTAATCGGCGGCGTCCGGCAGCTCCCCCGCGCCGACACCGTCGAGGATGATGATGATCGCGCTGGCCAAGGCGCCTCTCCCCGGATCGCGGTGAAACACAGTGCGGACACGTTAGGCGGCCCCCCCCGCGAAGTCAACGGCCGGCCGCGCCGGGCCGCGGCCGCGGGCCAATCAACCCCTTTGTGCGCGGCGGCCGAGCGCGTAGTATGGCGTCATGTGCGCCGACCTCTTCCGCCCCGAACCGGAGCCGGGCCGCTCCGCCCCGACCGCCGGCAGCCAGGCGCCGTCCGCCTCGCCGCTGGCCGACCGCATGCGTCCGGTCGAACTCGGGGAGGTGGTCGGCCAGGACGACCTGCTCGGCCCCGGCCGGCCGCTGCGCCGCCTGATCGAGGCCGACGCGGTGCCGTCGATCATCCTCTGGGGCCCCCCCGGCTGCGGCAAGACGACCCTGGCGCGCCTGATCGCCGCGCAGGCCCGCGCGCGCTGCCTCGAGTACAGCGCCGTGGCGGTCGGCACGAAGGAACTGAAGGAGACCATGGCCGAGGCGCAGAAGCTGCGCCACGCCACCGGCCGGCGCACGCTGATCTTCCTGGACGAGATCCACCGCTTCAACAAGGGGCAGCAGGACGCCCTGCTGCCGTGGGTCGAGCGGGGCGACGTCACGCTGATCGGCGCCACGACCGAGAACCCCTCCTTCGAGCTGAACGCCGCCCTGCTGTCGCGGCTGCGGCTGTTCGTGCTGGCGCGCCTGGCGCCGGCCGACCTGGTGGCGCTGCTGCGCCGGGCGCTGGTCGACCCGCGCGGCCTGGCGGGGGCGGGCCCGCCGTTCACCGACGAGGCGCTCGAGGCGCTGGCGATCCTCAGCGAAGGCGACGCGCGCAGCTGCCTCAACCTGCTCGAGACCGCGGCGCTGGCGGCGGCGGCGGCCACCGCCGGGGGCGACGTGCCGCCCGTCACCCCCGAGACGCTGGCCGAACTGGTGCGCCGGCGCCTGCTGCGCTACGACAAGGCGGGCGAGGAGCACTTCAACCTGATCTCGGCCCTGCACAAGTCGCTGCGCAACAGCGACGCCCAGGCGGCGCTCTACTGGCTCGGGCGGATGCTGGCCGGCGGCGAGGACCCGCTCTACATCGCGCGGCGCCTGGTCCGCTTCGCCAGCGAGGACGTCGGCCTGGCCGACCCGACGGCGCTCCCCCAGGCGCTCGCCGCGCGCGACGCCATGCAGTTCATCGGACAGCCGGAGGGGGAGCTCGCGCTGGCGCAGGCGGTCGTCTATCTTGCGCTCACCCCCAAGAGCAACGCGCTCTACACCGCCTACGGGGCCGTGCTGGAGGAGACGCGCCGCGGGCTCAACCCCCCGGTGCCGCTGCAGCTGCGCAACGCCCCCACGTCGATGATGAAGGGGCTCGGCTACGGCGCCGACTATGTCTACGCGCACGACACGGCGGAGGGAGTCGCCGCCATGCCGTGCCTGCCGCCGGAACTGGCGGACCGTGAGTTCTACACCCCGACCCGGCGCGGCTACGAGGCCACGCTGGCCGATCGGCTCGCCCGCCTCGCGGCGTGGCGACTCCGCAAGGCCGGCGGCGACGGCGGGCAGCGAGGAGGCGACGGATGAAGAGGATCGGCGTGCTCACCGGCGGCGGCGACTGCGCGGGCATGAACGCGGCGGTGAGGGCGGTCGTGCGGACGGCGTGGTCGAAGGGGGCCGAGGTGGTCGGCATCAACCGCGGCTGGCTCGGGCTGAGCGAAGGCGACGCGGACGTGATGGGGCCGGGCTCGGTGAGCGGCATCATCGACCGCGGGGGAACGGTGCTGCGCACCTTCCGCTACCCGGAGTTCCAGCAGCCGGAGGGCCAGGAGAAGGTGCGCCGCCAGGTCGAGCGCCTGAAGCTCGACGGCATGGTGATCATCGGGGGCGACGGCAGCTTCCGGGGCGGCCACGTGCTCGACCACGTCTTCGACCTGCCGGTGATCGGCGTGCCCGGCACCATCGACAACGACATCCCCGGCACCGACTGGTCGATCGGCTTCGACACGGCGCTCAACATCGCCATCGACGCGGTCGGCAAGGTCCGCGACACCGCCACCAGCCACGGCCGCATCTTCGTCATCGAGGTGATGGGCCGCTCCTGCGGCCTGCTGGCGATCCAGTCCGGCATCGCCTGCGGCGCCGAGGAGGTGCTGGTGCCGGAGATCCCGTTCGACCTCGACCAGATCTGCCGGCGCATCGACAAGGGGTACGACCGCGGCAAGCGCCACGCCATCATCATCGTGGCGGAGGGGGCGGCGAAGGCGTCGGTCATCACCTACGAGATGAAGAACCGGCTGCAGCGCAGCATCCGCATGGTGGTGCTCGGCCACGTGCAGCGCGGCGGCTCCCCCTCGGCGTTCGACCGCATCCTGGCCACGCGCCTCGGCAGCTACGCCACGGAGATCCTGTTCGAGGGCAAGCGCGGCGTGATGGTCGGCCTCGTGGCCAACCGCTTCAAGACCAGCCCGCTGCGCAAGTCGAGCTACCGCATGGACAAGGTGGTCGCGCACTACGCGGTGCTGCAGCGCCTGCTGGCCTGAGCGCGCGGCGCGGGCGCCGTCACGGAAATGCCGAACGCCGCGAGCGGGGTCGCTCACGGCGTTCGCGCGTCGGCGGGCGGGGCGGCCCCGCGGCCCGGCTAGTTGCCGGTCGCCTTGATGAACGTGTTCGCGTAGCGCAGCCAGTTGATCCGCATCCTGCCCACGAGGTGGCCGAGCACCGGGTGGTCCGTAGAGCGGTCGGCGTAGTTCTCGAACACCTCCGTCAGCGTGAACGAGCCGAGCAGCGGCAGCTGCTTCGCGGCGAGCAGCTCCAGCATCCACTCGCCGCCCGGGTTCAGGTCGACGATTTCGAGCGTGGCGTTCGGGAAGACGGCGAACCAGCCCTGCTTGCCGGGATCGGACGGCAGCGGCGCGCGCACGAAGCGGGCCACCAGCGACTGCACCTGGATGGGCGGGCCGCCCGGATCCTTCGGCAGGTAGTTCTTGGCGTCGTCGACGTTCTTCCAGTCGAGATCCGGCAGCGGGGCCCCGGGGGTCTGCGTCTGCGCGGCCGTGAGCTTGATCACGCGCGGCAGGACGTAGGCGAAGGCGGTGTCGACCACGGAGATCTGGCCGTTGCGCTTGACCCGCCGCAGCTTCAGGTGCGACGGCTGCCCGAAGATCCGCTTCACGCCCAGCAGCGCGCCCTGGTACGAGGCGGCGTTCTGCTCCAGGTCCTTCGCAACCAGGAATTCGAGCAGGTTGCCGTTGCGGACGATGCCCACGTTCCCCTTCACGTACTCGAACTTCGGCGCGTCGATCTCGAACAGGTAGTTCGGGCTCTGGACGACGCCGCGGGTGATGGCCCTGAGCGAGCCGTACACATACGGGTCGACCGCCGGCCCCTGCTTGCCGCAGCCGGCCAAGCCCAGGCACGACAGCAGCGTGGCCACGCCGAGCAGCAACACGAGTCCCCGGCTATGCGCGGACCGCTTCAAGGACATTGGAATGACCTCCCTTGGGACTTCGCTTGCCTTGCGGGTGGGGGGGCAAGGCGACACGCCTCGAACCTGCGCCTGAACCGGGCCTGCGACGGCGCGGAGCCCGCATTCCTCCCGTGCACGCCGATCAGAATGGACGAATCAAACTGGATGGAAAATGCGGCTTTGACGCCCAAAAAGCAAGCGCGATCACCGGCTGCGGCGGGGGGCGCCGGGGAGGGCCGGCAGGCGCGCGAGCAGCTCGAGCAGGCGGCCCTGCTCCGGCGCCTCCCACTCCCAGAGGGCGTGGAAGATCTGCCAGTGCTGCGGCAGCAGGATGCCGCCGGCCGAGAAGACCCGGAAGAAGCGGCGCCGCCGCTCGGCCAGGGAATAGCCCGGCAGCATGGCCCGTTTCAACCGGCCGTCGAGCGTCACGGCCCAGGCCTCCTGGAATGCCTCGGCGCCGGCCGGCGGCACCGCCGCCGGCGCGACGGTGCCGTCCCGCAGGTCGCGCAGCATGAGGAACTGGTGGTAGAGGATCCGTTCCGCCTTGCGGGCCGAGAAGTCGGCCGGGTCGCACGACTCCGCCGGCGGGGCGTCGCGCAGCTCCCAGGGGAGCAGCCCCCTCCCCTCGGCGGCCCCCGCGGCGTGGTCGCGCAGGAAGTGGTCGGGGTGGAACCAGAGCGCCATGGCGGGCAGCGCGCCGGCAACCACCGGCCCGCCCGGCACGACCGCCACCCAGATCCGCTCGTCGGCGGCGAGGTCGTCGAGCCAGAGCGTCAGCGACGCCAGGTGCCGACCGAGGTCGAGCCGCGCGGCGGCGGTCTCCGCCAGGGGGCGCAGCACCGGCGCGAGCGGGTGGTCACCCGGCAACCAGTCCACGCGCATCGCTGCCACCCCTCTCCCCACGGCGTCGGTCAGGCGCCGAACAGTTCCCCGCCGCCCAGCGGCCGCAGCCGGGCCCGGAAGTGGCGCAACACCTTCGGCGCCGTTTCGATTTCCAGCCCCCGCAGCCGCGACTTCTCCCGCGCGATCCGCGCGCACGCCTCGGCCACGTAGGCGAGCTGCGCCAGGCTGTAGACCCGCCGCGGGATCGCCAGCCGGACCAGCTCCATCGGCGACGGCACGAACGCGCCGCTGACCGGATCGTCGTGGCCGAACATCAGGCTGCCGATCTCCACCGCCCGGATGCCGGCCTCGAGGTAGAGCGCGGCGGTGAGCGCCTGCCCCGGGAACTGCTCCGGCGGGATGTGCGGCAGCAGCGCCTTGGCATCGACGTAGACCGCGTGCCCGCCGACCGGCGTCAGGATCGGCACCCCGGCCGCCTGGAGCAGTCCGCCGAGATAGGCCACCTGCCCCACGCGATAGCTGAGGTACTCCAGGTCGAGCACCTCGCGCAGCCCCTGCGCGATGGCCGCCAGGTCGCGCCCCGCCAGGCCGCCGTAGGTGGGGAAGCCCTCGGTGAGGATCAGCCGGTTGGTGACCTGCTCGGCCCAGTCGTCGCGGTTGAGGCAGAGGAAGCCGCCGATGTTGACCAGCGCGTCCTTCTTGGCGCTCATCGTGCAGCCGTCGCCGAGGGCGAAGATCTCGCGGGCGATGTCGCCGATCGGCCGCCCGGCGTGGCCCGGCTCCCGCTGGTGGATGAAATAGCAGTTCTCGGCGAAGCGGCAGGCGTCGAAGATCAGCGGCACGCCGCGGGCGCGGCAGAAGACGGAGACCTCGCGGATGTTCGCCAGCGACGCCGGCTGCCCGCCGCCGCTGTTGTTGGTGATCGTCATCATGACCAGCGGGATCCGCTCGCGCCCGTACTGGGCGAAGGCCGCCTCCAGCTTCGCCAGCGACATGTTCCCCTTGAACGGGTGGTCGCCGTCGGGCCGGAGCCCCTCGTCGATGACGCAGTCGAGGGCGATCGCGCCGGTCGATTCGACGTTGGCGCGCGTGGTGTCGAAGTGCGTGTTGTTGGGCACCACGTCGCCCGGCTTCAGCGCGACGCCGAAGAACAGGTCCTCGGCGGCCCGCCCCTGGTGGGTGGGGATGACGTGGCGGTAGCCGAAGATGCCGCGGATGGTCGTTTCGAAGTCGCTGAAGCTGCGGCTGCAGGCGTAGGCCTCGTCGCCGGTCATCATGGCGGCCCACTGGGCGTCGCTCATGGCCGAAGTGCCGCTGTCGGTGAGCAGGTCGATGTAGGTGGCGTCGGCCGGGATCCAGAACAGGTTGTAGCCCGCCGCCCGGAGCAGCGCGAGCCGCTCCTCACGATTGACGAGCCGGATGCGCTCCACGACCTTGGTCCGGTAGGGCTCGAACGGCCACTCCATCGTTCCACTCCTTGTGCGGCGCGGACAGTGCTATGCTGGCGGCGGCAGGAATGCCCGGCGGCGAAGGTAGCCCGCCGGGCGCGGCCGAACAAGGGTCAACACCATGCGCCGTCCCCCCCGCTGGCCCGGCTGGCGCGCCGCTTGGCGCGCGCTCGCCGGCGGCGATCATTCGAACCGCAACCTGGCCGCCGCGCTGGCGCTCGGCGTGCTGGTGGCCCCCACCCCTGTGCTCGGTCTGCACACCTGGATGGCGATCGGCCTCGCCTTCGCCTGCCGCGTCAACCGGCTCGCCGCGTTCGTCGGCTCGAACGTCGCCAACCCGCTGACCATGGCGCCCCTGGTCTGGCTCGACATCGAGCTCGGGGCCCGCCTGCTCGGCCGCCCCGCCCCCGTCTGGCCCGGGCGCGCCGGGATCTGGGCGCAGCTCGCGCGGCTCTACCTGGAGGCCTGGGTCGGGGCGCTGGTCCTGGGCGTGGCGGCCGCCGCCGCGACATACGTGCTGGCGCGGCTGCTGTTGCCCGGCTGGCGGCGGCGCGCTCAGTCCGCGGCGGTCGATTCGTCGCCCGCCAGCGGCGACGCCTCCTGATACAGCACCATCACCCGCTCGGTTGCCCGCGCGAACACCCGGTAATGCCGCTGCCGCGCCTCGCTGCCGAGACAGAGGTAGACCAGCGTGTCGGCGCCGGTCGCGCCGCAGGTTTCCGGCGTCGCCAGGGTGACCACCGGCGCGCGGGGGGTGGCCGGCGGCACGGCGAGCCAGTCGGCCAGTTCCAACCGCCAGGCGGCCCAGAGCGGCCGCTTCACGAAACGGCCCGGATCCTCGGCGCCCGCCTCGCGCGCCAGCCGCTCCACGCGGCGCCTCACCTCCGGCCGGGCCAGCCACGGCGCGGCCCAGCCGCCGCGGACGATGCGCGCGTGGATCTCGGCGAGCGGCGCCGCGGCCAGCGGCTCGGCCGCCGCCAGCCAGCGGGCGTAGGCCGCCGCGCCGGGCGGGTCGAGCAGCGCCGGCAGCAGCGGCGCCGGCGCGCCGTCCGACCGGCCGGCCAGCGCGGCGATGTCGCTGAGCACGGCCACGAATTCGAGCGCGCCGGGCAGCAGCAGCGCGTCCAGTTCCCAGCGCAGGACCGGCAGCCAGCCGCGCGCCGCGAGCGAGCGCCCCACGTAGAGCAGGTCGTCGCGCGCGGCCGCCACGACGGCGCTGCGGCGGCCGAGCCGGCCGGCGCCCTGCTCCGCCGCCAGCAGCGCCACCACCTCGTCCAGGCTCGCCGCCCCGTGCGCCACCGCCTCCCCCCGCTCGCGCCGCAGGGCGCGGCCGCGGGCCGGCCGCCCGTCGCCGTCCAGCGCGAACTGGCGGGTCTCTTCCCAGACCCGCCGCGTCTGCGCGCGCTGGTCGACGCAGTCGATCACCCGGTCCGGCGACGGCGTGGTCAGGAACAGGTGCTCCCAGGGAGCGTCGGCGGCGGCCGGATCGACCGTGGCGAGCAGCCGGCCGCCGCGGTAGCGCTGCTGCACCGCGAAGCGGGTCTCGCGCGGCAGCGCCTCGGCGTCGATCAGCAGTGCCGTCTCCCGCGCCGGATCGGCCGGCAGGTGCCGACCGGCGGGAGGGGCGGCGCCGGCGGGCGGCGTCCCCTCCGGCGCGATGAAGAGGGCCGGCGCGACCGCCGCGTCGACGTCGCGCCGCCAGGTGAGGTGGACCCGCGCCGCCACCGCCGGGGACGGGCACCAGACGCACACTTCCGCCGGCCGCAGCGCGCCCGAGGCCGCGGCATCGGCCAGCCCGGCCGCCACGGCCGCCAGGCGCCCCGTGCCGGCCGGACCGCGCAGGACGAGCCAGCCCGGTTCGGCGGCGCCGAGCAGGCGGGCCGTCTGCCGGGCGGTCTCCGGCGCCGTCGCCTCGAGCGCGGCGCCGCGGCGTGCGGACCGGCGCCCGGCCGGCGCCGGCTGCGCGCCGGCCCCGCTCCCCGGCTCCGCGCCGAGCCGCGCCGCCTGCCGCGCGCGCCAGGCGTCCCCGTCGGCCAGCAGCGCCACCGCGCGGGCGCGGGCCGCCGCCGGCGCCTCGGCCAGCCAGGCGAGCGCCGACGCGTCGAGCGCCCCCGCTTCCGTCAACCCCTCGAGCCACCAGGCCCCCAGCAGGCAGCCGACCGTGATCACCTCGTCCGGCCAGCGCCGTCCCGCCGCCAGGTCGACCCGCGCCCCCCCGCCGTCGCGCACGGCGGTCGCCAGCAGCCCGGCCGCGGCGGCGGCGAAGCGCTCCGCCTCCAGCGCGAGCCGCTCGGCCACGGCACGCGGCCGCCCCAGCGTGCCGAGCAGCCGGTGGGTGGAGAACAGCGCCCCCTCCGGCGCGCGCCAGAGCAGTTCCTCCGTGCCGGTCGTCCCGCGGAACAGGTCGCCGCCGCCGCGCGCCGGCGATGCACCGCGCAGGCGCAGCGACATGGCGAGCAGGAAACGGTCGAGCCAGGCCAGATCCTCTTCCGCGTCGCCGTCGCCGCCGGCCGCCAGATCGCAGGCCACCGGCAGCCCCTCCGCGGCCCCCTCGAGCCAGGCCGGCAGCCGCACCGCCGCCAACTCGGCGGCGCGTCGCAGGCGGTACTCCAGTTCGGCCAGCGGCACCGCCAGGCGGAGGCGGGCCGGCGCGCCACCCCCGCCGCCGCGCGCCGGCTCCCGGCCGGTCTCCAGCACGCTCAGCCAGGCGAGGGCGGCCAGCGACGAGGCCACCCCCTCCGCCGGCAGGCCGGTCAACGCCTCGACCACCGGCGCCGGCAGCGCGCCGCGACAGGCGCGCGCCCAACCCGGCGGCTCGGCCGCGGCGCCGATCGTCACGAGCGCCACCGCCCGCTCCAGCCGCGCCGGCGGGGAGGGGAGCTGCGGCGCGTCGAGGTCGTCGGGATGGCTCGCCACGATCGGCGGGCCTCCGCCCCCGGCCGGGGCAGCGCCGGCCCCGTCCGCCAGCCCGAGCCGGACCGTCAGTCCGGCCGGCGGATCCAGCCGGTCGTCGTCCGGCAGCAGCAGGTGCCAGGTTCCGTCGGCGACCGTCGTCAGCAGCCGTCCGGGGAGTCCGCGAACCGTCAGGCCCATGGCGGCAAGTTCTTCCCTGACAATGGCAACGTCGGCATCCTTCAGGTGGCACACGAGGTCCTGGCCGGCCGCCGCCCGGCTCCTCAGCCCCTCGAGGCGAGCCCGCAGGACCGCCCGCCGCCGCCCCTCCACCAGCCCGGCGCCCTGCCAGGTGGAGAGGTCGAGCCCGCAGGTCGCGCAGGCGGGACGCGCCCCCACCAGCGGCACCGCGCCGGCGCAGTCGGGACAGCGGGCCGCGGCGCTCCCGCCCGGCCAGAACTCCACTTCGGGATCATCCAGCAGCGTCGCGTCCGCGCCGACGCCGCCCGGTGCGCCCTCGGCGAGGTAGGCGGCGAGCAGACGGCGCCACGGGCCGGCCAGATCGCCGAGGCAGAGGTCGGCGCGCGGCAGGTCCCGGGCCAGGAAGCGCAGGGCCACCGCCGCCCCGAGCCGCGACCGGGCGCCATCCGGCAGCCACGCCTCCAGGCCGAGCGCGAACGCCGTCAGCGGAGGCCGCGCGGCGATGGTGGCGCGCAGGCCGGCGTCGGCCAGCGCCTCCGGCGCGGCCCAGAGGACCGGGCCGAGCGGCGGGCGCGGCGCCAGCGCGCCGTCGCTCATGGCGACCGTCGGCGCGGCCGTTGGCAAGGCCGCCGCCAGCGCGCCGGCCCCCGCCGGCGGCGTCGGTCCGACCGCGAGCAGCCAGGCGCCGGTTTCGCCCCGCTCCCGCGCCGCCGCGACCCGGCGCATCCAACCGGTCCAGGCGACCGCGCCATCGCCTTCGAGCAGCCGCGCGCCCCGCGCAACCCCCTCCGCCTCCCGCTCCGGCTCGCCCGGCGCGGCCCACGGCGCGGCCGGAGCGGCCGCGGCCCCCCGCTCGCGCCGCCACGCCGCAACGATCTCGACCCCGGCCAGGGGCGCGGCCCCGCGCCGGCGCAACGGGCCGCGCCGGGCCGTCGCCGGCAACGGCGCCTGCGGCAGTTCGTACCCGGTCGCGCCGGCGGCGCCGACCGAGGCCAGCGCCTCCGCCCCCCCCGCCGGCAGCGCCGCCGCGCCGTCGCCGCCCGGCAGCGGAAAGCGCCGGCACCAGCGTGGGTCGGCCACATCGACCGTGTCCGCGCCGCAGGCGAGCAGCGCGTTCACCTCGAGGCTGCAGAGCCGCCGCTCCTGCGCGAGGGCGGTCGCGCGCGCCCGATCGGCCAGCGCCCACGCCTCCGGGCGATCGGCCGTCGGCCCGATCGCGTCGGCCGGCCCCAGGCTGTCGAGCACCGGGACCACCAGGCGGGCCCCGGCCAGCGTGGCCGGCGTCGCCCTCTCGCTCCACAGATCCGCCGGTTCGAGGCAGTCGGGGGCGTCATCGCCCACCGCGAGCGTGAGGCGCCCGGCGGCGATCGCGCGCCAGAGCGCCACCATCTCCGCGCCGCGGGCCGGCAGCGCCACGACCGGCCGCTCCCCGGCGGCGCGCAGGCGCGCCACGTGCCCCAGCCCCCCGGCTCCCGCCTCGTCGGCCAGCACCTGCGCGTCCGGCGCCACGCCGCCGCAGGCGAGCGCCAGCGGGGCGGCGTTCCCGTCCCGCGCGCCGCGCGCCTCGACCGCGCCGTACGGCGCGAGCCATTCCGCCAGGAGCGCCGCGAGATCGTCCCCGAGGAAGCGACCGTCGCGCAGGAGCGAAAGGTGCCGCCGGCCGCGGCGCGCCAGCATCGCGTGCAGCTCCGCCGGCGCGACGAGGCCGGCGCGCCGCAGCTGCCAGTGGATCCGCGCGCTGTCGAGGAAGACCCAGGCCGCCCCGCCCCCCTCCTGCACGCCCCAGAGCGCGTCCCGGACCGCATCCGGATCGCGCAGGCGCGACGCCGGTCCGGCGACCACGCCGCAGCGACGCGCGCGCTCGGCGTACTCGGCGGCCCACGGGTCGTCCGCCCCCGCCGCGCCCGGCCGCACGCGGGGCAGCGAGCCGG
>Ga0315268_10004717_pt1 | contig 14736 bp, 25 predicted proteins | sample C1_top_MG_FD_204535 | JGI IMG/M metagenome (GOLD analysis project Ga0315268, IMG submission 204535) | Sediment microbial communities from Yellowstone Lake, YNP, Wyoming, USA - C1_top | ecosystem: Environmental > Aquatic > Freshwater > Lake > Sediment | place: USA: Wyoming | collected 2017-08-01
TCGCCAATAAAGATGACGACGATTGGAAAAAGCGCACCGATGCAGATAAAAATAACAATTGGTGGTTTAAAGTTGGCAGAACAGCCTATAGAATTCCAAAGCCGTTTGAAGTGGGCGCGGTCGCCTCGGCAATTGAAAATTTTACAGCCTTGTTTTTGGACAGTGAAAACACGAACGCTAAACGCTTTGCGCATCAACTTGGCGACATCATAAACGCGCAATTGTCGATAAACCTGATGCCGCAGATGGTGCGGCCAATGATCGATATCTATGCAAACAAAGACGCATTCACCGGGCGACCGATTGAAAGTCTTGCTATGCAGCGCTTGCGCCCTGAGGATCGTTACACCTACAACACAAGCGATATTGCGCGCTTACTTGGACGATCAGGGCTTCTGTTCGACCCTGTAAGCTTTGTATCTGGCACGGGTTACAAGGCGCTTTCACCAGTTCAGATTGATTCGCTGATAAAGGGTTATTTTACCAGCACGGGCGTGCTGGCCTCTGCTGCTGCTGATAGTCTGATTCGGCATACGGTGGTTGACCGTGGCGAGGGCTTGCCGATGTCCTTGCGCTCGAAAACATTTGGCATTGCCGAAGAGTTGCCAGCAAACCAAAGCAGATACGTTGATATTATCTATGATGCAGCGGTGAAAATAGACCAGTCCTATGCAAGCTATCGCGAAGCAATAAAGATTGGCGACATAAATAAAGCTCGCTACATCGCCGCAGAAAACCCTAATTTAGATGGGAGTTATCATTTCATTGCCAAGGTGAGGGATATTGAATCAAAGATCAACGGGCAAATAAAAATAATCGTCAATAACAAAAATATGACCGGGATAGAAAAAGAATCAAAAATACGGCAATTACGAGAGCTGCAAAACGCAATCGCAAAAAAAGCATTCAATTCGATAAAATTAAATAATTAATAAATGCGGGGAAAAATGTCGCTACAAAAAAAACCTGAACCACCCCCATGGGCGCTTGATCAAGATAAGTTGATGAGTCGTTTTAATGCCATTCGCGGCGATATTTCCTCGCTAAAAACCGTTGTTGAAGATGTTGCCGCAATTATGCCGCAAATAAAATATCTGCTTGAGCGCGAGCAAAAACGCCGTGTGATTGGCGAATTTTTATCAAGCTGGGCAAATCTTATTTTAAAAACATCTGCTATTATTGGTGCGATAACAATAGTAAGCGCGGCATTTAAGAAGGAAATAAAAATATTTTTGGGGATATTATGATTCAGCCATTATCAGTGCTCCTACTAGATGACGATGAAACAGTGTTGTATTATTTGCAGAGAATTATTGAAAAAATAGCAAAAAAAAATAATATTGAGGTTAGTATAACCGTTGCCAATGATGCAGATGAAGCTTGGCAAGCCACCCAGTACGAAAACATGGATGGGGCTATTATTGATGTTTTTTTGCAGAAAGGTGCAAGCGGCGTTGAGTTTGCGGAATCTTGGAATGTTGATAATAAAGATGATAGGGTAGCGATTCACACGGGTCTTTCAGACTACGGAAATGTGAGAAAATTGCGCGAAAGTTATAGAAATGTTATTACAAAGGGGAGTTCCACGTTTGAATTTGAAATATCCTGTTGGCTTAGTGGGCTAGCTGGACTTTGCGGAAAACTGCCAATCGCTACATAGAAATAATTGAGCCTGTAAATAAATTTGTGTAAATGTCCACGGTCTATTAATCTCTCACGAGAGGAATTTACCGATGGATATTGTAATGGATAGAGAAAAACTAAAGGCATTGGCAAGAGAGCTTGCTAAAGACATTAAAACGGAAGCTGATCTTAATATGCTTTCCAGAGAGTTGGTCAAACTCACTGTAGAAACAGCTTTAAACGCCGAGTTGACTGAGCATCTGGGTTACGAGAAACATGCTAATAGCAAGCCAGCGCGAGGTAATGCTCGCAATGGCAGCACTGCAAAACGCCTTAAGGGTTCGCATGGTGAGGTTGAAATTCTCACTCCACGTGACCGTGATGGTAGTTTCGAGCCCCAACTGGTTCGTAAGAATCAGACCCGTCTGACCTCTATGGACGATCAAATTCTAACGCTATACGCCAAGGGATTGTCAACGCGCGAAATCGTGCAAACCTTCAAAGAAATGTACGATGCAGACGTATCTCCTACACTTATTTCCAAAGTGACCGACCGCGTTCTGGAGCAGATCACACAATGGCAATCTCGTCCTCTCGATCCGATTTATCCGATTGTGTATCTGGACTGTATCGTCATTAAAATCCGCGACAATATGCGCGTTATCAATAAGGCGATTTACCTGGCATTGGGTGTTAACATGGAAGGCAAGAAGGAGTTGCTCGGCCTATGGATGTCAGATAATGAGGGTGCCAAATTCTGGTTATCGGTACTCACAGAACTAAAAAATCGTGGTGTGCAAGACATTTTGATCGCTTGCGTGGATGGACTTAAAGGCTTCCCCGAGGCAATTGCAGCAGAGTATCCAGAAACCCGTATTCAGCTCTGTATCGTTCATATGGTGCGCAATAGCCTAAAATATGTCTCATGGAAGGATTACAAAGCCGTCACAGCCGACCTCAAACGCATTTATCAGGCCACTACAGAAGATCAAGCCTTGACCGAATTGGAACGTTTTAGCCAGCAATGGGGTGAGCAATATCCGCAAATTGCAAAATCATGGACAGCACACTGGGTCAATCTGCGCACACTATTTGAATACCCGCCAGAGATCCGTAAAGCGATTTACACGACGAATGCAATCGAATCGCTGAACAGCGTGATTCGCTCTGCTACCAAACGCAGGAAGCTATTTCCAAGTGACGACTCTGCATTGAAAGTTATTTATCTTGCCATTTCGCAAGCAGCAAAAAAATGGACAATGCCTATTCAACATTGGCGCATGGCGTTAAATCGTTTTATGATTGAGTTCGGTGACCGTATTCAAAAATACGATCACTGATTTGTTCCGTGGCATTTACACAGAATTTCTTACAGGCTCAAATAATTTCTGTTAGCGCCTGCATTTTTACCTAACATACCCACTACTATTTCCATCTCCATAATCATATCCACTACCTCTACCATAACCATAACCACTACTACTACCACTACCATAACCATAACCACTACCACTACCACTACCTCTACCATCACCATAACTACTACCACTACCACTACCATAACCACAACCACTACCATCATCATTACCACTACCATAACCACCACTACCACTACCATAACCACCATTACCATTACCATAACCACAACCGTAACCACTGCCACTGCCACTGCCACCATTGCCGTAGCCACTGCCACTACCATAACCATAACCATCACCATCGCCGCTACTACTACCGCTACCGTTGCTGATCTGCATCTCAGCCTCCAAATGTTTTGTATGCCATCTCGCAGCTCACTATCAACTCGCAAAAATCAGCAACCACAACTGTTTTTGTGGGGCCATCAATTCGGGATTCTTCAAGATTAATTCCGTTATTTGCGACGCTCAGCAGTGTGATTCCCCCCATGGTCTTCCACATCCACGCATGATACGCATCACTCAGAACTACATCGCGCCCCGCTATCGCCTCCAATTTCCCTATAAATGTACCCGCGAGATTCGCCCTAACAACTACATATTCCCCGATGTAATCGCTGAGATCGAGCGTTGTATTTTGTTGCTCTTTTTGCAATAATCTTTTTAATTCTGATAAAGTAAGTTCCATTTTTTTATTCCCTTTGAATTTCGCATTAATAATTTCTGTTAGTGCCTGCATTTTTACCTAACATACCCACTACTATTTCCATCTCCGTGGTCGTATCCGCTGCCTCTGCCGTTGCCACTGCCGCTGCCGCTGCCGCTGCCATTACCACTACCACTACCATAACCACTACCATCGTCGCTACTACTACCACTGCCGTTACTACTACCATCACCACTACCATAACCACTGCCATTACCACTACCGTTACCACAACCATAACCACTACCACTACCATCGTCGCTGCTGCCGTAACCGTCACCGTAGCCACTGCCACTACCATAACCATCACCATCGCCGCTACTACCGCTACCGTTGCTACTACCGTCACCACTACCATTGCCACTACCATCACCACTACATGGCTTATTCAACCACAACATTTTTTACCCCTCGCAATTAATTTACAATTTTTTCTACACAAGAAATAATTTCAATTTTTCTTTCATAGGCAGACTGCAAAGTTTTGTCGATGTCGACCGCGATTAGAACCTCAAATCTAGCTTGTTTTGATCCCAAACCAAAGCCACCACAGCCACAAAACAGGTCAATTATTTTCGGCACAACCACATCTTCTTTCGGTGGTTCTGGCAGTGCGTTTTTATTAAACTTAGCTATTCGACTTAAAGCTTCGGCGAAGCTAATGCCCACCTTTAAGTGCTTCTCATTCATGGATAACTCGCTTGTTAATTAGTGCCTTATAAGTCAGTTTTCGAGCTTGGGTGGCTTTCAAGAGGGAATGCAGAACCCGCACCTTGAGCGCCAGATAATCGCGGCGTCAACCAATACTAGGGTAAATCTTGCGCTTTGCGGCAGCTTCTGCGTTGCGGTCTATCATGTATTTTGGAACTTCATACACACCACTAAGCATTCTTTCTCTACGCTGAGCAAGAAGGCTGTTTGCGGTGTAAATCTCATCATTTGTTGCAGCTCGATAACATTTTTTGCTTCCGCGTAGTTCCTGTATTATTTTTACACTGTCGCAATAATTCATCTTTGCCAATTCGCATCGAATGCTGGATTCTGGCTTTCCAGTAGCATTCGCTATCTCTGCGCAGCTTAACGCATTTCCATTTGCGTTTTCAATCGCTTCGATAATTATGGCGATTGTTACACAAGTTTTTTTTTGATTACTTGTCATCATTTGTCCCATTTTCTGTTTCTTTGTAAACATCATAATTAGCCCTTCTAACATCTATTCGATACCACGCATCAAGAAAAGCATCAACGCAAATATAAATTGACACGCAAATCCATATAACGCAAATCATTATTACTAATCCAAATTCTTGCGTTTCCATGACTACCCCAAAATAAATAGTTATTACCAAAACTGACTATGGACTATCAGAAAATTCCAAATCAAAAACTTTCCTAATGCTAATTGGCAGAGCATTTCATTTTATTTCAAAAGCCAGCGCAGATTTTTTGCCTCACGAGAATCACAAATTTCGGGAAATTCATCAAGAAAATCAAGCAATTCTTCGGCAGCTTCTTGAAACCGTTGAAAGTCGCTATCGTCACCATCAAGATTCAGTGTAATGCTTTTTTTGCCATCTCCAGTCAACTCGCCGATGTACGAGACATCGCCAATTGGAATAATTTTTCCGTGCGGCATTTTTGCGTACACCTCGGTTGCGCCCGTGCATTTTGTTGCGACAAGTTCGCCAATAATTTCCAAAAGTTTCATTTTACTCCCATAAAATTTTTATAATGTGATAATTGTGCACTTTTCAAATTGCACGTTAATAGAATTCGTCAAACTTCGCAGAAAATTTAACGCCGTGCTGCGCGCCCCAAGCCTGCATATACTCAATTAGGCTGCCCATGCGCGAAACGCTCATTTCTGCCGTGCTTTCGCGCAGCGCTACAGGCTCACCCTCTAATCCATACACAAACTCAAGCTCTCCGTAAGTGGCTTTTGCGTGCGCAGAAATTAGCAAAACTTTCCATTCCCAAGGCTTGCGATATTCGCCGCCGAAATGCATTTGCTTGGCGATGTCGGCAACCATCGCATGAAACTTTGCGTTTTGGTCGTGCGTGCGGCTGCACGGGCGAAACACCAGCTCATGCGGTTTATCTCCCTCTAGCGCCTCGACTATCCAAGCTTTCAGCGCTAGATATGCGGCTTTTGCCGTTTGTTTATTGATCAGCCATCGCATGGTTTTCGCTCATTTCAGTTTCGTTGTTCATTTTTCCACCTCCATAAATTCCGGCAATTCGCCAGTGCCAAATTTTGAAGGCTCACAGCCTTCTAATTCACTGACCAGCATAATCCGCGCTCCCGTAGCAATTTTTGATAATACCGTCCACATGCCGCTATCTTTTTTAACATTAATTGATAGTCAGCCTCGCACCAGTCAAAGCGCCATTCAAACAAGCGCTTATCGCAATCCAAGTGGCTTACCTCGTGAATGTCTAGCGCGTCGTACTTGCGCAGCTCCTCGGGTGTGTCAAGCAAGGTGTATGCAACAATGCCTTTACGCCGCCCGGTGAGCAGCATATAGGAAAGCAATTGCCAGTAGTATTCTGACTTTTCCGCTTCTTCCAGCCATAACGGCATTGTAATTGATGAATAAACAACCTTGGTATCAATTACAAAATCTTTGAACGGGTCGCATTCTGGAAGTAAATCAGGCTCGCCAGTCAGCTTTACGCCTTCGATTTCAATATCAAAACGCTTGGCATTTTTTTTAAGTTCAACAAAGTACTGATCGGCAAAGAATTGGATTGCCTCGCCCTCTAGCGTCAAGCCTTTTCTGATTTCGACTGTTTGCAAATCCCGGCGTGGGTTGAAATCAAGATATTGAGCCTTAAAAAGATTTCTAACGTAAGTTTTACCGCCAGCGCTTAGCGTGCTATCGAGCGCATCAGCAAGTGCTTGCTTTTGCTCGGCGTTGCGCTTTGCCGCTGTCAGTGCCTTTGCTTCGTCTAGCGCTGGCGTCATCAGATCGGGGTCAATTTCTTTTGGCGCGCCCATGATGGCGTGCAAGCCGCTGGCTGAAATAGTTAATTGATTGGCGTGCATTTTGTTTCTCTTTTAATCGGTGTAAGCAATATATGAAAATTTGCGCTCGGATTCGCTGAAATACTCAAACCTGCCACCAAACGTTCCCTTAACTTCTTTTTCAACTTCGGCGCGTGTTGTTCCGTCTGTAAATACGCCTACTTTTTTCATTGAGAAATGCGTGTGACACTCATATCGCCAATTGATGATACGGTCATTAAGCTTATTTTCGCGATGAATTGCATTGTTTAAGCAGCTGCAATTTTCAACCTCGTGCGCGCCTATCGTTCCGGAGCATCCATTTCTTCCGCAGATTTCTCCTTTTTCGTATCCTAATTTATTTTCCATTTTTCGCACCTTGGTCTATTGTTTGCTTATTGAGAAATTCGCGTCTTGCTGCAATGGCATTTCTGAATTCATCTTTTTCTTGTGGCCACTTGTTGAGTTTCTGCGAATTTTGACGCCACAACGCCAAGCAATCGGCATCAGTTTGCATCGAGCAAATCACCGATTCTATGGCAACAAGATCGACCGGGCATTTTCCCGCATCGCTGGTATCTTTATATTCACCAAATTGCAAGCCCTCATTTCCTTCTGTGTTTAAGTAATTAATGACATGATCCAGCTTATCGATGCGAGGCCAAGTTTTTGCAGCTTGCTTGATGCATGTTTTTTTTGCCATTTCATCAAAGTCTGTAACCCATGGCGTTTTTTTGTGGTTGTCTTTTTTATACGCTTTGTACGATTCTGAGCGCTCGGCAATGTCCCATATTTTCGCCGCTGGGACTTCATGTGTAAGCACATCGCAACTAGGAAGCCGTGCGCACACATACACGCCAACGAATGCGCCGCGCTCTTTGTCGAATGGGTTGTATTTGTGAGTCGGCTGGATTGAAAGGCCGTTGTTTATATAATTATCATTTTCATGCACGCACTTTGCTTGCGCCCAATCAATGCAACCCGATTTAGTGGCAATATCAAGCATTCCCATATAACTTATATCAAGGTATACTTTTGTCGCTCCACCCTTGTTGCGCGGTATCAAATACGCTTGCTTTTTTGCAGGGTTTAGCGATACCCCAAACCCTGCAACGTTTACGATTGCATCGCGTAAATTGCTTGGAAAGGCCGCTGCTGCTTTTGAGAGATATTCATTCTCGCGCAGAATTTGCAGAGCAAACCCAGCTTCTTTTTCAAATGAAATATCATCGCTGCAAACGTCATTAAAATCTGTTCGCAGTCCGTATACAAACGACTGTATTTCAGTAACCGCTATTGCATTCATATCTACACCCTATTTTTTGTTAGTTGCCGTTTTCAAATTCGTCCTGCGGATCAATGATAGTCCACCCATCGCTTCGCTACAGCTTTGCTTGCTTGCTGATGTGAGAACTATATCGCATAAACTTGCAAAATGCAATACATTTATTTTTATCTTTGCAAAGAAAATTACTTGACATATGAAAGATGTATTGCTATAGTTCAGTCGTCGCAGCAATTATGCTGATAAACAGGAGAAATCATGACGATCGATATAAATCATCTAACACTTGGGCAAATTCGTGAAATTAAGGAGCTGAATTTATTTAATGATAAAGAGTTCGAGCAGAAATGTACGCTAAATTCAATGGTTGGCCTGTGGGTAATTGTTCGCACGTACTCTGCTGGCGTCTGGTTTGGTCATCTAGCGCAAAAATCTGGAAATGAAGTTATTTTGACTGATGCGCGCCGAATGTATCGCTGGTGGTGCGCAGAGTCAATCAGTATTAGTGCTGTTGCAATTTTCGGTATAGACGAAGAAAAAAGCAAGATCGTTCAGGCTGTGCCGGAGGTTTGGCTTGAGGCAATTGAAATTATCCCTTGCGCAGAAAAAATTGCAAATCAATTGCGAGGGGCAAAAAATGTCGCGGCTGAATAAGCCATGCAGCGGCGACGGCTACGGCTACGGCAGTGGCGGTAGCGGTGACAGTTACGATGACGGTAGCGGTTACGGTAGTGGTGATGGTAGTGGTGATGGTAGTAGTAACGGCAGCGGCTGCGGCTGCGGCATAGGCAGCAGCGGCAGCGGCAACGGCAGCGGCGGCAGCGGCGGCAACGGCGGCGGCAGCGGCGGCTACGGCAGCGGCAGCGGCGGCAGCGGCTACGGCTACGGCTACGGCGACGGCAGCGGCAGCGGCAGCGGCGACGACGACGGCAGCGGCAGCGATTAATAATAAATTCCTATGCAAAGTCTTGGAAGATTGGATAAAAATGAAACACGAAAAAACACCAGTACCGAAAGAATTGATTGCAATACTTGATGGCAAAGGATTTCGCCGTTCGTTCATAGCTGTGTTTTGCGGAATTACTCAGGGCACCATTACCAAACTAGCAAAAGGTGTGACGCACAGTATTGCCGATTCGGCAAAGTACGACAAGCTTGCAAGGCTTTGCGAAGATAGTAAGAACATTACTGACTGCCAGTTCAAAGACGGCAAGATTTGTGGTACGGTCATTGACCGCGCATTTTTGCAGCGCGCCTATGATGCGATGATCACCAGTGGGAGCTTTAACGAAAATCACGTAGTGGTAAAAATAATCGCTGAGTATCCGGCGCTTGCGGCTAAGCGTGCGAACGTTCTTCCGTGGGCGAAGAAGTTCATTGTAAAAATTGAGAAAATGGGCTTGATTAAGCGCTGCGGCGCAATGTTGGTGTCAGATTGAGTCTAAAATGCACTGGATTTAAGCAGCCCACGCCAAGCGCTCCAAAGGTTCGCACGAGAAAATGCGTGATTTGCAAAAACCAGTTTCCAGTTTCATTTGACGGCTTTAAAAACTGGTGCGGCGTTGAATGTGGCGCAATACTTGGGCAAAAAAAGCTTGAAGCGCAAAAAGCCAAAGCAGCAAAGGCCGATAGAAAGCAAGACAGGGCTAGAAAAGTAGCCATGAAAACCCGTAGCGAATGGCTGCATGATATGCAGGCTATATTTAACAAGTGGGTGCGCTTGCGTGATGATGAATTGCCCTGCATCGACTGCGGAAAATGGAACACTGGCGAGGTGCTAAGGGGCGGCAAGTGGGATGCGGGGCATTATCTAAGTCGCGGCAGTCACCCGCATTTACGATTTGACGAGCGCAACGTTTTTAAGCAACTCAAAAGCTGCAATATGCCGGGCGGCACAACGGCGGCGGCGTTTCGCCTTGGTGTAATTGATCGCATTGGACTTGATGCAGTCGAAGCACTAGAGGCTGATCAATCTGTCAAAAAATGGACGATTGACGATCTAAAAGAAATTATTGCGCATTACAGGCAAAAAATTAAGGAGCTGAAAAAATGAGCGCTATAGAAAAATCTTGGCACGAATCACAAATGGCAGCAGCACGGAAGGCACTAGCGACTAAGCTACATAAAGCACGCGCCTATGCCGCGCAGGTTCGGGCAAAAAATTCGTCAATGCAGGTTAAAAAAAATTATGGGGCGCGTGATGACTTGGTGTGTAGAATGGCATGACGAGGACTTGATGCAGAACGGCATGGATTTAGTAATAGAAAGACAATTAAATTATGGACTTAATGCTTTACTATCTCTGTAAATAGTTTCCCATGTGCTTGGCAGCACATAAATTTAAAAGCGGAAGCCTAAAATGCTTATCTGCCCGATCGCTTTTCGGGTCTGCCAACTCGCCTAACAGCGTGAGGTAAGCATTTAAGGCTTTTTTATTGTCTTTTTGCAAAGTGGCGCATTGCAAAAGTTGATGAACGGAGAAAAGAATGCATTCGTTTTACTTTCACATCGGCGACTACTCAAAAGATACTGCACACCTCTCACTGATTGAGGATGCGATTTACAAGCGTCTTTTGATGTTGTACTACACAACAGAATCCCCACTAAAAAACGACACACCAGCGCTTGCGCGATTGATCCGAGCACGCGAAAACGTGCAAGAAGTTCAATCCGTGCTTGATGAATTTTTCACGCTTGGCGACGACGGTTACAGACAAAAGCGCGCAGATTCAGAGATTGCAGAATTCAGAGCAAAAAGCGAACTGGCAAAGAAAAGCGCGCTTGCACGCTGGGGAAAAGATAGGGAGAAATGCGAATCTGATGCGAATCTGATGCGAACGCATAGCGAACGTAATGCGAACGCAATGCACAATGAATGCGAATCTGATGCGAACGGTATGCTAACCAGCAACCAGCAACCAGCAACCATAAACCATAAACCAGCAACCAGCAACCATAAACCAGATAATTCAAAAACAAAGACAAGGCGCACCGTCGGTGCTTCTGCGTTTGATGCAATGGGTTTTTTGAAAAGTTATGATGTAATCGATCAAACGGCAGCGGATTGGCTAACAATCCGCAAGCTGAAAAAGCTAACGAATACCGAGCGAGCATTTCAAGTTGTTGTTGACGAAGCTAGGAAGGCCGGGTTATCTCCGCAGCGCGGCATTGATTTGTGTGTTGTGGAGAAATGGGGAGGGTTGAAGGCTGAATGGGCTTTGAGGGCTCACGGCTCACCAGTAAAAGGAAGGAACTTCGATGCTTGGGAATACGCAAACAGAGACAGAAGAAACGATTCAAAAAGAGGGTCGGATGATAGCTTCAAGGGTGAGGTAATAGATGTTTAGCGAAAATAATCAGCTTTCTGTATGGACGAGGGTAAATCAAAAAGCCGGAAAAACTCCAATTTCTGCTCTTTGGTGCAGGTTTGAAGCCATGTATTTGAATTTATGGCGATCCAATTTTAAAAGCGAGGGGCAGCAAGATAGTTGGGAAAGCGTATGGTCTGATGCGCTTTCAAATGCTCGCGTTACGCCGCACGATGTTGCGGCAGCGCTAGAAAAATGCGCTGCAAAATGCGAAATGCCGCCAACGCTACCAATGTTTTTATCTATGTGCCGGGTTTCCATTGATCCTGTCAAAGCCTATTACGAAGCCATAGCAGGGGTCGCGGCGCGGCGTAACGGTAATTTTGGATTATGGACGCATCCGGCAATTTATTTTGCCGCTATGCCTCTGTCGTTCGATTTGTGCAGTCAAACGCATTCCAACATTCGCCAGCGCTGGGAAATGGCGCTAGAAAAGCAAATTGCGCTCGGCACTTGGCCGGAAATTCCCGCGCCAGTTGCTGAATCGCACCGATTGCCGAAGCCAGTAAGCGCGCTTAGTACTAAGGAATTAATGTGTCTGCAAAGCGCTGTAAGCGATGCTGGGGCAGCGCTGGAAAAACCTCGTGGGTTTGATCATCGCACATGGGCCAACAAAATACGGGATCGTTACAACCGGGGTGATAAGTCTTTGTCGTGGGTTGCTATTAAAAATGCAAATGAAGTGCTGCATTTTTTAAAACAAGCCGCATGAAGAAAAAACCAAACCAACCGTCATTCAAATAAAAGTCAGTATGTGCAAAATCTGCACATACTGACTTGATAAAGGTTTTACCGGAATTGAGCGGAAAGCCACGTCGTTAATGGCTGGGAGGATGTCAATCGTGATTGAGTAGTGCAAGCTCAATTGCTCGATTGATGAACTCCGATTGATTTTTATGCCTGCGAACAATATCCATCGCATAGTCAAACAAAAATAATTTCACACGCGCAGAGCTTCCGTTTTTTGCCTTGCTTCGCTTTTTTTCCATGACAATCTCCGGCGATTTGTATGAAGCCTGAAGAATTGCAGGTGAGGCAAAAACGGATAGCTTATAGCGTTTGCTTTTGCAGTCGATAAGACGGTCATTCATGCGCACAATAAGGTCTTTTGGCAAGGTAATTTGAATGCAGTCGCCAGCTAGCGGTAAGTCTTTAAAGTCGATTGGCGCGCCATTGGCGAAAAAATTGGATTTTCCAACGGCTCGCAACACGTCAACGTCAATGAATTTGTTTTTGTCGGGGAAGTAAAGCTTACCAAAATGTATTTTGTTTTTCATTGGTGTTGTAATCCTGTTGTCTTTTTACATTATACACCTTTCCGATAAAAATAATTAAGAAATCGATTGCAAGACTTTATGTTTGGTGTAGAATTTGATTCGTCGGATTTGCGCGTAAAAAACTATTGATTGTAATTGGGGGTGGTAAATGATTGCAATTAAAGAATTGTTTGAAAGATTTTCTGATGAGTTCTGCAAATTTGAATTAGTTGAAAACAAACTGCACAATCGTCCTGATATGTTGCTTTTTTGTTGCTTGACAAGCTTGTACCTGGCATTGGAAAAGATATAATAATCGCAGCAGAACACGACGAAATTTATCTTGATGTTGATTGTGAATTTCTTGCTAATGCAGCAACTGAAGATGATATTAAAACGCTTATACGGTGCGGTGTTCGCTATGATGAAAGCAATTCATTGCTTTGCATGTTTGTTTAATTGCATCTCAAAGCAAGTTCCGTGCCTGCCAATTTTTGAAAAGCACCGTGGTTTGCGGGTTCGAGTCCTGCTAATGAGGAAATAAATAACTAAATACGGGGCGTTATGATTGGAAACTTTGGAAAGTCACTGGAGAAAGTGCTTGCGCACGAAGGCGGGTTTTCCGATCATCCGGGCGACAATGGCGGTGCGACGATGAATGGCGTAACGCTTGTGGTTTATCAATTATATTTTGGTGCAAATAAAACCGCTAACGATTTAAAAAAAATAACGCAAGAAGAATTGCGCATCATATACAGGCGTGGGTATTGGGACAAGTGCTGGTGTGACGGATTGCATGGCGGTCTTGATTATGCCGTGTTTGATTTCGGTGTAAATTCCGGCACTAGCAGAGCAATAAAAACTTTACAAAAAGTTTTGAAAGTTACGGAAGATGGCGCAATTGGTTCGCAAACAATCAAGGAAATAAACAAATCAAATTGCGCTGATCTAATTATTGGTCTCTGCAATGAAAGAATGACTTTTTTGAAAGAGCTAAAAACATTCCCTATATTTGGTAATGGCTGGACAGTGCGCGTTTCTGATGTGCGCTTTTCCGCATTGAAAATGTCAAAGTGATTATTAAATTAATTGAATGATGTAAGCCAAGCGGCGCGGAACGAAAGTATCTTTGTCTTGCAATTTTAGTTTCAGCGTACCCCCATAATAACGACTCACACCGTTTGTTTTTTTCGCCGCAATCTCAAGCGCATTGGATTCAGCATCCCAAATTAATCTTTCCAACATCGCTTTTTTTGTTACGCCGTAACATTTTGCCAAACGCTCCAATCCATAAGTCGCACTTAAATCGATCATCGTATTTAATCGTTGATCCCCCATGTTACCGAGTTCTTGTTGTCGCGCCCGATATTCCACCTGCCTCTCTGCATTTGTTTTTGTCATTTCCAATCCATTTCGTTACACAGTAACGTTGTATAATAATGTTACTGCGTAACGTAAAGAAGATTAAGTTTTACATCAATTTAATTATAAAATTGAATAGCAAAATTACACTAATTGCGCACCTAGATATAGTGTTGATTAAAATGTTTTTAGGATATAATTAAGATATAATTGTAGTGTGAAATAGGCAGTAATTATGGCTAAAACGTGCACACAAACCTTTTATTTTGGGCTAAAAATGCTTATCAAGAAAATTATTTTATGTATGTTTTTTGTTTTATTATCCGCTTGCCAGACATTAACGCAAGACAAAAAGCAATCTGTGTGCGAAAAGGCGCAAAAACTGCTTGAGACAGTGCAGCAAGTTTGTCAAGCCGAGAAATTTGATAAAAAATGAACGCCGAGTTAATAAAGCAAGTTGTTGACAATCGACTACGTATATACGCGTGGCGTTAAACGCGTAATTTAATTTAATAATTAGTAATTAATAGGTGAACGCAATGGAAATGATGAAAAAAATGGAAATGGATGGCAATGAATCAATGGGCAATTCTTCTGCAAAAATTGTTTCAGTAATTGAGATCGAGTGCATGGAAGATGGCACTTATAAAATTACCAGCGAATCCGGGCAAATGGAAAGTGGTGAAGAGTCGGAAATGGGCGAAGAATCAAGCG
>Ga0315268_10004719_pt1 | contig 14727 bp, 16 predicted proteins | sample C1_top_MG_FD_204535 | JGI IMG/M metagenome (GOLD analysis project Ga0315268, IMG submission 204535) | Sediment microbial communities from Yellowstone Lake, YNP, Wyoming, USA - C1_top | ecosystem: Environmental > Aquatic > Freshwater > Lake > Sediment | place: USA: Wyoming | collected 2017-08-01
ACGGATATGTTAGAAATAGAGGCGATGCAGGAGTCGAAATCCTCCTAGAAGGCAACCAGCAAAACATCAACATTTTCCTTCGAGACCTGAAAGGGAAAAAGCCGCCGCTTGCACAAATTCACGAAGTCATAACCAGCAAGCTCAAAGGAAAAGAAGAATACACAGCATTTACTATTCAGAAGAGCAGTAGCGAAACAGAGCATTCGGGCTCGGTCATACCGCCAGACATAGCGATATGCAATGATTGCTTGAAAGAACTTAGAGACCCAAATGATCCCAGATTTGAATATTTCTTCATAACCTGCACAAACTGTGGACCAAGATTCACGATTATTGAGAGACTTCCTTATGACCGCAAAAACACGACCATGCGAGATTTCCAAATGTGCGGCTTCTGCAAAAAAGAATACACTGATCCGCTGAACAGGCGTTTTCACGCACAAACCGTAGCCTGCCCAGAATGCGGACCAAAAGCCTACCTCACAACACAAAAAGGAGAACCAGTCACATCAGAAGATCCTATTCGTGAGGCAGGAAAACTCCTCTCAGAAGGCTGTATCCTCGCAATCAAAGGATATGGCGGCTTCCATGTCGCCACGTCAACAATTAAAGACAAGCCATTGACAAAACTCAGAGAAGTCAAGCATAGAAGCCAGAAACCCTTCGCAATCATAACTCGAAGTATCCAGGCAATAAGAACCTTCGCCGAAGTGAATCCAGCGGAAGCGGAACTGTTAGCCTCATACTCACGCCCAATCGTACTGCTGAACAAGAGTGAAAGCTATTATCTTTCTGAGCTTGTTGCGCCAGGACTGCATAATGTTGGGATCATGCTTCCCTACACTGGTCTGCACTACATGCTCTTTGACAAAGTGGATGATCCAGCTTTCGTGATGACAAGCGCCAATCCACCAAACCAGCCAATAATAAACGACAATGACGAAGCATCGAGGACACTTCGTGACACCGTTGACTATTTCCTTTTTCACAATCGACGAATAGCCCACCGATGCGATGACTCCGTGCTCCGTGTGCACAGCAAACGCCAAGTTTTCATAAGACGCTCACGAGGTTACTCGCCAGCACCAATAATGCTGAAACAAAAAGCAAAGTACTGCGTTATAGCTTTAGGCGGAGAGCTCAACAACATCTCATGCATCCTAAACCAGAACAAAGCCTTCATTAGCCAGCATATAGGCGACATGGAAAACATTGAAACACGAGATTTTCTTGAAAACGCCACTAAGCACCTCATTCACTTAACTAACAGCAAACCAGATACGATAGCATGCGATCTGCATCCAAAATTCACTACGACAAAGCTTGCGGAGGAGTTGGCAGAGGAAAACAATTGGCAACTGACCCGAGTACAGCATCACTACGCTCACGCCGCAGCGCTCATGGCGGAACACGATGCTAAAGAAATTGTTGGCATCTGTTGTGACGGATATGGGTATGGAACTGATGGTGAAGCATGGGGAGGCGAAATACTGCTATGTGCCAAAGGAACCTTCGGGTTTGAGCGCGTGGCGCATCTTGAAAAGCAGCCCTTGACTGGAGGAGATCTAGCCACAAGATACCCGCTTAGAATGGCTGCTGGGATGCTTCACGATTGCGCGGACATCAAAAGATGGCTTCTTGAAAATGTCAAGCGTTTTCCACATGGCGAAAAGGAGATTGACCTAATTCTCCATGAGATTAAGAGAGGTTTTGGCATTGTTGAGACATCAAGTTGCGGAAGGGTTCTTGACGCTGTTGCCGCTGTTTTGAGTATCTGTTATGAACGCACGTATGAAGGCGAACCTGCCATGAAGCTGGAATCGGCTGCGGTGAAAGGCAAAGACGTGCTGAAAATGAAGCCCATAATCGAAAACAACGTTCTAAACACGACCCAATTGCTTTCAAAAATATTCGAGAACAGAAGTAAACATGACAAAGCTGATCTAGCCTATTCTGCTCATGCATATCTTGCCAGAGGCTTAGCCACAATGGCAATAGAAAACGCACAAAGAAATCACGTTAAGACTGTTGGTTTTTCAGGCGGAGCCGCCTGCAACGGAATATTGGCTCATTTGATGCGAAAGAGTGTGGAGGCTGCAGGTTTGCGGTTTCTCGTTCACGTGGCGGTTCCTGCTGGAGACGGCGGATTATCTTTTGGTCAGGCTGTTGCCGTTGGCTTTTCCAAATTCTAAACCATAACCGATTTATTGCCGTGAATTGATGGCTTAACATGATTAACATGTGTCTAGCGATTCCAGCCGAAGTTATAAGCACAAAAGATGGCAAGGCTAGAGTGGACTTTGGCGAAGGCGTCTTGCGAGAAGTAAACATAGAACTCGTGGAAGCTAAAGTGGGTGATTATGTTCTTGTGCATGCGGGCTATGCTATTCAGGTTCTGGATGAGAAGGAAGCTCAAGAGACTCTGCAATTGTGGAACGAGATTCTGGAAGCCGAAATCTCGCAGAAATAACACGTTTGTTGTGGATCGGAAATGAGTGAGACATTAAGGTTCAGAGACCCAGACCTTGCAAAACGAGTAGCCAAAAAGATTCAGAAGCTCACGCCGAAGGAAGACACTGTCAAGATATGTCACGTGTGCGGTACGCATGAATGGACGATAACGCATTATGGTTTGCGAAGTTTGTTGCCGAAGAACTTGGAAGTTATAGCTGGTCCAGGTTGCCCTGTTTGCATTGTGCCTGCGTCTGAGATTGATGAAGCTGTTCAACTGGCTCAGAAAGGCGTTGCTGTTGTCTGTTTCGGTGACGTTCTGAGAGTCCCAGGCTCTAAAGAGTCGCTTCTGGATGCGAAGGCTAAGGGTGCGGATGTTCGTGTGGTTTATGGTGTTGGCGATGCTGTCAAAATGGCTAAGCAAGAAGTTGGGAAGGATTTTGCGTTTTTTGCTGTTGGTTTTGAGACTACAACACCGTCAACAGCATTGGAGATAATCAGCAAGCCGCCTGAAAATCTCAGTTTTCTTGTTTCGCACAGAGTGATTCCGCCTGCAATGCAGTTGCTTGTGGAAATGCCAGACCTCAGTTTAAACGGTTTTATCGCTCCTGGACATGTCAGCACGATCATCGGTCTCAAGCCCTATGAGGTTTTTCCCGAACAGTACAAGATGCCCGTTGTAGTGGCGGGTTTTGAGCCTCTCGATCTGCTGTTTGGCATTTACATGATTCTGAAACAGCTGAACAATGGCAAACCGTTGTTGGAAAATGAGTATGTGCGGGCAGTCACTAGAGAAGGCAACGTCAAAGCGCAGGAGTTGATGCGGAGAGTGTTTGAAGTCAAAGACGGCAACTGGCGTGGTTTAGGCACGATCTCGTTGTCCAAGCTTGAGCTGCGGGACAAATACAAAGCTTATGATGCACGTTCCAAGCACAACGTAAACGTTGAACACGGAGTGGATATCCAGCCTGGCTGCCGATGCCACTTAGTTGTGATAGGCAAGATCAAACCTTCAGAATGCCCCCTATTCATGAGAGCGTGTACTCCTGAGAAGCCTATTGGTGCCTGTATGGTTAGCGTTGAGGGAACGTGCAGAATCTGGGCAAAAGCGAAGGAAGAGCAGCAAATCGGTCTCGAATTCAGTTAGCCTCTGAGAAAAGCTTTTATTTTGAGACAATAGAAACCGTGTTCTGAGGTATTATTGAATGACTTTGGAAACAAGCAAGAATTTGGGCGGCATAGGAGCACTGCTGATAGTCATCGGCGGTCTAGCCACGTTTGGCTATGGCTATGCAGGGCTGCTTGGTCTCATCGGCTTAATACTCTTGCTGATTGGAACGAAGGGAATGGCAGACTACTACAAAGAAAGCGGAGTGTTCAACAATGCGCTCTATGCGGTCATAGTGAGTATCGTAGGAGGAGTAGTCGCTGTCGGAGTCTTTATCATGGGGATTCTCGCTTCGCTTGCTTCGTTAGGCATCACTGATTGGACTGAGTGGGCAATGGAAATTCAGCAAAACGCTACTAATTGGACTGCTGTTTGGGATTTGATTTGGCCTCTTATCACAGCTGCTGTTGCAGCTCTGATCGTGCTCTTCGTTGTGGTTGTCATTGCAGCGGTGCTTTACAGAAAATCGCTGACCACTCTTGCACAGAAGTCTGGAGTGAAAATGTTTGAGACTGCTGGGCTGCTAATGTTGATTGGCGCTGTCCTGACGATTATTCTCATAGGCTTTGTGCTCATCTGGATTGCCTTCATACTGATCACGGTCGCATTCTTCTCTGTCAGGTCAACTTCCGCTCCACCACCTTCGACTCCGCCAGCTCCATCATAGTTTATTTAGCCCCCTAAATTCTCCCCTCATTTTTTCGAAATCTGCAAGTTGCCGAATCAAATCGTTAGTAGTTCACTTCAATAGCAGAAACATGAAAACAGAGAAAATGCTGTATTCAACATATTCGAGGCACTGGGTCGCCTATTGGTCTGGCAATAATTCTTTTACCCCCGACAACTGTTTGCATGGCAACACCAGCAAATCCCTTCGTGGCTTCACCGATTACTTGCGCCTCTTTCCCCTCTTTCGTTCTTTTCAAGAGTTTCAAGGCTTCTTCCGCCTTTTCTTTGACGATGCCTATGATCATCTTGCCCTCATTCCCCACTTCCAACACGTCTAAACCCAGCATTTCTGCAGCAGCTTGCACGTCTTCTTTGATTGGGATTTTGTCTTCATGAATCAATATGCCTACTTTGGATTTTTCGCTGAATTCGTTCAAAGCGTCTGCCAATCCGCCGCGGGTAGGGTCTTTCATGGCTACTACTCCTCCGACTTCACCGAGCAAACGCTGAACTACATGGTTCAGTGGTTTTACGTCTGATTTTATGCCGCTTCCGAAGCTCAAGCCTTCCTGTGCAGACAACACTGCGAGACCGTGATCGCCAATTGTTCCAGACAATATTATTCTGTCGCCTGCTTTGAGGTTTGAATCCAAACACCAACGCGTCTTGAAATTCTGTCTGAATTGTTTGACGATCTTGATGTTGCTTTCCAATGCGGGAGTTCTTCGTCCAATTCCTGACAAGTTCAAGACGCAACCGCCTAGACTTCCTTTCTCAACTACTTTCGTATCGCCCGTGACAATGTTCACACTAGCCTCCTTGCACGTTTGTCTCATGCTGATCAGGATTTTTTCAAACTCTGCAAGTGCCAGCCCTTCTTCCAATACGAACCCACAAGCCAAAGCATAAGGCTCGGCTCCCAAGGCTGAAATATCGTTCACAGTTCCCGAGACTGCAAGTCTACCGATGTCTCCGCCTGGGAAAAAGATGGGTTTGACTGCGTGTGAATCGCTTTTCAGCACGATGTCGCCTACGACTGCAGCGTCATCCATGGCTTCAAGCGGAACATCAGCGTCGCTTGGGCCACCAAAGTACTTCACGATATAGTTCCTCACTAAACCGTGCATTACTGTGCCGCCTGCACCATGCAACATTGTGATGTGGTCGTTCTTAGTGCCCAATTCAGGTCACTCTCGCCTTACGTTCTTTGATCATGTAGATTTGGAGTTGAACATAAACACATCGTAAAGCAATCAGCGAAGCCTATATTTCTTAATAGCAGAAGAGCATTCTTGATTCGTTAATGAAATCAACGTTTGGATATCTCCTGATAGTCGTTGCCTCTGTTATTTGGGGGACGCTGGGGGTCTTTGGAAAGCTTGCTTTTGGGTATGGGATAGACCCACAAACGCTTATCGCATTGAGGCTTCTGATTTCGTCCACAACGCTTCTACTTCCGATATTGCTCGTCAAGCGGGACTTGCTGAAGATTGGAAGGAAGGATGTTGGGTGGTTTTTAGTGCTGGGTTTCTTTGCTGTGGCTTTGCAGAGAATCACGTATTTCTACGCGATTGACTTGATAACTGCTACTATTGCAGCCATGCTGTATTACACGTACCCCGTTATTGTTACTATCTATGCCTCACTGTTTCTCAAAGAAAGAATCACGCTGCAAACTGCGTTGGCTGTAGTGTTGACTTTTTCAGGAGTTGCTCTTGTCGTCAAGGCTTATGAAACGTCGTGGTTCAACGCAAACCTTGCTGGCATCGCGCTTGGCATGCTTTCAAGCGTCTTTTTCGCCATGTTCTTTCTGCTCACCAAGAAACTGCGAAGTCAATACACGAACTGGACATTGGTTCTTTATGGCGACGGCATAGGCGCATTGATTCTGTTGCCCGTAACACTCAATTCCCTTCCAGATATTGTCAGTTATCCGCAGCAGCTCTGGGTTCTCTTGTTGACGATAGCTTGGTTTTCTTCTTTGCTCGCATACCTTCTCTATTCCTACGCGTTAAAACATGTTGAATCTTCAAAGGGAAGCATACTTTCAGTCATAGAACCCTTGTCAGCAGCCTTCTTTTCATTGACCATTCTCGGAGAGCAGTTTGAGCCTTTGCAGGCATTTGGCGTGGCGCTAGCATTGCTTGGGATAGTGCTTCTCTTCTATAGATCAAAATCTAGAAATCAGAACAACTCTGTTTTACGCAGAGAGGAAGGCGAAGCTGAACCTTGAAACCTAAGATCATAGACATTTCTAAGAACCGCAAATTCGAACTTTGGCTTTACAGGTGTTTAGCACCTGCGCCATTCAGACGTTATGGTCGAAGACAAGAATACCTTGAAGAAGCAGTTCCTAAAGGTTTTCACAAGAAATTTCTGATCTTTGATGGGAAAATTGTGGGTCAGATAGAATATGCGCCAGCAGAGGTTTCAGGCTACCCTATAACAGGTGACAATGTAGTTGTTATGAATTGTATTTGGGTTTTGAGAAGGGCGAAGGGGCACCACTTTGGGAAAATGCTTATGGAAAACATGTTGAAAAACGAGAAGAGCGCTGCTGGGTTCGCTACGGTAGCTTTGGAAAATCATTGGAGTCCTTGGCTTTTGAAATGGCAGATGGAGAAGCTCGGTTTCAAGCCTATTGATCATCTCAGAGTAATGCACAAGACGAAACACAAAGGAAAAGCTTTCACTATATACTTAATGTGGATGCCAATGAAGGAAGGTGCAGAACCTCCAACGTGGGACAAAAATGCGCTTCTAAGAGGTCAAACTTTTTGTTATTCGCATCCTCTTTATCGTCCGCAGACTTTGAAAGGAAATCTTCTGGAACGATTGCAAACATGATCCTCCTAGGCGGATTCCTCTCAAACACCCAAGAATGTGTAAGTTTAGTCTGTTGTTGGCGTCCAGTTTGAGAAAGTTTGAAGCTGAGCGGGATTACCAAAATCGCTATAATCAAAAGCATTCTATATGTGAAGTGGCTATAAAAGAAGTGGCATAATGAATTCTAAAGCCGCTAAACAAACATCTGAAAGCACGAATGAAACTCGTGAAGAACTGGGTTATTGGTGGGCATTACCCAAAGAAAAAATCCTCGACGCTCTAAAAGTCGACCCCGAGAATGGCTTGGTCACCGAGCGCGTTCAGGAGTACCGAGCTGCTTTCGGTGCAAATACGATGGAAGAGTTGAAACCGACAAGTGCTTGGACGTTGTTGCTTGAAAGCGTCAAGCAGCCAATGATGGTTCTATTGTTATCGATTGCCGCTATTTCATTTGCTTTTGGAGAGTTGATTGAAGCGGTTGTGATGCTCTTTGTTGTCTCTGCGTACGTTTCGGTGGAGTTCATAAACAAGCATCGGTCTGACCGCATCATGGCTCGTCTGAGAGAACTCACTCAGCCCACTGCCAAAGTGGTTCGAGAAGGGAAGGAACAAGAAATCCCCACTTCCGACGTAGTAGTTGGTGATCTGATAATCCTGTCTTCAGGAGTTCGGGTTGCAGCTGATGCTCGGTTGATGGAATCGAGCGGTCTTTTGGTGAATGAAGCAACTCTTACAGGTGAATCGCTTCCTGTCAAGAAAAGAGTTGAGGCGGAAGTGGCAGAAGATTCTAACCTAGCTGAAAGGATTAACTGTGTTTTCTCTGGCACGACGATTCTGGATGGAGAAGGAAAGGCTATCGTTTTAGCTGTTGGTCAGCGAAGCGAATTCGGGAAAATTGCCAAGGAAGTTCAAGCGGTTGAAAAACTGCAAACGCCACTGCAGCAGGCTATGATACGACTTTCGAAAGTTTTAGCATTAGCTGCGATTATTGTGAGTCTTATCATTCCAGTTGTTGGATTTCTGCGTGGGCTCGACCCTCAGCAAATGGTGTTAACGTGGTTAGCCCTTACGTTTCTCATGATACCCGGTCAGCCGCCAATCATCATCACTATGGCATTGGCTCTTGCTTCATTTGAACTGGCAAAGAAGAATGTTGTTGTTAAACGGTTGCGAGGGGCTGAGGCACTGGGTTCAGTGACGTCGATTCTGACAGATAAGACAGGTACTATAACAGAAAACAGAATGCGCGTTGAGAAATTCATTTTGCCAAATGGCATGGAATCAGCGCCACAAAAGATCTCACAGACGCTTAGTGAAAAAATCTTTCTCGCTCTTCCCGAATATGTTAGCGACCCTACTGACAAGGCTATAGCGCAAGCATTAGGACCAGATTTTGCGCGACAGAAGCAGACTCCTCTCTCCTTTGACGGTTTTTCTGATGGGCACCCATGGCGTACATTAACCTATGGAGATCATGAAGTTTATGTTCATGCTATAGCAGGAGAACCAGAGCTTCTCATCCATTCTTCTACTCTTGATTCAGACGGAAAAGAGCGGTTAAAGAGTATCGTAACCGAAGAAGGAAATCTGGGAAAGCGAGTTGTAGCGTTTGCCACGTTTCAGTCCAAGATCAAAGAACTCGATAAACTTGACCGAATAGAGCTTTTAGCGCTAGCTGTGCTCGAAGATCCGGTTCGACGAGGAATAGGCGAGGCTATTGTCTTTCTGAAAGATGCTGGTATCAAGACGTTCGTTGTAACTGGCGATCACACTGCAACCACGAAAGCCATTGCCAACAAGATCGGAATGACAGGGCAAATAGCCACAGGTGATGAATTAGAGAAAATGAATGACAAGGAATTACATGATGCAGTCCAATCGTCAAGACTTTTCGCCCGTACAACACCTTCTCAAAAGCTACGTTTGGTGAAGACCCTCCAAGCGATGGGTGAGGAGGTCGCGGTAATTGGAGATGGGATTAACGACGCTCCTGCAATTAAATCTGCAAATGTGGGGGTGGCTATGGGCGAGATTGGCACTGACCTTGCTAAGGAGACTGCTGACCTTGTTTTGACGGATGACAACTACATCCATGTTGGTGACGCAGTAGCAATCGGAAGAAAAGCGATTGACAACTTTCGCAAAGGACTTACCTACTATCTTTCGGCAAAAGCTATACTTCTTTCCATTTTTATAATTCCCCTCGTTTTGGGTATTCCTTTCCCACTTGCACCAATCCATATTATTCTGATCGAACTTCTGATGGATTTAGCATCCTCCACCATATTTGTCACCGAGATTGCTGAACCAAACATCATGAAGCGGTTACCACAAAGAATAGGCGATTTTCTCAACCGCGACATCATACTCAGGATTTTCATAAATGGAACTGGTCTTGCAGTGGGGATATTAGCGATATATCTTTCACTTTATTTCGGAACTGGAAATGTTGTTTTGTCGCAGACCGCTGCTTTTACGACGTGGCTTCTTGGACATATCTTCTTAGCGCTCAATTTGAAACAGGAGAGCACACCTCTTCTGAAGCAGGGGTTTTTCTCAAATCGTTTCGGCGCCTTTTGGCTCATCGGTATGGTTGTGTTGACACTTCTGATAACGAACGTCTCCGTCATTTTCCCATACATGAGCACGGCTTTTCTTCCTCTGGAAGTGTGGTTTGGGATTCTGCTTGTAGTCTTTGCTTCAACATTTTGGCTTGAAGTCGCAAAGTGGATCCACTTGAAATCATGATTCTGCAGCTTTTATGAGGTCAGTTTTGACAACCTTCTGGAAGCTGCGTGAACTGGTTCGGAAAACGCAAATCAGACTGAAAGTCACTTGCTTTGACGGAAAACCATATTAATCAGCTTACTGCTGTTGAATTGCACAAATGGAGAGATTATCGAGTGCCAAAATGGGGTTACTCCATAGCCGAAGAAGAACTCGATCCAGAGAAAACCGTGAAAGCAAGCGCACGGGAGATTAGGGTATCCCATAAACTGGCACGCGAAGTTTGCAGAACAATAAAGGGAATGATGCTTACACAAGCCAAAACCTTTCTCAAAGACGTCACAGCCAAGAAGAGGGCCGTTCCCTGCCGAAGATTCACGAAGAAGCTTGGACACCGCCACGGTTTAGAAAAGGTTGCGGTAGGCAAATACCCGATAAAAACGGCAGAATACGTCCTGAAACTGTTGAATGAGGCAGGAGCCAATGCTGAAAGCAAGGGTTTAGACACTGATAGGCTGCGCATTATTCACGCAGCAGCTTATTCTGGAATGAAACTTAAGCGTTATGGACCGAGAGCTCAAGGAAGGTCTACGCCGAAATTTGAAACTTTGACGCATATCGAGTTAGTCTTGGAAGAGAAGCCTGAGGTTGGAGGCGAGGCGTAGTGGCGATCGTCAAGCATTTTGTGAGCGAATCCATAAAAAGGACGGAAATTGACGAGTTTTTGCAGAATAGGCTTGAAAGAGCTGGATATGGCGGAGTGAGCATATCGAAAACTCCGTTGGGAACGCACATCGTGATCTACGCTATGCGTCCTGGTTTGGTGATAGGGCGCGGTGGAGAAACGATAAGAGAGCTTGCAAGTCTTTTGGAGGAGAAATTTCAGGTTCCGAATCCTCAGATTTCGGTTTCGGAGATTGAGATTCCCGAATTGAATGCTTATGTTGTAGCTTCCAAGATTGCCTCTGCTCTTCAAAGAGGTATACATTTCAGGCGAGCTGGTTTCTGGGCTTTGAACCAAGTCATGGAAGCTGGAGCCTTAGGTGCAGAGGTTAACATAAGTGGAAAGCTGAGAACAGAAAGAGCTAGATTTGAAAAGTTCAAAGCTGGCTACTTGCCAAAATGTGGAGATCCAGCGCTAAAGTATCTCCGTAAAGCTGTGGTTCATGTTCAGCTCAAACCAGGAATGTTCGGCGTGAAAGTCAGATTAATGCCTCCTGACGCAAAGTTTCCAGACAGAATAAAGATCCTTGAAGCACTGCCACCGGCAGAAGAGACAGCACAAGAAGAGAAAGTTGAAGAGACATCTGTGACGGAAGAAAAGGCTGAAGAAACGATTGAGGAAAAAGTTGAAGGAGCAACTGAAATAACGGCAGAAGAAGCTAAGGAGACAGCAGTCGAGGGAGCAGGCGAGGAGAAAACGGAAGAAGCAGGTGAAGAAGGAAAGGGGGCTTCTGAGTAATGCCTTTGTTGCGTTTAAAAGAGATGCGAGAAATGTCTCTTGACGAACGGCACAAGAAACTGGATGAGTTTCGGACAGAACTCACTAGAATGAAAACGATGATCGGCGCAGGTGGCAACGTCGAGAACCCAGCTAGAATAGGGGAGCTTCATAGGACTATTGCTCAAATACTCACGATTGACAACGAACAAAAACTTGGCTTGGCAAAAGTCAAACCGGCTAAAGTAAAGGAAAAGAAGAAAGCGAAGAAGCCGACGAAGAAGAAGGAACAAAAGAAAGAGAAAGAGGAGAAGGAGAAGAAAAAGAAATGAAAGTGACGCCTGACGTAATCCGCTGGGAATTCATTGGCAGCCGAGCCAAAGTGGCAAAAAACAAAGATCCAGGTTACGTTGGAGTCTCTGGCAAAGTAGTAAATGAGACGAGAAACACTTTCACGATTCAGTCCGAACAGAAGAGGAAGATAGTTGCAAAAGATTCGGCTGTTTTTCACTTCAGTTTTCAAGATGGGACAGTTGTCGAAGTGGATGGCAAGCTTCTCGTTGGAAGGCCTGAAGACCGCCTCAAGAAGAGCATTAGGAGATTATGGTAATGTCGCTTTCTTTTAAGAAGCCAAAGAAGACGTGTGAAGATAGAAATTGTCCCTTCCATGGTGAGCTTTCGGTTAGAGGTCACGTTTTGGAAGGAGTGGTTGTCAGCGCCAAGATGGATAAAACTGTTGTCGTGAAACGCGATTATCTAAACTACGTTCCAAAAGTCATGAGATACGAACGGAGGCACAGCCGCATTTCATCGCACAACCCGCCATGCATTGACGCAAAAGAAGGAGACCACGTAGTGATAGCGGAATGTCGTCCCGTGAGCAAGACCGTATCGTTCGTCGTGGTTGAAAAAGTAGGGGAGAAGTAATATGGCGGCGAAGGCGAAGCAGAGGGCATTAACGGCAAAGGGATTGACTGGGCACGGACACAAAATATCAAGGGGACTGCAGCCGCCAGCGCTTTTGAGATGTGCTGATAACACGGGAGCCAGAGTATTGCGACTTGTGCAAGTCATGGGTTACAAGGGAAGGTTGAGGCGTTACCCCAAAGCGTCAATCGGAGACAGGATAACAGTTTCAGTTAGGCATGGAACGCCTGACATGCGAAAAAAAATCTTTCAAGCTATCATTGTGAGGCAGAGGAAACCGTTCAGAAGAGTTGACGGTGTCTGGGTTCAGTTCGAGGACAACGCTGCTGTGATAATAACTCCTGAGGGAGAAATGAAAGGCTCTGAAATTCGGGGACCTGTTGCTAAAGAGGCTGCTGAGAGATGGCCGAGAATCGCCAGTGCCTCCAGCATAATCATATAATGGAGGACAATGAACATGCAGGCAACGAGACCCGTAACGAAACCGACGAAACAAAGAAAAATGCTGTTCCAAGCACCTGATCACATTCGCTATAAGCATTTTGCCGCAGCACTTTCTGCACAACTGAAGGCATCGCACGGGATAAATGCGTTGCCAGTCAGAAGCGGCGACACAGTCAAGGTTATGCGAGGGGACCACAAGGGATTTGAGGGAAAGATCACTCGCGTGGATCGGCAAAAATACCGCATCTTCGTAGAGGGCTTAACCAGCGAAAAGGTTGATGGAACAGCGGTATTCGTTCCAATTCATCCTTCTAAGGTTGTCATCACGAGCCTGAATCTCGAGGATAAATGGCGGAAGGCAATTTTGGATAGGAAGAAAGCCCAGCACAAGAAAGAGGAAATAGTCGAAAAGAAGCCTGCAAAGGCGGTTCCAGAAGTCAAAGAAGAAGCCGTTGAAATCGTTGAAGAAAAGCCAGCGATTGAGGAAAAGCCGAAAGAAAAGAAGCCGCGTGCAAGAAGAAAGAAAGCCATCAAGGTGGCAAAGGCTGGAAAAGCCGAAAAGCAAGCTGCTGAGGCAAGACCAGAAGAAGTCGCAATCAAGAAGCCACGAGCCAAGCGCAAGACTAGAAAGAAGACTACGAAGAGTGAAGGAGGAACTTGAGGTTGGGTACAAAAGGGCAATCCAAAGGGTTGAAGCGTAAACCCGCTCCCCGATTCTGGCCTATTCACCGCAAGGAATTCACTTGGGTTGTCAGGCCGTCTCCGGGTCCGCATTCACTTGAGAATTGTTTGCCTCTGGCTGTTGTTCTGCGTGACATTCTTGGTTTTGCGAAGACCCGAAAGGAAGCTAAAACGATAGTGTCGCAGGGAAGGATAAGTATAGACGGAAATGTCACGGTCACAGACAGTTTTCCTGTTGGATTGTTTGATGTCATATCTGTACCTGATGTTGACAGGAGCTTCCGTGTCGTGCCTTCTGCGAAGGGCCTTGTTCTTCAACCTATCAACAAAGAAGAGGCGAAGTTCAAGCTCTGCAGAATCGAAGACAAGAATATTGTCAAGGGTGGTCATGTTCAACTGAATCTTCATGACGGCTCCAACATTTTGCTGAAAGTTGCCGATTCTAAGAACCCGCAAGAAGACGTTTACGAGACTCTGAACACGGTTAAAGTGAGTCTGCCAGAAAAGCAAATTCTTGAACGCATCGAAATTAAAGAGAAAAACTTTGCCATCATAACTGGTGGAAAGAACATTGGAAAGTACGGAAGAATAGTTGAGCTTGAAAAGGCGGAGGGAAAGAGGCGCAGAAGCGCACTTGTGACCATAGAGGATGACAAGGGAAGCCGCTACCAGACAGTCTTGAATTTCGTGTTTACTGTGGGCGAAACCCAGCCGTTGATAGCGTTGCCGGAGGCAGTTCAGGTTGTCTGATGAAGAGATTCGGAAGAAGTGGGAAACGACTCCCATGATCAAACCGAGAATAGAGAAGGTGGTTGTCAATCTGTGTGTTGGTAAGTCGGGTGAGCCTCTGGAAAAAGCTTCTAAAGTTTTGCAGGAACTGACAGGACAGACTCCGAGCAAGAGGAAAGCCAAGAAAACGATTAGGGATTTTGGCATCAGAGCAGGCGAACCAATATCCTGTGCTGTTACACTCAGGAAACAGGGTGCAATGGAGTTTTTGCAGAAAGTGTTGCCTGTTATCGATAAGAAACTGGCTAAGAGCTGTTTTGACAAGAATGGTAATTTTGCGTTTGGAATCAAGGAGCATATTGAAATTCAGGGAGTAAAGTATGACCCCGACGTAGGCATATTCGGGATGGATGTCTGTGTTTCCATGGCACGCCCTGGATACCGAGTCAAAAACAGGCGAAAACTGAGATCGAAAATCGGGTCAAAACACATTCTGACCCCTGAAGAATCTATGGCATTTGTCAAAGACACTTTGGGAGTGGAAATCGTATAGCATAGGAGTGGAATCGTTGGGTAAGCAGCAGATTAAGAAGCAACGAAAACAAGGCAAAGGCGCTAGGCCATGTGCAAGATGTGGATCTTATGGACCTGTCATTCGACGTTA
>Ga0315268_10004720_pt1 | contig 14724 bp, 10 predicted proteins | sample C1_top_MG_FD_204535 | JGI IMG/M metagenome (GOLD analysis project Ga0315268, IMG submission 204535) | Sediment microbial communities from Yellowstone Lake, YNP, Wyoming, USA - C1_top | ecosystem: Environmental > Aquatic > Freshwater > Lake > Sediment | place: USA: Wyoming | collected 2017-08-01
ACCGAGGGTGCGCTCCAGGCGATGGGAATTGCCGCCATACTCAGCATCATGGAGATCTCGCTGTCATTCGACAATGCGATCGTCAATGCGTCATTACTCAAAACCTGGGACAAATTCTGGCAGGAAATATTTCTGACGGTAGGCATGGTCATTGCGGTTTTTGGCATGCGCTTGCTATTTCCATTGTTAATCGTCTCTTTTGCCGCCGATATCGGTTTGAGCGAAGTATGGAAAATGGGAATGGAAAATCCTGTTGAATACGCGCGTCATTTGACCGAGCATCATGCTGAAGTTGCCAGTTTTGGCGGAGTGTTCCTGTTGCTGGTTTTTCTTAACTTCCTGCTGGACGATGAAAAGGAACTGCATTGGCTGGGGCACGTTGAGGAAAAAATTGCGTCTTTCGGCAAGATTGCCTCCATCGCGGTCATGATTGCAATCGGAACGCTGTTGGCCAGCCTGACCATGATCGAGGCGGGCAGGCAACTGGCAGTGCTGGCCGCGGGACTTTGGGGCATATTTACCTACGTTGCTGTCGATGTCGTGAGCAGTATTCTGGAAATGGAAGAGGGTGATCCGAAAGTCGGCGACATGATCAAGCGCGGCGGAGTGGGCGGCTTTCTATACCTTGAGGTGCTCGATGCGTCCTTTTCATTCGACGGCGTAATCGGCGCACTGGCGATTACCAAGGATATTGTCATCATCATGATAGGTCTGGCCATAGGCGCAATGTTTGTGCGTTCAATGACCGTCTTTCTGGTGCGCAAGGGAACACTGGATAAATTCGTTTTCCTGGAACATGGCGCGCATTATGCGATCGGAATTTTGGCTTTTATCATGCTGGCGAGCATGAAATTCCATATCCCCGAGATTTTCACCGGCCTGGTCGGCGTGGCTTTCATCTTGGCCGCACTATGGTCCTCCGTAATTTACAAACGCAAACAGGCATTGAAATAGTCCATTGCAATATAGCGGAGTAGATCCGGATTACTCAGGCCTGAACAAGACAATGCGCCTGTTCGGGTAGATAATTCGTATGAAATCAAGTAGCTTGTGGCTTGTATTTGAAAAATGTTTTAGTATTCGTTCGTAACCTTCGAATAAAGACGATCCTGGACGTGGTGAATTTCAAGAAATTATCGATTTGGAAAGTAGATGGGTTAAGCGGGCTGCTGATCGTGTTATTTTTCTGGTTCAGCGCAGGCAGTGGTTTAATGTTGAATCTTGAGCACAAACTGATCGATTCCGATTTGTTTATACAAGGTTATTTCACTATTCCAAACTGGGTTAGCAAAGTCCAGTCTGGTATTTTCCTGACAATTGCGTTGTATTTGATCATCTTGTTACCGCGCCTGACGTCGGTCCTTGGCGCGATCACAACGGGAGCATTGTTTGTCGCATTGTTGGCTATCCATTTTGTTCTGATTTCTCATGCGCTGTGGCTGCCTTTGCTGTCATCAGCCGGCATGTTGCTGGCCGGATACTTGTTGCTGACCGGTATGCGTTTTTTTCGTGCAAAAAAAAGCAGACTTTCCGACGTTGCAGAATCTGCGGAAAGAAACCGCATACTGGGATTGGCATTTCAGGGGCAAGGCCAGCTGGATATCGCTTTTGACAAATTTCGCAAGGTGGAAATTGACGACAGCCTGATGGAAGTGCTTTACAACCTTGGTCTCGATTTTGAGCGTAAACGCCAGTTCAACAAGGCAGAATCCGTATTCAAATACATGGCGGAATATAAGCCGAAGTTTCGCGATATCGAGGCACGCATGGCGCAGTCCAGGGCAATGTCAGAAACACTGATACTGGGTGGTAATTCCGGCAAAACCAATGCCAGCCCCAAGGTGCCGGACAAAACCAGCGTCGCCAGGCCGATACTTGGACGCTATCAAATTGACGGTGTGTTGGGCAAAGGCGCAATGGGCGTGGTTTATCTTGGCAAAGACCCAAAAATGGGCCGTGTTGTGGCGATCAAGACGATGGCTTTGACACAGGAGTTCGGGGTTGATGAACTGAAAGATGTCATGGAGCGCTTTTTCCGCGAGGCTGAAACTGCGGGCCGGTTAGACCATCCGAATATCGTCACCATGTACGACGCCGGCGAGGAGCATGATCTTGCCTATATAACGATGGAATTCCTTAAGGGGAAGGACTTGTCGTACCATACCGGGCTGGACAATTTGCTGCCCATCGCCAAGGTGCTGAGCATAGCCACCCGGGTGGCAGATGCGCTGGCTTATGCACATTCGCTGAATGTGGTGCATCGCGATATCAAGCCGGCCAATATCATGTATGACGCGGCGACCGATACAGTGAAGGTAACCGACTTCGGCATTGCGCGCATTACCGATTCTTCCAGGACAAAAACCGGCATGGTGCTGGGGTCGCCATCGTATATGTCGCCGGAGCAGCTGGCCGGCTCAAAAATCGAGGGCAGCTCCGATTTGTTCTCGCTGGGGGTGAGTATGTACCAGTTGCTATGTGGTAAGCTGCCATTTTATGGCGATTCGATGGCGCAATTGATGTTCCGGATTGCCAGTGAACCTCATGTTGATATTATGACTGTCAGGCCAGAAGTGCCTTCCTGTGTGGCAGGTATAATTAACAAGGCATTGGCCAAGAATTTCGCAGAACGTTACCGGAGCGGCGCTGAAATGGCCGACGCAATCCGCAAGTGCGCGGCAAGTCTGCAAGGATAGTTGACAGTTATGGATATTGAAGATGCTCTTGAAATGGTTAGCCTGACCCATCCCGGTATGGTGCGAGCGCACAATGAAGACAGTGTTGCATGCGAGCCGTCTTGCGGCCTGGTGGTGTTAACGGACGGCATGGGCGGATATAATGCCGGGGAAGTGGCCAGTGGAATTGCGGTTTCCGTGGTGTCCTCCGAAATCAAGCATTATCTGCAGGATGTGCGTCCGGAAGATAAAGATGCCGCCACGGGCGAGGATGTCGCGGTAATGCTGCTGCGCACAAACGTGCAAAAAGCCAATGCTTCCATCTTTTATGCGGCACATAGCCAGCCGCAATATGCGGGGATGGGGACTACAATAGTAAGCGGATTGTTCTATGATAACCGGGTGGCAGTTGCGCATATAGGTGATTCGCGCATGTACCGCTTGCGCGGAGAGGTTTTTGAAAGCATCACGCGTGATCACTCGCTGCTGCAGGAACAAATAGATAGTGGCATGATCAGCAAGGCTGATGCACGCGTGTCGCAGAACAAGAACCTGGTTACGCGTGCAGTAGGCATCGACGCGGAAGTAGAAGCAGAGGTACATGTTCATGATGTAAAGCGCGGCGACATATATTTGCTTTGCTCGGACGGGTTGAACGATATGGTTGAGGACGAGGATATCGCCGAAACTGTGAGGATGCTGAAGTCGAACTTACCGCTTCTGGCCAACCAATTAATTCAGGCTGCAAATGACAATGGCGGACGCGATAATGTGTCTGTTATTTTGATTAAAGTAAAAGGCGACTTTTCCGCTCCACGCGGCCTGCATGCAAAATTTTTATCTTGGTTCAAGAATTAATTACGGGGAATGATGATATGGCGGCAAAAATAATACTCAGCATGGATGGCGTGGTGCTGCAGGAATATGCGCTGAGCAAGGAGCGCATGACAATAGGACGCAAACCGCACAATGATATTGTGATTGATAATCTCGCGGTGAGCGGTGAGCACGCGGCGATTGTTACCATACAGAACGATTCATTTCTGGAAGACCTTGACAGCACGAATGGCGTGATGGTAAACGGCATGTCAACCAAGAAACATTTTTTGCAAAACAACGACGTGATCGAAATCGGAAAATACAAGATCAAGTATTTGAACGATCAGCCTACGCAGACGACAGCCGCGGATTTCGAACGAACGATGGTGCTGCGCGCGCCGACCAAACCGGCAGCCAATAGACCCACGCTGGCAACCACCCAGGCCATTCCGACCATGGTCACCTCGGAAGATGCGCTTGATGCAACAGGTAAATTCAATGCTACAGGCCCGTTGTCGGGATCATTGTCGAAGATATCGGTTCCTCAGCGTGCTGCGGGGGCGGGCGCCCCGGCAGCGAAGGCACCTTCCGCGCAAGTGCCTGCGGTGGTACAAATCCTGAGCGGGCCGAACACCGGCAAAGAGCTCGAGCTGGTCAAGAACCTCACGACCTTGGGCAAACCGGGGGTACAGGTTGCCGTATTGGCGCGCCGTCCGCACGGCTATTTCCTCACGCATGTTGAGGGGGCGACTTTCCCTGTGGTCAATGGCGAATCATTGGGTGAGCATCTCCGTCAATTGAATGATCACGACATCATCGAATTGGCCGGTGTCAAAATGGAGTTTTACTTCAAATCATGACTGCGCAAGCATATTCATAAAAGTTTACTGCGGGGTTCATGCACTGGAGAAATATTCAGGAATGCAGGCAAGTTGTTGATGGATGCGGACGCTGCTGGTACGGGCCATTTCGGCTTGGACTGGTTGAGTGTAATTGACGATATATTTTGATGCACTTCCATATTGATCACCGCCTGTATTTCATACCTGCAGCATGGCCTCATCTGCAGCAGCCGTATATGCGTTGCAAAAACATATATAAAGAATTTATGCTGTTGTTCGAGCGCCTCTGTTCAAATCTGCAAGCTGAAAAACTGATAAAACTGAAGCGTAAACCTGGAGATAATATTATTCGCCTGAAACCGGAAAGGTGTGAATTAACCTGGCGCGAAGATAGTGCGTGCGTGCAGGGATCTGCTCCAATGTTTCAGGGTTTGGCCTGGTTTTTGAATTTTAGAGTTCCATTTGGCGATTGCGGCATCATGAACACGCAGTCCGATGTTTAAGGAGTAATGGATGAGCAACGTAATAAGTAACACGGCGGAACGCAGAAGTAATCCAAATGAGATGGCGGCAAAACTGGAACTCACCAGAAATCTTAATCAGGTTACAAACAAGATTCATGCCACCAGCAATATTGATGAAATCATGCTGGATGTCAGCAAGGATATTTGCACTTTGTTCAATGCCGATCGTTTGACCATTTACCTGGTGGGCGATGACAAGGCATCGCTGGTGTCCAAGGTCAAGACCGGATTGAATTCGTTCAAGGATCTGAGGTTGCCGATCGCCGAACAGAGTATTGCCGGCTATGTGGCATTTAACAAGAAATTGTTGAATCTAAAGGATGTTTATGATGAAAGCGAATTGTCCAGGCACGGTGCGCAACTAAGGTTCTTGCAGGATGTTGATAAACGCACGGGATATCGCACCAAGCAAATGCTGGTCGCGCCTATCATTGAGTCCGGCAGCAATGAGCTGGTTGGCGTTATACAGGTCATCAACAACAAGGCAGGCACGCCTTTTCCGGCGATGGTGGAAGAAGGGGTGGTGGAGCTCGCGCAAACGCTGTCTGTAGCACTGCGTCAGCGGCAACAGCAGGTTAGCAGCGTGAAGTCCAAATACGACAGTCTGGTGTCTCAAGCAAAACTGTCTGTCGCCGAGTTTGAACTGGCTACACGCACTGCCAGGCGCAAGGGAGTCGATATTGAAGATGTGCTGATCGACGAGTTTCAGGTTAAAGCTGCAGATCTCGGACAATCCCTCGCGAGTTTTTTCGGTGTACCTTACGAGCCGTACAAGGCAGACCGCATCAAGCCGGGGGAATTGCTCAAGAATCTGCGCCGTGAATATGTCGAGAGCAGCCACTGGGTGCCAGTGGATGACACGCCGGAAGGCTTGATTATTCTGACCACGGATCCCGAGCGCATCCGCGCGTCGCGCGTGGTCAACAATATTTTCCCCAAGCACCGCCTGATTTACAAGGTTTGCCCGCAGCGCGAATTCAAGGCAACACTGGACATGTTTTACGGCGGCGGCGGCGGGGTGGGTGACCTGACCGGAGGGTTTGAAGCGGACACAGGTACGATGGATGACCTGCTCAGCTCCATGGGGGATGACGAAGAATCCGGCGAGCTCAACCAGGACGACGTCAACGCGGCGGCGGATAACGAACTGGTCAAGCTGGTTAACAAGATTATTATCGATGCCTACAAGATGGGTGCGTCCGACATACATGTGGAACCCGCACCCGGCAAAGGCAAAGTACTGATACGCTTGCGCAAGGATGGTTCGCTGTTGAAGTATATCGAGATTCCGTCGACCTACCGCAATGCGCTGGTCACGCGCCTGAAAATCATGTGCGATCTCGATATTTCGGAGAAACGCAAACCCCAGGACGGCAAAATAAAATTCAGAAAATATGGCCCGCTGGACATCGAGTTGCGCGTGGCCACCGTCCCGTCGCAGGGCGGTGTGGAAGACGTGGTGATGCGTATCCTGGCGTCAGGCGAGCCTATCAAGCTGGATGAACTGGGGCTGTCGGTACACAATCTGGCAATCCTCAAGACGCTGATAACCAAGCCGTACGGCCTGTTTTTTGTGTGCGGACCGACAGGTTCCGGCAAGACCACAACCCTGCACTCGGTATTGGGTTATATCAACAAGCCGGAAACCAAAATATGGACCGCAGAAGATCCTGTGGAAATTACGCAGAAGGGCCTGCGCCAGGTGCAGATCAACAAAAAGGCCGGCATGGATTTCGCCACCATCATGAAAGCCTTTCTGCGTTGCGATCCGGATGTGATCATGGTGGGCGAGATGCGCGACAAGGAAACGGTCTCCATCGGTATCGAAGCTTCACTCACGGGTCACCTGGTGTTTGCGACGCTGCACACCAACAGCGCACCGGAATCCATTACCCGTCTGCTGGACATGGGCATGGATCCCTTTAACTTTGCCGATGCGATACTGGGTATTCTGGCGCAGCGTCTGGCCAAGCGCCTGTGCAAGAAATGCAAGAAACCGCATATTGCAACACAGGACGAAATCAAGTCACTGCTGACTGAATACGCGCTGGAACTGAACAGCACCCCGAAATGGAAGCGCGACCCGAATGCGGCATTCAAGGAATTGTATGCCGAGTGGGTAAAACTGTTTGCCGATGACAAAGGCCAGTTCACCTTGTATGAAAAAGTGGGTTGCGAAAACTGTTCGGACACGGGTTACCGCGGCCGTGTGGGTCTGCATGAGCTGCTGGTGGGAACCGACCTGCTGAAAAAGCAGATTCAGGAACACGCGCGCGTTGCCGAACTGTTTGCCACAGCACTGGAAGAAGGCATGCGCACCCTGAAACAGGATGGCATTGAAAAAGTTCTTTCCGGCGTCACCGACATGCACCAGGTCCGCGCCGTCTGCATTAAATAGATATAAGGAAGCACAGATTAATTCGTCATCCCCGCGAAGGCGGGGATCCAGTGCTTTAATTAACTGGGTTCCCGCCTGCGCGGGAACGACAAAACCGAATAAATCTGCGTTTCCCTACATACTCTGAGACCATAGGCAAGAAAATGAGCCACGCACAGTCAACCATGCCGCAGCCTAACCCTCTGTTAAGCAGGCTGGAAGAGCTGAATGCCATCGGCATTGCGCTTTCCAGCGAGCGCGATACCAATCGCCTGCTGGAAACCATACTGCTGGCCGCCATGCGCATCACCCATGCAGATGCGGGGACCCTGTATCTGCTGGATCCGGATCGGCAGGAGTTGACCTTTGAAATCATGCGCACCAATTCACTGGGTATTGCGCTCGGTGGCACCACCGGCCAGCCCATACCAGAATCAGTATTCCCCATACATCTATACCGGGACGGCAAGCCCAACCACAGCATGGTCGTGGCACATGCCGCACTGAGCGGTACCTCGATCAATATCCCTGATGCGTACAAGGCCGAGGGCTTCGATTTTTCCGGTACCAAGGGCTTTGACACGAAGACGCGTTACCGCTCGACATCCTTTCTGGCTGTGCCGATGCGCAACCATGAGAACGAGCTGATAGGCGTATTGCAACTTATCAACGCACAAGACCGCGACAGCGGCCAAATAGTCCCGTTTTCGCAACAGGATCAGAGCCTGCTCGAATCGCTGGCTTCGCAAGCAGCTATAGCGTTGAGCAACCACTTGCTGATTCTGCATATGGAAACGCTGTTCGAGTCCTTTATCAGCCTGATCAACGCCGCAATCGACGATAAGTCAGCCTATACCGGCGGCCATTGCGAGCGCGTACCGGTGCTCACCATGATGCTGGCCGATGCGGTCAATCGCACCAGCCAGGGACCGCTGAAGGATTTTGTGATGACGGACAAGGACCGCTACGAGCTCAAGATCGCCGGGCTGTTGCACGACTGCGGCAAGATTACCACGCCGGTGCATGTGGTGGACAAAGCCACCAAGCTGGAGACCATCTTTGACCGCATCCACCTGATCGACACCCGTTTTGAAGTGCTCAAGCGCGATGCAGAGATAGACATGTTGCGCGCCCGATTAAATCAACCGTTTCCCTCTGCTGTTCTTCTCCCTCTCCCGCTTGCGGGAGAGGGCCGGGGAGAGGGGGAGGAGCGGGATGCTGCCATTCAGGCCGAATACGATGCGCGCATCCGCCAGCTGGATGCAGACCGCGAATTCCTGCGCCATTGCAATATCGGTTCGGAAAAAATGGACGCGGCCCACCAAGAAGGTATACACCGCATAGCTGCGTATAGCTGGCGCAACGAGGCAGGGGAACAGGCCAACTTTCTCAGCGCGGAAGAACTGGAAAACCTGACCATTCGTGCCGGCACGCTGACCGGGGCCGAGCGTCAGATCATCAATCACCATATCGACGTCACCATCAAAATGCTGGAATCGCTGCCGTGGCCCAAACACCTCAAGAAAGTGCCGGAATACGCCGGAGGCCACCACGAGCGCATGGATGGCAAGGGGTATCCGAGGGGATTGAAGCGCGAGCAGATGTCGGTGCAGGCCCGCGTGTTGGGCATTGCAGATATTTTCGAAGCGCTCACCGCCAAAGACCGCCCGTACAAGAGCGGCAAAACCCTGACCGAATCCCTGACCATCCTCGGCAAATTCAGGCAGAACGGCCATATCGACCCGGACCTGTTCGATGTGTTTGTGCGCGAAAAAGTCTATCTGGAATACGCGAAACAGTTTCTGGACCGGGATCAGATTGATGCAGTGGATGAAAGCCGCATTCCGGGATATACGCAACCATCATGAAAACAGAGTCAAGGTGACGAAAATGGTCAGGTATGCTGACGCAAAATGCCCGGTTTTTGCATTTGTAGCCGTCAACAATCGCGTCGTAAACTGCGCAACCCTGTAAACACGGGGTCTGGGCAATCGCAGACTCAGTTGGCACGCATCCTGCTTTAATCTAACCACACACCCTGTGTGTTTCCAATCAACCTTCGGAGGAGCATTAATTATGAAGAAAATACAAAAAGGTTTTACGCTGATCGAATTGATGATCGTGGTCGCGATTATCGGTATTCTGGCCGCTGTGGCCATTCCTGCTTATCAGGACTATGTGACCAAGGCCAAGCTGTCTAAAATAACTTCGACGCTGGATCCGTTGAAATTGGCCATACAAGATTATTATCAGCACAATGGCAACTTCGCTCCTAGTGTTCTTGTTACAGAAACAAATACAGCAGCAAAACAACTTGTTACGGCTGGTGATATTTGGTCTTCAATGGGTCTGCAATTCAAGTTGGTCGTACCGAATGAATTGGCATCTATTGGATACATCAGCACAGCCAACGCTAATGCCGCTCTGCCAAACGACACGTCTCTCATCTTAACGTTTGCCACGACTGGTATTGGTGCTGGTATTGATGGAAAGGTTCTTGAGCAAGCTGCTGCCGTGGGTGGCACGGGTGTTACTTGGGTTTGTGGCGTTGCAGCGGTAGCAACTGCCAATAACGTTACTCTTCTTGGCACCACCACAATTTCCTCACCAGTTGCATTGAAATATTACGGCTGCCAGTAGTCGTTGAGCTTTGAGTCTACAACCCCTCTTCGGAGGGGTTTTTTTTTAAGTGATTGAATATGAAAGAATACCTTAATGCGCTGGGTGCACTCCTGTGGCGACGAAACCAACGGCTGTTGCTGGCGTTGGCCATAGGCTTGGTTTATCTGCCGTTTCTTGGCTCCGATTTTTTCTTTGACGACCTCATGTTCTTTGGGGATACTGCAAAATACTACGCCACCTCTTGGTTTCAATTTGACTTGCGCTGGTTTCCCTACGCGAGCTTGGGATGGTCGGTCACTATTTTCAGTGATGTCGTTCCGCATTTTTTTCATTTGGGCAATGACTTGCTCCATGTTGGCAATGTTCTTCTGCTGTTTTACTTTCTTCGCCAGCTGCTGGGTGCAGTCTTTGAGCAGCCTGGGCTGAGTCGCGCAATCAACCGCGGCGCCTGGTTAGCCGCACTGCTGTTCGCGGTGCATCCGGTGGCCGTGTATGCCGTGGGCTATGTCATTCAGCGCAGCATCCTGATGGCTACCTTTTTCGCACTGGTAATGCAGTTGAGCTATCTGCGTGCGTTGCTGACGGGGCAGAAACGCTGGCTGTTGCTGGCAGTGCTGGCGTATTTCCTGGCGGGCTTTTCCAAGGAGCATAGCGTGCTGATGCCTGCCGTGCTGTTTGCGTTGCATGTGTTACTGCGTTCGAATCAGCAGTTGCTGCAGAAAAGGCTGGATAGTCGCGCGCTATGGTTGTGCTGGAGTGCATTTGCCGGAATTGGGATATTGTTGGTGTTGCGTGCAAAGGGTGTGCTGGGTGCAGCTTACGAGCCCATGGCAGCCATGTTGTTCGAGCAGCAGGGGCAAGTTGGCAGCACGCCTATGCTGCATCTGTTGAGCGCATTGACGCAGGCCGGGCTGTTTTTCAAGTACCTGTTGCTGTGGCTGTTGCCCAACCCGGCGTGGATGTCGGTGGATATGCGCGAACATTTCATCTCTGGATTGAGCGAATGGCAGGGCTGGGCAGGGGCGCTGGGTTTCATCGCATACGGTGTGCTGGCTTTCCGTCTGTTATGGCGCCGCGGTATCAAAGGGCTGCTGGGTTTTGCCTTGCTGTATCCATGGCTGCAATTTCTGGTGGAGCTGACCGGCATCCGCGTGCAAGAACCTTTCGTGCTGTATCGCAGCTATCTGTGGATGCCCGGTTTTATGCTGCTGGTACCGCTGCTGCTGCTTAAACTGCCGGGCCGTGCAACCATGTTGGCGCTGGGCTTGCTCGCCCTGCTATTGCTGCCGCTGGCATGGAACCGTCTGTGGGTGTTTGGCGACAACTACCGGCTATGGAATGATGCGGCGCTGCTGTTGCCTGATGAGCGGGTGGCGGGTGCAGACCGCATCTTCTTTAACCGCGGGCAGGCTCAGGCAGAAGCGCATGACTGGAAGGGCGCAGCCGCAGATTTCGAGCGGGTTGCCGCAATCAGCCCGCAACTCGCGCCGGTGCATTATCAATTGGGTATGGCTTATGTTAATCTGCAGCGATTTCAGGACGCAATTACACAATTTGATGCTGGTATTTTGATTGCCCCGAAGGACGGGCGCCAGTATTTTGGCAAGGGTCTGGCTTTGATGCGCCTGCATCAGAGCGTTCAGTCGCAGCAGCAGATGAAGCAAGGCTGCGAACTGGGTGAGCCGGCGGCTTGCATAATGGCAGGATTTATGCAGCCAAAGAAATAGCGCACTAACGTTTTTTCTGCTGTGCGGCTTCGATATCGCGGAACTGCTTCAGCTCAGTCTCGATGGTCGACAGCTCATGAAAGTCGGTACCCGCGTGTTTGGCCAGTTCCAGTTGTTCTATCGCGCCGCGCAGGTTGCCGTGCAGGATGTAGTTGTAGGCCAGCGCGTGGTGTTCTTCCTGGTGTCTGCCCAGTGCGGCATAGGTGCGTGCCTGCAGTTCGTATAAATGCGCGTCGTCCGGATGGGCGATGACTTGCTGGTTGAGCAGGGTGACAGCATCGTTGTAGTGTTTTTGCTGCAGCAGCACTTCACAATAGTCATAAACGAGGGCGCGGTACTGCGGGAAATTTTGCGTGGCGGTGCGGAAAAATTCGCTTATGTTCGGGTCGTCGATGGCGCCGTCGCGGCGCAGTCTGCCGGCCAGGGTGGCTATCATCGGGTCCGTCTGCACTTGTTTTTCCAGGGGTGCAAATTCCTGCGCGGCGCGCGCGAGCTGGCGGTTTTGCAGCAACGCGCTGACCAGGCCATAGCGCTGTGCGACAGGGTTGCCGAATTTCTGCGCGCCCGATAACGCCGCCTTAAAGTATGCTATTGATTCTGTGGGAGATCTCTGCATCGACAGCAGTTTGGCGCGCACCAGTTGATAGTCCAGGCTGTCGGCGACGAGGTGTGCCGGCATTTGTTGCACGCGGTTGGCCATATCGGCGATGCGGTCGTTGGTGAGCGGGTGGGTGCGCAAATATGGCGGTGTATTGCCTTCGAGCAGCAAGGTGGCTTTTTGCAGGCGTTCAAAGAAAGCAGGCATCGCGCGCACGTCGAAGCCGGATTTCTGCAGGATGCCGATACCGATACGGTCTGCTTCCTGCTCATGCAAGCGGGTGAAGTTGAGTTGCCGCTGGATGCCGCCTGCCTGCACGCCGACGATGCCCGCCATGGCCGCATCGGGATTGCTGCGCGCGGACAGGATGGCGGCGGCGATGACGGCAAGGGAGGCGAGAGAGTCATATTTCTGCCCGGAGATCATGCGCGCCAGATGATGCTGCGTGACGTGCGAAATTTCGTGGCTGAGCACCGAGGCGAGTTCGGATTCGCTTTGCGTGGTGAGTATCAGGCCGGTATTGACGCCGACGAATCCGCCGGGCAACGCAAACGCATTCACGCTATTGTCGTTGATCGCGAAAAATTCAAATGGCTGGCCCGGTTCGGTGCTGTTGGAAACCAGTATGTCTCCCAGCCAGTTGAGGTAGTCTGCAACTTCCGGGTCATCCAGATAGCTTTTGTCGGCGCGTATTTGCCGCATGCTTTGCTCGCCGATCTGGCGTTCCTGTTGCGGCGAAATGACCTCCTGCGAAATGTCACCCAGATCGGGCAGGCCATCGGCATGACTGAAGAGCGAGGCGGCGCACAGCGCGATAAACAGTAGAATTCTCATGGCCGGTATGATAACCGTTTTATGTGTTAGTTCCCAGTTGGCGCGGGCTGGCCGCAAGCCGGAGCCTGATTTGCGCGGGAACGTGGTAACATAAGCCAATCATGATTCTGCAATCCGTGGTCACCGTTAATCGCCGGTTATTTTATGGACAATATAGGCAAGTACAAAATCATCAAGGAATTGGGTCAGGGTGCGACCAGCACTGTGTTTCTGGCGCTTGACCCCGCTACCAGTCAGCAGGTCGCGATCAAATTATTCAACCTCGATGTCTTGCTCGATAACGACCGCGCCAAGGCCTTTCGCAAGATGCTGCTCAGCGAAGCGTCGCTGGCGGGCAAGCTGTCGCATCCGCATATCGTGAAAATATATGATGCGGTGATGAACGACGGCGCAGCGAATTATATGGTGATGGAATACGTCGACGGTGAAAGCCTGGAGAAGTTGGCAGAAGTCGATCATTTGCTGCCGCTGGACATTATTTCGGAAATTATCTACAAGTGCTGCAAGGCGCTGGAATACGCGCAGTACCAGGGGGTGATTCATCGCGATATCAAGCCTGCCAATATCATGATCTGCGGTGACCATGACATAAAAATTTCCGATTTCGGCTCGGCGCTGATTCAAAGCCAGCAGACTACCCAGGTAAGCGGTGTGGGTTCGCCGGCCTATATGTCGCCCGAGCAAATCAAGGAACAGATGCTGACGCACCAGACGGACATTTATTCCCTGTCGGTGACCATGTACAAGTTGCTGACCGGAAAGTTGCCGTTCGATGCGCGCAATAATTACAGCATGATTTATCAGATCATAAATATCGAGCCGCCGCCACCCAGCATTTTCCGCCCGGAAATCCCGCCCTTGCTGGATCAGATCGTGATGCGGGCCATGCACAAGGATATTGCCCAGCGTTACCAGACCTGGGATGAGTTTTCGCGTGATCTGGTGGGTTTTTTCAGCAACAAGCAATTGCCGCAGGAGGCGGCGGTAGATACTGAAAAATTTGACGCTTTGCGTTCCCTGCAGTTTTTCAAGAATTTCAGCGATGTCGAACTGTGGGAAGTTTTGCGCATCAGCGAATGGCGCAAGGTGAGGAATGACGAGGTGATCTTCAGCGATGGCGAGGAAGGGCAAACCTTGTTTGTGCTCGCAAGCGGCACCGTCAAGGTGTTAAAACAGGGGCGGCTATTGAACCTGCTGCACAAGGGCGATTGCTTTGGCGAGATGGCGAATTTTACCAACCGCAAATTTACCCGTACCACGGACGTGGTCGCCAAGACCGATGCAACCCTGATAGAAATAAAATTAACGGTATTGGAAAGAACCTCGGCGGAATGCCGCTATCAGTTCAGTGACTCCTTCCTGCGCATGCTGGTAAAGCGCCTCGCGGTTGCGAATACGCGCATTAGCCACTTGCTCGCCGAGCATGGTACACACCCTGAGGAATAACTGTAAAAAACCGCAGTTCAATCCGCAGCTTCACGCAGGTTTTAAATCACTTGCAAGTATTTGATCGTACACCCAATTGGTTATCCAGCCGATTTCGGTAATGCGTTGTTTAACCCAAATAATCCATTAGCCCCGTCATTCCCGCGCAGGCGCATAAGCGCTAACTTAATAGCTCATACAACCGCTCTGTCTGTCGAACTCGCCGACGTGGCGGCTCGGCAAGCTGATGGGCGATGCGGCTCCAATCCTTGACGGCATCG
>Ga0315268_10004721_pt1 | contig 14724 bp, 14 predicted proteins | sample C1_top_MG_FD_204535 | JGI IMG/M metagenome (GOLD analysis project Ga0315268, IMG submission 204535) | Sediment microbial communities from Yellowstone Lake, YNP, Wyoming, USA - C1_top | ecosystem: Environmental > Aquatic > Freshwater > Lake > Sediment | place: USA: Wyoming | collected 2017-08-01
TTGTTGGCGGCCTCTTCCCTCCCCGCACAGCAGCCCGATCCGCGGTTGAGCGCCTACATCGACAGCATTCCGGCGATCGACAATCACGCCCACGTCATCGCCCCGGCCAACCCAGGCGACCGGGACTACGACGCCCTGCGCTGCGACGCGCTGCCGGCCAGTTCCGGCCCGGGTTTCGCCAACCTGCGCTTCTCCCCCGACGACGTCGCCGCCTGGCAGGCGCTGTGGGGCTTCACCGCCACCGGCGACAGCCCGCAGCAACTCCGGGAGGTCGAAGCGCGCCGCTCCGCCGCCCGCCGCAAGCTCGGCCTCGGCTACGACGACTGGGTCCTGCGCCGCGCCAACGTCGCCACCGTCCTCGCCAACCGCGTCGCCATGGCGCCCGGCCTCTCCGCCCCGCATTTCCTCTGGGTGCCTTACGACGACGCCCTGCTCTTTCCCCTCGACAACTCTCTCGCCGCCTATCGCAATCCCGACCGCCATGTCTTCTTCCGCCTCGAGGAAGCGGTCCTGAAGGACTACATGCGGGAGTCAGGACAGCAGAAGCTCCCGGCCACTCTCGACGGATATCTCAACGGCGTGGTGACGCCGACCCTCGAACGGCAGAAGAAGAGCGGCGCGGTGGCGATCAAGTTCGAGGTCGCCTATCTTCGCGCGCTGGACTTCCGGCCCACGTCGAAGAGCGCCGCGGACAACGTTTACGAACGCTACATCGGCGGCGCCGCCCCCGGCCTGGCCGATTACAAGACCCTGCAGGATTTCCTCTTCGGCTACATCGCGGCGGAGGCGGGCAGGCTGGGCATGGCGGTGCACATCCACACCGGGATCGGCTGCGGCGACTACTTCGACTTGCGCGGTTCGGACCCCATGCTTCTCGAGCCGGTGCTGAACGATCCCGCCCTGCGCCACACCAACTTCGTCCTCCTCCATGGCGGCACTCCTTTCAACCGCGAGGTGGCCGGACTGATCGTCAAGCCCAACGTGTACGTGGACACTTCGCTGCTGGAGTTGCTCTTTTCGCCCGCGGAGATGGCGCGCATTCTGCGCCCCTGGCTGGAGATCATGCCGGAGAAGGTCCTCTACGGGAGCGACGCGGGGCCGCTGGGGCCCAGCGTGGATTGGGAGGAGGGTACGTGGATCGGCAGCCGTCACGCGCGGCAGGCGCTGGCGCTCGCGCTCAGCGGCATGGTCCGCGAGCACGCCATCAGCGCTTCCCGGGCGCGCTCCATCGCCCGCGGCATCCTGCACGACAACGCCGCCGCCCTCTATCACCTGCCGGAAGCGAAGCGGTAGGAAGGGGCAGGCCGGGGATTCAGGCGCTGCCGCCGCCCACGAAGTGCACGATCTCCAGGAGGTCGCCCTCGGCGAGCTGCGTCTCCGCCCATTGCGCGCGGGAAACGATTTCGCGGTTGCGCTCCACCGCCACGCGATCGCCCTTCATGCCCATTTGCTCGACGAGCTGCGCCAGGTTCAGTCCCGCGGCCACTTCCGTTTCCTCGCCGTTGATCCGCACCTTCATCGTGTCTTGATTGTAGCGTTCCCCCGGCCCATGGCTCCAGGGACGGGGACGGCGCGGCAGGAGCATAAATGGAAAAGGCGCGGGCCCTAGCCCGCGCCCGTGGAGGCCCAGCCTCACTGCGATGCTGTCGCCTTCTTGCGGAATCGGAGCGTTTCGTGGCGGAATTCGATGGCCGCCAATACGCGCTGGTTGTTTACCTTGTCCGTCACCAGCGCTTGATGGTACGGATTGTGCTTCATCTTCAGCGTCGCGGGTGTGGACATGATCCTGCGTCCGTCGTGGTCGAAGACGACGCGGACCGAAGGGCCGGTCCCCGTCCAATCGACTCTGTACCTTCCCGGCCGAAGCATTGTCCCCGCCACCTGCACCGGATCGTAGATTCGCACGGTGGCGTGATTGGTAGCTGCCATTGCAAACAGGGGAAGCAGGAGCAGCGCGGCTAGAGTTGCGAATACGGTCAACCGCTTCATGCTTGGACTCCTCGGCGGCGCCCGCGCCGCGGCCACGGTTGCGCGCCGCGCTCTTGGGCAAACCGCTGTTTCATGTTGCTCTGGTGTAGATGCGGCGGGAGGTCGCGCTGGTTGTATCGTTATACGATGGGAGTGGGCCGGCGCCGGATCGCGTCGGCGATGCGTAATTTCTTTACGGTTCGGCGCGGAACAGCTTGTCCGCGTTGCCGGCACGGATCTCCTCCACCACGTTCTTGTGCTGCTCTTTGAGCATGGCGTGCACCTGGTCCTCGGAGAAGCCCTCCGCCGCCGCCAGTCGGGCGTAGGAAATGGCCTGCTTGCCGATGCAGCGCCCCTTGACGAACACCTGGGACTGCAGCAGCTGCGCCGCCTCGCGCGCCTCGCTTTGCACGTGATACACGATGTCGCCGCACCGTACGTCGGTGTTGAATCCGAAGATCATGAGTTGCCCGGAAAATCCGCCGCCCTGGACCGTTTCCCCGCGGGCCGGCAGGTTGACACCCGTAGAGGTGAAATTTAGTATCGGATGTTTGCCGCCTGCTGGCGGCGCGAATTATATACAGCTCGCCCATGCCGGACAACTACTTCACCCGCTATCTGCCGCTGCTCGTTCACCTTGGCCTGGTGACCGCAGTGGCCGTTGGCATGGTCGTGCTCTCCCAGTTGGTGGGCCGGCACCGGCCCAATCGCGCCAAAAACCAGCCCTACGAGTGCGGCATCGTGCCCACCGGTGATGCCCGGCAGCGCTTCTCGGTCAAGTTTTACCTGGTGGCCATGCTCTTCATTCTGTTCGACGTGGAGGCGGTTTTCCTTTATCCCTGGGCGGTCGTCTTCCGCTGGATGAAGTCCCCGGAAGGCCCGGGCGGCATGTTCGCCTTCTGGGAGATGCTGATCTACATCGCCATCATCCTGGTCGGTTTCTTCTACGTCTGGAAGAAGGGCGTACTCGACTGGAACAAGCCGGAGCGCGACAGCCTCGCGGCGCACCCGGGCCCGGATGCGGCCCGCGCCGGGAGGTTTTGATGCCCTGGCCCGAGGCCGTGACCAATCTTGAGGAGTTGAAAGCCCGCCCTGCCCTGAAGACGCTGCTGGCGAAGATTCCCCAGGCGGTGAACGCCGCTCGACTGGACCGCGACGAGCTCACCATCGAGGTCGGGCGGAGCTGGCTGCGCGAGGCCTGCGCCGTCCTGCGCGACGATCCCGAGGCGCGCTTCAACTTCATGTCCGACCTGACCTGCGTGGACCTCTACCCCGCCGAGCCGCGCTTCGAGGTCATCTACCACCTCCTCTCCATCCCCAACAAGCAGCGCGTTCGCCTCAAGGTGAGGCTCGCGGGCGACGACGCCAGCGTCGACTCCATCACCAGCGTCTGGCCTGCAGCCAACTTCTTCGAGCGCGAAGTCTTCGACCTGTTCGGCGTGCGCTTCGCCGGGCATCCCTACCTCCGCCGACTCCTCTTGCCTGAGGACTGGCAGGGACATCCGCTGCGCAAGGACTACCCGGTGGAGGGCTACCGCTGATGTCGCACCTCTCCCCCACCCCTTCGGTTGATCCCGTCGCCGACCGCACCATGGTCCTGAACATGGGCCCGCAGCACCCCTCGACCCACGGCGTGCTGCGCCTCCTGCTGGAGATTGACGGCGAAAACGTGGTGCGCATCATGCCGGACATCGGCTACCTCCACACCGGCATCGAGAAGACAGGCGAGGCGAAGTTCTACCAGCAGGCGGTGGTGCTCACCGATCGCATCGACTACCTCTGCCCGCTGACCAACAACCTCTGCTACGTGCTGGCGGTGGAGAAGCTGCTCGGGCTGGATATCCCGCCGCGCGCGCAGTGGGTGCGCGTGCTGCTCAACGAGCTGACGCGCATTGCATCGCACCTCGTCTGGCTGGGCACGCACGCCCTCGACCTCGGCGCCATGTCCGTCTTCCTCTACTGCTTCCGCGAGCGCGAAGACATTCTGCGCCTCTTCGAAGCGGTCAGCGGGCAGCGCATGATGACCTCGTACTTCCGCATCGGCGGCCTCTCCATGGACGTGCCGCTCGGCTTCTTCAGCCGCGTGAAGCACTTCATCGACCGCTTCCCGCAGCGCGTGGACGAGTACGAGGACCTGCTCACCGGCAACGCCATCTGGCGCAAGCGCACCCAGGGTGTGGCCTGCATCTCGGCCGAGGACGCGCTCGCGCTCGGCGCCACCGGCCCCACGCTGCGCGCCAGCGGCGTCGATTGGGACCTCCGCCGCGACATGCCGTATTCGAGCTACGAGAAATTCCAGTTCGACGTCCCCGTCGGCACCGGCGGCGACGTCTACACGCGTTACCTGCTGCGCGTCCAGGAGCTGCGCGAGTCGGCCAAGATCGTGCAGCAGGCGCTCGCCGGCATGCCCGAAGGACGGGTCAAGGCGGATGCGCCCAAGGTCGTGCTGCCCGACCGCGAGAAGATGAAGACCCAGATGGAAGCCCTGATCTATCACTTCAAGATCGTGACCGAGGGCTTCCGCGTCCCGCCGGGCGAGGTGTACCAGGCGATCGAATCGCCGCGCGGCGAGATGGGCTACTACGTGGTTTCCGACGGCGGCCCCAAGCCCTACCGCATGCACGTGCGCGGGGCTTCTTTCGCCAACCTCCAGGCGCTCCCCAAGCTGTGCGAAGGCCGCCTGATCGCCGATGTGGTGGCCGCGATCGGAAGCATCGATATCGTCCTCGGAGACGTGGACCGCTAAGCGAATGAAACTGTCCGAACAATTCGAAACCCGCTTCGCCGAGATGCTGACCCACTATCCGACGAAGCGCTCGGTGCTCGTGCCGACACTCCTCTACATGCAGGACGAGCTCGGCTGCCTGGGCGACGAGGCCATCGCGGAAATCGCGCAGCGCCTGGACCTGACCGAACTCGAGGTCCGCAACGTGATCAGCTACTACTCCATGCTGACCACCAGGCCCCGCGGCAAGTACAACGTGCAGGTCTGCACCAACGTGAGCTGCCTGCTGCGCGGCGGCGAAGAGATCTTGCACACCTGCAAGCGGAAGCTGGGCATCGACCACAAGGGCACCACTCCGGACGGGATGTTCTCCCTGGAGGAGGTGGAGTGCATCGGCGCCTGCTCCTGGGCCCCGGCCATGCAGGTGAACTACGACTTTCACGAAAATCTCACGCCGGAGAGCGTGGAACGGCTGCTGGACGACTACAAGAAGAAGGGATCGCAGTAGCGCATGGCGGACCTGGTTTCACATCCCGAGGAAGTCAAGGTCGTCTCCCGGCGCTTCGGCCAGGGTGCGGCCAGGATCGAGCGCTACCTCGAGCTCGACGGTTACAAGGCGGTGCAGAAGGCGCTCGCCATGAAGCCGGACGAGATCATCAACGAGGTGAAGGCGTCGAACCTGCGCGGCCGCGGCGGCGCCGGCTTCTCCGCCGGCCTGAAGTGGTCGTTCGTCCCCAAGCAGTCGCCCAAGCCGAAGTACATTCTCTGCAACGGCGACGAGAGCGAGCCCGGCACCTGCAAGGACCGCCTGATCTTCCAGCACGACCCGCATTCCGTCATCGAGGGCGTGATGATCGCCGCCCTCGCCGTGCAGGCGCACACCGGCTTCATCTACATCCGCGGCGAGTACCGCTATCTCTCCGAGATCATGCAGAAGGCGCTGGCCGAGGCCTACGCCCGCGGCTTCCTGGGCAAGAACATCTTCGGCAGCGGCTACGATCTGGACATCCACTGGCACGGCGGCGCCGGCGCCTACGAGGTAGGCGAGGAATCGGCGCTGATGGAGTCGCTCGAGGGCAAGCGCGGCGTGCCGCGCATCCGGCCGCCCTTCCCTGCCGTCATCGGCCTGTGGGGCGGCCCGACGGTCATCAACAACGCCGAGACGCTGGCCAGTGTACCCCACGTCATCCTCGGCGGCGCGCAGTGGTACGCCGATCTCGGCACCCCGAAGAACGGCGGCACGCGCCTCTTCTGCATCTCCGGCTCGGTCAACAAGCCCGGCGTCTACGAACTGCCCCTCGGCTACAACCTGAAGAAGATGATCTACGATGTGGCCGGCGGGATCTGGCAGGGACGCAAGCTCAAGGGCGTGATCCCCGGCGGCTCTTCCACTCCCATCCTCACCGCCGACGAGATCGACATCGGCATGGACTTCGACCAGGTGGGGAAGGCCGGCTCCATGCTCGGCTCCGGCGGCGTGGTGGTGGTGGACGACGCCACCTGCATGGTGAAGTTCGCCCAGCGCATCATCAAGTTCTACCAGCACGAGAGCTGCGGCTGGTGCATTCCCTGCCGCGAAGGCACCGACTGGCTCCGCAAGACCCTCACCCGCTTCCACAACGGCGGCGGCCTGCGCAAGGACATCGACAACATTTATTACCTCGCGGAGAACATGCTGGGGCGGACCTTCTGTCCGCTGGGCGACGCGGCGGCCATGCCGATCATGGCCATCGTGAAGAAGTTCCGCAACGAGTTCGAAGACCATCTCGAGGGACGCCCCTGCCCCTTCGGCGAAACCAACAGGATCGAAGAGCTTCCGGTTTTCCAGCATTGAGGCTGAATGGCTGACGTCAACATCACGGTGGACGGCAAGAAGATCGCGGCGCCCGCGGGCACGCTGCTGATCGAGGCCTGCAAGCGCGCCGGCATCGAGATCCCCGCCTTCTGCTATTACCCGGGGCTTTCGTTGCAGGGCGCCTGCCGCATGTGCCTGGTGAAGATCGAGAAGATGCCCAAGCTGCAGACCGCCTGCACCACGGTGATCACCGAGGGCATGACCATCACCACCGACAGCGACGAAGTGCGCCAGGCGCGCAAGGCCATGACCGAGTTCGTGCTGCAAAACCACCCGCTGGACTGCCCGGTGTGCGACGCCGGCGGCGAGTGCGAACTGCAGGACATGACCTTCACCTACGGCGCCTCGGAATCCAAGCTGCTCGATTTCAAGAACCACCGCGAGGAGCAGCAGTGGTCGCCGGTGGTGTACTTCGACCGGCCGCGCTGCATCCTCTGCTACCGCTGCGTGCGGGTATGCGGCGAGGGCATGGACGTGTGGGCGCTGGGCGTGCAGAACCGCGGCTCCTCCTCCATCATCGCCCCCAACAAGGAAGATCACCTGGAGTGTGAAGAGTGCGGCATGTGCATCGACATCTGCCCCGTCGGTGCCCTGACCTCCGGCGCCTACCGTTACAAGACCCGCCCCTGGGAGATGACGCACGTCGGCACCGTCTGCACGCACTGCGGTGACGGCTGCAAGACCACCCTGGGCGTGCGCCGCTCCGCGACCGGCATGGAGATCGTGCGCGGCGACAACCGCGACAAGAGCGGCATCAACGGCGACTTCCTCTGCATCAAGGGCCGCTACGCCTTCGACTTCGCCGGCGACAAGCGCCGCGTCACCCAGCCGCTGGTCCAGAAAGACGGCCGCCTGGTTCCCGCCACCTGGGACGAAGCGCTGCGCGTGGTGGCTGCAAAGTTCAAGCAGGTCCGCGACACGGACGGCGGGCAGGCCCTCGGCGTGATCGGCTCCAACCGCCTGACGAACGAAGAGAATTACCTGCTGCAGAAGTTCGCGCGCCTGGTGCTCGGCACGAACAATATCGACCACCACCGCACCGCCGACTTCCCCGCCTTCGCGCGCGCGCTGGCGGCGAACAAGGCGCGGACGGCCACCATGCGCGACGTCACCGGCGCGCCCGCCGTGCTGCTGATCGGCAGCGATCCGACGAACCAGCATCCGCTGCTGGCCTGGCAGCTTCGCACCGCCGTCCGCCTGCGCCGCCAGAAGCTCTACATCGTCAACTCGCAGGCCATCAAGCTGCGTCGCCAGGCGGCGCAGTTCCTGCACGTTCCGGAGGGCGCGGAGGCGAAGGCCGTCGCCTTCCTCGCCGGCAACGACTCCGAGGCCGGCGCCCTGACCGCCGCCGGAGCCACCAACGACGCCCTGATCGCCTTCCGCAACGCCGTCAAGGCCGAGCCGGGACTGGTCATCGTCTTCGGTTCGGAACTGCGAGGCTCCGATGTCGATGCCCTGGTGAAGTGGGGCGCTGCGCTGGGCGCGAGTTTTGTCTGCCTGGGCGACTACGCCAACTCGCGCGGCGCCGCCGACATGGGTCTCTACCCCGACCTCCTGCCGGGATACACGGCGCTGGACGATGCCGCCCGCTTCTCCGGGGAGTGGGGCGTCGGGCTGCCCGCCGCGCCCGGCATGGACCTGCAACAGATGGTCGAGGCCGCCGGGTCCGGCAAGCTCAAGGCGCTCTACGTGGTCGGCTCCAACCCCATCGCCCGCTACGGCGTCGATCCTTTTGCGCTCTCCAAGCCGTTCCTCGTCGTGCAGGACATGTTCCTCACCGAGACGGCGTCGGCGGCCGACGTGGTGCTGCCCGCGGCCAACGCCTACGAGAAGACGGGCACCTTCACCAACACCTGCGGCGACCTGCAACTGGCGCGCAAGGCGGGCGACGTCAGCTCCGTCAAGCCCGACTTCGAGCTGATCGTGCGCCTCGCCGGCGGCATGGGCTTCGACGTGCGCAAGCTGGTGCCCTTCGGCGCCGGCACCCACGCCGACATGGGCCAGTCGCGCGGCGTGCAATCCGGCGAGGCCGATCGCCACGCCGTCTGGCTCGCGAGCCACAACCTGGAACCCAAGCTGAGCCCCTTCGACCCCCTCGCCGTGCTGGACGAGATCCAGCGCCTGGTGCCGGGCTATGGCATCTCGCGGGTCGAGCTGATGGCCGGCAACGACGTGCACACCCGGCTGGAAGAGATGGGCGCCACGGGCGCTCCCAGCCACCCCGAGCGGATCGTCCCGTCGCACGATACGTTGTTCACTTCGGGCACGCTGGGACGTTATTCGAAAGCGTTGAATTCTGTGATGGAAAACGACCGCCGCGTTCCCGAGGAGGAAGTGGCGGCGGATTGAATCGTAGAGACGCAGCATGCTGTGTCTCCGTGGTGGTAAGCAGCAGGACTTGCGACCGAGGATAGCTTTGCCGGGACTGACGACCTATATCATCGTTGCGCTGATCAAGAGCGTGCTTCTGCTCGCCGTGCTGCTCACGGGTGTGGCCTATGCCGTGTGGCTGGAGCGCAAGCTGGTCGGACGCATCCAGAACCGCTGGGGCCCCACCCGCGTGGGCCCCTTCGGCTTGCTGCAGCCCCTGGCCGACGGCCTCAAGTTCATCCTCAAGGAAGACCTGACGCCGCCCTACGTTTACAAGTCGCTCTACCTGCTGGCGCCCATGCTGGCGGTGGCGCTGGCGCTGCTCTCCATCGCCATCATCCCCATCGGGCCCAGCGTGCACGTCGCCGGCCTGACCATCCCGCTGCAGGTGACGGGCGCGCTCAACAGCGCCGGGCAGGCCAGCGACATCAACGTCGGCCTGCTCATCATCTTCGGCATCACCTCGGTGGGGGTGTACGGCATCGCGCTCGCCGGGTGGTCGTCCAACAGCAAGTATTCCCTGCTGGGCTCGCTGCGCGCCGGCGCCCAGATGGTCAGCTACGAGATCGCGCTCGGCCTCTCCGTGGTGGGCGTCATCCTGCTGAGCGGCTCGCTCAGCCTGCGCCACATTGTGGAAGCGCAGGGCGGCGGCTGGGCCGGTATCTCCCACTGGAACATCTGGCCGGGAGCGGCGGGCTACGGCGGCACCTGGCAGTTCGTCGCCTTCTTCATCTACCTGATGGCGGCCTTCGCCGAAACCAACCGCATCCCCTTCGATCTTCCCGAAGCGGAGACCGAGCTGGTCGCCGGATACCACACGGAATACAGCTCCATGAAGTTCGCCATGTTCTTCATGGCCGAGTACGCCAACATGTTCACCGTCGCCTGCCTGGCGACGATCCTCTTCCTGGGCGGCTGGAACGGGCCGATGTTCGGCGGCGCCCTGCTGCAGCAGGTCTTGCCGGTGGTCTGGTTCGCCGCTAAAGTCGTCTTCTTCATCTTCCTGTACATCTGGATCCGCGGCACGCTGCCGCGCTTCCGTTACGACCAACTGATGGCCTTCGGCTGGAAGGTGCTGCTGCCCCTGGCGCTGGCCAACATTTTGCTGACGAGCCTGGTGGTGGCCCTGACGTAGGGCCGGAATTTTCCGCGCTGCGGCCCGGCCGCGGCGCACGAAACGCGACATGCAGCTTGTCTTATTCATCGTCGTCGCCGCGATCTGCATGGTGGCCGCTCTGAACCTCGTGATTCAGAAGCACCCCATCGGCAGCGCGCTCTCGCTCATCGTGGTGATGGGCTCGCTGGCGGTGCTCTACCTGCTGCTCGGCGCCGAGTTCGTCTTCGTCATCCAGCTCATCGTCTATGCCGGCGCCATCATGGTGCTCTTCGTTTTCGTCATCATGCTGCTGAACGCCGGCGAAGAGGCACGCACCCGCGGCAGCCGCGTGGCGGTGCTCTTCGGCGTGCCCGCCGTGATCGCGCTCGTCGCGCTGGTGGCCTGGGTCTTCGCCCGCAAGGCGCTGCCGGACGCCGTCGAATCCACCACCTTCCACGGCTCGGTGCAGATCGTCGCCCAGCAGCTTTTCACCCGCTTCTTGCTGCCCTTCGAGGTGACTTCGGTGCTGATCCTGATCGCCATCATGGGCGCGGTGGTGCTGGCGCGGAGGGACAACTGATGGTCCCCCTCAGCTACTACCTCGTGCTCAGCGCGCTGCTCTTCGCCATCGGCGTCGCCGGCTTCCTCGTGAAGCGCAACATCATCACCATCTTCATGTGCATCGAGTTGATGCTCAATGGCGTCAATCTGGCGTTCGTCGCCTTCGCCAACCAGTACAACCTGATTGAGGGCAACGTCTTCGTCTTCTTCGTGATGGTCGTCGCCGCCGCCGAAGCGGCCGTGGGGCTGGCCATCATCATCTCCGTCTTCCGCACGCGGGAGACGCTCAACGTGGACCAGGTGAACCTGCTGAAGCTATGAACGTCAACGAGTTCAATCTGCACCTGTGGTTGATCCCGGTCCTGCCGTTCCTCGGCTTCCTGGTCAACGGCCTCTTCGGGCGCCACTACTCGAACAGGACGGTGGCCGCGGTCGGGCTCCTCTTCCCTGGCGCCTCCCTGGCCTGGGCGCTGGTGATCGTGGCGCGCGTCTTCGCCGGCGGCGCCGCCACCGTGCTGCCCCACACGGAAGCCATCGGCACATGGTTCCGCGTCGGCTCGTTCGTCGTCCCCTACGCCTTTTTCCTCGACCAGCTCTCCCTGGTCATGATGCTGGTCGTCACCGGCGTCGGCTTCATCATCCACGTTTACTCCGTCGGCTACATGGCGCACGAGGGCGGCTACTACCGCTTCTTCTCCTACCTCAACCTGTTCATGTTCTTCATGCTGACGCTGGTGCTGGCCAACAACTACCTGCTGATGTTCGTCGGATGGGAGGGCGTGGGCCTGGCGTCGTACCTGCTGATCGGTTTCTTCTTCCTGCGCAACGCGGCGGCCTCCGCGGGCAAGAAAGCATTCATCACCAACCGCGTCGGCGACTTCGGCTTCCTCATCGCGCTCTTCCTCCTGATCAAGCACTTCGGCAGCGTGGAATTCTCCACCGTCTTCAGCAAGGTTTCCGGACTGCCCGCGGAAGCCGCGGCGGGCACGCTGACCGCCATCGGCCTGCTGATGCTGGTCGGCGCCTGCGGCAAGTCCGCCCAGTTGCCTCTCTACGTCTGGCTGCCCGACGCCATGGAAGGCCCCACCCCGGTGAGCGCCCTCATCCACGCCGCCACCATGGTGACGGCCGGCGTCTACATGGTGGCCCGCTCCAATCCCATCTTCGACCGCGCCCCCCTGGCCCTGACCGCGGTGGCCATCGTGGGCGCGCTCACCGCCATCTTCGCCGCAACCATCGGGCTGGTGCAGAACGACATCAAGCGCGTCCTCGCCTACTCCACCATCTCCCAGCTTGGCTACATGTTCCTTGCCTGCGGCGTGATGGCTTACTCCGCCGGTATCTTCCACCTGGTGACGCACGCCTTCTTCAAGGGGCTTCTCTTCCTCGCCGCCGGCTCGGTGATCCACGCCCTGGGCGGCGAGCAGGACATGCGCAACATGGGCGGCCTGCGCACCAAGATTCCCTGGACCTTCTGGACCATGACGGCGGCCACCTTCGCCATCGCCGGCTTTTTCCCCTTCGCCGGCTTCTTCTCCAAGGACGAGATCCTGTGGCGTGTCTGGTCGAGTCCCGGGCGCGGCAGCGGGATCCTCTGGGCAGTGGGTGTCTTCACCGCCTTCCTCACCTCCTTCTACATGTTCCGCCTCTGGTTCCTGACCTTCTTCAATGAGTACCGCGGCGGGAACGGCGCGGGTGGCGGGCACGCCCAGCCTGCGCGCGCCGCCGGGGAGCCGCAGGACGCCTTTCTCGAGGTCGAGGCGCCCACCATCTATCACGGCCTGCTGGCGCGCGAGTTCCTGCGCCGGCGCGGTACCGTGCTCGACATGAAGAAGCAGGAGCCGGTGTTCACGTACTTCGTCCGGCTTCCGCGCAGCGAGGCAGAGACCTTCGCGCAGTGGTTGCAGCATGAGACTAAGAACGCCGCCTGGTCTCGGGTGCGCGAGGCGGTCCAGGCCCCCGAGCCCCATCACGAGCCTCACGAAAGTCCCAAGGTCATGCTCGTGCCGCTCGTCCTTCTTGCCATTCTCTCGGTGGTCGGCGGATGGATCGGCTGGCCCTCGGCGCTTGGCGGCAGCAACCACTTCGACAAGTTCCTCGCCCCGGTGGTGGAGGTAAGCGTGGAAGCGCCGCCCGCCGCCAAGGCCCACGGCATTGCCGAGCCGGAACGCACGCCGGGGCATGGCGAGGAGAGCACCGAAGTCCTCTTCTCCGCGATCTCCGTCGGCGCCGCCGGCCTGGGGCTCTTCCTCGCCTGGCTCTGCTACGTGAAGTACCGCGAGCTCCCGGAGCGCATGTCGCTCGCCGTGCACGGCTTCTACACCACCCTGCTCAACAAGTACTACGTGGACGAGGGGTACCAGGCGCTCTTCATCAAACCCATCGTGGAGGGGTCGACCTTCCTGCTGTGGCGCGCCATTGATGTCGGCGTGATCGACGGCACCGTCAACGGAGCCGCCGCCGACGCCCGCGCCGCTTCCCGCGCCGTTCGCCGCATGCAGTCTGGCAACCTCCGTTCGTACGCCGGATGGATTATCACCGGGGCGGTGCTCATGCTCGCCTACATGATCTGGCTGGGGGTGCACTGATGGTGCTCGATCGGCTCATCCTCACCCTCGTCACCTTCCTGCCCGCCGCCGGAGCGGTGGTGCTCCTGCTCGCCCCGCGGCGCGACCGCGACATCCGCTGGTTCGCCCTCGCCGTCTCCGTCGCCACCTTCCTGCTCTCTCTGCACCTGCCCGTGCGCTTTCAGTCGGGGCAGCCGGACTTCCAGTACCAGATCAACCTGCAATGGATCGCCTCGCTCAACATCCACTACCACCTCGGCGTGGACGGCATCTCGATGTGGCTTGTGGTGCTGACCACTTTCCTGGTGCCACTGGGCGTGCTGGTCTCCTGGAAGTCGGTGCACGACCGGGTCAAGGAATTCTTCATCCTCTTCCTGCTGCTGGAATCGGCGATGATCGGTGTCTTCGTCGCCCTCGACCTTTTCCTCTTCTACGTCTTCTGGGAAGCGACGCTGATCCCCATGGCGCTGCTCATCGGCATGTACGGCCATGAGCGCCGCGTTTACGCCGCCGTGAAGTTCTTCCTCTACACCGCCATCGCCTCGGTCTTCATGCTGGCGGCGATCCTGTGGCTGTACGCCAAGGTGGGCAGCTTTGATTTCGTGACCATCCAGCACGCCATCCAGACGGGCGCGGTGCCGCTGGAAGGCGCTTCCATCTGGCTCTTCCTCGGCTTCTTCATCGCTTTTGCGGTGAAAGTGCCGCTCTTCCCGCTGCACACCTGGTTGCCCGACGCGCACGTCGAGGCGCCCACCGCCGGCTCCGTCGTGCTCGCCGGCGTGCTCCTCAAGATGGGCACCTACGGCCTGCTGCGCTTCAATGTCGGGCTCTTCCCCGACGAAGCCCGCCGCCAGGCCCCTTGGATCGTCGCGCTGGCCATCATCGGCATCATCTATGGCGCCCTCGTCGCCATGGTGCAGCCCAACATGAAAAAGCTGATCGCTTACTCCTCGGTCAGCCACCTCGGCTTCGTCGTGCTCGGCATCTTCAGCATGACCCAGGCAGGAATCAATGGCGCGGTATACGTCATGCTCGCCCACGGCGTCTCCACCGGCGCGCTCTTCATGCTCGCCGGCATGCTCTACGAGCGCCGCCATACCTACGAGATCCGCGACTTCGGCGGTCTCGCCACACCCATGCCGGTCTACTCGACCTTCTTCCTGGTCATCACCCTCGCGTCGGTCGGGTTGCCGCTCCTGAACGGGTTTATCGGCGAGTTCCTGGTGCTCAGCGGAGCTTTCCAGGCGAACCCCGTGTGGGGCATCCTCGGCGCCACCGGCGTCATCTGGAGCGCCGCCTACCTGCTCTGGCTCTATCAGCGCACCTTCTTCGGCAAGGTATTGAGCGACGTCAACCGCGCCGTGCCCGATCTCAGCCCGCGCGAGCGCATTTCGCTCTGGCCCGCTGCCCTGGTCGCTTTCTTCATGGGCGTGGTGCCCTTCGTCTGGCTCGACATGATCGATCCCGCGGTGCGCCACGTTCTCGGCTCCGCCAGCCAGATCTCCCAGGTGTTCGGAAAATGATCTCCACCATTGACTACGTCCGTCTCCTGCCCGAGATCGTGCTGACCGTGTTCGGCATT
>Ga0315268_10004723_pt1 | contig 14719 bp, 11 predicted proteins | sample C1_top_MG_FD_204535 | JGI IMG/M metagenome (GOLD analysis project Ga0315268, IMG submission 204535) | Sediment microbial communities from Yellowstone Lake, YNP, Wyoming, USA - C1_top | ecosystem: Environmental > Aquatic > Freshwater > Lake > Sediment | place: USA: Wyoming | collected 2017-08-01
TCGAGGGTGGGTTGAGGGTGTCAAAATAGATGGCATAGGTCAGGACATCGCCGGAGTTGGGGTCGGTGGCGGTCCAGCGCAGGGTAACGTCCAGGGTGGTGTGCTCGATGTTAGTGGCGCTGTCCGGGGGGTAGGGATTGAATGGAGAGTTGGGGGCATAGTCCACCTCCTCTGGCTTCCGCTTGGTGCAGGAGAAAAGCGCCAAGCTTGCAGCCAGGAACAGCAGCAGCACATTTGTCTTCATCGTCTTCCTCCGCAGTTGAGGTTTTTATCGGGCGGTATTTTTAGGGTCCAGGTCCAGTTGGTATTCTTCCATGGTCCCCAGCGGGAAAAGCCCCGTCCCCCCAAAGGCATAAATGCGATTATTTATAAAAGCGGCGCCAAAGGCAGAACGATAGTCCTGCATATCGCCCCGGATAAACCAGGTGTTTGTAACCGGATCATACTTGCGCACCCGGCGCAAATATTCTTCGCCATAACCGCCCAGGACATAGATAAAACCGCTGCCGGTCGCGGTTGCTGCAAAATCGGCCGGGCCAATCATCGGGGCGGCGGTGGACCAGCTGTTTGATACGGTGTTATAAATATCTACCTGAGCCGAGGAGGAAGAACTTAAAGGATGTCCGCTAAAGACGTAGATGTCATTATTGTAAAGCGCAGAGCAGAAAGCGTATCGGTATTGGGGCATGACGGATTTTTCGAAAACGATATTGGTGTCGATCCACACAATGGAATCCAAGACCAGGGTATCATAATAGTCGTAATAAAAGGCAGTATCCCACCAGTCGTCAGTGGCGATGTCATATTCAAAAACCCCGCCATTGATATATCCCCGTTTGTATTCTCCCCCCAAAGTATATATTTTCCCGTTTACTGCCTGAGCCACTATGGCGTAATTTTCCTGGTGGAGGGGAGCCAAAATATTCCAGGTATCATTCAGTGGGTCATATACTTCATTGTTTTTACAAGTGGCGGCATAGGTCTGTCCCCCGATGGCATAGACCTTGCCATCCCAAGCAGTGACGGCTATGTCGCAGCGGGCTGTGGGCATGTCTGCCTTGCGGGTCCAGGAATCCAGAAGTGGGTCGTATTCCAAGACCTCGGACAGGTAGTTCATACTGTCGGTGCCACCGATGACATAAATCTTGCCGTTGACCACAGCCGTGCCGAAGCCGTAACGGGGCGAGGGTAGTTCCCGTTTGTAAAACCAGGGGCAGTCCCTGGTGGTAAAGGAATAAAGGGGTCCGGAGGTATAGGCGTAATGGTTGTCGCGAACCACCACCTTCCAGTAGTAGGTGGTGGCGTAGTTTAAACTGCTGATTTCCCGGACGAGGGAAAAATCGTTATTGGACGGGATCAATGAAGGCTGGGGAGAAATGCCCAGATAAAGAGCACAGTATAAAGTATCGGAGCTTCCCTCGGGGTCGGTGCAATTCCAGCCAAAGTTAAGAGTGGGGTACTGCCAGGAGGCATTGTTTCCCGGGTAGAGATAGGTTGGAACATTGGGGGCGGTGTTGGCATGGGGCAGAGTGGTGAACCGCCAGACCGGGCCCGAGGTGGTGACCCCCGTGTTGTCGGTGATGTACAGGTTCCAGTAATAGGTAGTGTTGTAGCTAAGGCTGTCGACAAAGTAACTGAGCGCCGACAGTCCGGAGACGATTTGGGTCAGCGGTGGATTAAGGGTGTCGAAATAGATGGCATAGGTCAGGACATCACCGGAATTGGGGTCGGTGGCGGTCCAGCGTAAGGTAACGTCAAGGGTGGTGTGCTCGATGTTAGTGGCGCTGTCCGGAGGGTAGGGATTGAATGGAGAGTTGGGGGCATAGTCCACTTCCTCTGGCTGGCGCTTGGTACACGAGGTCAAGGCCAGGATCACAGCCAGGAATAGCAGCAGGTTTGTCTTCATCATCTTCCTCAGCAGTTGAGGTTTTTATCGGGCGGTATTTTTAGGGTCCAGCTCCAAGCGGTATTCCTCCACCGATGAAAGGGGAATGGGGGATACCCCTCCAATGGCATAAATGCAATCGTTAACAAAGGCAGTGCCCAAAAAGGCCCGGCCGGTCTGCAAATCGCTTCTTATGGCCCAGGCGTCGGAAAGAGGATCGTATTTTCTGACCCGTTTGGAATAAGTGTCATCATAGCCGCCGATCACGTAGATGAAACCGTTGGCCACTGTGGCCGCCGCAAAATTGGCCGGCCCGATCATATCGCTGGCTTCAGACCAAGAGTTTGTTCCCGGGTGATAGATATCCACCGTGGTTAACAGCTCACGCTGTAAGCTGCCGCCCATAACATAGATCAAATTATTGTAAAACGCCGAACAATGGGAAGAGTTTTGATTAGGTAGTTCTGACTTTATATAATTGATAACGCTATCATCAACAATAGTATCGATAACAGTAAAGGTGGTGTCCGTCCAAAGAGTGTCCTGATGATAGGTGATAGTGTCCCACCAGTCATTGGTGGAAATAGTGTATTCCATAATCGGGCCTACGGTGTATATCCTCCCTTTAATAGCGTATGCTGAAGTAATATTATCGTTTGCTATTGGCAGGGGAGCCAGGCTGGTCCAGGTATTCTGCAAGGGATCATAAATTTCATTGTGGGATAAGGTTGCATAATTAATATTTCCCCCCATGGCATAGATCTTACCATCCCAGACGGCCACGGCCAAATTACTGCGGGCAGTGGGCATGTCGGCCTTGCGGGTCCAGGTATCCAGCAACGGATCGTACTCCAAAACCTCATTCAAATAGTTAATCCCGTCGATGCCTCCGATGACATATATCTTGCCGTTGACCACAGCCGTGCCGAAGCCGTAACGGGGCGAGGGTAGTTCCCGTTTGTAGAACCAGGGGCAGTCCCGGGTGGTAAAGGAGTAAAGCGGCCCGGAGGTATAGGCGTAATGGTTGTCGCGAACCACCACCTTCCAATAGTAGGTGGTGGTGTAGTTGAGGCCGGAGAATTCTCGGGAGGTGGTCCGATCGTCCCTAAACAAGGTCAAAGATGGTTCAGTCGTAACGCCCAGATAAAGATCATAATACAAAGTGTCGGAGTCTCCCTCGGGGTCGGTATCGCTCCAACCCAGGGAAAGGGTGGGGTATTCCCAGGGGGCCATGTCGACGGGGTAAAGGTAGGTTGGAACCCCGGGGGCGGTGTTGGCATGGGGCAGGGTAGTGAACTGCCAGACCGGGCCGCAGGTGATCACCCCCTTATCGTCGGTGATATAGAGCTTCCAGTAATAAGTGGTGTTGTAGCTTAGTCCGGTCATGAAATAATTGGTTGAGGATAATCCGGAAGTTATTTGGGTCGAGGGTGGGTTGAGGGTGTCAAAATAGATGGCATAGGTCAGGACATCGCCGGAGTTGGGGTCGGTGGCGGTCCAGCGCAGGGTAACGTCCAGGGTGGTGTGCTCGATGTTAGTGGCGCTGTCCGGAGGGTAGGGATTGAATGGAGAATTTGGGGCATAGTCCACCTCCTCCGGCTTCCGCTTGGTGCAGGAGAAAAGGACCAAGGTCACAGCCAGGAATAGCAGCAGCACGTTTGTCTTCATCGTCTTCCTCCGCGGTTGAGGTTTTTATCGGGCGGTATTTTTAGGGTCCAGTTCCAGTTGGTATTCTTCCATGGTTGAAAGAGGAATGGCAGATAGGCCTCCGATGGCATAAATACGATTGTTAAAAAGGACGGTTCCCAGGAAAGACCGCTCGGCCTGCAGATCACTTCTTATGAACCAAATATCGGAAAGAGGATCATATTTTCTGACACGTTTGGTTGCTAACCCATCATAACCCCCGATCACATAGATAAATCCATTGGCCACGGTTGAGGCAGGGGCGCTGACTGGTCCAATCATATCGCTGGCCGTGGTCCAGGCATTTGTTTCCGTATTATATACATCCACTGCTGGCAGATAATTTGGCTTATGATTTTCAATGATTATACCGCCCATGACATAGATCAGGTTATTATACAGTACCGAACAATGGAACAGTCTGCTTTCAGGAAAAGCAGATTTTTGAAAGGTTCTGACGGTGTCAATATAGACAATAATGGAATCCAAGGAGATAGTGTCCGCAAAAACAAAATACCGTGTGGTATCCCACCACTTATTGCCGGTGATGGAATAATCATAAACACTGGTGGAGATCCCTCCAAGGAATGATAGCGTACTGCCCATAAAATATATTTTGCCATTAACAGCATTTGCGGTTGACCAAGTGAAAGCGCCTGGAGCCGGGGTCAGAGAATCCCAGGTATCAGACAGTGGGTTATACACTTCATGGTTCATGAATTTTATCTCGCCCGCCACTCCGCCCAAAGCATAAATCTTATTATCCCAGACGGCCACGGCCAGGTTACTGCGGGCAGTGGGCATGTCGGCCTTGCGGGTCCAGGTGTCCAGCAGGGGATCGTATTCCAAAACCTCATTCAAATAGTTAATCCCGTCGGTGCCTCCGATGACATATATCTTGCCGTTGACCACAGCCGTGCCGAAACCGTAACGGGGCGAGGGTAGTTCCCGTTTGTAAAACCAGGGGCAGTCCCTAGTGGTAAAGGAATAAAGGGGTCCGGAGGTATAGGCGTAATGGTTGTCGCGGGCGAGCACTTTCCAATAGTAGGTGGTGGAATAGTTTAAACCGGTAAATTCCCAGGAGCTGGCCGGGTCGTTCCGGAACAGGGAGAGAGGCGGCTGGGCAGTAACACCCAGATAAAGATCATAATACAAAGTGTCGGAGTCTCCCTCGGGGTCGGAGGCGGTCACGCCGAAGTTAAGGGTGGGATACTGCAAGGAAGCGTTATCCGCGGGATAAAAATAAACCGGGATACTGGGGGCGGTATTGGCGTGGGGTAGGGTAGTGAACTGCCAGACCGGGCCGCAGGTGATAGCTCCCTTATCATCGGTGATATAGAGCTTCCAGTAATAGGTGGTGTTGTAGCTAAGGCTGTCGACAAAATAACTGGCAGAGGACAATCCGGAAGCTATTTGGGTCGAGGGTGGGTTGAGGGTGTCAAAATAGAGGTCATAGGTTAAAACAGCATCGGAATTGGGGTCGGTGGCGGTCCATCTTAAAGTTACGTCCAAGGTGGTGTGGTCAATATTAGTGGCGCTGTCCGGGGGGTAGGGATTGAACGGAGAATTGGGGGCATAGTCCACCTCCTCCGGCTTCCGCTTGGTGCAGGAGAACAGCGCCAAACTCGCAGCCAGGAACAACAGCAGCACCGTTGGTTTCATTATGTTCTTTCCCTTTCGGAGTTATTTTCTGCCGAATGCTTTAGGATCCAGTTCCGGGCGATATTCCTCAACCGCGTCCAAAGTAAGGGGGTTTGCCCCACCGATAGCGTAAATATATCCATTGGCCGTAATTGCGCCAAGTCCCAGTCTGGAAGTCAACATATCGCCTTTATATTCCCAAATAGTTAGTGTTGGATCAAGCATCTCTACTCTTCTTAAAATAGTGCCATTGGTTCCTCCCATGACATAAACACAGCTATCAGCCACCGCTGCCGCTCCGTCACTTCGGGCCTTTAAAAGATATGGCTTGCGAAGCCACCGATTAGTAGACGGTTCAAAAGCATGAACCCAATTCACCGGCGATAGCGGAGTCCCGGAAAGACCGCCTATTACGTATATTTGATTTCCCAAAGGCGTAGAAAAAAAATGCGTTCTTAAGCCAACCATACTTCGTTTAGTCGTTGGATTCCATGTGTCGGTAAGAGGATTATACTCTTCAACCAACTTAAAGGAATATAATCCGCCGAAGGCGGTATCCCCACCAAAGACATATATTTTGTTATTTACCATACCGGCCCCCAGGCCGAAACGTTCATTGCTTAAGGGAGCTTTGGTGGACCAACTATTGGTAACCGGGTCATAAGCCTCCACAGTATTGTATACCCGGTCGCGGCTGCAGCCGCCAAGGATATATATCTTATTATCCCATACCGCCACCCCAGCCTGGGTCCGGGCGGTGGGCATAGATGTTTTTGGTGTCCAGTAATTTGATGCGGGGTCATACTCTTCAACGGCAGAAGAGATATTTCCCAGGGCATCTGTACCCCCGATAGCGTATATTTTCCCATTGACAGTAGCCACGTTTAAATAGCAACGGGGAGTGGGGAGTGGAGCTTTTAAAAACCAGGGACTGTTCATGGTCCGGAAGACCGAAACCGGGCCAATAGTCACCGCTCCATGGTTGTCGGTAGCTATGATCTTCCAGTAATAATCGGTCTGATAGTTAAGAGAGGCGGCCTCGAAAGTCATATTGTTAGTAGTTCCTATCGAAGGCATATTGGCAGTAATACCCAGGGCTATGGTATATGCCAGGGTATCGCTAAGGCCATCAGGATCACTACAGGTCCAGTATAGGTCCAGAGTAGGATAAGTGTTTGTTGTGCCGTCTAATGGAGCGATGTATGCCGGAAAGTTGGGGGCAATATTAGGATGGGGTAAGGTAGTAAACCGCCAGGTTGGTCCATTGGTGGTAACCCCCTTATCGTCGGTAAGGTATAATTTCCAGTAATAAGTGGTGTTGTAGCTTAGTCCGGTCATGAAATAACTGGTTGAGGATAATCCGGAAGTTATTTGGGTCGAGGGAGGGTTGAGGGTGTCGAAATAGATGGCATAGGTCAGGACATCGCCGGAGTTGGGGTCGGTGGCGGTCCAGCGCAGGGTAACGTCAAGGGTGGTGTGGTCAATGTTGGTGGAACTGTCCGGCGGATAAGGATTGAATGGGGAATTGGGAGCATAGTCTATCTCCTCCGGCTGGCGCTTGGTGCAGGAGAAAAAGGACAGGATTGCGGCCAGGAGCAGTAACGCTGTTTTTAATTTCATTTTTCCCTCCGTACCTGATTAAGTTATTTCCCGTTATTCTTAGGATCTAATTCTATCTGGTATTCTTCCACCGAAGACAGTGGGAACATCGCCACCCCACCTATGGCATAAATGCGATTGTTAATAAAGGCGGCGCCTAACAAAGACCGGCCGACCTGTAAATCGCAACGGATAAGCCAAGTGTCGGCAAGCGGATCGTATTTTCGGACTCTTTTTGAGGCACTGCCGTCATAGCCCCCTATCACATAGATGAATTCATTGGCTACTATTGCCGCAGAGGCGCTGACCGGTCCGATCATATCCCTTGCGACAGTCCATTCATTTGTTTCCGGATGATATACATCCACCGTGGGCGGGTAATCCCCGGATTTGGTTACCCCGCCCATCATATAAATCAAATCATTATAAATTGCCGAACAATAGAAAAGCTTTTTCTCCGGAGGAGTAGATTTTAAAGAGGATTTAATTGTGTCAACGCCGTAAATAATAACAGAATCCAGAGAGATGGTATCGGCATAAACATAGTAAATAGTGGTGTCCCACCAGGCATTGGCAGCAATAGAATATTCATAAATGCCCAGATCGGGATCTCCAATTGTCGGTGTGCCGCCAATAAAATATATTTTATCATTAACAGCACTTGCCGTTGTCCAAAAATGCGAAGCTGGAGCCGGTGTTAAGATGCTCCAAGTATTAAGTGCCGGATCGTAGACTTCATTGTTGTTCTTTAAGTCCATTAATATCCAGGCTTCCGCCGATGGCATAGATTTTGTTGCCCCAGACGGTGACGGCCAGGTTGCTACGGGGCGTAGGCATATCAGCTTTGCGGGTCCAGGTATCCAGCAAGGGGTCGTATTCAAGAACTTCGGACAGGTAGTTCATACTGTCGGTGCCGCCGATGACATAGATCTTGCCGTTGACCACGGCGGTGCCGAAGCCGTAGCGGGGCGAGGGGAGCTCCTGCTTATAGAACCAGGGGCAGTCCCGGGTGGTAAATGAGTAAATAGGCCCGGAGGTATAGGCATAATGATTGTCCCGGGCCACGATCTTCCAGGAGTAGGTGGTGGTATAGTTTAAACCGCTGACCTCCCGGTTAATGGTTAAATCGTTTTTGAATGGGACCAAAGGCGGCTGGGGAGAGACCCCCAGGTAAAGATCATAATGCAAAGTATCGGAGCTTCCCTCGGGGTCGGTGCAATTCCAGCCAAAGTTAAGTGTAGGATACTGCCAGGAAGCATTGTCGGAGGGGTAAAAGTAAGTTGGGACAGAAGGTGCGGTATTGGCATGGGGCAGGGTGGTAAAGCGCCAGACCGGTCCCGAGGTGGTGACCCCCGCATCGTCGGTGATGTACAGGTTCCAGTAATAGGTAGTGCTGTAACTAAGACTGTCGACAAAGTAATTGGGGGAAGCCAATCCGGAGGCGATTTGGGTCAGCGGGGGATTGAGGGTGTCAAAATAGATGGCATAGGTTAAAACATCCCCGGAATTGGGGTCGGTGGCTGTCCATCTTAAAGTTACGTCAAGTGTGGTGTGATCGATATTGGTGGAGCTGTCCGGGGGATAGGGGTCCCAGGGCGAGTTGGGGGCATAGTCCACCTCCTCCGGCTTCCGCTTGGTGCAGGAAAACAACACCAGGGCCAGCCCGGCCAAAAGAACCGCAAAACAATATTTTCGCAACACGACAGTACCTCCGAGGTTTATTTGTTAAGACTGTCTTTCCAGCGCTGCTCAAATTCATCAACGCTTATTCCATAAGCATCCTTGAAGGCCGGGCCGAAACCGGAACCCTGCTGCATTTTGGAGAAAAGCAGACGGACAAAGGCCCAGTCATACTGGCTGGTCAGGTAATGGGCGGCCGAGAGGCTGGCCTTGTAGGCCAGCAGGGCCTGGCCGGGATCCAGCCCGGTAAAAGGCTTCTGCAGTTCCTTCAGGGGAATATAAGCCGGTTCCTTCGGCGTTAGTCCTTCCAGCAGCATGGCCAGGCCCTCATTCAGCCAGGCGGGACATCGTCCACCGGTCATGTCGTAGATGGCGGCGTGAGTGAATTCGTGGGTCAGCACGCTTTTTAACATCTGCTGGTCATTCTGGTAATTGGCCACCGGGATCCGGATCTTACCGTCGAAGGCGGCGCCGGCCCAGGAGGCCAGGTGGGTGATGTCCCTGAATTGTTGGTCGCTGTAAAGGATGACGCTGGTGTTGCCCCGGATGCGGTGCCCCAGCTCGCTGCCCACCCGGTCCCGTATCTCCTCCAGCAGCATCAGCACCTGGCCGGATACTTCACGGTTCTCCGCTCCCTCGAAACGGATCTCAAAATAACCGCTGCGGTCCTGCTCAAAATCCCGCTCGGTCTGGTTCTCCCTCGTTAGCTGAGCCAGGCGCTGGACGATGTCAGCGTTGTTGGGCAGGGCGCGGTTGGCCGTCTCCAGCAGATAGATGGCCGAATCGTTCTGGTTGTCCAGGCAAAAGGCCTGGGCATTAAGATAGTATATGACGGCGCTGACCAGAGAATCCTGCCTGGCGGCGGCCCCCAGGTCCAGCACTTTTTGGAAATCGCCCTGGCGGTAGTTCAAGACCATCTCATTGCCGTAAACCGTGGCCAGATTGACCCGGATCCCGGAGTCTCCCGGCGCCAGCCCCAGGGCTTGTTTCAAGAGTCCGACCGCCTGCGGAAACTCTCCTTTTTGGGAAAGGGCCACCGCCCGGTTGGAAAGCTCCACCGCCTGTTCCCGCTGGGCCGCCGATTCCACCGTCACCTGGCGTTTTTGGTAAGCCTTGAACAGGAATATTGCGGCGGCGGCAACCAGCAAAACCGCGGCCACCCGGAATATAACTTTCATAGAAAGATCCGTATTAACTTATTTGCCGGCAGCCCGAAGGTCTGCCGGGCAATTAGAAGGATCACCGGCTGGCAAATATTTTTATCCGGGTCTTCTTGTCGATCGCTTTCCATTGTCCGGTCTTAAGGTCCCCCAAGGAATAATTGCCGATCTTCACCCGGATCAGCCGCAGGGTGGGATGACCCACCGCCGCTGTCATCTTGCGCACCTGGCGGTTCTTCCCCTCGGTCAAGGTGATCTCCAGCCAGCAGTCCGGGATGTTCTTCCGGACCCGAATGGGCGGGATGCGGGCGGGGATCTCCGGCTGGGGGGCCAGGATCATCACCGAGCAGGGCAGGGTTTCCTGCTGCTCGACAACGACGCCGGCCTGCAGTTTTTTAATGGCTTGGTCCGAAGGGATGTTCTCCACCTGGGCCCAGTAGGTGCGGGAATGTCCGCGCTCGGGGTTCAGTAAAAGAGCGTTAAGTTCCGGCTCATCGGACAAAAACAGCAGGCCCTCGGAGTCGGCGTCCAGCCGGCCCAGGGAGTAGATGTTCTTGGGAAAGCGGAAATCGGCCAGGGTCCTGTTTTTGGAGCCGTCGGCAGTGAACTGCGACAGCACTCCGTATGGTTTGTTGAAAGCAATCAGCATAAAATGACAGAATCCATCAGACTCCGATTTCCTTTTGGTAAGGAGAGTTGTTTATTGTTGACAATTTCGGGGAAAACCCAAGTAAATCACATGAAGCGGATGATGCCCAAGTTCTGGAACAGGTATGACCAGTCGTATACCCACAGAGCCGATTGACTGTTGCGCTGCTGTTTGCGGCGGATGTTCATTCTTAGCTCGGCGCCTTTGTCCGGTTTTTGCAGGCCGACATCCTTTAAGGGGATCATCATTTCCATCACCCATTCCGACTCCTTGGTCTGGCATTTAGCCTGGAAGCCGCCGTTCCATTTTTCATCAATGTCATCGCGGGTGTTGTCTATCCTCTGATCCCAAATGGTGGAGACAGAATTGACGTACATCTGATAGACAGTATCTTTATTTGAGGCAAACAAAAACCCGATGCAATCGTCGTTGTATACCTGGTCGTCCCGGACGGTCTTGAAGGATTTTAGCCGGTTCATGGCAGTATCGCGGCAAACTGCGGCAATGTAAAGGTTCTCGGCATCGTGCATAAAATAGACCTGAGTGGGATCGGTTGCGGCGGGATTGCCGTCCCAGCCGCAGAACTCGGAGGCTTTGGCCGCCCCCAGCCATTCATTGGCTTCGAATTTCCCGTCCACCACCGGAGCCTTTTTGGCCCTGGGGCACTCCAGTATCCTGGTAACATTGGGATTCATCTCCAGGTTGTAAGCTTTATCCCGCCCGAAGGGATAGGACAGTTTCATCAGTGGCAGGGGATACAGGGCTCCGGAACCTTTGAGTTTAAAGACGGACTTAAAGCTGTCTCCGGGGGCCATCTCCACCGGAACGTTGTTTTTGCCGGCCTGCCAGTTCTTGCCGGATTCCCAAATAATTGCTGTTTTCAGGGGCTTGCCGGTGGGGTTGTTGATCTTGACCGTTGCCTCCAGGGATGAGATTTTTTTACCCTCGATCAATTCCGGGCCGTTCACAAACACTACTTTGTTGGGTATGGTATATGCGAACTGTTCCTCTTTTAAGTTAACATAGCCGGGCTCATAATTGTTGCCGGCCCGCATCAATACCGGATTGGATTTACCGTCCTTGACGGTAACCCAAAGATACTGGTAAAAAACAGCCAGGCTTGTATTCTCCGCCGGGCCGATGTCCGACCCGGAGCTGCCCATCACCACGTAGCGGATACCATCGTAAACTTCGGAAGCATAATTGTGCCAGTGTCCGGTAAACACGGCTGTCACCTTGTATTTCTTAAAAAGGTCATGCAGCCGGTCTGGTTTGCCGGCCCCCACCCCATCGGCCCAAAAAGGCTTGTGCATAAAGACGTAGATCCCCGCCTTGTTCTTGAGAACCTTAAGGTCCTTCTCTATCCATTTGATCTGGGTTGAATCCAGCTTGCCGGCGGTTTCCACCAGGGAATTGTCCACAACAATGAAATGACTGTTCTGGTAATCAAAAGAATAATAGGGATTGCGGCCGGTCTTTTTAATGAAAATGCTGCGGACATCGGGGGTGGTTATGTCGTGATTGCCGGGGGTGAGATACACCGGGCAGGAAAGCAATTTAAGCGCCGGCAGGGTCTGGTCCCAGTCCTTGATCGTTCCGTCCGAGTCCTTATAGCCCTCGATCAGATCTCCCACCGTCACCACAAAATCGGGTTGCATCCGTTCAATGTCCTTCAGCACCATCTCAAAGGCTTTTTGGTTGGGAGTGTTGGTGCGGTCCCCCAGCACCACAAACCGGAAATTGTCCCGGGGCGGTTCGGCAACTGTTGTCTTTATTTTTTTGGCGGCCCAGCCCGCCTGGCACAAGGCGGCCGAGAGGAGCAAAATAGTCAGCAGGGATCTTTTCATAATGCCTCCAAAAGGATTTGGATGTTTGATGGTTTTCTGCAGGGACACGCTGCCCTGTGTCTCTGCGGTATTAATATGAAAAATAAGTTCTCTAATTCCAGAGTCTATTTTTTACAAGGCAAGAAACCAGATGGCCGGAAATTTACAGCACGAAGTATTGCAGAAAAACCTAAACCCCCAGGGCGCTGATCAATGGCGACAATCTGGGGGCTTTCTTAAGGGCTTATAGGCGATCTTTTCGATGGTGGCTCCGTAAGCGGTGGCATAGATCGTGGCGAAAACGATCACGGCCAACGCATTCAAGCCCCACTGGCCAAGCCGACCCGGGGCAATTATTGACAAATAGGCGCCGATCAGGTAGATCTCGCCAGGGGTGAAATTGATGAACTCCAGTATGCCGTAGACCATGGTGTAGCCCAGGGCTATCAGCGCATAAATGGAGATCAACGCAAGGCCGTTGAGGTGCTGTTGAAAAAGCATAATGTTTTTAGATAACAGGCCGTCAACTATATAACTAATTTATATTACTACAATATGTAAACTTATGCAAGACAAAAAATAAAAAAATACCGAAAATTTTATTTCCGGCATTTATACAAGAACATTTCTTTGACAAAATCGTATTCTATCATCAATATCACGTATATTTGTCTTGTCAGCCCTTCTCTGTCAGAAAAACTCCAGCGATCACCACCGCTGCGCCGATGGCAAATCTCAAAGTGATGGGCTCGCTTAAAAAAGCCCAGCCCAGCAAGGCGGCTATGATCGGCTGCAGGTTGGAGAAAACCGAGACCTTGGTGGCCTCCAGTTTGGAAAGGCCCCAGGACCAGACCAGGTATCCCAGCACCGAGGTCATCAGCGCGCCCAGGCCCAGGGCGTACCCGGTGACCACCAGCGGGGGATACTTCTTCAACAATTTTTTACTGATGATGGTGTAAACCGCCCAGGTGATCACTGCCACGATCAGCAGCAGGTCGCCCTTGATGGTCCGGGCCGAAAGGTGAATTCCCTGGTCGAACAGCACCAGGATGATGCCCAGAAATCCCAGGGCTATCCCGGTGATCTTAAGCGCGGTGGGCCGCTCGCCCAGGAACAGGGATGACAGCAGCAGCACCATGATGGGCGTGGTGGCGTACATCAGGGCGCCGTGGGCGGCAAAGGTGTATTTCATCCCGTACAGGAAAAGCCCCTGGTTCAAGGGCACGGCCAGAAAGGCCAGCAGCAGAAAGGTTTTCCGGTCCTCCCTTTTTGGCAGGATGAATTCCCTGCGCCAGAACAGAAGCCCGGCGAACACCGCCCCGGCCAGCAGGAAGCGGTAGACGCCCAGGGAGAACGGCGAGAATTCCCGCAAGGAGAACTTGGCCATCATATAGGTGGCGCTGATCACGACCTGGGTCAGGATCAGGACGGTGAATATTTGTTTTTTGGAAAAGTTGTTCATTCCCCTTGCCCGCTAAAAGGCGCGAAAATATTTTATGGGACGCAGATCTTCGCAGATCAACGCCGATCTTTATGCTTTTTAAATAAAGTACCGAAGTTTATTACTTGTGTAACAAAGAATAAATAAATCCCTCTGTGTCTCAGTGTCTCTGTGGCAAATTCCGTCTTGACGAAACCATTATAATTTAGTATGCTATTGGTGTCAAGGAAAACATGGCACTTTACCACAGAAACACGGAACTTAATAAACACGGATAAGTATGAAACGGGAATCTGCCGAAAAGGAAATAAAGAAACTGCGGGACGAGATAATCAAGCACGACTTTCGATACAATGAACTGGCCAATCCGTCGATCTCCGACCGCGAGTATGATGTCCTGATGCAACGCCTGAAAAAGATGGAGGAGGAGTTCCCGGAGCTGATTACCCTGGACTCTCCCACACAGCGAGTGGCGGGCCAGCCGCTGGTGTCCTTCAGGACCGTCAGACACCGGGCCCCGATGCTCTCCTTGGACAACACCTATTCGGCCGACGAGTTGAGGGAGTTCGATGCCCGGGTCGCCAAGGTGCTGGAAGGGCAGAGGTACGAGTACGTGGCCGAGCTGAAGATTGACGGGCTGGCGGTGTCGCTGCAGTACAAGGCCGGCAGGTTCCATCAGGGTGCCACCCGGGGCGACGGCACCAAGGGAGATGACGTCACCGTCAACATCAGGACCATAAAGGAGGTGCCGCCCACTTTACCCCCAAACGCCGCAGGACTCCAGGAGGTAGAAATCCGAGGCGAGGTGTATATGCCGCGTCAGGAATTCCTGCGCATTAATCGGGAAAGGGAAGAATCCGGCAAGGAATTGTTTGCCAATCCCCGCAATGCGGCGGCCGGTACCTTGAAAATACTGGATCCCAAAATAGTGGAGGCCCGCCGGCTGTCGATCTTCATCTACGGGGTGGGGCAGGCGCCGGCGGCGCTGCAAGACCATTACTCCACCCTGGAAGCCCTCAAACAGTCGGGGTTCAAGGTCAATCCCTTCATCAAGCTGTGCCCGGACATCCAGAGCGTGATTGATTGCTGCAACCAGTGGGAGAACAAGCGGGACGAGCTGGATTACGAGACCGACGGCATGGTGATCAAGGT
>Ga0315268_10004724_pt1 | contig 14718 bp, 15 predicted proteins | sample C1_top_MG_FD_204535 | JGI IMG/M metagenome (GOLD analysis project Ga0315268, IMG submission 204535) | Sediment microbial communities from Yellowstone Lake, YNP, Wyoming, USA - C1_top | ecosystem: Environmental > Aquatic > Freshwater > Lake > Sediment | place: USA: Wyoming | collected 2017-08-01
AGCCAGACACTCAGCCAGACACTCAGCCAGACACTCAGCCAGACACTCAGCCAGACACCCAGCCAGACACCCAGCCAGACACTCAGTCAGACGTCCGGAGAGAGTCAGACGTCCGGCCAGACACCCAGCCAGACACTCAGTCAGACGTCCGGCCAGACACCCAGCCAGACACTCAGTCAGACGTCCGGAGAGAGCCAGACGTCAGAGGGAAGTCGAACACTTGACCAAACACTAACACTTGACACTCGGCTATTGCACAACGTATACTCCAAGCTATGAAGATTGATATAAATTTGGAAGTGGCGGATCACTTGGAGCGGTGCAAGAGCTTGGCAAGGGATGCGGAAGAGGACTCAAGCAGCCCTCTCTCCCAACGTGCGGCCGCAATGACAGCACTCAGTAATCTTTTGCGAGATGTGACGAAAACGCAGCTGGAAGTAATAAACATGAGTCGGTTACAGACTCTGGAACAAACAATTATCGACCTCCTTAACGAGGTCCTTACCGACGTCCAGATCGCGGAGTTCCTGGTAGAGTACGAGCGCCGGCTGTCAGTTTTAGAACATCGTGATGAATAACGTCTCGGCCAGACACTTATCTCGCCTGCAGGCGGGCCTATCAGAGACGCGGACGAGTATATCAGAGTACATCACGAAGTATACGTTTCTCGGTGTGAAGCGCTTCTCCTACAGCAATCACGAGTACCAGCCGTATATAATTAAGGCAATTGAATCGGATCCGGATATCAACTTGCTGTTATACAAATGCTCGCAGTTGGGAGTGAGCGAGGTATTTCACCGGATGATCCTGGCAATGATGGCAATCGAACCAGGTTTCTCCACACTTCTTGGCATGCCCTCACAGACTTTCTCGCAAGAAGTGATGAAGACTCGTATCTCCCAGATTATTCGGAGTTCAAAAACACTCCGAGAGCTCTCTGATGCTCGAGTGGACTCTGCCTCGGTCAAGCAATTCACCAACGGTTCGATTCTTTACGCACTGGGCGCCGGCATACAATCAGGGGAGTCATCGCTGATCAACCGGCCAATCAAATTGGTCTGTATCGATGAGCTGGACAGATGCTCGCTGGACATCGTAACCGGGTTTCGCTCCCGTCAGACGCACTCGGTCAATAAACCTCGTATTTATATCTCAACTCCGACTTACGAGGGTTTAGGTATCGATGGCGAGGCAGAGGACGCTGAGGTGCACAGGAACGCGGTAGAGTGTTCGCACTGCCGGCACCACTTCTTCCCTGACTACTACGAGCATGTAGTGCTCCCCGGCTATGACCAGCCCTTGGAGTTACTAACAAAGGCCGATTTGGAGGCAAATTCAAGCATCGATATTGAAAATGCGCATATTTTATGCCCAAAATGCGGGAAAAAGCCAGATTTAAGCCCGAGATATCGCAAATTCACGATAGAAACTACTCAAAAATCAACAATTGAGCGTAAAATATGCGTGAAATTGAGTCCTTTTGATGCTCCAGGCTTCATTTCCACCCCTGATTTAATCCGTTCAAGCTTCATTTATTCGGACAATAATGAGTTCCGTAATCAGGCATTAGGGCTGCCGGTGAAGGCGTCTGACAGCTCTATCGACCGCAACCTCATCAGATTCGAGAACGTTGACGTTCCTACTGACTCATTGACTGTTTTTGGTCTTGATATGGGAAAACTCTGTCATCGTGTGCTCATTTCCCTCACCCCGAGCAACCACTTGATCGTGCACTCGCCTGAGATCATCCCCTTAGAGTTGGTCCCGGAGTCGATGTTGAACTTGATCGAGAGCCCGACCTCGGGCCAGTACAAGATCTCGGCCGGGGTAGTGGACAGTCTCCCGTACACGGACACAGTAAACAAGTTGATAACTCGCCACCCGCAGGTATGGTCAGCGCTCTACACCGTGCCTGTACAGCCAAAGCCAGAGCTATACTGGCTCAAGACCGGGAAAGAGGACGAGGACGAGGAAGAAAAAAACAGACGGCCACAGGGCCCGGGCCAGAAGTTTGACATGTATAAGGTCAGGCAGATTACTATCAACAAGAACTCGTTCTTTGACTACACCGCGGGCCTGCTCCAGTCAGAGCAGTTGAAATTCAAGTCCGGCCCGTTTGACTTCCAGATAATGAACCACCTCTTGGACATGCGCCGGGTCAGGGACTACAGGTACTCGGAGATGATTTACAAGTGGGTGAAGTCGAAAAAAGGAGCGGACCATTTCTTTCACGCGATCAATTACGGGATCGCGGCGTTGAAGTTGGTAGATTCAGTCGAATCGTCTATATTGTTGCCAAGAGTGCTACTTCATCGAATAAAAATTAAGGCAGCAGCATGATAATCTTCTATCATTGCTTGACTTTCCTTTGAACTTCCGCTACTCTATTTTCAAATTGACTAAGTACTCGATTAGTCCAGTACTTGAAAATACGGGGGAGAGAAAGAGTCTGACGTGCCGATAAAAAACCCTTTCAGCGGTATGCTGACGTCGATTAAGAAAGTCAAAGCCAAAGGGTTGGTTCTTCCGTCATATCTACGTTCCGCAACCACCAGGGGGTCTGTTGACCTTCGGAGTACTGCCCCTGACGTTACCAACGTCAACCTTGTCAATTACCGCAACCTCTCGTCTCAGCTCGACATCATCAAGTCGTTGTCCTACGCCTCACCGGACTGGTCGCAGGCGATCAACTCGCTTCTCCGCTTTGCAATCACTGACGTTTACCAGATCACTGCCTTCACCTTTGACGGCAAGGTTGACGTCAACGCCACAAATTACGCCCAAGCACTCGCTGCACGGTTTGACTGTTTGCCTCCTGATTACGAGGGGTTTTACACACAGTCCGACCTGCGGTCAACGTCTGAGTCCCTCCTTCGTCAACTTGTAACCTACGGCGCGATGTCGAGTGAACTCGTTCTCTCAGCGGCACGGACACCCTCCTTCATCCGAGCCGTATCCGTCAAGGACATCAAGTGGGAAAAGGTGGGAGATCGAGCGGTTCCCTATATAGAACTGGCGACAGGTGGGGCGAGTAATCGAATCTCTCTCGATTCTCCCCTCTTCTTTTTCACGTCGCTCGATCAGGACCTTGACGAAGCCTACCCCATATCTCCCATGACGTCTGCCGTGCAGCCGGTGCTGACTAATGAGGAGTTCAAGAACGACCTCCGGCGAGCGTTCCGGAAAGCGGCTCTGCCCAGGATAAAGGCCACGATCAACAGCGACAAGTTCAAAGAGTCTTTGCCCTCGGCAATTCGCTATGACGAAGAGAAGATGGCGACCTACATGTCGACGTTGATCTCGGACCTGGAGACCAAGCTTAACGATCTGAATCCGGAAGATGCCATTGTTTTCTTTGACATTCTGAATATTGAACACCACTCGGCCGGGAACATCTCATTTGACAAGAACGTTGCCGAATACAAGAGCCTCCTCGACGCCAACGTCGCCGCCGGCGTCAAGACCCTGCCCAGTATTCTCGGTCGGGGTGACTCCCAGAGCACGGCCTCTACCGAGTCGATGCTGTATCTCAGGTATGTCGAGGGCATGCAGGAGAAAGTGAACTCGCACTACTCCAAGATGTTTACCTTGGCGTTGCGCCTGGCCGGGTTCGACATCTACTGCCAGTTCAAATACTCCGACCCGGAACTACGGCCCAAGTCAGAGCTGGCGAGTTTCGAATCGATGAAACAGAGCACGGTGCTTGAGCGATTGAGTTACGGATTCATCTCTGACGAAGAGGCCTCGATTCAGATTACCGGTCGGCTGCCCTCGGGGAACTTCGCGGCACTCTCAGGCACAAGGTTTAGCTCGGGTAAATCCACAGTAGAGAACCCGTACTCAAATACCTCAGTCACTGGAGAAGGTGTGACTGCAACCAAGAACCAGAAAGACACCAAGTCTGACGCTCCAACCGGAAACAAACGCACCGGTGGCCAGCAGTCAGGGGGGAAATAACATGAGCAGGAATCAGCTGAAACGTCGAGTATGCCTCATCTCTGAAAGTCAAGAGCAAGAACTGCTTGCACTTGAGACTAAGATATTTGAGCTTCAGGGAGACAGTAAGGCCCTAGAGGCATATTCTCTGCAACAGACTGAGGACGACGACGACGAAAAGGACAAGCGCCCGTACCAGGTCCACGAAGGGATTGCAATCATTGAGATGAAAGGGCCGTTGGTCTCCAGAACGACGTGGATGTCGATGTTCATGGGGGCCATGTCGTATGAAGACCTCCGGTCCACGTTTGTGGAAGCGATCACTGACGATGAAGTGCAGCATATCCTGATCGATGCCGACACCCCGGGCGGGCATGTGAACGGGCTTGGGGAGTTGTCAGGGCTCATCCAGAAGCTCCGCGCCTACAAACCGATTGACACCTACGTCGCGGGCAGCCTGTGTTCCGCCGGTTACTGGGTTGGGGCCTCCACTGGCCGCATATACGCCTCTGACACCTCATTCATAGGTTCCATCGGCGTTGTCGTCACCCATACGTCGTATGAAAAGATGCTGGAGAAAGAGGGCATCAAAGTGACGAAAATCAAGTCAGGTGAGAAGAAGCAGGTGGGTTCTTCCGAAAAAGACCTGACGGCCGAAGATAAGGCCTACCTGCAAGGGCAGGTTGACGATTTGTTCGGGCTGTTTAAGAGGCATGTGCTCTCGAACCGGCCCCAAGTAAACGCCGACACGTTTGACGGGTCGGAGTTCGTAGCGGATAAAGCCTTGGCAATGGGGCTTGTGGATAGAGTTATGGCGTTTGACGATGTCTTGACTCATATTGTTAATCAACGTGAATCCAATGGAGGTTCAACTATTATGAAGAAAGGATTTACAGCAGAGCGAGTTGCGGCAGCTGCCGCATCCGGCGCCACGCTGGAAGATCTCGAGCTTGCCAGCGGAGACGCGGAAGCCCAGGCCTCTCAGGCTGCGGCAGAAGCTGAAGCCGCTGCGACAGCCGCGGCAGAAGCGGCAGCGGTGGAAGTCACGGCGCAAGCCGCGGCAGCCGCTAACGCCCAGACGCCCAAGGCCGAAGGCGAGACAGTATCCGCCTATCTCGAGTCCCAGCTTGCGAAAGCAAACGACAAAATCACTGACCTGACGGTCGAGACCAAAGAACTCAGTGCCAAGATCGCCCGTATTGACGAACATTTGCCGAAGATGAAGGTTATCGTATCTGAGGCGGTCAATCGGATGATGGTAGCATTGGGGCTCTCCCGTATTGACCTGTCAGCATCAACCGAGGAAGCACTGATCAAGCAGTATGAAGCAACCTCTGATCAGTTCAACAAAACCTTTAAGCCTGGTGGACTGACCGGTGCGAAAACACCGGCCACTGACAAGCCGAAGGCTACCATCACGAACATCGACGACGCGAAGATGCGCTCCGTCGGGATGTAATGAAAAACAATATTCCTGGAGGAATTAAGTCATGAGCAAATTCGCATTCAAGGCAATGGTCGATGAGCGGGATACCACCACCGCGAAACTCGGGACCAACACGGTCGCCAATAGCGGCGACCTGAACAGCAATGACATTGGCAAGCCCCTGAAGTTGACCGCGGCTGACACCTATGGCCTGTGTGCCGACGGTGACCAGATCGACGGTTTCCTGCTGTCTGTTGCCGACTACACCGCTGACGGTTATGCCGTAGGCACTGTCCAGCTGGGCGGCCGGGTCCGGGTCGAGATCAAGACCACTCTCGATATCGGCGACATTGTCGAGGCCCACACTCAGACTGCTCGTACCGTAGCTTCGGCTAACGGGCTGGGCATTGTTTCTGAGCATACCAAGGTTGACGCCACTCGCAAGGTGTGGCGCTTGGTTTCTGGTACCGGCATTGACGGCGACCTCACTGCTATCATCGAAAAACAGTAATTCACTACCCACTGGAGGGACAGTAAAAATGGATAATACAAAAGTTTATTTCACCGATGCAGCGGGGCTTCGTCAGGAAGTATCTCTGGCTCCGGATCTGTACCGGGCGGCCGCCGACAAGAATATGACGGTTCGCCAGTACATCAATCACGTCTACCCGGCCGCCAGTGACGCCAAGCACGACACCTTCGTGCAGATGTGCGCTTCCACCGGCCTGCACTTCAAGTCCGACAAAGCGATGGGCGTCAACAGCGCCAATCTGAAGTCGATCCTTGATGGCCCCATCAGCCATGAGGCCGGGGCTATCGTGGGCAACACCAACCCGATTCAGTCCAGGATCCTGTTCCCGGCGGCTGTTCTGGAGTATGTCGAGAGCGAGATGGCGATTGACCGCACTTCGGTCATCTCGGCCTTCGATCAGGCCATTGCCCTGACCACGACCGTGCCGAACTCCCGTGTGGAGCAGCCGACGATCAGCTATGCCGGCAAGGATGGTCCGGAAGAGGCTCGTTCACAGACCACTTCCCAGCTGACTCGGCCACCGGCGATGATGTCCATCACCGCGGCAGAGGTCTCCAAGAAGATCCCGACCAAGTCCCTTGGTCTGGAAGTTTCTGATGAGGCTATGCAGTCCACGACCTTGAATCTCGTAGGTCTGGCTCTGCGTCGGCAGATCGAAGTAGAGGGCTATGCGATGGCCAGCGAAGCATTGATCGCCATGATCAATGGTGATCTGGACACCGGACAGGCTGCCCTGGCTCACGTACATGTTGATACGCTGGATTCCAATATTATTACCAACGGGGCTATCACTCAGACCGCTTGGATCAAGTGGCTCTACACCAACCTGCAGCAGCGCCGGATTGACTGGATCTTTACCGACCTGGCCGGCGCCTTGGCAATCGAGAACCGTACTGGTAAACCGGTTGTTACCAGTGACGACCCGAACAGCCCCCGTATTGACACCTTGTTCAACATTGCCTACCCGCAGTTGGTCAAGAATGTCAAGATGTTCATCGTGCCCTCTGACTGGGGTTGGTCTGCTAACACTGTCATGGGCATTCAGAGCGCCTATGCGATCCACAAGTTCGTCAACTCTTCGGCGAGCTACTCTGCCATGGAGCGTTTCGCTCTGCGGAAGGGTCAAGGCCTCCGGTTTGACTTCGGCACCATGTACGAGCGTATGTTTGACGACGCTTTTGCAGTCCTGAGCCTGACCACGACCTGATCCTGATCGGTTAATCTGAGAAACAACACGGGCCGGTTCGCCGGCCCGTGTTTCTAAGGGAGTTGATTATGGCACGAAAGAAAGCAGAACCGACTGTTCCAGAGGTAGTTGAGACACCTGTGGTGACAAAAAAGCCTGTTCGCAGGTTTGTCGGGAAAAAGTTTGCCTATCACCACCCATTCCAGCACAAGGATATTCCAGTGGGTGGGGATGGTGTTGTGCTCGAGATGGACAGCTGGCTTGACAGTCAAGTCAAGGCTGGGTTCATCGTTGAAGTGTAATTGAGCGGGGGGTTCTCCATGGATATCAATACTTACGCAAGCTATGACGAGATCCGGGCAGCACTGGGAGTTTCCTCCCTGGAGCTCAAGGATGATCAGCTGAGTCTTGATATCTATGGAGACTTTCTCTATCAGGAGCTGGCTTCGGTCAGCGGAATACTGACCCCAGACACTATTTCCCGGAACTTGGCCGGGCAGTATACTTATTTGGCCAGTCTGGCTGTTCTTACAGATAACCAGACTCTGCTAATGAGCTACATCAGGTCTCTGGCAATTTATACAGTTGCAGCGAACGTCGTAGACTCTATTTCGCTGCTTGTGCCCAAGACCATTTCTGATGGTAAGGCACTTCTTACTCGGTTTTCTTCTGAGCGTACCTTTGAGTCTGTTCGAGAAGATATAAATTCCAGGAAGTACGACCTGAAGCGAAAGATTAAAGACTTACTGGGAGTTACGGTTACTGAGAAGGTATTTGTCGGGGTTGTGGCGCCGTTGATTGATGTTGTTACCAACGCTGAGTACGAATAGTTGCTATGGATCTGAGAGATGCTGCAACATTTTTTGACAGGGAGGTATTTCAGGACTATTTCGATAGTACTGTGAGTTTCTCTGGTCAGATAGGCACATTCGCTGACAGCACCAGGTCTGGCCCGGCCACACCACGACGAGTTCTCTCCATATCTCCGAATGTGACGATCCCGGCCCGCCGGGTTATTAAGATGGTGGCCTCAGGAAGAATCTTCCTTGTCGGGATCCTCAATGAAGACTACTGGGAAGACACGGTAATTCGAGAGAAGTATCCGTTAATCCCGGTTGAGAACCAGGCAGAGATCGGTACGGTTGGGGAACACTTGGCCGACTCAGGGCTTTCTACTGATATTTTCATGTTTACCTCTTATGTCCGCAGGGTGTTTCTTGAGGCAGAGTCCTCGTCGTTTTATGCTGGATATGAAACATACTTCTCGGCTTATGAGACGATTGCCAATGATAGCGTGATCAAACTCGGCACTGATTACTTCCGGATCAAGACTCACCAGTCGTTGGACGGGGCCGGGTTCAACATGTGTGAAGCAGTCATGCTAGAGGATCCTTGGGCGACGGTAACTTACACCTCGAAAGTGGCCCCGTATGATCCGGTTACTGATGCTTATCCTCCGACGACGCATGCGGGCCTCGCTGCATTCGTAGAGCCAACGAGGTTTAATTTCTTGGTTACTTATCCGGCGTTTGAGAAGATCGAACCGGGGGATAAGACAATCTCGATCTTGAAATCAGATATTACCGTGGCCAAGGTTGGTGACACTATCGACACTCGTAAAGTGTTGGCTGTCCGGGATTTGGATACTTACTGGGCACTACATTGCAGGTAATAATCTGATGGCTGCAGGGTTTAGCGCAAACGTAGACTTCTCTGCTCAGATCAAAGCCGAGATCAAGGCGTTGGAGCTGGGACTTGGGAGAGTGTTTGCAGGAATCGTAGAAGAGGCCTTTGTCTCTTTGGTTTTTGAGACTCCACAGTATTCAGGGACGATGGCTGCCTCATGGAACATGACTGTAAACCGAGACAGCCACAGAGTCTCAAAGAATTTTCCTTATCCGGAGAATCCGTACCAGAAGGGTGATATGCCAGCGATCCAAGAAGCACTCAGCAACGCCCACGGTAAATCGATGTCCTTCAAGGATCGATTTGAGGCAAAGGGGTGGACGATCCAGATCAATAACGCGGTAGATTACGCATCAGCGGTTAATGACGGGTCAGTACAACTGCGGTCAGAAGTTGGGCACTCACCGGGGTTTGTCGAGAGGTTCATCACTCGGGTTGAGAACTCTCATGCAGGGGTTGGGTCAAGCTGGGATTATTATGCCAACACAGACTTCTTAGGGCGGGGTTTGGTATGACCTTTGAGGAATTCAGGGAGACTATTATAGGTCTTTTTCAGACAGCTCATTCTGGTTCCTATCCAACTACTCTGGTGGATTACCCGAATAGGCCAGTCGTCGATATTGAGGCCCAGAAGTTACCCTGGGTCCGGGTTGAGCTTGCAATAAACAATCAGAAGCAGCTGTGCTTTGGGCAATCGTTTACTCGCGTGAGCGGTTGGCTCTATGTCGCTACCAACGTCCTGACCGGGGACGGGACAAAATGGCAGACTCAGTACACTGACTTCCTTGATACTAACTTTTCCTTGAAGGTACTCGAAGAGATTACCTTCAAGGAGATCGTCCCATTGCCAGGGGTGAGTTATCCGGCTTGGCACACGGTTCGTAATGTGCTGCCATTTACTTTTGAAAAATATAACTGACGGAGGGTATGAATATGCCTGCTAGTGCAAGTGCTGCTCAAATAAGGTATCTGGAAGAGGTTGTCCGCGGGACGACTCCCTCCGGAAACCCGACAGAGCTTCGGGTTACTGGTGAGTCCTTAAACCAGAGTGTCGAATCTGCAGCCAGTCAGGAGCTCCGGAATGACCGGATGATGCCTGATAGTATCCTGACTGGGGGTCAGGTCGGTGGAGCTCTCAACTTCGAAATGTCGTTCCTCACCTACGACACGTTCCTCGAAGCATTGCTCGCTGGTACTTTTACCGAGATTGCGGCGGATAGTGCCGTGGATCTTGCCGATGCCACGTTTGCTTCGACTGACAACAGTGTTAACTCTGCTGCCAACGTTATCCCGTACACGCGGATCTCTCTGGGTCAGTGGGTGAAGATATCGAACTGTAAGACCGCGGCGAACAACGGTATCTACCGGGCTTCCACGACAGTGGCCGCTACGGCAGCTAAACTGCGCTTTGAGACGGCAGTAAAGACCGTGACCACGGATGCTGGGGCTAACCGCGCCACGCTGGCCTCAGCGCGGCTGAAGAATGGGACTGACACCCTCCGCACGTTCTCTATCGAGAAGGAGTTTACGGATGTCAGCCAGCACTTTATGTATAATGGTTGTGGGGTTGAGTCCGCGAGTCTTGATTTTTCAACAGGGTCAATGCTCACCGGTTCGCTGAATCTTCTCGGCCAAGACAGTGTTCGGTCCACAGCTACCCAGTTTCCTTCGGGGCTCGGGTCTGTTGTTGCTGCAACCACGACCCCAGTTATGAACTCTGTACAGGGTACCACGGTGCTCCTGGACGGGGCCTCACTGGGTGATAGTTGTGCTGAGTCTTTTTCCCTGAATATCGGGACGGGGCTCAGAGGTATTCGGTGTTTGGGGAGTGGTCTGGGGTTTGCCGACGTTGTTGCTGGTACGTTCGAGATTACGGCCAACCTCAACATCTTTTTCGGCGCCGCGTCTTCGGCCTCGGTTTATGACAAGATGCTGCTGAATCAGCCGCTGTCGTTCTCAATTGCTGTATCTGATGCAAATGGTAACGGGTATGCTTTTAACATGGATCGGGCGAAACTGACCAGTTCCGAGATCGTGGCCGGCGGGATTAACACCGACGTCATCATGAACTTGGGCCTGACAGCAACGATCGACACCGTGTCTGATGCAATGCTGAGCATTGACCGTTTGGGTGACTCTGGCCCGAGCGCAGTAGCCAGTGCAAGCCCATCTTCGTCAGTAAGTTCCAGCACGTCCGCGAGCCCATCTTCGAGCGTGTCGTCTTCCCCGAGTGCGTAATCCGCCCCGAGGATGCAGGGTTTAAAAAGCAGGAGGGTCTACCCCTCCTGCTTTTTTTGTTTTTCCTCTTGGATAAGGAGTTCACTGAACAAATCGTGCCCCTCAATCCACCGCTGGATCACCGCGGAGTTATTCAAACCAGTCTTATCACATATTAATGCCAACTTCCTCTGATGAAATGGGGGGAGTGTTATTTGTAATATTTTGTTTCCTTTCTTGAGCGCCACGCTACACCTCTCCAGTAAAAGTTATTGACTCAATAGTTCCTTTATATAATATTCTACTTGATATTACAATTAATTTCGGCTATCTTTACCCTAACCTTAACTTTTTTGAAGGAGATATGACTATGCTGGACGTTGATAAGGTCTTTGGATTCGATCAGACAATGGCGACAGAAGGGGTGAAGATGGTTCTGGACGCAGCCGGGTCGCAGTATTTTCTCGTGCGCCGGATTCCTAACCCGGATTACGAGCGCCAGTTGAGCAAGGAGTTCCGCCGGAACAAGAAAGTGCTTGATCTTGAGACGGAGGACTCTGAGAAGCTGTCGCAGAAACTCATGGCTGAGGTATTGGCCAGGACGGTGCTTATCGGTTGGGAGGGCATCTCTCTCAAAGGGAAAAAGATGTCTTTTAGTGTGGAGCATGCCACTCAGTTGCTGATAGCCTACCCATCGCTCCGCTCTGCGATTCTGGAGTTTGCCCAGGACACCAAGAATTTTCGGCCCGCTGACGAGGTGGCAGAAGTAAAAAAGTCCTAACTCCTTACATCGAATGGTCTGTTGAGTGGGGAGAGCATATCACTGTACTTGAGGGTGTTGCCAAGTCAACTGGCAACACCCCTCAGGCACTTTTAGACCGCCCGATCGTGGATTGGTGCTACATTCCGTTGGTACATGACTTTTTCAGACTTCATCAATCAAGGACTCATGGGATGTCAGGTGGTAATCCCCTTGACTTGCCGTCCATCATCGCCTACAATAAGGCCATAAGTAAAGAACCTATGGAGTTCTTTATTGACATCATGCAGGAGTTAGATAGTGCTTTTCTGAAAGCTGAAAGAAAGAAGGCTGATAGAAAAGACAAATCGAAAAAAAGAACCTGACTTCTCAAGTACTCGAGGACGGTAATAGATGGCTGGAATTACTATTGGCGTAGGCGTAACTGGACTCGAGCAGCTACAAAAAGCAGTAACCCTCTTAGAGAAGACCGGCAATGCCGGCGCCGATATCGTTGCTTCGTTCAAAGCGACACAAACTACCCTCACCGAGTTTGTCAAACAAGTTCAAGCTACAGAGACCTCCTTCAAAAAAATGGTTACGGCGTTTTCTGCAGGAAACGCCGAATTTAGCACTTTTACTCGTGGGCTCAGCTTGTTGGGGACTACAGCTAGTACAACTAGGTCTGAGTTCATCCGGTTGGCGACTGTAGGGTCTTCATGGATTAGTGTGCTTGACGGGATATATTCCGCCCAGTTACGCAATATAGTTAATGCCAAGGCCGAAGTGCAGGCAGAAAATAATCTTAGTGCAGCATTGGGGAAAGCAATAGCCATCAGATCTCAGATGATTAACCTGAGGGAGGGGGAGACTGCTGTTATTACCGGGTTGATCGCAGTTGAGGAAGCTGAGCTTGCGGTCGAAAAAGCTTTAGCTGGAAATATGGAACTTGTTGCGATAGCGGCTAAGTCATTATTTATATCTCAGCAGGCGCTCACTGCTGAGCAGCGACTCGCAGCTACGATAAATGCTGGGCTTGCGGTTTCCTATGACGCTGTAGCGGTTGCTACTAAGGCTATGGCCAATGCTGATCTTTCTGCAGTAGCGGCAAAACAATCAAGTATTGCTGTAACAAGTCTTTTGGCTAAATCTCAGGAGTTTCTTGCCGAGGTTACTGCCAGACTTATTGGGAGCTATGGTGTTTTGACCACAGAACAGATAGCTCTCATCAGGGTCAGCGAAGCCAACCGGGCAGTGTCTCTCGGGCTGGCTTCAGCCTATAACGCTCAAGCAGCGGCAACTGCTAAATCAGGGTCCGCGTTTACGGCGGTGGGTTCTACTATTCGAGGGGTCGCTGGTGCAACGGGCTCTCTCTGGCTTGCCTATGGCCAGTTGCTCCCTATGTTGGCTGGATTTGCGGCGGCAGCTTCGGCAATAAAAGCAGTGAAGCTAGGTTCTGAGTTTGAGTATCTCACGACGTCAATCCAGTCACTATCCAAGGACGTCGAGGGGGCAGTGATGCCTTTGGAGAATATTCAAAAACAGCTGTTGGCAATGAGGGGCCTTAGACACACCCCCACAGAATTGGCCGCAGGAATGCGGGAATTTGCTAAAGCTGGTGTGGGGCCGGCTGACGCCTTGCGGGATCTTGCAACACTCAGCAAATTTGCAACAATAGCTGAAATGGATCTAGGGGAAGCTATTAAGGATGTTATAGGACTAACCCTAGCGTTTAAGCCCACCATGGAGGCAGCTGGTGGGGGGCTCTTTACATTTGCTGACGCGGCTAATATGTTGGCCGCGGCGGCTATGCTATCTATTACTGACGTCAAGGAGATGAGTGATGCCTTCGCACATGCGGCAGAGCTTGGTATAGTTTCTGGCATGAGGTTTGAGGAAGTAGCTGCGTCTCTGGCGATCATGGCCAATGCGGGGATACGCGGCTCTAAAGCCGCGACCTCACTTAGGACTGGGATGTTGAAATTGCAGACTGCTGGGGATCCCGTCCATAAGATGTTCAAAGATATTGGGAGAACGTTTAATGCTTTTAACGCCGACGGTAGTGCAAAGAATGTCATAGATACGTTTAAAGAGCTAAATACAGCTCTAGCTGGGGTTACCGACGAAACCCGGATCGCCATATTTAACAAGCTGTTTACTGCAAAGTCAATGAAATCCGGAGCAGTTCTCTCTCAACAAGTGGAAGATCTGGATGCTTTTATTAAGAGACTCAGGGAAGCTGCCGAAGGTGTAGGATTTATTGAGCAGAAGTACCAAGATCTGTCTCACACGACTAAAGCTGAGTGGGATTTTTTAAAGGTAGAGTTTGAGAAAGAACTCTTGAAGCCTGTGGATACACAAGGAATAGCTGACGCCTTATCTTCTGTCAGAGGAATTATAAAAGATATTTCTCCGTTTTATAATAACTTTGCTAAGATATCCGGAGCATTAGTACATGATGTTACTAACCTTATTGCACTAAAGACTAAATTTTCTAGTCAGTCAACGTGGCTCCCGAAAACTGGTATCCCGTTTTACGATACTATAGGACTTTTTGAAGATAATTCTACTGAGCTGGTTGATCTCTTCTCTAACCTCAATATCGTGCAGGTATTCAGAGATCAATTTTATGACCTTGATATACTCTTTGTAAAACTGGGTGAATCTGGAAAGATCGCCGCTGCCACGCTAGAAGGAACATTTGAATATTTTGGGTCACTCCTAAAAATTATATTTGGTACTGCTATAAACTGGGTCATAGATAAATTATTTACCATACCAGAAGCTATCAATAACATTATATCTATGGTAGGGCAGGCCACAAAAGGTGTCCCCCTGTTATCTAGTTTCTATTCTCCAGCGATGTCAGCTATTGGTGACACACTGACTAATGCGGCTAAATCAGCTAAAGATGCCCTAAAGATGGACCTTTCTGATGAGAACGCTCAACTTAAGGAGTCCGGGGACCGCTATGCTACTCGGATAGCTTCCATTGC
>Ga0315268_10004725_pt1 | contig 14716 bp, 4 predicted proteins | sample C1_top_MG_FD_204535 | JGI IMG/M metagenome (GOLD analysis project Ga0315268, IMG submission 204535) | Sediment microbial communities from Yellowstone Lake, YNP, Wyoming, USA - C1_top | ecosystem: Environmental > Aquatic > Freshwater > Lake > Sediment | place: USA: Wyoming | collected 2017-08-01
CTGCCGCTTTTGCGACCGCGCCGCTGAGAAAGCGCCAGAGGACTGGCGCACTCCAAAGCGCTTCGCGCGAGCCGGTGCACATCTCATTTTGCTCCTTTGTGGCGCCGCACGGTGACATGTCGTCGGGCCAGAAAACGGCCTTCGCTCCCAAGCGCGGGGTGGGCCGGCGCTCTGCACTACTGGCCACGGAGCCCGGGTTTCCAGTCCAGCACAGATTTGGCTGGCTTTTCCGCGGCGGATGGGGTTGCAATGGTGCCCAAGGGAACTATGAAGGATACGGTTGGCATTTGTTTGGCGCTGGCCGGCCGGCTGGCGTGCGTTGGGTTACTGGTCTTTGGGGCTTTGGGCGCCGAGATGCCGGCGGCGCCGCCCACATCCGCCGCCGCCCCCGGCCCTAAGCTGCCGCCCGCCAAAGAGATCATCGCCAGGTACGTCCAGGGCATCGGCGGAAAGGAGGCGATCCTCAAGCACACCGCCATGCGCGGCAAAGGCACTTTTGAGGTGTCTGGCCAGGGCCAGAAGGCCACTGGCGAGCTGGAGGTCCTGGGCGCCAAGCCCAACAAGCAGGTCGCCAGGATTAACATCCGGGACATGGGGCAGATTGTGGCCGGTTTTGACGGCAAGACCGGTTGGCTGATAGTCCCTGGGGCCGGGCCGATGCTGCTGCGGGGCAGGATGCTCGACCAGGCCCGCGATGACGCCATCTTCTACAATCAACTCCACGAAGAGACCAACTACCAGAGCATGGAAACGGTGGCGCTCACTCAGTTTGAGGGGCAGGAGTGTTACCAACTCAAGCTGGTGTTCAAATCCGGCCGCGAAGTCACTGAGTTCTATGACGTGAAAACCGGGCTATTGGCAGGCTTCAAAGCGATGCAGGAAACCTTGCAGGCCTCCCTCGAAGTCACCAGCCGCCTCTCCGACTACAAGAAGTTCGGCGACTGGCTGCAACCGACCAAGCTGACGCAAAAGATGGCGGCCATTGAGCAAACGATCACCATTGCCAGCATCACCTACGACCCCATCCCGGACAGTGAGTTCGAGCCGCCGGCGGAAGTAAAGGCCTTGCTCAAGGAGCAGCCGGCCAAGTAATCGCGCCGTCAAGGGAGTGGGCCGACGGCGGGGTGAGGCCGAGCGCAGCGCCGCAAATGTTGAATGTTGAGACCCGACCCCACGAGCAGGGTCTCTCATTTTTTCGGTTGCTTTCAGAGCGATGCCAGGCCGTGTTCTGCAGAAGGTCATTGAAACGGCGCTTTGTTTCCGCCCTGACTCTAAGACAATAAACACAGCTCGCAAGAATAACAGGATTGCCTTATGGCCTACCGGCCTGATTTGTTCACCGGCGGCGCCTGGGCAGAGTTCCTTAGTGCAGAAGCCGAGGTGTCAGGACTTCGCGACACCCGGTGGACTACGGTCCAGAAGATAAGCGAGGGAGATCTTCTCCTGTGCTATCTGACCGGCGTCTCCCGGTTCGTGGGCGTACTTGAGGTGACTGGCAAGCCGTTTCGCGACGAGAAGAGGATTTGGCAGGACCAGGTCTTTCCGTGTCGCCTTCCGGTCAAGCCTGTTGTTGCACTCCAGCCTCACTTTGGTGTGCCTGTCTGCGAGCTTCCCGCCGGCCTGGGGATTACGTGCTGGAAACCGCTTCAGCGGTTGGCTGCCCACTCTGGCCCACGATCACCCGGCTGAAGCGAGGTGTTAATGAGAGCTGCGCTGGCACGAGAAGAAATCTGTGGTGCGCCCGACCGCGAAAAGTCAGTGGCATTGGGCGGTCAATCACCTCCGGCATGGTTCAAGCTGTCGTAATATGGCTCGCCATTGGCGGGCGCAGCCGGTAATACTTGGGGCGCGGGGTCTGGGCAGCCAGCCCCGGCGGCAAATCGGCAATCGGCAGTCGCAGATTGGTAATCGGAAACCGCAAATCAAAGAATGGAACGGCGATGAACTTTGCGCAGGAAATCGAGTGTCTCGTTCGTGCCCGCTACCCGATCCTCTACTTGGTGTCCAACGAGGAGACGCGGGTGCTGGAAGTGGTTGGGGAGATCGCGCGGCGGCGGCAGAAGCAGCTCTTTGAATGGAGTTGCACGACCGGCCTCATGCCGGCGGGCACGTCCATCCAGTCGCAGAAGGCGCGGCAGTCGGCCAGCCGCGATCCGCTGATCGCGTTGGACCAGGTGATTGACCAAGTGGGGCCGGCGCTGTTCTTGTTCAAGGATTTCCACCCGTTCCTGACCAAGGCCAACCCGGCGATTGTGCGCAAGCTCAAGGAAATCGCCTTGCACCTCAAGAACAGCCACAAGACGGTCATCTTGTGCGCGCCAGTGCTGGAAATCCCGCTGGAACTGGAGAAGGACATCACGGTGCTGCAATTGCCATTGCCCCGGCTTGAGGAACTGGGCGGGCTGCTGGATCGCATCATCACGGAAGTGCGGTCGGCAGGCCAGGTGCGGATTGACCTTGACGACGTGGCGCGCGACCGGCTGCTCCAGGCGGCCTTGGGCCTGACGCTGGCGGAGGCGGAAAATGTGTTTGCCAAGATTCTGGTCAAGTACGAGCGGCTGAGCGGCGAGGACGTGCACGAGGTGTTCGCCGAGAAGCAGCAGATCGTCCGCAAGAACGGCTTGCTCGAATACTGCTCGCCCACCGAAACCATGGCCAGCATCGGGGGCCTGGCGGCGCTCAAGGACTGGCTGCGAAAGCGGGCCGTGGCCTTCAGCCAGGAGGCGCGCGCGTTTGGCCTGCCGGCGCCCAAAGGGATGCTGTTGTTGGGCGTGCAGGGCTGCGGCAAAAGCCTCTCCGCCAAGGCCGTCGCCAACCTCTGGCAACTGCCCCTGCTGCGCTTCGACATGGGGCGCATGTTCGGCAGCCTGGTGGGGTCTTCCGAAGAAAACGTGCGCCGCGCCATCGCGGTGGCGGAGTCGGTCGCCCCGGCGGTGTTGTGGGTGGACGAGATAGACAAGGCGTGCGCCGGCGCCCAGGCCTCTGGCATGAGCGATGGCGGCACCACCGCGCGGGTCTTCGGCACTTTCCTGACCTGGCTTTCGGAGAAAACCGCGCCCGTGTTCGTGGTCGCGACGGCGAATGACATCTCCCAACTACCCCCGGAACTGCTGCGCAAGGGCCGCTTGGATGAGATTTTCTTTGTGGACCTGCCGGACGCGGAAGAGCGCCGCGAAATCCTGTCCATCCACTTGGCCAAACGCGGGCGAGAGCCGGTCAAATTCGAACTGACCCCGCTGGTCGGAGCCAGCCAGGAGTTCAGCGGGGCGGAAATCGAAGAGGCAATCGTCAGCGCCCTATACGACGCCTTCTATGCGGGGCAAGAGTTGGGCACTGAGCACGTCCTGCTGGCGCTGGGCCAGACGGTTCCGTTGTCCAAGACGATGTCCGAGCCCATCAACCGGCTGCGCGAGTGGGTGGTGGGGCGCGCCCGACTTGCCAGCCCGCAGCGAACCGGCGGGATCGAGATTGAGTCGCCCGCCGAGGAGCGGGCTTGGACTGAGCGAAGGACCCGGCCTCGCCACAGATAACCGGGGCGAAACGCCAGTTGTGCCGGAACGCGGCATTCACGCCGCTTCAGCGTCCGTCGTTTGCGGGCGCCGCCAACCTCCTTCCCCGCCCGGACGAAGCACACCGAAGCGGCACCAATGCCGCGCTCCGAACCAGCCGCAGTCCGTCGGCGCCATGTTCATCGTTTATGGGGCCGCGTGCAGCATGGTGTCTGGCCTGATTTGAGTTGTTTGCGAGGTTGAAGTTGGCGTAACTTCTGCTGTGGTTGCGGTCGGACGATATTCTGTCTTGTGAGGAGTAAGGGGTTTAATCAGCGGCGGGTCTGCTGGACGGCAGCGGTCGCGGGCTTGCTCGTGGCGGCGTGCCCACAGGCCCAAACCGCCGCCCCCAACAACTTCGTCATCGAGGCCGAGGACTTCAACTATGACGCCGGGCAGTATCTGTCCGAGGCCAGCGTAATGCCTTACTACGGAGGCGCTTACAGCGGCCTGGGCGCGGTGCACAACGTGGATTACCACCGCACGTATGACGAGCCCTCGGCCGACGACTATCGGCTGGGCGAGTCGCCCAACGTGCCGATGACCGGCAACCCGGATATGAACCGGCGCTCCTGGGACGTGACGGCCAACTGGCGGCTGGGGTGGATCAGCGATGGCAACTGGTGCAATTACACCCGTGACTTCCCGTCGGGCTACTACAAGGTCTTTGCCGCCTTGTCTTACGATGGCACCGCGCCGGGGCAGCTTCACGGCACATTGCAGCGGGTGACCAAGGGCATCACCACCACCCAGCAGACGCTCCAGCAGTTGGGAGTCTTCGACGCGCCCGGTTCGGGTGGTTGGGGGCGGAACAACCTGGTGCCGCTCAAAGACGCCGCCGGGGGCAAGACCGTCATTCTCCAGTTGGCTGGGGTGCAAAGCCTCCGGTTCTCGGCCAGCAGCGGCGACTTCGACTACCTGGACTTCGTGCTCGCCGGTCCGCCGCAGATCAGCCAGCAACCCGCCGACACCACCGTCGTCGAGAACCGCCTAGCCACTTTCAGGGTGGTGTTAGCCAACGATGACCCGGTGAGCTTCCAGTGGCAGAGCAACCGCGTGAACATCGCCGGCGGCACCAACGCCAGTTATGCCTTCCATCCCAAGCTGGCCGACAGCGGCGCCAAGTATCGTTGCGCGCTGTCCAACCCGCTGGGTGCCACCAACAGCGCCGAAGCCACGCTTACCGTAGTGCCCGACACCGTCAAACCGGCGCTGGTCCAAGCGTTGAACCTGGGCCAGACCACCGTGCGGCTTGCCTTCGATGAAGGGGTGAGCGTTCCAGGCGGGCCAGCGAGCGCCAGTTTTGCGCTTGACAATGGCGCCACGGTGAGCGCGGCGAGCATGGGCTCAACCAACAACGAAATCCTGCTGACGGTCTCGCCCCTGACCTTCGGGACCATCTACACCGTGACCGTCAACAACGTGGCTGACCTGGCCAACACCCCGAACCTCATCGCGACCAACAGCACCATCTCGTTCGTAGCTTGCGAATATGCGCCGACGGACATCGGCGGCCCCGCCCTGGCCGGAGGCGTGGTCCGCTTGCCCGGCGGCGGCTTCGAGGTCAGCGGCGCCGGCGCGGACATCGGGGGCGCCAGCGACCAGTTCCAGTTCGCCTGGGAACAGCGCAGTGGGGATTTCGACCTGCAGGTGCGCGTGGCGAGCGCGACGATCACCGACCCGTTCGTCCACGCCGGCCTGATGGCCCGCGAGAGCCTGGCACCCAGCGCCCGGTTTGCCGCCACTTTTACCGCTTCCGCTCAACTGGGCTGCTTTTTCGAGTACCGGCAGAGCGCCGGCGGGGCGGCGGCGACCGCGGCGCCGGCGGGCGGATTCCCCGTCAACTACCCACAAACATGGCTGCGACTCCGGCGGGCGGGGGCGGTTTTCACCAGTTACGCGAGCCTGGACGGGCAGACGTGGGTGCAACTGGGCACCTGCTCGATCACGGGGCTGCCCACTGCGCTTTACGTCGGGCTGGCGGTGACGAGCGACAACGCGGCTCAGGTGGCGACGGCCCAGTTCCGGGACGTTGGCCCGACCGTGAGCGCCGCCACGGGCGCCTTTACACGCGCTACGGAGCCGCTGGGGCCTTCCAGCCGCAACACCGGAATCATCTTCTCCGAAATCATGTACCATCCGCCCCGCCGCGCCGATGGCCGCGAGCTCGAGTTCGTCGAGCTCTACAACGCGCGGGCGGTTTTCGAAGACCTGACGGGCTGGCGGATCAGCGGCGACATTGACTTTCGGTTCCCGGACGGCTTCAAGCTGCAAGCGGGCGAGTTTGTTGTCATTGCCGCTTCGCCGGCCGATCTGAAGGCCGTCTATGGCATTGCCAATGTGCTCGGCCCTTACACCAACGCCCTGCCCAACGACGCCGGGACGATTCGTCTGCGGAACAACCTTGACGGCGTGATGCTGGAGGTGCAGTACTCCGACAACCCACCGTGGCCCGCAGCGGCAGCTGGGGCCGGACATTCGTTGGTGCTGGCGCGGCCCAGTTACGGGGAAAACGACCTGCGCGCCTGGGCGGCCAGCGAACTGGTGGGCGGCTCCCCTGGCGGGGTTGACACGGTGTACGCCAACCCGCAGCGAGGCGTCGTGATCAACGAGTTCCTCGCCCACACCGACGATCCGCAGTTGGACTACATCGAACTCTACAACCACTCCAACAACAGCGTGGACCTGTCCGGCTGTTGGCTCTCGGACGACCCGGCCACGAACAAATTCCGCCTGGCCGACGGCACGAGCATCGCCGCGCGCGGGTTCCTGTCCTTCGACCAGAGCCAACTTGGATTTGCCCTCAACGCGGCGGGCGAGACCGTTTACCTTGTGAACTCGAACGCCACGCGGGTGCTGGACGCGGTGCGGTTCCGCGCGCAGGAAAATGGCGTTGCTTCGGGCCGCTGCCCAGATGGGGCCCCCACCATTCGGCGGCTGGCCAGCCCCACGCCCGGCGAGGCCAACGCCCCTTGGCGCGGCGAGGACGTCGTCATCAACGAAATCATGTACAACCCGATTTCCGGCGAGAGCGATGATGAGTACGTGGAGTTGTACAATCAGAGCGCCAACGTGGTGGACCTTTCGGGCTGGCGGTTCACCGACGGGATTGACTTCGAGTTTCCGCCGAACACGCTGCTGGCCGCCAGCAACTACCTGGTCGTGGCCAAGAATGCGGCGCGGCTGCTCACCAATTACGCCCAACTCAACGCCACCAACACCCTCGGCGACTACAACGGCAGCCTCCGCAACTCCGGCGAGCGGCTGGCCCTGGCCAAGCCCGACGTGATTTTAAGCACCAACGACGTCGGGCAAATCGAAACCAACCTTATCCACATTGTCGTGGCGGAGGTGACCTACGCCGACGGCGGCCGTTGGGGCCAGTGGGCCGACGGGGACGGCTCGAGCCTTGAATTGATTGACCCGCACGCCGACCCGCTGCGACCGTCTAACTGGGCCGACAGCGACGAAACCAAGAAGGGAGCGTGGACGAGCGTGTCGCTGACGGGCGTGCTCGACAACGGCAACGACGGGTTCCCGCCCCAGCGGTTGCACATCTTGATGCAGGGCGCCGGTGAGTGCCTTGTTGACGACGTGGAGGTGTTCAAGCCGGGCGGGGGCAACCTGGTAAGCAACGGCGGGTTCGAGACTGGCTCCGGCGCCGCGGCCACCGGTTGGAGTTACTTCGGCAACCACAGCACCTCGGCGGCGGAGTCGGGCACCGCGGCCACGGGCAACCGGTGTCTGCACGTGCGCGGCCAGGGCGATGGCGACACGGGCGTCAACAGCATTCGGACGGCGCTGGCGACCGGGCTGAGCGCGGGTAACACGGCCACGATTCGGGCCAAAGTCCGCTGGCTGGCGGGCTGGCCGGAGGTGTTGTTCCGGTTGCGGGGCAACTGGCTGGAGCTATCGGGGCGGATGGCGGTGCCAAAGAACCTCGGAACGCCCGGGCTGCCGAACTCGCGCGCCATCAGCAACGCCGGCCCGGCCATCTTTGACGTGACGCACACACCGGCGTTGCCGGCGGCCAACCAGGCGGTGGTGGTGACCGCCAGGGTGTCCGACCCCGACGGCATCGGCTCGGTCACCCTTCGTTATCGGGTGGACCCGAACACGACGTTGAGCAGCGCGACGATGCGGGATGACGGCACCAGCGGCGATGCGGTCGCGGGCGACGGTGTGTATAGCGCGACCATTTCGGGCCGGGCGTCCGGCACGCTGGTGGCGTTTCGCATCGAGGCCACCGACGCGGCGGGCACACCGGCGACCGCGCGCTTCCCGGCCAACGTGCCGGCCCAGGAATGCCTCATCCGCTGGGGCGACCCGGCGCCCTTTGGCACGTTTGCGCACTATCATCTATGGGATACCCAGGCCACCGAGAACACGCGCGGCCAGTCCACCGCGCTCAACAACACTTACCGCGACGCAACACTGGTGTACGGCAACTTCCGGGTCATCTACAACGTCGGCTTCCGGGACAAAGGCAGCCCATACCACGGGGGCGCGGGCGACTTCACGGTAACGGCGCCGGCGGACGATCTGTTGCTGGGCACGGCGGATCGCGTGTTTGGCTCGACTGGCAACGGCGGGAGTGAGGAGACCGGTCTGCGCGGCCAAGTCGCCAACTGGTTCGCGCAACGGATGAACATCCCGTATCTGCACTGCCACTACCTGCTGCTCTATCGCAACGGCGGGCTATTCCGGGAGGTAATGGAGGACCTCCAACAGCCCAACCGCGCCTACGTGGATAGCTGGTTTGCCGACGCGCCGGACGGCGATTTCTACAAGGTGGCCGTGTGGTTCGAGTTCCAGGATGACAACTCCAGTTTTGGGGCCGTGAGCGCCACCATCGAATCGTTCAAAACCACCGGCAACGCCTACAAGCTGGCCCGCTACCGCTGGCCGTTCATACGCAAGCCCAACGACGGCACGGCCAACAACTACACCACGATCTTCGACCTGGTCAGGGCGGCCAATGACACCTCCACTAACTTCGTCAGCGGCCTGTTGAAGCTGGCTGACCTCGAAGAGTGGATGCGCATCTTCGCCTACCACCGGGTCATGGGCAACTGGGACTCGTGGGGCTACGGCGTGGGCCAGAATATGTACATTTACAAGCCGCCCGGCCAGCGGGCGGAGCTGATTCCCTGGGACATTGACTTCGTGCTGGGCCTGGGCGACGGCCCGGGCGGTGGCCTGTGGGGCGGGCAGGACCCCGTGCTCAACCGCATGTTCGACACGCCGGCTTTCCGCCGGATGCTCTGGCGCGGCTTCCTGGAGGCGGTCAACGGCCCCATGCTGCGCCAGAACTACGGGCCGCAGGTGGAAGCCCGCCGCCTCGTGCTGGCCAAGAACGCCGTGCCCGGCCTCTCGGACCCGCAGAGCATCTACGATTACGTCGAGGCCCGCCGCAGCTACCTGCTGGACGCCATCAACGCCAATGACGTTCCGAACTTCGCGATCACCAGCAACGGCGGCAACAATTTTAACACCGCCACGCCAAGCGTGCTGATCGAGGGCGCGGCGCCTTTTGTCGTGGCCACCGTCGAAGTCAACGGCAATCCTTACCCGGTGACATGGACCGATCAGAACCATTTCCAGATCGCGGTGCCTTTGCCGCTGCGCACCAACCTGCTGCAATTGGTCGGCAAGGACCGCCTGGGCAAAGTCGTGTCCGGCGCCACGGATTCAATCACGGTCACTTACACCGGCGTCATTCAGCGGCCCGAGGACAACGTGGTCATCAACGAAATCCACTACTACCCGCTGGAACCCAGCGCCGCGTTCGTCGAACTCTACAATCGCTCGACCAATACGCCCTTTGATTTGTCGAATCACCGCCTCGACGGAGTGGGCTACAGCTTCCCGCCGGGCACCCTGCTGGCGCCCGGGGCTTTTCTGGTGCTGGCCAAGAACCGCGCCGCGTTCGCCAGCGCCTATGGCGCCAGCATCCCGGTGTTTGATGAGTTCCCCGGCTCGCTGGACCACGGCGGCGAGCATCTGACCCTGGTGCGGCCCGGCCCGACCCCGGCCAGCGACTTGGTGCTCAGCGACGTGCGTTACGACAACCGCCTGCCCTGGCCCACCAATGCGGCGGGCTTGGGGCCTTCGCTCCAGCTCATTGACGCCTCGCGCGACGAGTGGCGCGTGGGCAACTGGGCCGCCACGGCCACCAACGACGTCAATCGCGTCACCCCGGGCCGCGCCAACAGCGTGCGCAAGAGCCTGGCCGCCTTTCCGCTGCTGTGGATCAACGAGGTTTTGCCCAGCAACCTGGGCGAACTCACGGACAACGCGGGCGAGGCCGACCCGTGGATCGAGCTTTACAACGCCGGCGCGACTGCGCTTGACCTGTCAGCCTTCTACCTCACCGACAGTTACACCAACTTGCTCCAATGGGCGTTCCCGGCCGGCGCCGTCATCCAGTCCAACCAATTCCTGGTCGTCTGGGCCGATGGCCAGCCCGAACAAACCCAAGGCGCCAACCTGCACACCAACTTCCGGCTCAACCCGACCAACGGCTCCGTGGCGCTGGTGCGGATGCAGGGCTCGCCCCTTGCGCCGGCGGTGATGGATTACGTGGACTACACGCTGCTGACGCCGGGGCGCAGCTTCGGACGCTACCCGGACGGCGAGCCGCGCCGCAACCGGCCGTTCGATTTCGTGACCCCTGGCGCGCCCAACAACGCCGCGCCGCCGCCCCTCAACGTCAAAATCAACGAGTTCATGGCCTCAAACACGGGGACAATCAGAGACCCGGCCACTGGCCATTACGAGGACTGGTTCGAGCTCTACAATGGCGGCACAAACCAAATTGACCTCACCGGCTACACGCTCACCGACTCGCTCACCAACACCACCAAGTTCGTCATCCCGCCCGGCACGCTCATCCCGCCCGGCGGTTTCCTGATGGTCTGGGCCGATGAAACCACCGAGGCCAATACGCCAGGCGGCGACTTGCACGTGAACTTCAAGCTGAGTCTCCAAGGCGAGGAGCTTGGTTTGTTCGCCCTGGATGGGTCGGTAGTGGACGCCTTCGCCTTTGAGCCCCAGACCAACAACATCAGCATGGGCCGCTTCCCCGATGGCGCGGAGCCTCCTTTCCTGTCCATGGAGACACCGACGCCAGGGGAGCCGAACGTACTTGCCGGCGCGAACCGGCCGCCCACTATCAGCCCCATTGGCAACCAGACCGTGGCCGAGGAAACGCTGCTAAGCTTCACCGTCACCGCGACGGACCGTGACGAGGGCCAGAGCGTGACTTACAGCCTCAGCCCGGACGCCCCAGCGGGCGCCAGTGTGGATGCGCAGACGGGCTTGTTCACCTGGACTCCTTCCGAGGCGCAAGGGCCGGGCGTGCATAGCTTCGCGCTCCGCGCCACCGACAACGGCCTGCCTCCCCGCAGCGCCGCCGAGCGCATCCTGGTCACCGTCACCGAGGTCAACCGGCCGCCCCAGTTCTTCCCGATACCTGACCAGGGCGTGGATGAGGATTCGCTGCTTTCGCTCCAACTCAGCGCGAACGATCCCGACCTGCCGCCCAACCAGCTTGCTTATAGCCTCGAGGCCGGCGCGCCGGAGGGCCTTTCCGTTGACCCGGTTACGGGCTTATTGACCTGGAGACCCACCGAGCAGCAGGGTCCTGGCGAATACCTCATTACCGTGCGGGTGACCGACGACGGCGCGCCGCCGCTGAGCGATACGACGAGCTTCCGCGTGCGCGTCAACGAGGTCGCCAGCCCACCGGTGCTGGCCAACATCCTGCCCCAGACCGTTGACGAATTGGACACCTGGCAGGTGAGGATGGTAGCGAGCGACCCCGACAACCCACTCAGCCCGATCATCTATAGCCTGGACCTGGCGCCAGCCGGCGCGGAAATCAACGCGACGACGGGGCTGCTGACCTGGACGCCCACCGAAGCCCAAGGCCCCACCAATGCCATCTTTATCGTGCGAGCTACCAAGGCCTCATCTCCCAAGCTCACCGCCACCATCACCTTCGGCGTCGCTGTTCGCGAGGTAAACCAGCCGCCGGTCCTGGCGCCCGTTCCTGACTTCACGGTGCAGGAGGGCGATACCGTGGCTTTCACTGCGACGGCGACCGATGCCGACTTGCCGCCGCAGGCGCTGGCGTTCAGCCTTGATGCCGGCGCCCCGCCCGGCGCCACGATTGATGCCGCCGGCGGGCGGTTCGCTTGGTCCGTCGGCTACGACCAAGGCCCCAGCACCAACGCAATCACCGTGCGCGTGACCGACGATGGCCCTGGCGCGCTGAGCGCCGCCAGAACCTTCACCGTCGTCGTCCAGCCCCGGTGGCACGTGGTCATTAACGAGATCATGTACTGCCCGGCGGTGACCAACGCCCAGTTCATCGAGCTGTTCAACAGCTCCACCAACGTGACCGTTGACCTCGCGGGCGTGCAGCTCGCGGGCACAGACTTGAGCTTCGACTTCCCGGCCGGCACGAGGCTTTCGCCGGGGGCGTTCCTGTTGGTGGTCAAAGACCAAACGGCCTTTGCCGCCGCTTACACCAACGCCGGCCCGGTGGTGGGCCAATACACCGGCGACCTCAACGCCACCGGCGACACCTTAAGGCTGGTGCGGCCCGGTGCGGCTCCGGGCCAAGAAACGGTGTTGACCGAAGTGAGCTACAGCGACCACTTGCCGTGGCCGGTCGCGGCGGCGGGAGTGGGGGCGTCCCTGCAATTGGTTGACGCCCGCCAAGCCAACGAGCGCGTCGGCAACTGGGCGGCGGTGGCCGGGCTGGCGCCCAACCAACCACGCAGCCTCATCGTTATCACCAACGTCTGGCGCTACAGCCAGGACGGCTTCGAGCCGCCCGGCTGGCGCGAGCCGGGCTACGATGACTCCGACTGGCCGGCTGGCCCGGCTTTGCTCTACTGGGAAAACGCTGACCTTCCGGCCCCCAAGAGCACGCCCCTGGTGCTGGGCAAGACTACCTATTATTTCCGCACCCACTTCTATTACAATGGCCCGACCCTGGGGGTGACGCTCAAGCTCTCGACCGTGATTGACGACGGCGCCGTGTTCTATCTCAAGGGCCGCGACCAGTACTGGTTGGGCATCAGCAAAGGTGACATCTCTTACGACCGCTTTACCGATCCTGATCGGGTGATTAGCGACGCTGCTTGGGAAGGGCCGTTCACCTTCACGACGGATGACTTGGTGCGCGGCGACAACGTGCTGGCCGTCGAAGTCCACCAATGCAACGCCGGTAGCAGCGACATCGTCTTTGGCATCACCCTTGACGTGGAGGGCGGCGCCCTGCCGCTTTACACGCCCGGCGCCCCCAACAGCGTCCGTGCGGACTTGCCTCCGTTCCCGTCGCTGTGGCTCAACGAAATCCAGCCCAACAACCAAACCGGCGTGGCCGACCACCTCGGCGAGCGCGAGCCGTGGATCGAACTCTACAACGCCGGTGTGCTGCCGGTGCTCCTCGACGGCTTCTACCTCACTGACACCTACACCAACCTCACCCAGTGGGCGTTCCCCACCAACCACGTGCTTGACCCCGACCACTACGGCTTCGTCTTTGCCGATGGCAAGCCGGCAGAACAGACTCCCGACGAGTGGCACACTAGCTTCCGCCTCAGTCGGACGGCGGGCTCGCTGGCCCTGGTCGGCCTCCAAAACGGCGAGCCAACGGTGATGGACTACCTGGACTACAGCGGCCTTGGCCCCGACCAGGCCTATGGTTCCTGGCCAAACGGACAGCCTTGGGCGCGCCAAGTGCTGCCGGTGGCCACACCCGGCGCCGCCAATGAAACGGCGCCCGTGGAGATTCACTTTACCGAGGTCAGGCTAACGCCCGAGGGACTGTTGGCGCTCTCCTGGAACAGTGTCCCAGGCCGCGTCTATCGCGTCGAATACAAAGATAGCCTCAGTGAGAGCGGCTGGCAGGCCTTGGCGGACGTGCCTGCCACTGGCACCGTAGCCACGTACTCCGATCCTGCCCCGGCCGTCACCACCCAGCGCTACTATCGGCTGCGCCTGCTCCAGTAGCGCCGACGTCCTCTTTGCCCCGATTGGGGAACAGGGCACCGCCGGCGTCCCCTCTCCCCCTTGGGGGAGAGAGTCAGGGTGAGGGGGCGAGTAGTGCGCAGTGCGGAATGCGGAGTGTGCGCCCCACCATCAGTCCCGTGCGCTCCTGGTAGGGCGCGCAGTCCTCTGCGCGCCGCCGGCAGCCGGTCCTGTTTGCCCAAGACGCCGGGTCATGTTTACGCACGTCGGCGACGCGACGCCTCTTGCCCCGCGGGTCGCTCCCGGTGTACTATCGGGCGCGTGACCGGCGTGGAGTGCCTGGCGGTGTTGAGGGCTTTGGGCGAAATGAATCGCCTGCGCATCATGCGCCTGCTGCTCAAGGAGCGGCTCGGCGTGAGCGCCGTCGCGCGGCGGTTGCGGGTGTCCGAATACAACGTGTCCAAGCATCTGCGAATCCTGAGGGAGGCCGGCCTGCTGGAAATGGAGAAATCGGGCAAGCAGCGCCTCTACGGGGTCGCGCGCCGCCTCAAGGCTGAACTGGCGGCCAACCGGAACGTGCTGGAACTGGAGTGCTGCACGTTCCGCTTCGACAAGCTGCCGCGATAGGCCCGCGCCTAAGCGAAGAAAACGCTTGCGCGGGGCGGCATACATTTGCACTATTGCGCAGATGTTCCGTGCATACAACGCGACATAGCCAGACGGCAATAGCGGCCCCAGCGGCGAAGGCGCGCTACATCATGATTGGCGGGTTCCTCGGCGCCGGCAAAACCACCGCCATCGGCAAGCTCGCCCAGCGTTTGGCTGAGCGGGGCGTCAGGGTCGGCCTCATCACCAACGACCAGGGGCGCAATCTGGTGGACACCGCCCTGCTGCGAGCGCAGGGCTTCGCCACCGAGGAAATCCCCGGCGGCTGCTTCTGTTGCCGTTTCAATTCCTTGGTGGAGGCGTCGCGCCGGTTGGCCGAAACCGCCCGGCCCGAGGTGTTCATCGCCGAGCCGGTCGGCAGTTGCACCGACCTGGCGGCGACGGTGACGTATCCGCTGCGGCGGTTGTATGGCGAGAGCTTCACCGCGGCGCCGATCAGCGTGCTAGTGGACCCGATTCGCGCGCGGCGCGTGTTGGGCCTGGAGCCGGGCGGCAACTTCTCGGCGAAGGTGCTTTAC
>Ga0315268_10004726_pt1 | contig 14715 bp, 17 predicted proteins | sample C1_top_MG_FD_204535 | JGI IMG/M metagenome (GOLD analysis project Ga0315268, IMG submission 204535) | Sediment microbial communities from Yellowstone Lake, YNP, Wyoming, USA - C1_top | ecosystem: Environmental > Aquatic > Freshwater > Lake > Sediment | place: USA: Wyoming | collected 2017-08-01
CGGGCGAAGCCGGTGCACTCAGCACGGCACAGGTGGTGGCGTTGCAGACGGCGCTGAACGAAACGGGCTTCGACGCCGGTACGGCGGACGGCCTGCTCGGCCCACGCACGCAAACCGCGATCCGGCTCTATCAGCTTAAACACCAGCTCCCGGTGGACGGCTATCCCGCGCCCAGCGTGCTGGCGCACATCGAACGCAGCCACGCAGCCGCGGCCGTGGCGGGCACGCTCATTCTGAAACCTGCTCCCACCTTCGCCGACCCGGAAGGCTCGCCATGAGTTTGCAATGCTGGAAATGCGGCACGACGCTGGCCGTTTTGCTACCGCTGTCGCGCACCGAGGCCTGCCCGAGCTGCCGCGCCGACCTGCACGTCTGCCGCATGTGCCGTCACTACGATGCCGGGCGCGCCAAGCAATGCCGCGAACTCGCCGCCGATCCGGAGTCCGACAAAACCCGCGCCAATTTCTGCGGCTGGTTCGTGCCGCGACCCGATGCGTATCGCGGCGGCGGTGCAGCGGTGGCGCAGTCCAACCGCGCGGCGCTGGATGCCCTGTTCAGTCCGCCGGATAAGCCCGACACGTCCAAGCCCGATCAATCATAAGAACCGCGCCATTTGGCGGCGAACGCCTTGCCCAGTGCCATCTGCGGCTGCGAGGGCGTCAGGCCTTCGGCTTTTTCGCGTGCGGCGATGCGCGTGCGCGCCAGTTCGAATGCTGCGGTGAACGATTTCGTCTGCTTCAGCGCCTCGACAAAATAGGCGCGGCCAAAGTCGGTCATGCTGTTGCGCGCGTCGCAGCCGAAGGAATTGCGGTCGGCGCTCGATGCGGTGATGACCAGCGTGTTGTCGTCGCGCAGCGCCGGAATGAAGCTGCCGGAATAACACGCCGACACCACGATCACCTTCCATTTGATCGGGGTGGCGGCCAACGCGGCCTTGAGGCGGGCGGGGGTCAGTTGCGTGAGCTGCAGGCCGTCCTCGTCGACCGACAGATAGGCCGGGTCGTCCGAGCCGTGGCTGGTGACGAACAGAAACAGCAGGTCTTGGTCGGGGTCGATCAGGCTGCCCACCCGCTTCAGCGCAGCCTGCAGCGCAGTGGTGGTGGCGATGGGTGCGGTCGCGCGGGTGCGCGCGTTGTTGATCAGTGCCAGCGAACGGCCGCGCGTGTCGAAGCGGCTGTCGAACAACGCGCGCACCGTGTTCACTTCCTTCATGAACACATCCTGCCAGCCATAGCCGGCGAAGCCGATGAAATACAGATCGGCCACATCGGGGCGCTGCGCCTGCAGGCTGTTCAAGCTGTGGTCGAGCAGGCTGGTTTGCTGATACAGCAGCGCTTCGTGGCCGCCGACTTGCAGCGGGTTGTCGGCTTCGTCGGCAGTGTCCGAATACCAGGCCTCGTGCCGCGGCAGTCCCCACATCTGGACGACCAGCGCCGCGATCAGCAAGCATTCCACGGCGACGCGCCTGCCGGGCGGGAGCGGCGCCCACAAAGCAACAGCGCGCGTCAGCAACGTGCCCAGCCACAGCAGCACGCCCAGCGACCAGATCCAGTCCAGATTCGAATCGGCCACCCCGTGCTGCCAGACGGCGAAACCGGCATAGAGATACGCCAGCACCATCGGCGACATCGCCGCGGTCGCAACGGCATAGCCCGGCAGCAGCGCAGGCGTCCGCAACCAGTGCGCCAGTAGCGCGGCGACCGCCAGCGTCAAGGTGACCGATGCCAGCGCTAGCAGGATGACGTCGGGATTGAAGCTGCCCTTGCCCGCTTCCAGTTCGAGGTAGCCGATGCCGACGCTGAGGGCGAACTCGATCAGCGTCAGCCACACCAGTTGCGCGATCGAGACGCGAAACTGGCTCGCATCGACCTTGAGAAAGGTCGCCAGCCGAAAGCCGGCCAGCAGGTTGTTCAGCAGTGCGCGCATAAGTAGTTCTGTGGGAGGGACAATGCGTTAACGGCCGAGGGGTGCCGGCCTTAACGCACGCAGCGCCCACCACTCATACATCACCAGCCCTGCGCCGATCAGCGCGATGCCGGCCCAGCCGCGCGCCGGGATGAATTCGGCGTTGAGCGTCTGCCCCAACAGCAGCGCGGTGACGGGCGTGACCAGCGTGATCAGCGCCACGCGCCCGGCGTCGAGATGCTTGATCACGTAGTAATACAGCGTGAAGCCCGCCACCGATCCGAATACCCCGAGATAGACGATGGCAGCGAGCGCGCGCGGTGTCATGTCCGGCGGCAGCCGCGCGGCATCGGCCACCACCCAGGCCAGCAGGAACAGCGGCGTCGCCACGCCGAGCGAGCCTGTGGTGATGGCGAGCGACGAGATGCGCACATTGAGCCGCTTGATCCACACCAGCCCCAGCGCCTGCGCCGTCATTCCCGCCACCACCGCAGCGGTGCCAAGCGTGGCGCGGCCGTCGCCCGGCCACGGCTGGCCGAAGATCAGCCACAGTCCGGCCAGCGCCAGCCCAAGGCCGGCAATACGCAGCGGCGTGAGCGTGCGCTCACTCAGCCACAACGCAGCGAACACCCCGGTGACCAGCGGCGACAGCCCGAAGATCACCGAAATCAGCCCCGACGGAATGTGCAGCGCGCCCCAGTAGGTGAGCAGCATCGCCACGAACATCGACAGCCCGCTGATTGCGTACAGCTGCCGCGCGGCGGCAGTGAACGGAAACGCCGTGCGCGTCGCGCGCAACAGCAGCAGACAGATCGCCAGCCCGATCAGCATCCGCGCCATCACCGCGAAACTGAAGCTCGCCCCCTGCGCGCTCCACTGAATGCCGAGCGGCGTGGTCGACCAGATGAGAATAACGCCGAGATAGGCGGCAGGGACGGACATGGTTTGTGCGCGTTAGAGCACGCCGCGCTCGATCTCGTCCAGATAGATGAATTCGGGCGCTTTGACTCCCGCTTTTTTCCTGATCTCCACCAACTCCGGCGACCCGAAAAAGCGCCGGGCATGGTCCAGCGAATACCACGCCGAGAAATGGACCAGCGTGTTCGCATCGCTATCATAGCGCAGCAATTGATAGCTGATTTCGCCCGCATTCTTGCGGATGCCCGCCGCTTCGTCGAACACGGCTTTCCAGGCCGGATAGGCCGCGACTTCATGAATGATTAAAACGTGTGACATGAGGCGTTCCCGTTACTGTTTGTTTGATGCGCGGCAACTTCGTAGGCGGATGAGCCGCAGGCGTTATCCGCCCGCAGGCTAACGATCAGGTTGTGCGGGTTCCTCGAAGTACACATCCTGGAACATCAGCATCGCCCCGAGTTTTTGCTCGGCGCCGGCTGGAAAACCGCAACGGTCGGCAAACACCGTGGTGTCCTTATAGGTGCCGAACAGGCGATCCCAAAGCGGGATGTCGGCAAAGTTGTATTGGTGAACATCGAACTGGTGATGAATTGAATGTAGCTCCGGCGTTTGGATGAAGTACCTGAGCCATTTCGGTGTTCGCAGATTGGCGTGATAAAAATACTCGCCGGTCGCGGCAAAGAAGTTGTACCAGAAGGCGCCCATCATCGAGCACCCCAGCAAGGGATAAAGGATCAACGCGCTGAGGATTGCGTCACTCAGGATTTCGACCGGATGTTTATAGAAGGAAGTCAGTAGCTCGATGCGAGAAGGTGAATGGTGAACTTGATGGAAGATGCGCCAGAAACCTTGCTTGTGCCTGACTACATGCCACCAGTAGAAGAAAAACGTTCCTACGAACCAGCCCACAAATCCTTCAGCCAAGGGCACTTCCCATACGGATAGTTTGAAGATCGAGGCGTCCCCAAAAAGCTCAATCCACAGTCGTGCTGTGGCAAGCGTGATCAAGAGTTGCACGCCATTGACCATGAGGGCTCGTCCGTACCAGCCCTTGGAACGAGGCAGGGCGCGGCCAGGGAAAATCCTCTCCAGAACCAGAAAGAGAATCGAAACGGTTATGACGAGCACGCTTGGAAGTGTCATGGGCTCTTCAATTCGAAACAGCCTGCAAACTTTCTTCTGCAATCTCCCGCACGTCGGCATCCTCGTCAGCGACCCGAGCCTCCAGCCATTTCCGCGCAGCAGCATCACCCGTCAGCCCCAGATAATGGCAGGCATCCGCCCGCACCCGCGCATCGGTATGCTGCGACAGTTCGCCCAGTCGCGGCAGCAGCGCGCGCAGGGTGTCGCTCCCGGCGAATTCTTCCAGCAGCACGCCTGCGCCCAAGCGCACATTCAGGCTCGCTTCGACGTTGCCGACGATGGGCAGCACCGCCGCCAGCAGCTCGGGATCGGCCTCGATCATCGCTTGCGCTCTGGGCAGCTGGCCTTCCTTCAGCAGCAGGTGGAACCAGTCGGCCATGCCTGCTTCGCTGTCGGCCTTGGCTGCCCACTCGGCGAGTTCGGCCTTGGAATGCACGCCGGCGAGTTCGATGCGGCCGATGCGCGTCCACGGCACCGAGCGCACGCCGAGCGCCTGGCCGACTTCGGGGTGCTGCTCCAGGTTGACCGCTTCCAGCCGACCTATGACGCCCTGCTTGACCAGATCGGCCAGTGCGGCGAGCACGGTGGGGCAGTGCGGGCAATGGGTGGACAGCAGGAGCAGGGCATCAGGTGCGGACATGGTGAACAAGGCGATAATGGCGTGCATGGAATTTACCATCCTCCCCGTCACCCCGTATCAACAAAACTGCTCGCTGGTGTGGGATGCGGCTGGCCGCGCAGCGTTGATCGATCCGGGCGGCGAGGCCGGGCGCCTGCTGGCGGAAGTGGCCGCGCGCGGCCTCACGCTGGAAAAAATCCTGCTTACTCACGGCCACCTCGACCATGTCGGCGCGGCGCTGGAATTGCGCGATGCGCTCGGCATTCCCATCGTCGGCCCGCAGCGTGAGGAACAGTTCTGGCTCGACATGCTGCCGCAGCAAGCCGAACTGTTCGGCTTCCCACCCGCCGAGGCATTCACGCCGGACCAGTGGCTGAGCGACGGCGACCGCGTCGAAGTGGGTTCACTCAGCTTCGACGTGCTGCACTGTCCCGGCCACACGCCCGGCCATGTGGTGTTCTACCAGCCGGATGCGCGGCTCGCCTTCGTCGGCGATGTGCTGTTCAAGGGCTCGATCGGCCGCACCGATTTTCCGCGTGGCAATCATGCGGCGTTGCTGGCGGCCATCCGCGAAAAACTCTTTCCGCTCGGCGACGACGTGCGCTTTGTGCCGGGACATGGCGCCATGTCCACGTTCGGCCATGAACGGCGCGAGAACCCCTTTGTCGGAACGGGGTCAGACTGACATCGGGCCTGCGGGCCTCCCGGAAACCATGGAGATAGACATGAAGCCTTCCTGCTTGTGGCGAACCCTCTTCCCTGTCGTGATGCTGCTGGCGTTCACGGTGCAGGCGCAGGATTTATCCGTCATCTTCGTTCCGCCTCCCGAAGCCCCCGCCCTCACGCCGGCGGCGCAAAGCCTGCTCAATGCCGCCAATGCGCGGGTGCCGCAGATCGATACGGCAGGCCTGCTGGCGCAACTGAAGACGCAGCCGGAAACGCTGGTCCTCGACGTGCGCACCCCGGCCGAGGTGGACGACTCGGGCCACATCGCGGCACCGCACTTCCGCAACATCACGCGCGGCCTGCTGGAATTCAGGATCGAAGGCGCAGTGCCGGACAAGGCCACGCCCATTGTCGTGTATTGCGGCGTCAGCCAGCGCAGTGCGCTCGCTGCCGACACGCTGATCAAGCTCGGTTACAGCAATGTCAGGAATTACCGCGACGGCTTCGTCAACTGGAAGCGGGCCGGTCTGCCGATCGAGTAGCCCGGCTTGCCTGCCTGACCTGCCGCTGGCCGGGGCGAGATCTAAAGCGAAGTGATGGCGCCGATAACGATGATGCTGCGTATGGGTCATGCTGTCAGCCTGGCAGACGTCGAGACTTATCCCAGCCCGCCCAGGTTCACGTATTTGGTTTCCAGATAGGCATCGATGCCGCTACGACCGCCTTCGCGTCCCAGCCCCGATTGCTTGACGCCGCCGAATGCCGCCTCGGCAGTGGAAATCACGCCGCTGTTGATGCCGACCATGCCGTACTCGAGTCGCTCGGCCAGCCGCCAGGCGCGGCCGAGATCGCGGGTGTAGGCATAGGCAGCAAGACCAAACTCGGTTGCGTTGGCCAGGTGGATAACCTCGGCCTCGTCGGCAAACCGGATCAGCGGCGCCACCGGGCCGAAGGTTTCATCACTGCAGATCTGCATGTCGGGCGTGCAATGGCTCAGCACCGTCGGCTGGAAGAATTGCCCGCCGAGCGCGTGGCGGTGGCCGCCGGTGAGCAGCGTCGCGCCGTGCGCGAGGGCGTCGGCGATGTGCGCCTCGACTTTCTGCAATGCGGCAGCGCTGATCAGCGGGCCGGTTTCCACGCCCGGCGTGAAGCCCTCGCCCACTTGCAGTTGCGCCACCCCTGCGGCGAATTTTTCGGCGAAGGCATCGTATATCGTGTCCTGTACGAACACCCGGTTGGCGCACACGCAGGTTTGCCCGCTGTTGCGGTATTTGCTGGCGAGCGCCCCCGCCACTGCGGCGTCGAGGCCGGCGTCGTCGAACACGATGAAGGGCGCATTGCCGCCGAGTTCGAGCGAGACATGCTTCAAGGTGCCGGCGCTCTGCGCGAGAAGTTGCTTGCCCACCGAAGTCGAGCCGGTGAACGAGACCTTGCGCACCAGCGGGTGCGCAGTCAGCACACCACCAATCGTCGCCGCGTCGCCGGTGACCACGTTCAGCACCCCCGGCGGCAACCCCGCGCGTTGCGCCAGCTCAGCCAGCGCCAGCGCGGTGAACGGCGTTTGCGATGCCGGCTTCGCCACCACCGTGCAGCCCGCGGCGAGCGCGGCACCGGCCTTGCGCGTGAGCATCGCGGCGGGGAAATTCCACGGCGTAATCAGCGCCGCCACCCCCACCGGCTGCTTCAGCGTGAATAGGCGCCGGTCCGTCCACGGCGACGGCACCACGTCGCCGTACACCCGCCGCGCCTCCTCGGCGAACCACTCGATGAAGCTCGCCGCGTAGTCGATTTCGCCGCGCGCCTCGGCCAGCGGCTTGCCCTGTTCGGACACCATGATCGCGGCGAGGTCGTCGCGGTGGGCAAGGATCAAGTCGAACCAGCGGCGCAGCAACTGTGCGCGGGATTTGGCAGGCGTCGCGCGCCAGACGGCAAACGCCGCGTGCGCCGCTTCGATCGCGCGCTCGACATCGACAGCGGTGCAGCGCGGCGCATGGCCGACGATCTCCACATTGGCCGGGTTATGCACGGCGAAGCGTACGCCGTCGGCGGCGTCCCGCCATTCGCCGCCGATCAGCACCTGTTGTCTGAATAGGGTGGGGGCGGTGAGTTTCACGATAGGTGGCATTCCCCGTATTGGGCGCAAGACTGAGCGGTTATTGTGCCTTACCCGGGCTTAGATGCCCGACCCGCTTTTGACATTCAGTTTTCCCGATAAGCCTCGGCCCGGATGCGCAGCCTGACTTCATCGCCGACAAAGGGCAGGCTGGTGCGCAAACCAAAGCGGGAACGCTGGAGCGTGCCGCTTGCATCAGCCCCGCAACTCCACTTTCTGGATACCGGATTCAATCCGCACGTGATCCGGGCGATCTCCAGCCTCATCGGCTGCGCCGTGCCCAGCATCGTCAATTCGCCTTCAATCGCCGTCAGACGGTCCTGCTCGAATATAAAGCGCTGGCTACGGAAGGTGAGGGTGGGGTAGCGGCTGACATCGAACCAGCCTGACCCCTTGAGGACGGCGTCGCGCTCATCGTTTCCCGTGTCAAGCGAGCCGGCATTGATGACAACTTCCAGGCTTCCGGTATGTTGCTCGACGTCGTATTCAAGGGTGCCGTGGGCGCGGTCGAACTGGCCGCGCTGGGTGAAAAACCAGAGATTGTGGATTTCAAATTGCGTGAAGGTATGGCTGGGGTCAAGCTGGTAAGTCGCCGCCCAAACCGGGGCGCTTAACAGCGAAACGAGAAGAACCGTCAGTTGACGGATTCGCAGCATGGCTTTTCCTTCGCGTGAAAGACTGGCAGGAAGTAAAAGACATCCGGGCTTGGCGGTTTGTTCAGGCCTCAAGCACCAGCGTTTGGCCAAGTATTTCGCTCGCGGGCAAGCGTTGCATCGCAACCCCGCGCGCTTCGCTGGCGCTGAGGGTGACATGGCGGGGCGCCCGGACAGCGTCGTACGTTGAAGAGTAGGTTATGCCGACATGGAAGAGAAGCGCCCGGTGGTGTACCCCGCTGTGGTGGATATTCAATGATGTCCTATAGTTAGAGGCTATCGGGGGCGTCACCTGTTCGGTTTAACCGGGAGCAAAAGCGCAGAACTCGATAAACAAGTAATCCTTACTGAAGAACACTTCATCCAGCACACCACACGTCAAGTATTTGTGGATATCCAAAGGAGCCTGGCCATGTCAAATTCAACTCTTACTATCAACTCGATTGCAGCCACCTTAACCCTTGTCTTCTCGCAGGCCTCAATGGCTGGCGATATGACGACGCCGGGAATGGGCGAGAAACCCGCTGCAACTTCCGCCGCTGACAAGAAAATGATTCGGAGTGCAATGAGCGCCGCACCTAAGAAGGTCAGTGAGGGCGCAACCATCGTCGCCATGGACGCGAATGGCAAGATGCGTCCTTGCGCGAGGGGAAAACGGATTTACCTGCATGCCGGATAATCCCGCGACTCCTGGCCCCGATCCGATGTGTATGGACAAGGTTGCACTGGAGTGGGCTGAAGCCTGGATCGGCCACAAGCCGCCTGCCAGCGGCAAAGTAGGCTTCATGTACATGCTTGCCGGCGGAACCGACGCCAGCAATACCGATCCCTATGCGACGAAACCCGGCACCGTCAATCACTGGATCAAGACGGGGTCACACGTGATGATCGTAGGTGCCGAAGCCAGCTTCTACGACATGTATCCAAAGAGCGCGGATCCTGACACCTCGGTTCCTTACGTGATGTGGGCGGGGACGCCTTATCTGCACCTGATGATTCCGATCAAGTAAAGGACGGCAACCGCTGGATACCATAGGCACACGGCGCAGGCATTGCGCCGTGTGCCTTAGCGTTTGCCCTCGGCGGCCAGCGCTTCGAGCAATCTGATCAGCGCCTGCCCCGGCACATCACTCACGGGCAAATGCCGCACCGCAATTCCGCGCGCTTCGCACGCGCCCGCATCGACCACGGCGGACCCGGTAACGACGATGCGGACAAGTTTGTGCAACTGCGCGATCGTCCCGGCATCGATCAGACACGCATGGGTGATGACGGTGGTCGCCCAGAACAGGCGTGGCACGATGTCGGCCGCTTCGGTCGCCGGGTATTCGCTCCAGTTGTGGTCGAAGTCTGGGATGGGCAGGTCATTGTTCGTGAACGCCGCGCGGTCGAGGAAGACAACGCGTTCCTTGGTGATCATTTCCCTTCGCCGACCAGCCGCTCCAGTGCGCGCATGAGGGCGGACGAATCGAGTTCACTGTCGCCTGCGCCCATCAGCGCGTTCATCTGCTGCGCGATCAGCGCGGCGCCCGGCAGCGGGGTGGCGGTTTCCTGCGCGTTGTCCATCACGATGGCCATGTCCTTGTGGTGCAGTTTGACCTTGAAGCCGGGCTTGTAGTTGGAGTCGAGCATGCGCTGGCCGTGGACTTCGAGGATGCGGCTGCCGGCGAAGCCGCCCATCAGCGCTTCGCGCATTTTGACCGGGTCAACGCCGTTGCGCCGCGCCAGCAGAATGGCCTCGGCGACGCCCTCGAAGGTGAGGCCGACGACGATCTGGTTGCAGCATTTGACGACCTGCCCGGCGCCGTGGCCGCCGACGTGGACGATGTTCTTGCCGAGCACCTCGAACAGCGGGCGCACTTTCTCGAAGATCGGCGCTTCGCCGCCGACCATGATGGAGAGCGTGCCTTCGCGCGCGGCGACCTCACCGCCCGATACCGGGGCGTCGAGCATGTGGACGCCGCGTTCGGCCAGCGCGGCGGCGATGCGGCGGGTGGCGGCGGGCGACACGGTGCTCATGTCGACGATGGTGTGGCCGGGCTTGGCGCCGTGCACCAACCCGCGGTCGCCGAGGATGATCTGTTCGACGTCGGTGGTGTCGGAGACGACGGTGAAGCTGATGTCGCATTCGGCGGCGACTTCGGCCGGCGTGCCCTTGCCGAGCGCGCCGGCGACCAGCATCGGTTCGAGGCGGTCGAAGCGGCGGCCATAGACGAACAGTTGGTGTCCGGCGCGCAACAGGTTTTCTGCCATCGGGCGCCCCATGATGCCGCTGCCGATAAATCCGATTTTCATGATGCGAGCCCTTTCACGGCGACCAGCCAGAATGGCAGCGTAACCAATCCCGCCAGCGTTGACCAGCCCATAATCAGCCCCGCCAGACGGGTGTCCAATCCGAAGCGGTCGGCCAGCGCAATCACCATTACCATGGTCGGCATGGCGGCTTCCAGCACGCCGGCTTCGCCGGGCTCGGTGAGCTTGCCCGGCCACGCCAGCGCAATGCCCAGCGCCAACAGCGGCATCAGCGCCAGCTTGATCACGAGCGCCACGGCAACGGCTTTTTGCGGGCGCAGGTCGTGCCAGGGAATGGTCAGCCCGAGCACGAACAGCATCAGCGGAATGGTCGGGCTGCCGGCCCAGCGTGCGGCCTCGACCAGCGGCGTCAGCGGCAGTCCGGATAGATTGACCGCCAGCCCGGCGGCAAAGCCCCACACCGGCGGCAGCTTCAGCCACATCCTCAGAAACGAGGCGTGTTCGGTATGGCGGCCGCAATGGAAGGCGATCCACACGCCGATCGACCACACCAGCGGCGTGGCGGCGAGCATGTCGGCGAAAAAGGGATAGCGCGCGCCCGCTTCGCCGTACACCGTGGTGAGGAAGGGATAGCCGAAAAACAGCACGTTGCCGAAACCGGAAGTCAGCATGATCGCGCCGCGCGCCGGGCGCGACAGGCCGCGTCCGAGCGGGGTGGCGAACAGCGCCAGCGCGGCCAACGCGAGGCCGAACAGCGTGGCCGCGCCCAGAATCAGTGGCACCTGCAGCAGACTCAGATCGACGGTGGCGGCCGCACCCGCCCCGAAGAACAGCATCGGCGCGAAGAAATTCAGCACCAGCCGATTGATTTCACCGCGCAGACCGACGATGGAGATGCCACTTTGCCAGCGCGGCCAGATGCCGCCCGCCGCAATCAGCAGGGATAAAGGCAGCAGCGTTTTCAGCAGCAGTTGCTGCGCGAGGTCGGCGGACATGAGGCGAAGAAAAGACAGGCGAGACGCCCATCATAACGCCGCCACGAAACCGCCGAATCGGCGGCGCGGCAAGATCAGGTACGCGAGGCGGGGATGTAGCGGTTGTCGGCGCGGTGTGGCGCGCTGCCGGATTCCAGCCACGTCTTGATGCGAGCGGCGTCGCTGGCGCGACTGTTGTTGCCCATGGCGTCGAGCAGCACGATGATGACGTCGCGCTGCGCGACCTGCGCCTGCATCACCAGACAATGTCCAGCTTCGTTGATGAAACCGGTTTTCGACAAGCCGATGTTCCAGCCGTCCATGCGGGTCAGGCGGTTGGTATTGTTGAACGCCACGGTGCGGTAATAGACTTTGGACGGGCGATGCCTTTTGTTCACCACCACGCGCTGGGTGCCGAGGGTGTAGTTGCCCGTGGTGGTGATTTGGCGAATTTCCGGGAAGTTCTGATACGCGTAATCGGCGAGCTTGGCGAGATCCGTCGCGGTCGAGCGGTTATCGCTCGACAGGCCGGTCGGCTCGACGTACACCGTGTCGCGCATCCCCAGCGTGCGCGCCATGCGGTTCATGGTGGCGACGCAACGCTCCACCCCGCCCGGGTAGGTCCGCGCCAGCGCGTGCGCCGCGCGGTTGTCGGACGCGATCAGCGCCAGATGCAGCAACTGGCCCCGCGTATATGTCGCGCCGACCGCCAGCCGCGAACCGGTGCCCCTGAGGGTATCGCGATCCTCCGCTGTCAGAACGATGCGCTCGTCCAGCGGCAACGCGGCGTCCAGCACCAGCATCGCCGTCATCAACTTGGTGATCGAGGCGATCGGTGTCTGCATGGTGGCGTTTTTCGCCAGCAGCGATTGCCCGCTGGCCTGATCGAACACCAGCACCGATTGCGCGCTCAGCTCCGGCATCGACGCAGGGGAGAGCGCCGGTTGCGGAGCGGACAGCGGGGTTCCCTTCTGATCGCCCCATTGCAGCGAGGTGCCACCATCGAGCGCGACTGCACCCGTGTGTGCGCACAACAATATCAATCCGGTCAGAACAGCTTTCATAGGTTTTCGCTTCATTCAAGGGCGACGGAAATGTAACACCATGGATGAAATACGGACATTTTGCATGAAACTTGAAAACAACAGTTCATCGCCATGCCCCAAATATTTGCAATCCCAGATTGACGTTGTAGCAAAATTTATTATATACAGCAATCACATGCGTGAACTTTCGAATAATTTACTCAAGAAGTCGGAGCTAACGACCTGTCTCTGTGCCGCCGGCGTGGTGGCCGAAGCGCTGGAATGCCTGGTGCGGGGCGAGGCCGCACAGGCCGAATTTGCCGCCTGCGTGCGCTATGACCCCGTGCTGGCGCTGCGCCTGCGCCTGCTGCCCGCCGATTTCGGTCTGCGACAACCGGATCTGCTACGGGCGCTGCTGCTCGCCGCGCCGGTCGCGGTGGGTGCGGGGCAGACGGCCTATACGGCGCGCTGGCGGCAGTCGATCGGTGTCGCGCACCTGGCGCTGGCGCTGGCGGTGCGCTCCGGCGTGGCGGATGCCGAGGCCGCGTGGGCAGCGGGGTTAAGTCACAATCTCGTAGACTACCTCGAAACCGATATCGTTCCGCCGGCCCACGCCGCCGACTGGCTGACTGAGCTCGACCCCGATGGCTGGCTGGCCGATGCGGTGCGCTATCACGCCGAGCCGCTGGCGCGTGGGCGCGCCGCTCACCCGTTGGTACGTATCACTCAGCTGGCCTATCAACTCGTTACCCGCGCTGACGCGGTGGACAGCGTGGACGTGCGCGCCGCACTGGCCACGCTGCAGATGGGCGCGGGCGAAGCCGCCCAGTTGCTGGCCGACAGCCAGGCACAGGCGCGCCAGCTGGCGTTGCGCTTCGGCCTGGTCGATGCCGTGGCGCAGACCCATGGCACGGGATTTGATCGTCTCGCCCGCCTGTATGCCGGGCAGGCGGCGCAATCAGCGCTGCACAGCCATTTCCGCCATACCCGCGCGGTAGATCAGGTGTTTGCCCTGTTGCAGGACAGCCTGCGTGCATTGTTCGGGGTCGAGCGCGCCTGCCTGCTCGCACCCGCCGCCGACGGCACGCTGCGACCGAGCGCGCTGCTCCCGACTGCCCCCGGCTTGGGTGCGCTGGCCATTCCGCCCGACGACGGCCATTCGGCGCTGCCGCGCGCGCTGGCGCGCAACGCGCCGCAGCAGTTCGAGCGCGGCGTGGCGGAAGCCGCGCTGGTCGACGAACAAATCGCCCGCCTGCTCGGCGTGTCGCGTTTTCTCTGCCAGCCGCTGGCGCTGCACGATGGCCGGACCGGCGTGCTGGTGGTGGGCGATGCCGCGCCCGGCCTGAGCGACTCGCCGCTGTGGCGGTTCACCCTGGTCGAATGCACCGAAGCCCTGCGACCCGTTGCCGCGCCCGTATCGGCCCCGCCGCTGCAAACCGCGCCCGCCACCCCAGTGACCGTCGCCCCCGGCGACGACATCCCGCGCGACCGGGTGCGGCGCGCCGTGCATGAAGTGGCCAACCCGCTCACCATCATGCGCAATTACGTCAACCTGCTGTCCGAGCGCCTGGGCGCGGATTCGGCGGTGCAGCGCGACCTCAGCATCATTGGCGACGAAATCGAGCGGGTGGCGCGCATCGTGCGCGGCATCACCGTGACCGGTGACACCCCCGCGACGCCGGTTGCCGATCTTGAACTGGTATCGGTCAACAGCAGCATCTCCGAACTGGTGCGGATGGCGCTTGGCACCTTGTTCACGCCGAACAAGGTCAACGTGCAGATCGATCTCAACCCGGATGTGCCGCCGCTGCCGCTGCACAAAGACCTGCTGAAGCAGGTGCTGTTCAATCTGGCCAAAAATGCAGTGGAAGCCATGCACGCCGGCGGCCACCTGAAATTCACCACCCGCCTGGTCGAGGCCAGCGGCCAGCGCCAGATCGAAATCGAAGTGGCCGACACCGGCCCCGGTCTGTCGGCAGCGGTCACGTCACACCTGTTCGAGCCTATCGTCAGCGACAAGGGCGGCGACCATGCCGGGCTTGGCCTGACCATCAGTCGCGGCCTGGTCGAACGCATGAACGGCCAGCTCAGCTGCACCAGTTCGCCGCAAGGCACACATTTTCTGATCCGGCTGCCAACGCTGCAGAACGGCCAGACCCCCCTCACGACAACACGCTACGGGTCCATGTAACCCGCGCCCAAGGAGAATTTCATGTCCGACGATCCCATCGACTCATCCCCGCAGCGCAATACGGTCAGCAACTTTCCGGTGCGCTCACGCATTCTGGTGGTGGACGACGAGCCGCTGATTCTGGAAGGACTCAGCCGGCTGCTGGCCACCCGCGATTACGACGTGGTGACCGCCAATGGCGGCTGCGAAGCCCTGATCGCCATTGGCAAGCAGCAGTTCGACGCGATCCTGCTCGACCTCGGCATGCCGGACCTC
>Ga0315268_10004727_pt1 | contig 14715 bp, 16 predicted proteins | sample C1_top_MG_FD_204535 | JGI IMG/M metagenome (GOLD analysis project Ga0315268, IMG submission 204535) | Sediment microbial communities from Yellowstone Lake, YNP, Wyoming, USA - C1_top | ecosystem: Environmental > Aquatic > Freshwater > Lake > Sediment | place: USA: Wyoming | collected 2017-08-01
AAGCGCACCGCAAGAATTACGCGATCAGATCGCAAATCAGCTTGCTGTGTTGAAGCAGGGGCCTCCCGATTTCGTCACTGAATATCGCAGGACCGAGATTTCAATTCAAGTCGACGAATTCGGAAACCTGGAGCACCACGAAATTACTATTGAGACCACTCAGGAATTTCGCTCACGCGAAGATTAGCCAATTATGCGCCGTACCAACGAAATCATCGGAGCCGTCGGCTTTTCGTCGATGTTAATCCGCCCCGGTGATTGTTCGGTTGCTATGGGCCTTGGAGATCTGCCGATTGCGTCGACTTCGCACTTTCTCAACGTAATGGAGAGTGCTGCTTTGACTGCGATTGCAGAATTTCTGGATATCGGCGAAACAACACGTCTTCTCAAAATCGATCTGGATGCTCTTGAGGCCGTTGGCATTGGCGCAGAAATACGTTCGACTGCCACATGCACAGAGTTCAGCGGACGTGAGATTATTTTTGCCTGCGAGATTTATGACGGGGAGCGTCTGGTCTCCCGTGCAACAATGAAAAGAGCGGTGGTCGAGCGAGTTTCATTCCTCGCCCGAACCGCCGCCCAATCCATAGTCGGTAATCCACCGACTAGATAGTTTTTTTGGTAGTGCTTTTATTTTTTTGTTGCCCAGAAGATCTCTGAGATTTCATCGATCTTTGCAAGGAGCTTGTCAGCAACTTCCACATCGTTGGTGCCCTTTGTCCCGGCGGCTCCAGCTAGTTTGGTCGCATCGTTAAATAGCACGTGAAGATTTGGGTAGGCCTCAAAGTGATTTGGCTTGAAATAGTCAGTCCAGAGAACCCAGAGGTGCTCCTTGACCATGTTCGAGCGCGCTTCCTTGATGGCCACAGCGCGGGCTTTGAAATCTGGATCGGTACTTGCAGCATATTTCTGCATGCAGGCCTTGACGGACTGAGCCTCGATCTTGGCTTGGGCAGGATCGTAGATTCCGCATGGGAGGTCGCAGTGGGCATAAACGGTTATTTTTGGGGTGAACATCTGATTCTCCAATATGTCTGATCCGGGCACGCTCTTTGTGTACGTGCGTAAAAACTCTTCTGATGTGAGACTACCCCTCATGGCGCCCAAAGACACACCCAGAAAAAAGCGAAAACTCGGAACCGTGGCGGTGGCTGGCAACTCGATGGCCCCCACGTACTCATCGGGTGATTGGCTGGTGGTCTTCTGGGGAGGGGCCTACCGAAGAGGTCAAGTAGTCCTCGTCGAGCGCGAAAATCAGCCAGGGGTATTTCTCATCAAGAGAGTGATCGGGCCTATTGAGAGAGAGATCTGGGTGGAAGGCGATAACCAAGATGAGAGTACCGATTCACGGCAATGGGGGGCCATTAGCCCAGATGAGATTGTCGCAACTGTTCTCTTTCGATTTATGAAAGCCGGATCTCGAAGAGCGAGAGCGAGAAAGATTTAGCGGTTAAACGCTTCGATCATTAGCGCTTTGGCTTCTTCTTCATGAACGTAGTGGTTTCCGGTCGCAGGACTTGCAGTCGCCCTACGTGAAACGCGACGTACCGTGCGATCGCCGAAGACTCCGAGAGTGTTGAGGGCGATGAATGGCCATGGACCTTGGTTAGCCGGTTCGTCCTGTACCCAGAGAAGGTTCGCACGCGGATGTTTCGCGGCCTCAGCTGCTAGTTCATCCATTGGCAATGGGTAGAACTGCTCGACACGAATGATCGCCGTGCTTTCCTCGCCGAGTTTGGCTCGTTCTGCGATCAAGTCGTAATAGACGCGGCCCGAGCAGAAGATGACTCTGGTGGCATTCGTGACCGTGGGGTCAGTGATCACTGGCTGGAAATGTCCTTGAGTAAATTCGGTCAAGGAAGATGCAGCTGCGCGCAGGCGGAGCATCGACTTTGGTGTGAAGACAATGAGTGGGCGAGGCGTCGGATTTTTCGCGTGCCAACGTAGAAGGTGGAAATATGAGGCGGGAGTCGAAGGTTGAGCGACCGTCATATTCGACTCGGCGCAGAGCGAGAGGAATCGCTCAATTCGCGCGGATGAATGATCTGGGCCTTGGCCTTCATATCCGTGTGGCAGAAGGAGAACAACGCCAGAGCGCTCGCCCCATTTCTGCAGTGATGAGGAGATGAACTCATCGATGATGGTCTGGGCGCCGTTGCTGAAATCGCCGAACTGGCCCTCCCACATGACGAGTGCTTCGCTTCGAACAACGGAGTAGCCATATTCAAAGCCCATGGATGCAAATTCAGAAAGCAGCGAGTCGATGACGAAGAACTGATTCTCATCAGAGATAAGACCGCGCAGTGGAGTCCACTCGTTGCCGTTCTCTTTATCGATGATCACTGCGTGACGGTTGCTAAATGTTCCGCGACGCGAATCCTGACCAGCAAGTCGGATCGGAGTTCCATCAAGTAGCAACGAACCGAAGGCCAGGGTTTCGCCCATCGACCAGTCGATGGTTCCGTCATTGAGCATTTCTACCCGCTTGTTCAATTGCGGCAAGAGCTTTGGATGAACGCTAAATCCTTCAGGGACAGTGACTTGTGTCTGCGCAATTGCACGCGCGGTCGACTCATCAATGCTGGTTGCGATCTCGTGTGGGGCAGGGGCTTCGGGAGCGGCAAACGATAGATCGGTATCGGGCTTGAGGTTATGGACGGCAGCGAAAACCGCTTCGATCTGAGCCTGATAATCCTGTGCAACTTCCTTTGCCTCTTCTTCGGTGATATCTCCACGACCGACAAGGGCTTCTGTATAAAGGGTTCGAGTCGAACGCTTTGCATCGATGAGTTTGTACATCAAAGGCTGGGTGAAACTTGGCTCGTCGCCTTCGTTATGTCCGCGACGGCGGTAGCAGAGCATGTCGATAACAATGTCTTTGTTGAATTTCTGGCGGTAGTCAAAGGCAATTCGAGCCACGCGGACGCATGCTTCAGGATCATCGCCGTTGACGTGGAATATCGGAGCTTGTATTCCTTTGGCAACGTCGGTTGCATAAGTAGAAGATCGTGACATTTCAGGGGCCGTTGTAAACCCAACTTGGTTGTTAATGACCACGTGAATAGTTCCACCGGTACGGTAGCCGCGAAGTTGAGAGAGATTCAAGGTCTCGAAGACAACACCCTGACCTGCAAATGCCGCATCGCCGTGAATCAGAATTGGCATAACCGTGAAAGCGTCCTTGACGTTGAGGCGGTCCTGCTTGGCACGCACGACACCTTCAAGGACTGGGTTTACCGCTTCCAGGTGCGAAGGGTTGGCTGCAAGATAGATCTTCGTCTTAGCCCCGGATTCAGCAGTAAATACGCCCTCGGTGCCAAGGTGGTATTTCACATCTCCTGTGCCGTGAACTGCGTTCTTCGTGTAGTGACCTTCGAACTCTTGGAAGATCTGGCCGTAGGACTTGCCGGCAATATTGGCTAGAACATTGAGGCGCCCGCGGTGCGGCATGCCAACACAGACTTCATCGAGCTCGGCTTCTGCAGCGGAAGAAATAATTGCATCAAGCAATGGAATAACGGTCTCGCCGCCTTCGAGCGAGAAGCGCTTCTGCCCGACGTATTTAGTCTGCAAGAAGGACTCGAATGCTTCTGCGCCATTGAGTTTGCGCAAGATGCGCAGTTGTTCCTCGCGTGGCAATTTGGGTGCACCAAGTTCAACGCGCTCTTGAATCCAATTGCGTTCGACTGGATCTTCGATGTACATGTACTCAACGCCGACCTGGCGGCAGTACGAGTCGCGGAGAATTCCAAGAATCTTGCGAAGAGTCATAAAACCCTTGCCGCCGAATCCGCCGGTGGCGAACTCACGATCCAAGTCCCAGAGGGTCAATCCGTGAGTGACCACGTCAAGGTCCGGATGCGAGCGCTGCTTGTACTCAAGCGGATCGATATCTGCCATGAGGTGGCCGTATGTTCGGTAGGCATGAATCAACTGCTGAACGCGCGCGGTCTTGTTGATCTCTTCATCGCGTGCGAATTCGATATCTGCGACCCATCGAATTGGCTCGTAAGGAATACGAAGGGCTGCGAAAATTTCATCGTAGAACTTCTCGGCGCCAAGTAAATATTCATGAATTCGTCGCAGGAAGTCGCCAGATTGCGCACCCTGAATGATGCGGTGGTCGTAGGTGCTTGTCAGTGTGACAACCTTGCTGACTGCAAGGCGGGCCAACGTCTCCTCGCTCGAGCCTTGGAATTCAGATGGGTAGTCGAGTGCGCCAACGCCGAGAATCATTGCTTGGCCTTGCACCAACCGTGGTACCGAGTGGACGGTGCCCAGTGTTCCTGGGTTGGTGAGTGAGACCGTGGTGCCTGCGAAGTCTTCAACAGTTAACGAGCCGTTTCGTGCTTTGGCAACGGTGGCCTCATATGCCCGCCAGAATTGCGCGAAATCAAGTCCTTCGCAGCCCTTGATAGATGGAACAAGAAGTTGACGAGTTCCGTCTGGTTTCGTGAAGTCGATCGCGATTCCAAGGTTGATGTGTTCAGGGTGGCCGATCGCCGGCTTGCCGTCGAGCAGAGTGAAGAAGGCATTCATTTCCGGCATCGCATCAAGGGCCTTGATCATCGCGAAGGCAATGAGGTGGGTGAAGGAGACCTTGCCGCCTCGGGCGCGCTTCAAATGGTTGTTGATGACAATGCGGTTATCTATAAGAAGTTTTGCTGGAACCGCGCGCACACTTGTTGCGGTCGGAACGGTCAGCGATGCTTCCATGCTCTGCACAACTCGACCGGCGACTCCACGCAAAGGCACGATTGATGCGGCCTCTGGCGTTGCCAGAACCGGCGCTGGCTTCACAACTGGATCAGCCGGCGTAGGTGTTACCAAATCTGATTGGCGAACCACGGGCTGCGTTGCTGAGCCCTCTGTGATCTGTGGTGTGCTCTGGATCAGGGTGCGCTCTGGCACGACGGGTTGAGTGGTCGCCCCTTTTGGAATCGGCGGCATGGACGGGCGCGCGCTCTGAGGTGTTTGCGGTGCAGTGGCCTGGGCACTTGCTGGTGAAGAGGGAGCGAACTTTGCAAAGAAATCAAGCCAATTCGAATCTAACGAGGAGGGGTCCTGCAGATAGCGCTCGTACATCTCATCGACGAGCCATTCGTTTGCTCCGAATTGCTCCGCAACTTCTTCACCGAATTTTCCGGCGAAGGATGAATTACCGAGCGACGGATCCAAAGGCTCATTTGCCGACACTGGCGAGCTCCTTTTCGATGTATTCCTCATGAACATTGAGCGGGCAAAGCCTACCGACTCAATGTTTCAGGACTAATTCCAAAGTTAGGCACTGAAAGCGATATAGACCACATTCACCTGTTGGTACTAAATATCTCACAATAAGAGATCTCAGCACATTCTTATTTTGGAAGGATGGCCTATTTTGGAATGATCGAGAGCGCGAATGCCAGCGTGACAAATGACATGGCGCCGAGAGGCACGGCAGCAAGCCAGAGGTGAGCCTGCACTTGGAAATAGGAGACGCCAAGGCCGATCAGATTGAGCAAGATTGCAGGGGACCGGCCGTAGTTCCTACCTGCGCGGAACCCGCGAGCCGAGAATAGAAGCGCCACCGCGCCAAGGATGGCGAAGATGACCACGCCGGCCAGCGCCAAGGGTGCCTCTAGGTGGTTGCCGATGCTCTTGATGAGAAGGAAAGCCCCTAGGGCTAGCAGGACTGCGGCCTCTACCCGAAGAAGGGTTGCCACGATATTCCTGCGCGATGCCATCTTGGCATCATCTGTGTTCATGATGGCAACGATAGCAAGTGAAATGCTTCAAAAGACTTGCGGGTAATCATGTATTCCCATGACGGCATCCGAGACTCACTGACTCAACTTGCTGCCCCAACTCTTCTATATGAAGAACTTCGCAGGGAATTGGCAAGGGCCAAGAGAGAGAATCAACCGATTTCACTGATTCGTTTTCTTCTTGCCCCTCATGGTCTGCGTCTCTACAAAAGTGAAACCACCTCTTACTCGGAGTTTGACGAGGGAGTCATCCACTTTGCCCATACTCTGACTCAGCTTTCCCGGGGCGAAGATGTGTGTGCGCGAACGGGAGAACTTGAATTCGTATGCATCCTTCATGGTCTGGAAGAGGCAAGCCGGAGTTTCGTATCAAGAATTTCCTTGAAGTGGCGGGAGACGGAGTCTTCGCACAATGAATCGCGCATTGGCAACTATCTGCGTCTAGAGGCCGCTTCCTTGGTGTCGAAACCAGGCGAGAGTGCTCTGGACTTTCTTAACAGGTTGGATCTCGAGTCCACGACTGCGAGATGACGATCCACATTTAGAGTCATGCACCTAAGGGGAATTATCCACCGTGCCTCAGCGGGAAGACATTTAATGTCGGCACATGGCCGTTCAGGATTTTGCAATGACTTTCGGACCCCTGGCTTCCTTTATGTCTGATAACGAAGTGGAAGAGGTTTGGATCAATTCACCGGAGCGAATTTTCATTGCTCGGGCAGGAAAGAATGAACTCACCAATCTCCTTCTCTCTGGTGATGACGTCAGAAATATTGTCGAGAGAGCCTTGATGTGGAGCGGGCGTCGCTTAGATCTATCCCATCCATTCGTCGATGCCCGCCTCCCAGATGGCAGTCGCCTTCATGTCGCAATTCCTGAAATAACTCCGGAGCACTGGGCGGTCAACATTCGCAAGCATCTGATGCGAAATCTCTCGCTCCGAGATCTTGCAGTTCGAGAAACCATGTCTTCATCGATGGCGGTTCTATTGGCTAATAGTGTGCGTGCAGGACTCAATATTCTCGTGAGCGGCGGAACCCAAGCGGGAAAGACGACAATGCTTAATGCCCTTGTATCCGCGATTCCAGTGCAAGAGCGAGTGATAACTATCGAAGAAGTTTTTGAGCTTAAGCCAAATCTTCCCGACATTATTAGTTTGCAGACGCGGAGCGCCAATCTCCAAGGTGAAGGTGAAATTCCCCTTCGTCGCTTGATAAAAGAATCTCTGCGAATGAGACCCTCTCGGATTATCGTAGGAGAGGTTCGCGAAGCCGAGGCGCTTGATTTGCTCATTGCCCTCAATTCTGGACTTCCAGGGATGGGAACGATCCACGCTAACTCGGCGCGGGATGCGATTGTTAAGTTGCAGACGCTTCCTCTACTGGCGGGGGAAAATATCTCGCAGAAGTTTATTGGCCCCACCGTGGCCGCTGCGATTGATCTCGTGGTTCAAGTGGCTCTAGACAGCGAGGGCAGGCGGCGCATCACCGAAGTTGCCGCAGTGACCGGTCGGTTGGAGAACGATCGAATTGAGGTCGAGACCCTCTGGCGGTGGGATAACAACAAGTACGAAAGAGGATTGGGCTCGCCTCCGCATCCTGAAAAGTTTGCAAATGTTGGATTGCCCACTTCGGGTTGGTGGAAGGAGTGAGCTCAATTTCGATTGGCGAAGAAAGTTTCAGGGCGGTTCTGAGTCAACCGTTCTTTGTTGGCGTGGTGGCTAGTTCACTCTGCGGTTTGGGCCTTCATTTCTTAACAAATGGTTCGGCGACGTTACGCAAGGAAGGAAAAAAGCCAACGACACTTCGGTTTGTTGGGCTTTCCGAAAAAAATAGGAGAGTTCTCAACTGCGGACTGAGTTCAGTGGTCGTCACAATTGTTGTGCTGGCGTGGACAAAGTCTTTGATTATTACAATTCCATTCTCTATTTTCGCGGTGGTTATTGCGTGGGTATATATGCGCAACAAAGGGCGACGAGCGGCGGCGGCCATGCTTCAAGTCTGGCCAGAAGTAACCGATCATCTCATTTCGGCAATTCACTCAGGGTTATCGCTGTCGGAGGCACTTGTAGGACTAGGCAGCCGTGGACCGGAGCAGGTTCGCCCCTATTTTCTTTCATTTCATCAAGAATTGCTCGCCAGCGGAGACTTTGTTGCAAGCACTGAAACATTGAAAGCCCGCTTGAATAGTCACGGGAGCGATCAAATTCTTGAAGCGATACTGCTCGCCAAATCCCTTGGAGGTTCAGAATTGCTGCAAATATTTAGAACTCTCGGGGATTTTCTTCGGCAAGATCTCGCACTCCGAAAGGAGATTGAGATAAAGCACGGCTGGATCAAGAACTCAGCGCATCTCTCTTCCGCGGCTCCGTGGCTCTTGCTACTCCTACTCTCTAGCCAACCCGGTACTGCTCAATCCTTTGCACAGCCCGGAGGAGTCGCGATTCTTTTACTGGGTCTACTTCTTACGAGTGTTGCCTACTTGTGGATGGGAAAGCTTGGTCAATTGCCGAATCCTCCTCGGGTTTTCGAGTAGTCCAATGGCAATTGAAACGGTGGTTATTCCGCCGCTGCTCTGCGTCCTTGGACTCCTGATTTGGAACTCCGAGTCCTACTCAACTAGTTCGGACCAATTTCTTCTGAAGTCACGGAAACGCGCGAGGGAGTTGCCAGATAAGAGCCGTGTCCGGGTCAGATTGACACAAATAAGTCGCGAAGGCGACTATGAAAACTTTCGTATGAAGCAATTATCGAAAACCTCAATGGGAGCAGGAATTATCTTCGTCATTGCCTTCCTCGTATCGAACGCGCCGATATTTTCAGTTGTTGTGGGCGCTTTGGCTGGAAGCGGAATATATTTCTTAGCCGATCGCCAATTGAGTCGGGACGTGGTTGCTTATCGCGTTGGGATTGAGAGCGAGTTCGCCGCCATCATAGAAATGCTCACATTGTCACTTTCTGCAGGTGAAACACCCTTGAATGCAATAACGCGAATATCTCTCCGTTCACGAGGATTGTTGGCCACTGAATTTGGCCGCGTCACCGAGTCCGTTCGCGCGGGGATTTCATTCCAAGAATCCCTTGATGGCCTTGGTCGCCGAGTGGATTCGGTTGTCATTCGACGGTTCGTAGACTCCCTCGTAACTGCGATGATGCGAGGAGCTCCACTTATTGAAGTCCTGCAGCGTCATGCAGCGGAGGCCAGGCAGAATCAGCGCAATATATTGATGGATAAAGCGGGAAAAGCCGAGGTCTCCATGATGGTCCCCGTTGTATTCCTAATCCTTCCAATATCCGTGCTTTTTGCCCTCTGGCCTTCACTGACCCACCTCAACTTTTTTGCCTCCTAAAGACTGGTTTTTTGCCGCCTAAGGATTTGCACAGCTAGACCAAGATCGAATATCTAGCAGGGCCCGTCGTCAAGAATTCTCTTACGAGCGCAGGGTGCGCTTCTCAATCTAACTTGGAGAACTCAATGAAAATATTGGATATGACATCGAGCCCATTAAGGCTCATCTATGGCTGGGTCACTCGACGATGCATCAACGTGCAGATCTGCATCAATGCTGTCAGAGGAAAAATGCACAATCGACTCTTTCTCTGTAATTCACAAAGTGGCGAAAGGGGAGACGTACCAGGATGGGTTCTGGTCGTTCTTATGACGACTGGATTGGTCACGGCGATATGGATGATTGCAGCACCACGATTGACGGCGATTCTCCGAAATTCTTTGGATTCGATGAATGGAATTCGCTAAGAAGATCTGGCGCGATCAGGAAGGCGTTGTAGAGAGTGCACTGGTGATCATCCCTTTGATGGCACTCTTTCTCATCGCAATTCAATTGATCGTCGCCGTAAATTTCAGGAATTTAGACCTCACATCTGCACAGAGTGCAGCAGCAACTGAGGCGATATCTTCGGTCGTTTCGAACTCGGATGAAGTGATTTCCTTCTCTTCGCCAAGTTCCTTCGATGAACTGCGCTTGGTTGTCACTCATCGGGCACGACTTCTGCCGCGCTTGATTCCTGCCCTTCCTTTTCTGAGCGGAGTAGGAACACCTTCCACTGATGTGTCAGGGATGGCCGTGATGGAACGCCGGCCCTAACGATGCTCCACTCGTACCTTAAGAGGATCCACTCGGCAAAGAGAGACGATTCTGGAAGTGCCTCAGTGGAATTCGTAATTCTTGCAATCCCACTTTTCTTGCCGATATTCATCTATCTCACGCAATTTGCTGAATTAAGCAATTCGGAGATAAACGCAAGGTCTTTGGTGCGCCAAATAGTTCGTGCCTATGTGGCAAGCGAGTCAATAGATGAGGCGCGATTTCGGGCAGAGGTGGTTTTGAATTACGGAGCCGAGCGACTTGGATTTAGCAGATCTGATATTGCCTCTATGCGATTGAGCTTCTCCTGTTCGGCAGATCCTTGTCTGACCCCTGGCGCGAGAGTGCGAGGAAATCTGGCTCTCAATTCACCCATCTCCCATCGCGTGGTGCAGGTATCGGCTCAGGAATACGTGTCTCCATGGCAGTGAGAAACACAAAGAAAACCTCATTCGTTGAAAGATGTAAAGATGAACGAGGCTCGATTTCAGTTCTTACAATTAGTCTCTTTATTCTCACCGTGGCACTTTTAATTCTCATAACCGACATTGCATCTATCTCCGTTTCTAAGCAATCGTTGATACATGCAAGCGAATCTGCAGCGATGCGTGCAACGCAGACGGTGGATTTGGGGGCGTACTACCGGGGAGATACGGGAGTAACAGTTCCGATTGATTGCGGCGTGGCTTACCAGAAGGCAATCGAGGAGCTCCTCCTTTGGAGTGAAAGCGATCCCGATATTCGTCGCCCAGAGCTGGACCAGATAACTTTGACAAATTTCTTCTGTTCTGGAAATCGAGTGCAATTGTCAACTTCGGCGCGTGTAACTCTTCCGTTTCGATTGTCTCAATCTCGCACTGAAATTCATGCAACTGTTGAGGCGGAAAGTGATCGAATGCCGTAAACCAGGGTGATAAAAAACTGGGTACTCTTACCCCGTGGCCGAGCGTGAGTATGATCTTGAGATTGCCGAGATAGATGCCACCCTTGTATCCATTGAAAAAGTTCTCAACCTTCCCAAACTCCGTGAAGATGCCAAAGTTTTGGAGGAGGCAGCCGGTGTGCCAAATCTCTGGGACGACCCGGAAGCCGCGCAGAAAGTAACCAGCAAGCTCTCTCGAGTTCAGAGTGAAATCAAGCGCCTTGTAGACCTTCGCCAGCGCGTGGAAGACCTCCCCATTCTTATCGAATTGGCCCAGAACGAAGCCGATGATGCCGCGTTGAAAGACGCTGAGCGCGAGTTGGAGTCGGTGAAGAAGGCAGTTGGCGAACTCGAAGTTCAAACTCTCCTCAACGGTGAGTACGACGACCGTGACGCACTGATCACGATTCGATCCGAAGCCGGGGGAGTCGAGGCAGCAGACTGGGCCGAGACATTGATGCGCATGTACCTGCGCTACTGCGAGCGCCACAATTACAATGTTGATGTCCTTGAAACCTCGTACGCCGAAGAGGCTGGGATTAAATCCACCACCTTCCGAGTGGAGGCACCGTATGCGTACGGCACTCTCTCGGTGGAACAAGGAACCCATCGCTTGGTGCGCATCTCTCCATTTGATAGCCAGAGTCGCCGTCATACGTCATTTGCTGGCGTGGAAGTTGTTCCCGTAGTTGAACAGAGCGATCACATCGAAATCGATGAGAAAGAAATTCGCGTAGATGTTTTTCGTTCATCTGGCCCAGGTGGACAGGGCGTCAATACAACGGATTCCGCGGTACGAATCACTCATATCCCCACGGGAATTGTCGTCTCGTGTCAGAACGAGCGCTCGCAGATTCAGAACAGGGCAACCGCAATGGCAGTTCTGCAATCCAAACTTTTGGATCGCCGTCGCCAAGAAGAACAAGCCAAGATGAACGCACTTAAGGGCGACAACTCCGGTTCATGGGGAAATCAGATGCGCTCCTACGTTCTGCACCCATATCAAATGGTGAAAGATCTTCGAACCAACCATGAAACCGGAAATACATCCGCAGTTCTAAACGGCGAGATCGATGATTTCATCGAGGCTGGTATTCGCTGGCGCAGGAGTTCGGCAGTCGGCGATTAATTGAATTCTTGGCCGAGGCTGTAATCGGCTCCATAATCGAATCAACGTGAGGTATAGACCGTGGATCTGGTCGATTCTGAGTGAAAATTGAGGAGAGAATGGCACCCTTTTGGGCCAATTCAGAAAGCCCATTGCCTAAACTAGGGCCATAGATCGATGTCGACCCTTGAGTACTTGGAGTATTTGTGATTCGTTTTGAGAATGTCAGCAAGCTTTACCCTGGCCAAGAGAAGGCTGCCCTCGACAGTGTCAATCTCGAAGTAGTCAAGGGCGAGTTTGTCTTTCTCGTTGGTCTTTCCGGCTCGGGCAAGTCAACCTTCCTTCGCCTTGTCCTTCGCGAGGAGCGCCCGACGACGGGCACTATCCACGTAGCTGGCAAGAATCTGAATACCCTGGCCACCCATAAGGTCCCAGAACTTCGACGCCAGGTCGGGACCGTTTTCCAGGATTTCCGCCTTCTGCCAAATAAGACCATCTTCGAGAACGTAGCGTTCACTCTCCACGTCTTGGGCTACTCCAAGAAGGAGATCGCTCGCGAGGTGCCCGAGGTGCTCGAACTTGTCGGCCTTGAGGATAAGGGAGACCGCCGCCCCAGTGAGATTTCCGGCGGAGAGCAGCAGCGTGTGGCAATTGCCCGTGCCTACGTCAGCCGGCCGGCCATTCTGATCGCCGATGAGCCAACGGGAAACCTCGACCCCGCGACCAGCGTGGGAATCATGAAATTGCTCGATCGGATCAATCGAGAAGGAACCACCGTCGTCATGGCCACCCACGATTCGGGAATCGTGGACCAGATGCGAAAGCGAGTTATCGAGCTCGATGCAGGACATGTCATTCGCGATCAAGTTCGCGGCGTCTATGGATACACCGGGTAAGGGAGAAGCAAAATGCGCGCACGGTTTCTATTGAGCGAAGTCCGAATTGGGCTCCGCCGTAACCTCACCATGACTTTCGCCGTCGTCATCACGGTTGCGATTTCACTCTCGCTCCTTGGCATTGGCCTTCTCTCCAACTCGCAAGTGAGCGCCATGAAGGACTATTGGTACAACAAGATCGAGGTCTCTGTTTATCTCTGCGGTTCTCTGTCGGAATCTCCATCGTGCTCTGGCGGTGTTGTCACTCCCGCCCAGAGACTGCAGATTCAGCAGGATCTCCAGGCGTTGCCAGTTGTGCAAGATGTCTATTACGAGTCTCAAACAGAGGCTTTTCAACGCTTTGAAGAGCGATTCAAGGACTCCGCAATTGCGCAGAACGTGACGGTTGATCAGTTGCCAGAATCATTCCGCGTGAAGTTGAAGGACCCAACGCAGTATCAAGTTGTCGTCAGTGCATTCTCTGGTCGACCAGGCGTTGATGTAGTGCAAGATCAGCGCGCGATTCTCGAGAAGTTCTTCAGGTTGCTTGGGGTTCTCCGCAATGGCGCATTATTGGTGGGTTTTGCTTCAGTACTTACGGCTGCCCTTCTCATCAGTAATACTTTGCGAATTGCCGCGTTCAACCGACGCCGCGAGACTGGCGTCATGAAATTGGTTGGTGCAACGTCCCTTTCTATCCAACTTCCGTTCTTGATGGAGGGAATTATCTCCGCCATTATCGGTTGGGCTATTGCGACGGGATTGCTGGCTGGATTAAAACAAGTGATCGATTCGCGAGTCGCACCTCTTCTGACCTTTACTAAATTCTTTGGCTGGGGAGAGGTCTGGGTTGCATCTGCCTACCTTCTTGGCACTGGTTTATTTGTTTCCATCATTGCTTCGGTATTTACGCTACGTCGCTATCTCAAGGTTTGATCTCTCATGGTTAAGGAGGTCGGGCGCAAACTCATCGCGCAGAATAAAAAAGCGCGCCACGACTACTCCATTGAAGACGTCTATGAGTGTGGATTAGTTCTTACTGGGACGGAAGTTAAGTCTCTGCGCCTCGGCCGAGCATCGCTAATTGATGGCTTTGCGATGGTTCAAGACGGGGAACTCTGGTTAAGTGGCGTGCATATTCCTGAATACACCGAAGGCACCTGGACCAACCATCCGCCAAGGCGTGACCGCAAATTATTGGTTCATCGAGATCAACTTGATCGCCTGACGGCAAAGATGAAAGAGGGCGGCTTGACGCTTATTCCTCTTACGCTCTACTTCAAGGATGGAAAAGCCAAGATCGAATTGGCGGTTGCTCGTGGAAAGAAGTCACACGACAAGCGCGCAGCGCTACTTGAGCGTGAAATGGGTCGAGAGGCTGAGCGTGAAGTCTCTCGCCGTCGTTCTGGGAAGTCCGGCGAGCGGTAGAACGAAGCCACTCTCGTCCACTTTATTCCCATTTATCCCCACTTTCCTCAAGTCATTTTCATACCAATATCAGCACAAATGCCCCATTGAATTAAGTAATTACGCGATAGAGCAATCATCTTCTACAATTAGAACACGGGAGAGATTCCGCAGTCAGTAGCAACCACCAATGAAAATTAAATAGTGATGTAGTAACGCTTCAATCTCCAACCATGGGGGTGAACGGTCTCGACTTTGGATGTTGAGTCAGGGGAAGCGGGCCGAGGAAGCCAGGATGATCTCGTTAACCAATAACCTGTGCAAAAAAATAAATGCCGATGCAAATCAGCATGCCTACGCCCTCGTTGCCTAAACGAGCTCCGTAGACCGTTAGCCCGAATGAGCCTTCGATTCGGGGCCTAGCGCCGCTAGAAGGCTTTTCATGATGTTGGCGTCACGGACGACATCAGAGAACAGTTCCGTGAATGAGTCCGTCGAATACTCGTGTGTAAGAGATTCGGGACTGAGAAAGCGTTAAACACACTACGCCC
>Ga0315268_10004728_pt1 | contig 14715 bp, 7 predicted proteins | sample C1_top_MG_FD_204535 | JGI IMG/M metagenome (GOLD analysis project Ga0315268, IMG submission 204535) | Sediment microbial communities from Yellowstone Lake, YNP, Wyoming, USA - C1_top | ecosystem: Environmental > Aquatic > Freshwater > Lake > Sediment | place: USA: Wyoming | collected 2017-08-01
GGTCTTTCCGCAACTTTCGTGCTCGCAACTGTAATACCGCCGCTCGCTTGTCATCGCCCATCCATTCCGCGACCTCTGCAAAGTCCAGGAGAATCCGATGGAGGAATTGTCCCAGCCAGACAGATTCACCTTTCCAGCGCAGTCCGACGGCGCTGAGACCGTCATTCCAGTCTCCCGCCCCGATCAGCGGAATGCCGCGCTTGCTCATTCGGGAGAGCGTTTTGTCAATCGCTCGCAGGCAATGGTCGTAGATGGACGCGCTCTTCGGGTCATCGAGAAACGGTTCCCTCGCCCTGAGCAGCCTGGTGTCGCCGGTTTCTGTCAGATATTCCGAGACAAGATACGGCAACCACAGCAGATCATCGGTAATGTTCGTCGGCAGGCCGACTTCCGAAAGCGGATGCCACCAATGATAGACGGTACCGTTCCTGAACTGGTGACGCGCATGAAGGCGGATCTGGTCCGCCGTTCGGTCCGGCTGGAGGGGGAGAAAGATCTGGCTGTCCTGAAGCTGATCGCGGAATCCGAATGCGCCGCCGGTCTGGTAGTAACCCGTCCTGCCCCACATGCGTCCGGAGATTGCCTGGTACTTGAGCCACGTGTTCAGAAGGAGGTTCATGCTCTCATCCGGCGTTCGCACGCCACTGCGGCCAAGAAGGTCGCGCCACATCTCCTTAACGTCCTTCAGCGCCTCGTCGACGCTCTGCGGTGTCGCATACGCCGACGTCAGGCGGGCGACTTCGGATCTTCGTTGAACCGCCCCGAGCGTGAAGACCACGCTGTCCGATTGACCGGGTTCAAGGTCCAGCTCGAGCTGCAGGCTCGCGACTGCATCGAGCCCGTCGCCTGTGTTTCTGCCCAGGGTTCCCTCACGCACAGCCTTGGGATTGCGCTGATGCTCGTATGCACCGAGGAACGATTCTTTGTCACCATCGTACGACTTGGGCGTGCGGTTGCAGCCATGGAACGCCACAAACTCCCAGTCGCGATTCCAGGCCCCCTTATCGGACGGGACCTCCCACAAACGCTTCGTCGCCACAAGCGCATTCCAGGGATCGGCGTACTCGGTCTTGATGAAACTGCGATGGAACTCCCGGTGCCAGTCGGGCGCCGCCCCAAGATTCCACTCGAAATAGGTGAACACCTGCAGCCGTCGGCGGCGACCCGATGAGTTCCTGAGGGTGAGCTTCCACAGCTCAACGGGATCCTTGCGGGGCACCGTCATGAGCCATGTCGAATCGACCCCTTTCGTCCGCGATTCGATCAGCGTGTATCCGAGGCCGTGGGTACAGCGGTACTGCTCCGGCTCCACGCAAACGGGCTTCCACGCCGCGGACCAGAATTCGCCGGTCTCGGCATCGCGAAGATAGATGTACTTCCCCCATTCATCCTTGATGAGATCCTGCTCCCATCGCGTAATTCGGTTCAGCTGCGCATCCGTCCTCCAGGTGTAGCCACCACCCGCCTGCGAGACAATAACACCGAAATCGCCGTTGCTGATGACGTTCACCCAGGGACGCGGTGTTCGAGGCGTCGTGATGACGTATGCGCAGCCGTCATCGCTGAAATGGCCGTAACCGTTGTCGAACGGGAAGGTCTGAGGCATTGTCGTGCGTGTGCTTCCTACGGTCCAGTCTCTGCGAGTCATTCTGCACACCCGGGAAAGTACAGGTTTTCCTGGATCACGGCGGGCAGCACGCTAGAACAGCAGCCCAAGTGTAAGTCTTTGCACCGCTCCCAGCCGGCTGAAATCGGTCCATCCATAGTCCAGCTGAAAATCCGCGCCGAAAAGGTCGTACCCCACACCAGCACCAAGTGTCAACCCGACCTCGGAATCCTGCTGCCACAAATTCTGGTAGCCCGCCCGGAGCGAGAGAGTGCCGGCAAAGGTATATTCTCCGCCGACGCTGACACTCTCAGTGTTGTCATTCGGATGGAACGCATCGGCGACCAGTACGATACGGTGATTGTCGCCAAACTGCAACGAGTATTGCAGTCCGACACGGAACAGAATCGGCAGGCCGAATTCATCCGTGTACAACTGTGCCGGCAACGAGCTGTTGTCACCGAACAGTTTCGGGTCGAAATCATAGCGCACCCGCAGATCGCGTCCGTCGTACCGCGCGCGAGTGCCGAAATTCGAGAGACTGGCTCCGATCACGAGCCCGTCCTCGCTCAGCTTGAACAGGGTCCCGACATCCATCGCAAACGCCGAGATGCTGCTGTGCCAGATGGTCTCCTGCATGAACTTCACCTGGATCCCGGCGGATACACGGTCTGTCACTTTCATCCCGTAGCCGACGCCGTAGGCCACATCGGAGACCGTGTACCGCTCGCCAGTTCCCAGAGGTTGCGCTACGGTGCGGACATCAATCTCTCCCGACTCGAGAGAGGTCATGCTGACCATGAACGATCCGTTCCCAACGGGCACAGTCGCAATCACGTAGTTGTAGTTGATGTCCGCCAGCCACTGACTGTAACCGAACTGGGCCTGCGCCCGGTCAGCGCGGCCGAGCGCGGCGGGATTGAAGAAGGCACCCATCGCCTCGTCGGATATCGTCACCCCCGCATTGCCCATGCCGGCCACACGCGCACTGGGCTCGATGAGCAGGAATTGACCAACGGTCGTCCCCACATTTGTCTGGGCCCGGCTGTCTTCCACAATCAGCATACGAAGCGACAGCATCACGACAAAGGGGAGCAACAATCGCAGCAGTGATCGATTCATAGGTCCCTCCGCCGGCTTACTTGATAATGGAGAATTTGCCGATCTTCGTCCCGATCGGCCCGGCATCAACATGGAAGATGTAGAGACCGGGTGCGACCTCGAGATTATCCTTCGTCCGCAGGTCCCAAGCTTCATATCCCGTCAGGGTCCCCTCATGATGGATCGTCCTGACGAGGTCACCCCGGATCGTGTAGATCCGGATCGTGCACGTGGAGGGCAACCCGCGGAACTCGATCCGTCGCTCACCCCGTCCAGACACGGCAAATCGCTCCGGCTCGAACGAGGCAGCCCCCACATACGGATTGGGAACCACATACGGATCGAACTGGCCATCCCGCACGGCCTGCGCAACATCCACCCGCTGCCCCGTTGTCCTGAACGAGAACACGTCCCCGTCGCTGAACGGTTTCAGCAGTTTCAGCACGTACACATCGCCTGCAGTCGGCGGTATGATTGGCCCACGCGCTGCCTGGCCGACCGTGTCGAGCCCGAAATACCAGGTGGGGTGCTGAATGTGCAACGTGTCCGATGGATTCATCGTGCAGATATAACCGAATTCGAGGTCGGAACTCAACGTCCCGTCGAAATCGAGGTCTTTGACCTGATACTTGAGCTGGTACTTACCGGTGTCGGTCAGCGCAAACACACGGAACTTCATCTCGCGGCGGGGGAATCCGAACGCCAGCAGTGATGTATCCACGGTGACATCGGAGAATTCGATCGAAAGCGAATCCGGGTAGCCCAGCCGGCGAAGGTTGGAGGAAAGCCCCGCGGGAGGATTGCCGAAGTACGACAACTTCAGGCGGATATTGGTGGGGCTTCCCGGCCTGAATCCGCTCCAGACCGTATCGATCAGGGGTGCCGGCGGCGTCTCAACGAGCGGGACAATCCCCGCACCGACCGCCCCATTTCCCGTGGCGTCGAAATCGCTCCCTCGTTCTACATACACCTTACCCGAGGCGCTGTCCACGAGCTCGTAGTAGTCGGCATGGATGTTCTGCGGGATACTCGTCGCGAATCGGACCTGCAACGTTGAATTGTCGGGGACGTCGTTTGGATTGACGACGCGTACGTCAACACTGCCGACACCGGTGCCCGAAACGCGGCTCACCGACGACAGATTTGCCGGTGTGTACCCCAGTGCTTTCGGATTTGGACGAACTTCCACGACATTCCTGGCGAGAATCGTGCCACCGCGTGGCGTGCGGGAGACCACGATGGAGTTCTCCGACGGATAGAATCCCAGACTCGAATCGCCATGGTCGTAGGCACAGACAGCGTAGAAATAGTCCTGGCCGTTCGTCACCGTCGTGTCGATGAATGTGTGGGTAATTCCCGTGTTTGACCCATAGTAGTACGAGATCCCTTCAACGTTGATGTCAGAAAAGCCCGTATACTCGTTGATGGCATCGAACTGGACGATCGGACGTCCGTTCCCGAATGGTCCCGTACCCCGAGCGTCGGTCACGACCTGCGCGTCACGGAACACAGGATCCGTCGATCGGTAGATTTTGTATCCTTCGAAGTCCAGTTTGTGGGTGACAGGGTCGACGCTTCGTTCAGCCTTGTCATCCCACGTGAGCCGCACATAGCCGTCTCCGGCATCGGCCGTCAGCGTGGGCAGCGTGGGAGGGACGACGAATTGGTAATTTGATGCGTAGATCTTCTGAAGAACCTTGATCGTCCGGCGGAGTTCGTACAGGTCGGACGCGTACACAAGCGACAGGCTGAACCGCTCCTGGGTCCAGTGCTCCAGCCGGAATGGACCGGAGGTGAACAGGAAGGCGATGTTGTAGTTTAGAACGACCGGCTGGTCAAAGCGCAGCGCCTCGGTCGAATTGCTGAACTGGTCATAGAGGAGCTTCGGCCAGTTCTTCACACCGTCATCGTAGAATACAATGTTGTCCGTTTCGGCACTGGGATTCGTGCCGCCGGCACGGATGCGGTTCATTTTGAATCCCGTCAGGCCGATCTGGTCGGATTCATCGACGTCGGTTCGGTCGAAATTGGTCTCGCCCTCCGTCGGAATGCCATCTCCCTCCCCCTGATCGTGCGTTCCCATGACCCCGTCAACGCCGGTATCGTCGAACTCCCGCGTCCAGTCCATGTTTTCGTCGCCCGTCCACCAGTACTCTTCTTTGTAGGCCGGACGGCTGCTGATGGGTCCGTAGTATTGCTCGAACAGGCTGACGTTGTAATGGGAATTCACATAGGCCAAAATATTCGCCGCCCCGGTGATGAGGGTACCAGGTCCGCCGTCGCGGCGTTCATCCGTGATCCCATCCTGGTCGTTATCAACGCCGTCATAGGGATTCCCGGGTGTTTCGAGGTATGCATAACCCAAATAGCCCGTCCGCTCACATGTGCTGTTCAATCCGACTCCATGGCCGTACGTGTCCCAGGTGTACGTCAGGTTCAGTCCGAACGACTTATCGAAATAGGCATTGTCGTCATCAGACTCGTACACACCGTCGCACGAGAGAGCGGACCCTCCGACACCTGAGTCAAAGTAAATGCCGAAGAAGAGATTGTTGTTGTAGTCCGTCATTCCTTCGTTCACGACGTCATAATGGAAAAAGATGACGTTCCCCGCCTGAGGGTTCGACCATTGGAAGCCGCGCACCTCCATCGCAAACGCCAGGCCCCGCCGGGTCGTATCGCGCGAATCAGGATTGAACAGCCAGCCCGAATAGAGATTGTCATCGAGTGCGAAGAAGCTTTCTTCATCTGCGGCCGGTCGCTTGCCGAAATAGCCGTCCCAGGAGCCGCCCCACCCGGGGTCGGTCGTGTCGCTCAGACGGTCGGGCCAGACGCTCGGCCACGTCCGGGGGTCGTTGCTGATAGCCGGGGACCTTCCACGGTTGATCGTCGGATCCGCCTGGAAATATCCCGGACGCGGCTCGTACCGGATCATACGCCCGGAGAAGTTTGTCGCCTGCCGTTCCCGGTAGCCCGTTTCCATGATGTACGCCGGGATACTGTTCGTCTGCACAATCCTCGCGAGCACGTACGGTGTACCTCCGTCCGAGTAGTCGAGCCCGCTGCCCTTCGGGACTTCCACGGAATGGAACACACTCAGATCAACGTTCCCCGGGTCGGACGGATAGTCTCCGACCATCCCGTAGTTGTAGAAGACCGTGCGGATGTTGTTGGCATCGTGGAATCCCGAGCGCTCGGCGTCGATGCGCCCGCGCTTCTCGGGTGGTACTACCGGCCTCGGCTGCACCTGCGCGCGCAGGGCCGAGACGCCAAACGTCAGACACACGATGAGGGACAACGCAATTCTCGAGTTCATGCGATAGTCCACCGAGAAATGAGACATTGAGAAATTCGGAATTTCGCTGGTCACCATGTCACACTCGCCAGGGACAACCCGACCTCGATCCGCCGCGGAGCGCTGAACCGCGACGGGTCATTCAGGGTGGTCTGCTCTCCTGCCGGATTGAGGGTATAGTCGGCCGATCCTGTGCTCGGGAAGACGAAGCCGTTTGAGAAATGTGCCCCGAAGAGGTTCGACACACGGGCGAAGATGTTGAATTTCGCCCCCAGCAAGGCGAGCGTCTTCTCAACCCGCAGGTCTACGGTCACCGAGCTCGGTTTACGTCCCGAGTTGCGCTCGAGCTCTGCATTGAATCCGCTTCCAACGATGGGCGTGTAGGGTTGACCGTCCGCGTAGCGCACGATCACCGTCCCGGAATAGTTGCCCTCCTGTCGTGCGCCGATGATGACGTTGAGCGTATTCCGCTGGTCCCAGTTGAGCGGCACTTTCCGCGGGCGTGGATCCTCACCGGCTGCCGCCCGGTTTGCGGTCTCGCTCGGATCACTGGAGTTACCCAGCGCAGTCTGGTACGTATAATCAACGCTGACCGTCAGAACACTGAGGCGGTAGTCGAGCGAGAAGCTCACGCCGTTCACCGTACCGAAGTCCACATTCGTAAACCGGGCATATTGAGCCGCCGCGTATGTGGACACGAACTCTATGCCGAGCAGATCGCGGATATCCTTATAGAAGGCGCTGACGTCCACCCCGAAGTTCTCGGTGAGAGCTCCCTTGTAGCCGACTTCATACTGCGTCGTAAATTCCGGCTTGAGGTCCGGATTGCCCATCACGCCATAACTGATACCGCCGGCCTGCAAATCCTTGAGGATCGAGTAGTCGGAATTAGAGAAAATGTTGCCGATACCTGGATACTGGTAGAAGTGCCCGTACGAAAAGAAGACGGAAGACTGGTCGGTGATGGGATAGGAGATTCCGAGCCGGGGTGCCACAGCCATCTTCACCTTCGTCGCCTGTGGATGGGATTCCGGAGCCCCCGAAATTGCATTGGCGGGATTCGCAAGGTCGCTTGGGACCTTTGCGTCAGCATCAAACATCTCAAACCGCACTCCGCCGCGCAAAAGGATATCCTTGAACTCGAGCCGGTCCTGGGCATACGCGGACAGCCAGATCGGAGTGCTCTTGACCACGTGCGGATACAGCGGGTCATCGACGCGCGCGACGAGCGTCTGAACGCCGTTGACCACAGTTTCAACCAGCGCGCCAGGACTTCCGAACTTAATCTCGGATTTCTGCGCTTCGACACCCACCTTCACAAGATTGGTCTTATCCACCTGCGACGTTACGGACGCCTTGACCACGTATGAATTCGTCTCTTGGATGAACCGACCCAGATCTACTCCCTGGACGATGGCACCCAAGTTGTAGTTGTTCGTCCCGATAGGCTTCCCTGCAGTCCAATACATCGGGTCATACACCGATTCATACTTGAGATCCTTGTAGTCGAAGAGGTTCTGCCGAAGACTGATGGTGTAATACACCAACGGTGAGAGTGCCTGCGTCAAGTCCACACCGTGAACCAGCGACGTGCTGCGCTTGGTGGCAAGGCCATCCGGATTTAGCCTCCAGGCGTAATTGTACGGCCGGTGCTCCGAGGAACTGTACACCGCCTGGTAGCTCAACTGGATGTTCGGGAGCAAGGTCGTGCTGATTTTTCCCTGCCCCGACCATTCCTGCTCTGCGTCCATCGGCACGATTGCGCTGTCCCCTGTCGGATGGAAGGCCATCGATTCCAGGTCGTTCTTGTCCGTCGGCTCAAACCGGCGGACACCGAACAGATAACCGCCATCCGTGAATCGCCGCACACTCAGGAGGAAAGTGGTCTTCGGAATCGGGGTCGGCCCACTCACACTTGCCTGGTAGCTCCGGATAGACGTGAGGCTCAGTTGACCGATATCGGGAAAGCGCGAGGAAGGTGCGCTGTAGGTTCCCGTATAGACTTCCGCATTTGCCTCGAAATGGTCGACGGAACCGCTCCGCAGCACGGCGTTGACGACGCCGCTCATGGCCTGTCCGTATTCCGCATCGAATGTCCCGCTGATCACCTGGACCTCGCGCAATACCGACCTGTCAAGCTGCACGGAGGCGCTGTTGTCATATGGATTGTTGATCGAGACGCCGTCGACCTGATATTGTACTTCCCCCAAGCGGCCGCCGCGAAAATGGCCGCCCACCACGCCGGCCTGCAGGTTGACGATATCATTGAGATCCTGCACCGGCAGTGCGTTGAATTGTTTTGAATCGAGGATCTTCACCGAGCTTGTCTGGCGGGTGTCCACGATCGGTTTCGTCGCCGTCACCGTCACTTCGCTCGTCTGGAGCGCCTCCTCGGTCAGTGTCTCATTCAGCGTCGTCGTTTGGCCGGCGGAGACGTCAACTTCATTGACGAGTTTCGTGCCGTAGCCGATCATGCTGAACCTGACCCGGTAGGACCCCGAGGGGATATTAAGGATGATGAACCCGCCGTCTGGGTCGGTAGAGGCTCCAATCGTCGTTCCCAAGAGCGTAACGTTCACCCCCATGAGGGGTTCCTTCGTGCGTTGGTCAATGACTTTGCCCGTCAGTTTCCCCTTGGTATCGGCAAGCGCGGCCGCCGCCGCCAAGAGGATCATAAGGAAGAGGCAGGTGATGTCCCGCCGCCCGTGATGATACGAGCGTTGTGTGCGGATGTCGCGTGCCATGGTCAACCTTTCCGAAGGCTCATCGCAATGGAAGAAGAACCACAAACCCCATCCGGGAGCGCCTGTGCGGCGCCCCCAGACGGAAGGATAGACCTACTTCAGCAACGTCATCTTGCCCGATCGCACCTGGACGGGAGACTGTCCGGCCGCATCAAGCATCTGAAGCTGATAGTAATACACGCCGGATGCAAGGCGTGCCGCGCTGAAGACATGGTCGTACATCCCTGCACTTAGCGGTCCCAAGTCCTCGCTTGACACGCGGCGGCCGAGGATGTCAAACACGATGAGTCGCACCGAGGACATCTGCGGAAGCGAGAAGCGGATGTTCGTCGACGGGTTGAACGGATTCGGATAGTTGCCCAGGACTTCGAACGACGCCGGCAGGGCGCCACCCGAAACCTCCACACTCGTAACCAGAGTGTTGGGATCCATGTAGACAAACGCCGCACCGTCATTATCTCCGTTTTCACGGAACCACCACGTCCGAGTACCATACGCACCTGTCGGTGCCGGATCCCCGTCGAACAGTGTTATGCCTTCGTACAGCGCACCGTCTCCGCGTCCTGCCGGATAGCCCAGAGCGGTCAGCGAGATCGCCATTTCGATCTGATAGCCAGCATCGATGTCAGAGCCGAGCGTGTCGACGGTCGTTCCTGCCTTCAGAGCCAGCGCGAACTTTCCGCGGCCATCCGCCGCAAACGTCTTCGCGGAATCTTCGAGCGCGTAGTGCTTTGCCGACGAGTCGACGCGCACCGTGAAGGTATTAAAGAGCAGACGGTGCTCCATGACATCCCGGGCCGACCGATCATTGATCGTGACCTTGATTCCATCCCAGCGATCATATTCCGGGCGGTACTGGACGCCCTGATCGCGCACGTCGATGCCGATGTACAGCGTGTCAGCCTTGAAGAACATCTTTACCGTGCAGTCGCCCGGATCGACGACAGCATTGGTCTGTCCGTCCACGGTCGGCTGGTATTGTCCGCTGACAAACGGCCCGGTGGTCTTGTAGGAATTGCGGAGTGTCACGTCCCCGTACCGGATATCGAAGCCGGGGGTCTTGGACCATATTGCATCATTTAGCTGGCCGTCGACCGTCGGCACGGCAAAATTCGTTCCGTTGGGGACGACGAGGTCATAGCCGAAGGCAGGCGGCGTCCCTGAAGACGTCGTCACACTCGGCTTGGCGAAGATGCGGAAGTGGCCCAGCGAATTCGCGTTCCCCCAGGGCCCCTGCCACCACGTCCGATTGCTCGTGAACTTGGCCGAATCGATCGGCCAGTAATTGTCGGCATCCCAAACAGAGAAGTCCATCATAACGATATCACCTGACGCGGATGAGACCGTGTAGCCCAAGCGACCCAAGTTGAACTTGAACTCGGTAACCCAGTTCGTGTCCGCCGTTGCATCGGTGTTGGTGGTACCGTGCACCACAGTGACGGCATCCCACACTTTGCGGAGCGAATCCGACCGCTCAGCACGGGAGCCGTGGTTCGGGTTGCCCGAGTTGCCGGCCTGTCCGAAGAATCCCGGACCAGAGCCGACGAAGGCAGTTGTAGTGTCCGCCCATCCTTCTGCGACCCATCCGTAGAAGATTTCGAACGGCGGTACAGGCCGGTTCGCGGATGATTTGTTCTTGATATTGCCCAGGAACGCATCGAAATGCGCCCACGGTCCTCCACCGATGGAGTTGTCTTTGCAGATGAGCGCCATGTAGAGCGAGTCGCCCATGACCAGGAACTTGACGGTCGCCGTCGTGGGATCATTGACGGCATTGGGCGTAGCCATGCCGCTCTCATCCCGATAGCCGCTCGTCGGGTCCGCGAAGTCCTGGCCGTACACGAGCACCATAGAGTCGGTCTGACTCCATGCCGCTTCGCTAAGTTTTCCGTCAAGCGTAATCGTACCGGTCGGCACGGTCCGCGCCCAGATTGCATCCTTCCGCACGGGCTGCGCGAGCACCAGAGCCGTAGTGACCAGCACGAGGAACGCGACGGACCAAATCCGTAGGGAATTCCTCATGGTAAAGACCTCCTTGAATTAAGTGATGGTGGAACTTAGAACTGCGGACTTTAGAAGTACGCACCATGCTGCGGGCGCGCCGCAGATCGCCCGGTAATGAAAACGTTTACATTTTTGCGAACAGGACACTCCTGGCGGTAACTTCGTGCGCTAGCTTGCCACGGCCTCCTTTGCTGGTTTCGTTTTCTGTATGAGACGTCGACAACTCGACCGAACCGACAGCGTCGGCGCGATGACAAGGTTCAGCAGTTTCCCGCTGCGCCCCTTCTGGATGCGCTCGACGATGTTCTTGACAGCCATCTGTCCAAGGTCATAGATCGGCACATGAACACTCGTCAGGGCCGGACGCAGATGCTGTGCGATCGGGATATCGTCGAATCCGCAGATGGAGATGTCTTCAGGGATTCGGACCCCCAGTTCATGCAGCGCCCCGATCGCTCCAATGGCCATCGTATCATTGGACGCAAAAATCGCCGTGGGTCGGGGTTTCATCGAGACAATATGTTGGGCGGCCGCAAACCCGCTCTCTTCCGTGAAATCGCCGTCCCATTCCAAATGCCGCTGCTCCGGCAGTCCGGCGTCGCGCAGAGCGGCGCGATAGCCGTACAGACGCTCCAAGGCCTCCCGGTTTCGCTCACAGCCCCTGATGAGAGCAATGCGTGTATGTCCGAGGCCGATCAGGTACGAGGTTGCATCATACGCACCCCCATAGCCGTTCACGCTAATACAGTCGTAATGAGCTGAATTGACTTCACTGTTGAGGAAAACCACCGGCAGCGCACGCGGGATGTAATTCAGCAGCGTTCCTGAATCGATCTGCGGCGACATGACCACCAGGGCATCGAGACGTCCCCGCATCAGCCGGAGGGCGTTCTCAATCTCGTCCTGACTATCGTGCGAACTGGACACGATTAGGTGGTAGCCTGCAGCTCGGGCAGCCTTGTCTGCACCGCGAATCACTTCGGAGAAGAACTCGCCGTGGAGGTCGGGAAGAAGAAGGCCGATGGCGTCATGGCGGTTGGTGATGAGGCCACGAGCCGCCGCATTCGGGGTGTACTTGAGCTGTTGGGCAATCTGGAGAATTCGTTTGCGCGTGCACTCCTTGACCTTATCGCCTTTGTTGAAGGCGCGGGAAACTGTCGCTATGGACACTCCCGCCTTCTTCGCGACATCGGTGATTGTTACGTGCATGGGTACGGACGCCGGCTGGATGTTCAGAATGAAAACCTTTACATTGATGGTACCAAAAATAGACCTTTTCGCCATCCGTGTCAAGTTAAATCAGCAGGCCGCGGTTCACCGCCGACGATAGGGACTGCACATGATCCTGGGTCATTTCCGGAGCTGATGCCATGAGGCTCTATACTCTTGTCACGGCGGCGATATCCCTCCTTATTGTCCGCGTCCCCCTTCCCGCCCACACCCGTTTCTTTCAGGACTTCGAATCAATTCGCCGCTCGAAGCCCGTCACCACCCACGGAAACGCCTCGAAACTGCGGCTCTCCATTGACTAGGGGAAAAACGGACACGCCATGCTCATGGACTTCGCTGTCATGGGCTAGATGGACAATGTGATGGCCGAAGGAGATGTCCCCGTCAATTTCGATTTTCAGACCTCGTTCAACATGCGAGCCGGAGAACTTCGAATTTCACGCCATCGATTCGATGGACAATGTCCGTCGCATGTTCCGGAGGGACTATCAATAATATCCGTCTGCTCCGGCGGAGCCAGGAGGGTGCCGATCGGCAATCTGACATTCGAAGCACTCGACACGACCGCCTGGCGTCGCGCGGCTGACGCTCCTCGGGCCGGAGTTCTCCTTTTCCGCCAACGAAATGTGTCGCGCCATCGCACACCGAATGGAGAAATCCGGGATAGCGCTGATGCGTTACACTTCGGAGATAATTTAGCCATCTGATTCCCGGCTGTCAGGAAGAGAATTAGCACAGTGATACGTTTAGCCGGATAAAAGCGCCCGCGTTGGGCATCGGGCTTGATAGATTCCGGAGCGGTACCCGGACGACACCTCCAACACCCCGCAAAAAGAAAACCCCCTTCTCAGGGGGCTTTGTGTGCTGCCGGGCAACGTTTGCTCCGGGCCGGTAATCAGTCCGGGTCACACATCGTGTTTTGGAAGTGTCCATGTCTGTCCATGTGCATCGAGGGCGAGCCGCATGGAGCCGGACGCAATCGCCTTGGTGAGCCGCTGGATCGGCTCGTTGGTCGGTTCATCGCTCTGGGTGAATGTGCCCCAGTGAATCGGCATGAAGTAGCGTGCGTTCATCTGGGCCGCCATGGTCAACGCCTGTTCCGGGTTGCAGTGGTTGAAGATCCACGGATCATACGCGCCGATGGGCATGATTGCCAGGTCAATATTCAGCCGGCGCTGGCCGAGTTCCCGGAAATACTCCTGGTAGGCGGTGTCCCCGCCGAACACAATGTTCTTTCCATTCTTCGAGATCACGTACGCATTGAAGCTGCGGCCGCTCCAGTTCCCGCGGGACCGGTCAACCTCCCACGGAAACCGCCACCCAAAGTGTTTTGTCTGGACAGCTTGAATATCAAGGTCTAGGATGTGAATTCTTTCATTCCAATCCAACTCCACGACTGTTTTGCGGGCAAGGTCCTCGACAACGTCGCCGGTGTTCTTTGCCATAACCAACGGAATTTCACCGGGGAACTTTTCCAGCGATGGGAGATCGAGATGGTCCATATGGGCATGGGACAGGAGGATCAGGTCGATGGGCGGCAGTTCATCAACCGTCAGTGCCGGAGCGACAAGCCGCTTGGGCCCAAGCGTGGTCAGGCCAAGGAGATTCAGTCCGATGCGTCCAGAAAACACGGGATCCGTGATGATCCAGGTGCCAAGGAAGTTGATCAGGACCGTCGAATGCCCGATCCATGCGGCCGTAATCGTCGAATTGTCCCACGAAAATGGAGTCGGTTTGTGCTTTGGGGAGGCAGTGTCGGGATTCGCGAACAACAGTTCCCAGCGCGAACGCTTCAGCTCGGGAGGCTGTCCGGACTGGCGCGCGAGCACCGTGCCGGGTGCCACCATGGAGATACCCAGGGCAGACAAGAATTTTCTTCGGGAGGTCATTGGCTGTTGCTTACTGATCGTTGATTTCCGGATATGCAGAGATTAGAACAGGAGCAGAGAGAAGGGAGTTCCGGCGCCGCGGGAGTCAATGGGGCCACATCAGCGGCTTTTGCAGATCGCTTCCCACATCCGGTCGAGCAGCTCGCCAAGGCCCTTTCCCACCACAGCGGAAACGGGCACAACCGGGATACCGCGTCCGAACGAGAGTTTCTTCACGGATTTTAGTTGTGCCGGGGTCGCGATGTCGGTTTTTGTGAGCGCAACGATCTTTTTCTTTTCTTGAAGTTCCGGATTGTATGCCTTCAGCTCACTCACCAGTGTCTTGAAGTCCCTCTTTGGGTCACTGCTGACGGACTCCACCAGGAACACCAGCACGCGCGTGCGTTCGATATGACGGAGGAACTGGATTCCCAACCCGCGACCTTCGTGTGCCCCCTCAATTAGCCCGGGAATGTCCGCCACCGTAAAACTCCGCTCTTCTGCGTAGCGAACGATGCCAAGATTCGGCGTGAGTGTCGTGAACGGATAGTCTGCGATCTTCGGTTTCGCAGCGGAAATGACGGAAATAAGGGTGGACTTGCCGGCATTGGGGAATCCTACCAGGCCGACATCGGCAATGAGCTTGAGTTCGAGAATGAGTTCGCACTCTGTCCCCTTGGTGCCAGGCTCGGCATACCGCGGGGCCTGATTTGTGGAGGTGGCAAATTCCGAATTGCCGCGCCCTCCTTTTCCTCCCCGTGCGACAATCACTTCCTCGTCATGGGTGGTGAGGTCACCGATAATTTCGCCGGATTGCGCGTCCCTGATCACTGTGCCGCACGGAACTTTCAGAACCTGGTCGCGTCC
>Ga0315268_10004729_pt1 | contig 14713 bp, 12 predicted proteins | sample C1_top_MG_FD_204535 | JGI IMG/M metagenome (GOLD analysis project Ga0315268, IMG submission 204535) | Sediment microbial communities from Yellowstone Lake, YNP, Wyoming, USA - C1_top | ecosystem: Environmental > Aquatic > Freshwater > Lake > Sediment | place: USA: Wyoming | collected 2017-08-01
TGATGTCTTTTTCGTTCGGCAATCGAATCGGTTCCATGATCTTGATTGTCTCTGGCTTTCTCGTTTTTGGCAACCCTTCAGGTAAAATTCACTGTGTAGTTACTATGTATGACTATTTGAAATAATATTTCTTAGCGCCAAAAGCCAGTGCAATAAGCCAAATAATACCAACAACTACTCCTACAATTGACAAATTCTTTTTAGTTTGTATTTGTATCATTCGGTCCTGTAACTCGGCATACTCCTGATGGAATTGTTGTTGTTCTGCCTTTTTTGCTACAACAATTTGATCACTTTGTGTTCTTATTTGTTTAATTAGAGAAGCTTGCTCGCGAATTGGTTTTTCGAGAGAAAGAAATTTCGAGGCGCGAGCAGCGCCAGTTTCATTCTCCCAATTGGTAATAATATCTTGCATTGCATATGTCAAATCGATCTGCCCCTGATACGATTTGGACATACTTTGCTGGTGTGCCTTGATCAAATAATCAGACTCTGAGATCGTGACACCATCTATTTGAGCTTTCTCAGCAGAAAGAACATTGAGTGTATTTCGGCACCAATGACTTGCACTGGAAGCAAATGAGAGATCTAATTTCCCTTGATTTTGACTGTTCTCTAAAGTTTTATAAATAACGCCAAATTGATCCAGCTTTTCCGAGTTCATCAGCCATCCAGCAGAGTAGTAAGTGAGCAGCTGCACCCAGGCATTTACATCGTTAGAGTGTTTTAATATGTCTTGAGCCGATTCGTAAACCGCATTTTCTTCTGTCTTTTGAGTGAACAGAACATATCCAAGTCCTCCAACCAATGCGACAGAAAAAATGAATGCTGTAAATAAAGCAAGTCCATTTTGAAAAAAATTCTCAATCAGATTATCGCGTCTCTTTTTTATCTGTGCTTTAGTTGTCATGATAAGTATCAACTCGTCCTTTACTTGAGATTATTCATACAAAAACTTTTGCATCTCGTCCACTGTCTTAATGTGCGAAGATTCTAATTCTTCTGGAATCTTGTTGATGTCTTCTCGGCAAGTTGATGATATAGAGTTGATTCCCAAGGATATGTATTGATCAGCTCAGCAATGGTTTGTTCATCATTTTTACCAGGTTCGTTACGAATACGCTCAATTTCATTAGTCCATGATGGTTGTGCTATACCCAGATCGCTTCGAAGAGAAAAGTGCAGAGCCCAGAGTCGCATCATCAGATCATGAAACTCAATTTTATGTTTTATGAAACCATAACAACCTGACCTTACGTAAATAAGCATCAGCCTTGTTTCGTGAGATGCCAACAGCCCTACTTTTCCATACAACATTTTTTGAAGAGCATCAATAAAACCTTGTACTTTCTTGGGGGTTGACGTTAGCTCTTTCTCATGAACTGATGATAACAATTCCAATTTATTCATCAACTCGCTATAGGGCTCTATACGCTGACGAATAAGCTCGACAGAGACAGTTTCTTGTATTTGCCCTAGTTTTATTTTTACATCTCTACGCCATTGGGTATATGCAAATAGGATACCGAATGTAGCTACAAAGCCGCTAATTACTGCGGAGATAAGGTTTGTGTCCATTAATTATTGTCTCCCTACGAAATAATTATTTTGCCCGCTTCGACTTCGGCGAAAACCACGTTTTCTCTAAGTGCGAAGGGCTTGCAACAACCTTGAACATCATTCATACAAAAACTTTTGCATCTCATCCACTGCTTGCAACATCTTCTCCGCCCCACCGAACAACTGATAAATCTCGTAGGTCGAGCCGTAACGATCAAACGGCGAGACCTGCAGCACACGCGGCAATTGGTCAAACTCGCCAATGCCGTAATCGGCATATTTCTCCAACAAGGTATCCAAAACATCCCTTGCGGCAGGCGTAAACGTATTGAAGAAATTGGCCTTCTTCTGGCGCAACTTCTGGGCACGTTCACGGCGAGTTACCAGAGGCGCGTTGTATGCCACATGCAAAAGCAAATCCAGAGCATCGGCTTCTTCCTGATGTACAACATGGGCAAGGTGGTCAGGGTCAATGCCGCGAAAACGTAATTGATTCAATATCTCTGCGCGCTGCTCAGCTTTTGGCCAATCTTGTTTCAAATGTTCAGCAGTCAAATTCAAACGGCGAATATTGTCTGTCACATAATCCGTGAATTGGACGGTCTTGAGTACATTCCCGTCAGGATCAAGTTCAAAAGCTTGCTCGCCCGCAATGTAAACCTGAACATTATCTAGATAATACTTGCGCGGTAATTCACCGAGTTGTAGTTGAATATCTCGAGCTGTTTCTTCGGCCTTGTTTTCAGCTTCTGGTTCGAGAGTGCCTTCTTCACTATCTTCAATCTTTGTCTCGTTGCCTTCGTCGTCAATCTCGGATTTCATCACGCGCACAGGGTCGCCATCAAAGGCGGGGTCATAAAACAACTGTGTCGCGCCCACGTAATCGATGATTGTGAACCAGAACTTGTTATGCTCTTCCGAAACACGAGTCCCGCGTCCAATGATCTGCTTGAAGTCAATCATCGAGTTGATCGGCTTGAACAAAACGATATTGCGGCAGGTGGGTGCATCTACGCCTGTGGTCAACATTTGAGAAGTTGTCAGGATAACAGGTGTATCCTTTTCAGGGTCTTGGAAGTTATCCAAATGTCTGCGTCCAACGGCGTGTTCATCGCTCACAACTCGCGCAACATAATGTATGTGAATTTTTGACAGGTCGGCGTTCAGATTATTCAACGCTTTGCGCATGTCCAGCGCGTGTTCCTGATCCACGCAAAAAACAATTGTTTTATCGAAGCGATTTGTTCTTTTCAGATATTCGGTCAAATGCTTTGCGACAACTTCAGTACGCGCGAGCAGTGAGACAAGCCGTTCATAATCTTTCGTTCCGTAAAGTCCGGGTGGAATTTCACGCCCAAAGCGATCCAGCACGCCGGGGTCAATTTGCAATCCGCTTGCATCCACATCGGGAATGACACGATACACGCGATACGGCGCAAGGAAGCCATCGTCAATGCCTTGTCTCAGGCTGTATGTGTAAATTGGGTCGCCAAAATAATCGTAGGTATCCACGTTGTCCGTTCGTCTTGGCGTGGCGGTCATTCCGATTTGTGTTGCACTGTCAAAGTAATCCAAAATCTTGCGCCAACTGCCGTATTCGTTTGCCGAGCCGCGATGACATTCATCTACGATGATTAAGTCAAAAAAGTCTTTGGGATATTTCTCGTAAAGGTTTTCGCCAGTAATGGGGTTTGCCAAAGCCTGATATAACGCAAAATAAACTTCGCGGCTCTTGGTCGCTTTGCCTTTGATTTTGTGCAAAGCCTGCCCCATCGGCGAGAAGGTACGGTCTTTGGCCTGGTCAACCAAAACGTTACGATCAGCTAAATATAAAATGCGTTTCTTGCGTTTTGACTTCCACAACCGCCATATGATTTGAAACGCAACAAATGTTTTGCCCGTTCCCGTTGCCATTGTTAGCAGAATATGATTTTGTCCCGCCAACACAGCATTGACAGCCTTGTTGATCGCAACTTGCTGATAATAGCGCGGCTTCTTCCCGCCTGCTTCCTCCCAATATGCGGAAAGCGAATCGGTCTCGTCTTTTTTATCTTCAAACTTGAACGTGCCTTTGAGTCTTCCCCATAGTTCATCTGGCGCTGGAAAGGTATCTAAATCACGTTCCATTCCTGTAATGAAATCGTGCTCCACAATCCCTTTGCCATTGCTGGAATACGCAAACTTCAGCCCCATCATTTCGGCGTATTGAATGGCTTGTTGTAATCCTTTGGCAGGCTGGGCATATTCCGCTTTTGCTTCAACGACCGCAATAGGAATATTCTGCCGAATGAACAGAGTGTAATCTGGCCGTAGGCCGTCCTTGCGCGTGTGCCTGTCACCGATAGGCACAATGCGTCCAGGCGTTAACACCATCTGCTCGGTGATGTACTCATCCTCCCAGCCGGATGTGTGTAAATTGGGGACTATGTAGGTTCGGCAGGTATCGGCTTCAGTAGGCATATCGCTGCTTTATCTCGTTGATTACCTATAGCTGCAAATTTGCGATTTGACAATTGACATCAAATGGAAAATTCAGTAATCAGGCTTATTGCGTGACTGTTCAGCGGTCAACGCCCCGCTTCCGCTTTATTATACGACTGAAAAATCCGCTCTTACTGATGAAAAGCTACCCGCAGTTGAGTCTGGTCAATGGCCGGATATTGCCGCACAAGAAGACTTATGCCAAGAAATAAAAATCCACCCGGAGACCTCGAAGGCGATAAATCAGAATCCCATTTTTCTGAATAAATCCTCCAGCTCCAAATGGGCGCGTTTGATATCACTATTTGTGAAGTTGTGAATGTTTACTGCGTGATCTTCGAAAGTGTAAATCCCTACATGAATCTGCTCTGGTGGCGCGCCTAACTCAACTCCAACTGCGTTCTGAATAATGGGCATTCGTAGTTCATTTTGCCAATTCCCCGCGCTTCCCTTGTTGAAAAGCCATACGGCATATGTGCCATTTGGGTGCATATCAATTCGACTGATTTCGCCTGTTACTTTCAACGAGTCGAGATACTGGGTGGAAAGCGGAATCGAAATATTGTGTTTCTTTAGAAAGGTTGCCCAACCAAGTTTCTGATACTCGATAATATACCACTGCAAATCCCCAACCGCTTTTTCGCAGGAAGCACGACTCTTAAATGACTCCAGTCCATCCTCCAAATAGTTCATGGCAGCAAGGGCGTCTGTATTCTTGTGATATTCATAAATTGCCCGCTTGAGCGTTTGGAAAACGGATTTGCTTGGGTAAAAGCCTGTTCCACCTTCGCGTTTTTTCTTGTATGCCACTGGATCCCGTCGAACTTCTTCCAACTCTGTAAGAGAAATTTTGAACATTTGATCACCCTATTATTTTCATCACTTCTGGATAATCCTTAAAAACGGTCAATGCCTCGGTAGCGAATCGCTTATACATTTTTATTACGCGACCTACATCGAAAGAATCTGTGGCTAATTCTGGAAACAGCAACTGCAATTCTGCTAAAGATCGATTGTGCTTGAAGTTGTTGATAAATTCGCACAGATCGACAAGGTTCCGTTTTCCATCATCGTCGGCACTCAATTGTGCAATATTATCTTGTAATAGGTCTCTCTCGTATTCAGGAAGGGAAATGCCATTGCTTTCCAAGGCAATTCGACGGATCAGGCAGGGAACGCAAATTCCGCAATGATGGAAATGGGACACCCTGCTTGCCTTCCAGCAACTCACTGTCCGCACTATAACCTTCTTATGTTTGGGGAGCAGGAGTTTAACTACCTCAGATTTTGTCATGTACAGGAATGGGTTTTCGATATTGATTTTATAATTAAGAAGCTTAGATAAGATATTCGACATTAGTGATACGAATTCAGGGTGGGCTGTATGTGTTGAAAAAGCACTGATACGTCCAGCAGAGAGTGGCAAGTGAATAGCCATTTGACCATTCTCTGCGATCATGACAACGTCCTGGTATCCCTGTCTTCGAGCTGTCAATCCCGCAAGACATAAGAACATGAAAGAACGTGTTCTCTGGGTTTCCTCTCTATCCTTATCTTGAGGAAAAGGAAATCCTTTCGTTGGCTTTCCAATTCCTGTGACCCGAAATGCCGCTCTCGAGAACTTATTGGCATAGGTTAGGTTCAAATGTTCCGTTAGGCCATTCTGAGTGCCTGAAATAACTTGATTAGCCGTTACATGACTTACTAAATATACTTGCTTATTTTTATCTGCCAGCGATACAGCAGCTGCAAAAGAGTCCAACCCACCAGAAAACAGTAATACTTTCCCTGCTTTGCGACCGCCTGATTCTTTTGCGACTTCTGGCTGTCCCGCTCTCTGAATAAAATTAATTTTCCAGGCATCGGAACTGAGCACATTTAAAGCGTAGATTATGTCTTCTGAAACATTCAGGAAGGATGGTAGATTTACAACAGGCACAGTCAACTCAATGCTTCTAATGAAATGATGCTGCTGACCGCGTTTAATAGCCAAGTCTGCCGCAAATATGGCAGAACCTAATACAAGTAAATCCTCCTCTAGGGATGTTGGATTACCGAAATTCTCGATAAACTGTGTTTTGCCAGTATATAGGTTGATATCAGGGCATAGCCCCAAGCCAGTTTTGATATTTTTTGACTCATCAAAAGTAACTGTGACCTGGTTCATGGGTTTACTTAGCCCCCGAAAGATGGTCTACCACTTTGTTTACAAATTTTTGCCAGGTTCTGGGACTGCTCAACTTTCCTGCTGGCATAGGAACCGAATCAACCTTGGATGAAACTTCATTGATAATGGACGTCTTAAGTGCAGTAGCATTTTGTACTGTTCGGACTCTATCTGCTAGTCCAACATAACCAGGCAGATCCCTTGAAATCAAATAGTTGCTGGCTTCCGAAAATAGAGATTTCACGAAGGCATTGGTTCGATTCCCCTTAATTTCATGGGCTATTACAGCCGCTCTTTGTGCGATCTCGCCGGCAAGAGAGGCTTGACCTGAAAGTGCGAGCAAACGTCTCACTTTTTGTGCCGCATCGGTGGCAGAGCGGGAAGTTTGTACTGCTTCTAGGCATTGGGCGATGAGAGGACTTTGTAATCCACTTACCAGTCCTCCATCGACCTCATTGGTGGCTGCTCGCCAAATTTCCTGGGCGGTTCTTTGAATTGTAGCGCCAGGATGAGTATACGCGACATCAACGGCCTTCCAATTCGACGTTCTTGGTGAACGTTGATTTGTGGATGTGCCCATATTAACTTTTATCCTTCACTATTATTTTATCTTTGTTAATGAGCTGTAATTCTGTTAGTACTAAGTTAGGCTCAATAACAGGATTTACAAATATTTTTCTCCAGTTTATCGAGCGTCTGGCTGAAGGAAAGTTGGACAAAAGATCAATGATCTGAACGACCGATTCCGTCGTCAGAAATACCAAGGGAATATTCACTTCGGATAATAGCTGTCGGGATCTGCTTTCTAAGGTTGCTTTTGTGTGGGGAAAGGATCCTGAAATCACAATAAAGGAATGCAATTCAAAATATTGATTGTATCGATTTCGAAATTCTGTAACATATGAGCCGAACTGACGAATTGAATCCACGGTGACATCATAACCCTTCGAATATGCCTTTGTGTCGTATAAAGCAGAAAATATCCTGTCCTGGAGGATGATCCCGTCGGGGCGCGCTTCAAATCGCCTCTCTTGTCCATATCGATGAACCTTACATCCAAAAATGAATTCCAGAGCTTTGTGAACATAAAGTTCAAACAAGTCATCTGGTTTACCTTGAAGTCCTGCAGGTAATATATTTAAACCCAATTGCTTTAGATAATTCCTAAATTCTGGATCTAAAGGACTGTAACTATAAACAGCTCCCCCAAATATATTTAAGAAGCGTTTCCATTCTACATTTGACGTCTCAGGGATTGCCGTTGGACTAATAATAACGAGTTCCGCCTTATTGTGATTAGCCGCGATTTTTGCTGCTTCGATTTGTTCAGATTCTGGTTTCTTTTCGAAGAGAGAAAAACAATACTTTTGTTTGACCCCAAACTCATCATAACGATACATATAAATTAACGCATAACCAGGGAAACGGTTTGCTTTCTCCAAAGTAAATCCGCCGACAGTCAACGTGCGTAAGGCAACTTGAAGATCAGGAGCATCAGAGTCAGTGCTTATGAGATCCATTTCGCCCATATATACCTTTTGACCCAAAAAATTCTCTACAGGGAAGTGACTCTTTTCATTATACAGGTCATTCCCACCTCTTGCAAATATTGTGCGTCAGAATTTCTTGCCGCTGCGACTACGTTTTTGTTATTTTTCATCCCTATATTTTTGATTATTGCCATTCAAGAAGATTTGGCTGACATCAAATACACGTTATCCCATTCCAACTCTGATGTGTGCTGTAACCTATTGTTCAAGAGGATCATTTTGTGCCAGCCATATTTTGCTTTCTCGTTTGATTTCTTCCGATAGATACTTTGATCGCGTTCTTGTTTTGTGCATGATCCGCAAAATCCGTGCATCGCTGATCAATTCAGCTGATACACCAAGATAATCTCGATAGCCAGTTACATCCAAGGCAAAACTTAGCGATTCCTGTAAAGCTCGCAATTCCATATGCTCTTTTCGACTAATGGGTTGCTCCCAGGGATTATCAGGATCCTCGCAGGCGCCAAGATGAACCACAAACCCTGTTTCCACTTCTTGATACCCGTACCTCGCCCGACTAATTTTTCCTGACTTAAATTGCTGTAAGATTTGGCTTTCATCCCATGCTTTCTGCACCTGCTCAGCAGCGGCTGGTTCTTGATAATATGTGGTCAGTGAAGTAATTCGATACCATTCCGAGTTTTCACCAACAGGTTGGTCGACGTTGAGGTGGTCGATATCCAGATTTAAGGCCGCAGCTAGCTTGTAAGGGGAAAGATAGCGTTCATCATATCGCAATGTGTCACCACAAATTGATTCGTACGTCTTGAATGAAATTGGCCTGGCATCCAATTCTATGAAGGTTTTATAAGTGACTCGCATTGGCTCCATTACGGTGGAGTCGATCCAGTAGGGACCAGCCAATAGCTTTTTCCTAAGCCTAACGCGGTCCCTATCACTCTGCTGCTTAGTCTGAATTCGAGGCTGCAATACTTGCGTTTCCGGCAGGTTTGCCAAGTCGACCAATTCTTTTTCAACCCACTCTACTGCTGCCTGAAGTTTCATAAAATGGTCTGACTTTCTCGTATACCCCGGTCGTATCACACAAGCGTGCCAAAACAACTTGCTTTTCTCCAAACAAACGCGTCCCTCCGCGGTTTGATGTTGGCAAAGCCATCGAGATTTATCCTGGCATCGCCACTCAAAGGGTCTGACATCAAAATCAAATTCGTTCTGTTCTTTCTTAATAGAAAATTCCAACACCGCTTCCAAACATCGCCTGATGGCCTCTTGTAAGCGTTTCTTTTCCCGATCAGCCAGCTCAGAAATGATAAGCTTGTTCGTTTGCAAAAGTTCAATTAATTCCGGACCGGCTTCTGGTGGCAAATGCAATATTTCTTGGTAGACAGGCTCAGCCTTAGTTGTTTCAACTTTAGGTTCTTGTTCTGTTTTTTTGCGTCGACCCCGAGGCGACAATGGTATTTTGAGCTCATGGACCAAACGAGTAATGGAAATACCATCAGATTTCCAATCATCATGAGAATCCAACTGGCTCAATAACATCAGAGTTTCGTATCCATGCAAGGTCGCGATTCTTTTGTCAATGCTGTTCCAGATGACCAACCCCTGTTCTTGCCAGGTGATGATTTGATATGATTCAAGCCAATCAGGACATCCCTGCGGCTTTTTTCCTTTAGCGTAGCGTTGGTGATCTGGATGCTCATTGAAACGCACACCCCAAGTTTTTTCTTCCATGGTCAATCCTCATTGTATGGTTAGGTTTGATTAATTCTTCCTCTACAGTGAGAAATCAATTCGGCAGTACTACACTTTGCATCTTATAAGTACATGTCCCTTGCAATGGACTTTTCAATCCTGTACATACGGACCTGCCCAATCATGTCTCGCATGCAGAGCGGTTGAGCAAATCCGGTTAAAAGGGAATTGTAGCACAAACTTTTAAGCCAACTCCACTTTCAACTTCTTCCCTAAAGCAGACGCGGCACGTTCCAAGGTAAACAATGTAATTGAAGCATTTTCAGGGTCAAGTAACCGTTCCAGCGCGGCACGACTGGTCTTCATACGGCTTGCCATTTCGGTCTTTGTCAGCTTTTTGCGTTTCATCTCTTCCGCAATTTGATAAGCAACCACACGCTTGATCGCGGCAACTTGCACCTGTTCAAAAAGATTTTCTTCCTTGAGAAAGTCATCAAATTTGCTTCCGATATTTTTTTTATTCATGGGTTAGTCCTTCTCTAAATTGTTCAACCTACGACGCGCAGTGTCCAATTCATTCAGTGGTGTTTTTTGGGATTTCTTCACAAATCCGTGTAAGAGAATCATTACCGCACCTTTGACCGTGAATATCACTCTTGCAATTCCTGTGCTGACATTAGAACGCACTTCCCAAAGGCCACGCTCCATCTTGCGGATCAAAGGCATTCCCAACGGCCAGCCATATTGCGCAGTCTTAATGTCTTCGCCAATGGTTCTACGATCTTCACGCGGCAGACTCTTAAGCCATTCACGCACAGGCTCGTTTCCCGCTTCGGTTTTATAAAAAACTACATCCAGGATTGGTTCACTGTTTTGTTCGTCCATAAAACAAGTGTACCACAATTGATACACTTGTCAAGAAATCAGAGTAACGCAATTGGTATTCACCGAAGCAGCTATTTGCCCAATCGCCATTCCAACGCCGTGAAGCGATGAGCGACCTTGTTGTTCTTCACCGCCATCGCGATCGCCTTGCGGCTGCCTGCCAATACGCATAACTTGCGGGCGCGCGTGATGGCTGTGTAAAGCAAGTTTCGTTGAAGCATGGTGTAGTGCGGGGTCACGATCGGCATCACTACTACAGGGAATTCCGATCCCTGGGCTTTGTGAACCGAAACGACATAGGCCAGTGTAAGCTGGTCCGCGTCGCTCCAATCATAGGTCGCCGATCGGCCATCGAAGTCCACAACCACTGTCTGTTCGGTGATATCCATAGAACTGATAAAACCGATATCACCATTGTAGACATCCTTGTCATAGTTGTTCTGGGTTTGCATAACCTTGTCACCCAGACGGAAGGTCGTTCCAAAAAGTTTGCGTTCGGGTTTGTTGTTTGCAGGAGGATTGAGCTTCTCCTGCAAACGCTCATTTAACGCGATGACCCCGGCCGGGCCGCGATAGATGGGAGCCAGCACTTGGATATCTCGAATTGCATCGAAACCGAATTTCTGGGGGATCCTTTCCGTAACCACCGTAACGATCCAGTCTGCGGCAGAGGCAGCATCTTCGGCGGCGAAAAGGAAAAAATCACCCTCCTCCTTTGAGAATATCGGAAATTTGCCTTGATTGATGAGGTGAGCATTGGTAATGATCTTCGAGTTGGCGGCCTGACGAAAAATGGTGTTCAGGCGGATGACCGGCGCAATGCCACTGCTGATGATATTACGGAGCACATCCCCGGCTCCCACCGATGGAAGCTGGTCAACATCCCCGACAAATAATACGTGAGTGCCTGGGCGCACGGCTTTGAGCAGGTGATTTGTCAGGAGCAGATCCAGCATGGAGGCTTCGTCCACAACCAAAAAATCAAGGTCGAGCGGATTTTCAGCGTTGTGTTTGAAGCCATCCATCGGGGAGAATTCCAATAGGCGGTGGATAGTGCTGGCCGGATGTCCGGTTGCTTCAGAGAGTCGTTTTGCAGCGCGCCCGGTTGGGGAAGCCAGTGCAACCTTTTTGTGTTGTGCTTCGAGAGTTGTGATCAAAGCCTTCAGGCAGGTGGTCTTTCCTGTCCCCGGTCCGCCGGTCAGGATGCTGACCGGATGGGTCAGCGCCATGTTCACGGCTGCCTGTTGTTCTTCGGACAATGTCTGATCTGGAAATGCGGCCTGGCTTGATAAAGATGCCTTTGGGTTGGAGAGTGTCCTCAGGTGTTCCGCCACACCTTTTTCGCCCAAATACAACGGCGTCAGATAAATCACAGGCGTGCCACCGTAGGTTGCTTGAGAATCGGCAACCACTTGCGTTGGCCCTCCTTCATTCTTGCTATTCAGGGGAAGCATCTCCGGGCGGATGCGATCATCCTGTGCCAGGCGTTCCAAGGCAGGCGAAATCAGTTCCGGAGATATTTCAAGCAACTCAATAGCTCGCTGTGCCAGCAACTCTTTGGGAGCGTAGACATGTCCATCGTTGATCATTTCATTCAGGGCGAACACGATCCCGGCTTCTATGCGAGAGGGATGTTCGGGGGGCAGGCCAAGCGCTTGTGCAATTCGGTCTGCAGTTTTGAAGCCTACCCCGTAGATATCGCGTTCGAGTTGATAGGGATTTTTCTGGACGGTTTCAAGCGCGGCATCCCCATAGGTCTTGTATATCTTGACCGCCAGATTGGTGCTGACGCCGTGGCCGTGCAAAAACACCATGATCTCCTTGACCTGTTTTTGCTCCTGCCAGGCAGTCGTAATTTTCTTCGTGCGATCCACGCCGATGCCGGGCACCTCCAGCAGGAGTTCCGGAGTCGTCTCGATAATATTGAAGGTGTCTTCCTTGAAGCGTCCGACGATGCGTTCAGCAAAACGCGGGCCGATGCCCTTGATCATGCCCGAGCCAAGATATCCTTGGATGCCTGCAACAGTGGCAGGCAGAGTTTGTTCACATACTTCTGCCTTGAATTGTGGACCGTGTTTTGGATGATTGTCCCATTGCCCCTGCAGGCGCAAATGTTCCCCGGGTGAGAGTTCAGGCAGGTTGCCAACCACGGTGGCCAAGCCATCGGCACTCAGCGAGGATTTATGTGCGAAGCGTTGGGCTAATTTGGAATCCGGACGCAGGCGCAAAACGGTATATCCATTTTCAGCATTGTAGTAGGTGATGCGTTCCACGGCACCGGACAGGGTATCCATGAAACAAGTATACACGGCTCCCAAATCCATTATGCGGCAACTATTTTTGGGGATACGGGGAAATAACTCCGCGTTCTTGCCTTGATTTTCTTTTTCTAAAGTCCGGTTGTCAAAAATATTGCCACACAACGACAGTTAAATACACCTATTATAAGATGCGTTGGGTTGTACCTGATAACAAACAAAAGCCAGTCCGTTATTGACTGGCTTCCCATCTATATTCTCGCCAAATTCATTCTCACTGGCATTTCATCCCACGTTCGACCCTCAAGGATTCTTCCTGCCTTTTTCTTTTGCACTCCGCCCCATTGCTTGAAGAAAAACGGTACCCGAGCTTTGAGACATTGATCTCGAATCTCCGTGACCCACTCAGCGTCAAGCGGACGCGCGCCCGGCCCGGATTCGCCACCGACAATTGCCCAGTTGATGCCTTTGAGATTCAATTTATGAAGCGGACCCAGCAATGGCTCAAGTGACAGGAATTTTGTTTTTGCGCCCGTCCTGCGCAGATGATCAATGCGGAAGGTGTAATCTTGATTTTCCACGCTGACTCCCATCCACACATTCTCAGGCCAGTCAATTTTGGGGCTGAGTTCTTCCAGCCGTTCGGCGCGCTTGGTGAGCACCTGAAAAGTGTGCCAGTGAGCACGTCGCATGACATCGAAGATTTCAAGGATGAACTCAACAGGCACATCCTTGTGGAACAGGTCACTCATGGAGTTGACGAAGATGATCTGCGGCTTTTTCCATTCGAGCGGTTTTTCCATTGCGTTTTCATGCAGGGTGAGTTTGAAGCCGTTGACATAATTGGCCTGGCCCATGGCCTGCAGGCGTTTTGCCATGCGCTCGGCGTAGCAATGTTTACAACCGGGACTGATCTTTGTGCAGCCAGTTAAAGGATTCCAAGTGGATTCCGTCCACTCGATTCCTGAATGTTCAGCCATTCTTTCTCCTTATGAAGAATTACCTATAAAGTCAAATCAATCATAGCACCGATGTTCTAGTATGTCTATTGCGCTCGTTTTTGAAAAGTGATAATAACCGTATCTGCTAAAGTATCCTTTTTACGGCTAGTTGCTGGTGGATTAGCAGTAATTTTACTTTCGGCTTCTAAGCGTTTTAGTGTTTCTTTGTAGTTTTTTAGGATATATGGTTTGCCAACACTATGTTGCTTGTAAATTTCATCAACAGAGATTGTCTTGTTTGAAAAATCACGTAAAAGCATCTCTGCAAGATCATCAATTGGGCGTGCCAGCTCAAATAATAATGGCATTCTCTTGTCGGGAGGATTATATTCAAATGATGCAACTCCTTGAGCAGAACTAGAACTTGCGTTTGCCATAATTCCTTTCATAATGTCATAACCCAAGAACTCTTTTGCGACAAAAATCAAGTGATGGCTGGTTCTTGTGCCTTTATCATTTCTAAATCGAAATGGCAAAACAAAAGTATAGCCCATAGCTTGAAAGGCTTGACCTAATTCTTCAACTATCGTCAGTTCGCGTTCGTGCGTGGATAGCGGTGATAGTTTGACTCTTAGTTCGTTTGCTCGCTGTTCGCCAAACAGAGCATCCATGTGTTCTCTAACTTTCTCATTATTCAGCCCCATGCTAATTCGATTGTAGTTGAAAAAGAAAATGCAGTCACATCCCCAATTCTTCAGAACCGAGTCGATAAGATTTAATGAAAGTCCTTTATAGCCCCAAGGGTCTACAAATAGAAGTGTAGGAACAAGTTTCATTCGCTTGAATTGTTCAGCAAGGGCAGAGCCTATTTCAATATTTTCGATTACCGGTTGGTGCTTAATCTTTTCAATTCCCGGCAATTCTCGAATCGCTTTTTGTAGCGATTGGGTGTTCTTCGGATTTTTATCATTGAAGAAAGTTACAAGTCTTTCTGCCATTTGTGGTTCTGAAATTGCTTTTTCTAAAACCAATAACGGCGTTGACTTTGTGTTGTCTTCGTAACGACCAGGTCCAGCAAATAAATCAATGTAAGCAATTCTTTTGTCTGATCTGTGATATCTATTTTGGACAGAAGTTATAACTTTTGCCCATGCCCAAAAATATTTTGAGACAATGTTTGACTTGACTGATGATTGTTCTTTTTGGTCATCGAAG
>Ga0315268_10004730_pt1 | contig 14713 bp, 12 predicted proteins | sample C1_top_MG_FD_204535 | JGI IMG/M metagenome (GOLD analysis project Ga0315268, IMG submission 204535) | Sediment microbial communities from Yellowstone Lake, YNP, Wyoming, USA - C1_top | ecosystem: Environmental > Aquatic > Freshwater > Lake > Sediment | place: USA: Wyoming | collected 2017-08-01
ATTGCCACCGCAATGGACAACGCCAAAGACGAACTCGGATTAATCGACTTCAAAACGCCCGAAGAATACCTAGCCCTAAACGATTACACCGTTTGGACGATGCTGAAAAAATCCGAAAAGTCACGAAAAATAATAGAAGACTTAGAAAACCGAAGACTGCTGAAGTGTGCTTATGAGCAGACGTTTTATGTGAAAGACAAAACCGTCACCAGCATCTTCGGCGTGGAAGAAATCCGCAGTCAAATCAGGGACAAAATCGCAGAAAAAGCCAAGGTGCCAGTGGACGCGGTAGTGATTGACGTGCCCACTGTGCCTTCTGTGCCTTATCATCATTCGATACTAATGCAGCCCATGGAAATCCCAGTGTTCTACAAAACACACTCTGGTCAGAGGATTCCGCAAAGGCTCAGCGACATCTCAGGAATCTTCGAGGTTCTGAAAGGTTTCATAAACATCCTCAGAGTCTACACAAACGAACCGAACAGAGAAAAAGTAGCCGCCGCAGCAACAGAAACCTTGGGCGAGATTCCCTCGTCGGCAAAAATCTCATACTAAAAGTGAAACGGTTGAAGGCATTGAAAGGAAGAAGACGCGCATTAGAGATACGGAAAACTTAAAACCTAGAGTAAAACATTCTGCATGATTGCTCCGAAAAACTGCTCCGGTAGTATAGTCCGGTTAAGTATTCCGGCCTTTCGAGCCGGAGACCCGGGTCCGAATCCCGGCCGGAGCACCAAACATCGAGTCCAGTTCCCACGCGTATTTTTCCTTTAGGTGCCGTGTCTACGAAAAGATAAAAACATATCAGTACGATCAGATTTTCGAAGCAGCACAGAAGCGCCTGCGGTCGGCGCGAGACATCAAAGATAGAGATAGAACCAGCATTGCAAAGCTGGTTGAGCATTTGCTTGCCAAAGGTATCAGTAAACAGAGAGCGGTCAAATACGTTAACCACCTCATCGTGCTTGCCAGAATTGTCGCGAAGCCGCTTGCGCAACTTGACAAGAAAGATATTGAGAACCTGATAAGCCGCATAAATGAGTCAGGCTACTCTGAGAACACAAAACATGACATCAAGATAATCTTTAAGAAATATTTTCAATGGCTGAGAGGGTGCGATGAAGACACACACGAGTATCCAAGAGAGGTAAGGTGGATAAAGACCACCTTGAAAAACAAACGGCTGTTGCCTGAGGCACTTCTAACCACAGAAGAGCTCAGAATGCTTCATCGAAGCTACCGAAAACCAGAGAGACCGCGCCCTCATATTAACACACTATGAATCAGGCTGTAGAATTGGCGAGACCCTATCCCTAAAAATCCTCAACGTAGCGTTTGACCAGCATGGAGCGGTCCTCATCGTAGACGGAAAAACTGGACCTAGGCGGGTCAGAGTCATAGCCGCTGCACCCGCACTAGCCTCTTGGCTCAATATACATCCACAAAGAAACGATCTCAGCGCTCCCCTTTGGGTCGGAGTAGGTACTGTGGGCAGACATGAACCTCTAAACTACGAGGGTGCAAGAGCCTTGTTCCGTAGATTGGCTAGAAAAACTGGACTTAGGAAACGTGTGTATTCGCATCTCATGAGGCACACGAGGGCAACTGAGTTGGCGAATGTCCTCACCGAGGCTCAGATGAAGGAATATTTGGGCTGGGTTCAAGGTTCAGATATGCCTTCGGTTTATGTTCACCTTTGTGGAAGAGATGTGGATAATGCTCTCTTAAGAGCCCATGGAATAACGGTCACCGAGGAATCTAAGCCAAAGATGGAACTAACCATGACCACTTGCCCAAGATGCAGACAGAAGGCGGGTCCAGAAGCACTCGGAGTCTTAGGCGCGGCTTACCTTTGCACCCTGAGCAATCATCGGTTTTTCCTTTTTCCGCAGCCATTGCTTGATCAACAGTCTGTCTACCTACAATCTTCTGAAGTATTCGTCGCTATCGTCACTCTGATTTCGTCTTTGTTGGGAGTGCTCTTTGGGCATGTCCTTGCCTTGAGAATATCCAGAGACATTGACGACAGGCGATTTAGGCGGAGAATTCTGAAAGGCATACGTATGCTGAAATCAGAGTTGGAAGACAACGAAAGGTCTCTCAAGAAAGGCGATATACCATCTAAGAAGGCTTGGATATTCGTCCGAGAGGAAGCTTGGTTTTTTCCTCCAATCGTTGAAAGCCATCTGGAGAATCGCCTGGGGAATATATATGAGCTCTTAGATCAATACGATGAACGAGTTCGAGACGTCCTCAAGGCAAATCCTATGAGATTAGAAGCAGTGCTGTCGGATTATCGGAGCGTAGTTGATGATATCGAGACCGTGAAAACCGAGTTGAATGCAATATCGGAGAGACTTCTCAAAAAAATATGAAAGTCCGAGCGTGATACGCGCGCCCGCGCTTGTTACAATGCCAGTTAGCGCCGCCTATTGTCTTTCCGCAAATGTCGCAAGGTTTAGTCAAGCACTCGTCGCACATGAAGAAACCTTCGAGGAGCTTGACGCTATGCTCACAACGTGAGTCTTCTGATATTTGCATAGGGGAATAAGACCATGGGAAAGTTCAGGGGTTGAACGTAACGGGTCTTTATTAAATCACGCCTGAGCATAGCCTTCAAACTCCCTCAACGAAAACAACAGGGTCTTTTGCTATTTAAAACGCAAAGTCGAAACAAATAACGGGCTAGCAGAGTGAGCAAAGTGAAACTGAAAAGTGTCTGTGGCGCCAAAAACGCGCGCGCTGATATTACTTGTAACCGTGATTACCCGAAAATTATATCTGAAGTGAATCAGCTCGTCAGATTTCAACGAGAGGTTCTTGTGTGGCTATTCACGAAAGGCCTGATGACGAAAAGAGACCTCTAATAACCACATTTGCAGTCCTAAACATCGTAATTCTGCATATCTATGCATTGAATTTTTGAGGAGAAATCTCAGAACAGCCTAGTGCATAGAATTTAAAGACCAGCTTATGGAAATTTCTTCTATAGTTTCTTTCTAACAAGTTTTTTAAAGAAACAAAACATAATAAGAGCCACTGAAAAAGGAGAAGGGATATTGAAGAGAATATTTTCAGTGATAATCATTAGTCTCATGTTCTTGTCAATGTTTTCAATGATTTCACTACTAGGGAAAGCCGAAACTAGTTCCTGGGTAACTAAAGCTTCTCTTCCTCAGCCGGTGGACTTGATGGGAGCCGCCACTGCATACAATAAGATCTATGTTATCGGAGGATGGGGCGGTTCAGATTATCTGGACACAAATTATGAGTACAATCCCACGGATGACGCATGGACTTTAAGAGCCTCAATGCCCTCGAAACGTAATACTCTTGCCGTTGTCTCAGCCAACAATAGGATCTATGCAATAGGAGGCGCTATCTCCGTTAGCGGTGGTACACTTTCGACCAATGAAGAATATGATCCAGCTTCTAACACTTGGTCAGTCAAGTCCTCAATGCCTTCGTCGAGAAACTGGATTTCCGCAGGTACCGTGAACGACAAGATCTACGTTATTGGAGGGTCTGATAATTATGGAGGGGTTAATTCCAACAACGAGGCGTATGATCCCCTGTCAGATACTTGGAGCACAAAAGCACCTATGCCTACTGCTCGTTGGGGAACGGGAGCTGGCGTGGTCAATGGCAAAATATACGTATTGGGAGGGTGCGGGATAGGCGGTGCAAACCTCAACGTCAACGAAGAGTATAATCCCGTGACTGATACTTGGACAACTAGAGCGCCTATGCCGACTGGCAGAAACGCATTAGCTGTTGTGGCAGTAAACAATAAGATATACGCAATAGGTGGGGCAACAGACGCAAATCCTTGGACAAATAACCTGAATATCGTTGAAGAGTACGATCCGTCAACCGACACTTGGAATACGGTCGAATCAATGTTGACCTCACGAAGCTGCTTGGCTGCAGCCACAGTTGGCGAAAGAATCTACGCCATTGGAGGATGGGATGGTTCAAATTTTCTCGGCACAAACGAAGAGTTTTCTTCTGGATTGGTTGGTTACTGGAAGTTTGATGAAGGCTCTGGTAGTGTTGCTGGAGATAGCAGTGGAAACGAAAACACTGGAACAATCTATGGCGCCGAATGGATTACAGGTGTGATTGGAACAGCTGTCAATCTTAATGGAGTCGATAACTACGTAGCAGTGCCGACTTCGCCCACCATTGCTGTTTCCGGCACTGAAGTGTCTCTGGAATGCTGGATCAAAGCGGCTACGACGATAGACGATAGCAATGCTCAACCAACTAGTATAATCGACAAAGGAGACGAATACGGCTTTCAAATGAATCCGAGTGACGGCAGAATATGGTTCGTCGTTGTCCTTGAACCGGGGCCGCAGACAAACTGGCAGGGAATCACTACCACAAGGAACAGTTGGATTGCGGGCACATGGTATCATTTGGCGGGCACATATGATGGAAGCTCTCTTCGAATCTATGTGAATGAAGAACTTCAAAATAGCAGGTCTTGCTCTGGGAATCTCTTGTCCCCTACGCCCTTTCCACTTGCCATAGGAGCCCACTCACTAGGCTACGATAACTGCTTCAACGGTGCTATCGACGAAGTCAAAATCTACGATTACGCAAGAACAGCAGAAGAAATACGAGCCGATGCGTCACTTGTTAGAGCATGGAAAGACTCGGCTTCATTAGGATTGGAGAATGATCACCTTTTACTGCATGGGTTGGCTGCGACTGGAAACTATCGATGGTTCTTCGATTATCTTGTCTTCAAGGATACCGGAACTAAATGGTATCAGCCTTGGGGGGAACTCGCAATGCTCGTATATCCGAACTTCCAATGGAATGGAGTTAGCACCACTAATTTCGAAGTAAATGCTTTCACAGAAGCTGACAAGGCGTACCTGCAATACAGCATAACATCAGGCAACCTGAAGGAAGAACTCACCTACACAATCTACCCTGGGCAACCTTACGTCTACGTGACCCTTTCAGTAACGAACATAGGGTCAGTGGTGGAGAACACTCACGCTGGAGTACAGTTCACAACGTGGATTGCTGGAGATTACGCGAACGATTACTATTACGTGCCAGGCTATGCTCAAGGGGAATTCACGGGCAGTAGCGGTTATATTCACTTCACTGGTGCAACTGATAACTGGGCGGCGGAGTGGGACCAAAACAAAGAAGAAGGTTGCGGAATACTCAGCACCAAAGGCTTCACTCCAAGCAATATAGTTTCTGAGGACTTTGGAAACGGAGAAGGATTCGAATTAATAAGCAACAACTTCAGCCTAGCACCAGGGCAATCATCAGCAACCTACGACTGTTACTATTACTTCTTCACGGGAACTGGATGGCAAAAAACAAAAAGCTTCTACGAGTCCGCGCGTGCGCTAGAAGTGCCATACCAAAACCAAGGCGATGCCAATTGGTGCGGTCCGACTTCGCTGGCCATGGTTTTGAGATACTATGGCAAGACTTTCCACAGTTGGAACTTTTCAGCAGACCGGAAGTTGGCAGGCAATAAGGGAATCGGCGACCTCAACGACCTAGCCACATACGTAAGTCAACATTATCCAGAGTTGTTAACAGAGAGTCGTTCATATGGCATTCTGACCAAAACTCTGATTTTTGACGACGTAAAAACTGACCTGTCAAATGGTTACCCAGTGATTCTCGCACTTGGAAAACCCCCGACACCCGTAATAAGTCAAGAAGGACACGTGGTTGTCGTAGTCGGAATGAACGAGACAGGATTCTTCGTCAACGATCCAAGCGGATATTTGTTCACAGATCTTGCTAAGATAACACCGTCACCTTGGCCTTACATCCATGCATACATAGATTGGTCCAAGGTCGAACCTTTCATCGTAACATGGCCTTTTACGTCGACACTAACAGTGAAAGGATCCCAAAATCCCAAACTTGGCACGCTCTATTTCGAAGGAGAAGACATTCAATTCTTAAGTCTAACCTTACTGACAGAGCATTATTTTCTCGATTTGGACAAAGGACTGATTTGGAAACACGTCAAAGCCAATGGAGCTCCAACTGCAGATAACACGATACCCCCTGCTTTCGACCACATCTATTGGACTCTGGAGATATCAAATGGCAAGAGGGAAAGCCAATCGTTCGTAGCTGGCGCAAAAATACTTTGCCCGGATGGACAAGAACAACCGCTTCCTGACTTGACGGTGAATAATCTTGCTGGGCTTTCTCAAACAAGCGTTCTATGGAACTGGGCAGACCCAGGAATACCAACGCTGAACGACATACTGAACCTACATGGAAATGGTATGTATTTCATCACGTTCACTCTCAAAAACTCAAACGGAGCAATAACTGACTCATATACAACTGCAGGCTTCTTCTTAGGCTCCAACACGAAAGTCAAAACTCATGAACACCAAAAGCACTTGTACTTGCACATTTATGACTATGCAGGAAACCACGTAGGCCTGGATTATACGACGAACCAGACCGAATTAGGAATACCTGGGTCGTACTACTACGACGACGAAAACGGCACCATAGTAATAGTAGTTCCGCAAATAATCAATCTGACAATCACCGTAGACGCAAGGTATGCCGAGGACCCTATTGAATCGTATAACCTTACTTTAACGCTGAACTCTGATTTCGGGAATTATTCGCAGATTTACTCTAGAGATATCACATTAGGAGAGAAACAGGCATTTTCAGTGCGCACCGTCGGTACATATATACTCACAATAGCGGGTGACGTCAACGGCGACGGCATAGTCAACATCAGAGACGTCACACCGATTTCGCTCAACTGGCAGAAGACTGTTCCACCCGCACCCGCGAACGCGGACGTCAACGGCGACGGCATAGTCAACATCAGAGACGTCACCTTCATCGCGCTCAACTGGCAAGAACACGTCTAGCCATGGGCTATCTCAGGGCGTGCAGCAGCGCCTCAGGAAGAACCTCGTGGAGGAGAGTAGCATCATCCCCTTTGCATCATGAGCGCGCGCTAGATCGCAGACGCAAGAAGTGTACTCGCTCAGGCTTAGCCTTTCAAAGACAAGACCGATGGCAGTCGTAACCGATGGATTAAGAGCTTACTAAGATGCGATACCTAAAGAGTTCTATACGATGAAAGGACCAAGAACAGAACATGTTAGAATACCCAACATTAGAGTTCAAAGTGCTAAAAGCCGCCGTCGCAAGAGCCTTCGAGGACACTGACCTAGATCCTGACCAATTTATCGAGGAGTACGTCAAACTAAAACATCTTTCCGAAGTTGAGGATTCAACAAACTCTTCGCATTTCGATTCAAAGGAAACAATTGAAGGGAACCGAACTTGAAGTCCGAGTCTCGGCCGGAGCACCACAAAAATCTCAATCTAAATTTCCCAAATTGTCTCTCGAATTGAAGCCTAAAAAGTGCCAAGAAGTCCTAATCATATTTGTCTCATATTTGGAGCATATAATGAACCGGGTCTAGAGGGGCACCGCGCACGCTCACACAGAAAAGTCTACTCAATTTCTCCCACAAGATGCGACTGAAAAGCATCAACAACACGCACACTCACAACCTTACCCAGCAAATCCCCACCACAATGCACCACAACGGGTTTATACGCGAAATTCCTGCCAACCCAAGAACCAGGTTTCTTGCCCCTCTCATCAATCAGTGCACTTCCATGCCAGCCAATCCACGCTTTATTCTTCTCCAAACTAATCCTTTGCGTCACATCAGCTATAACTTCACTACGCATGCCCAACTCTTCATTGCTAACTTTATTTGTCATCTTTTCAGCCAAAGTGTTTGGCCTCGCAAAAAACTTGCTCAAGTTCACAATGTCAGGCTTCACTTCCTCGATCAGCGCAATCGTTCTATGAAAAGCATCCTCATCTTCGCCCGGAAAACCCACAATCACATCAGTAGCCACTGTAACACGTGGCAAAACACGCCTAAAAGCATCAACAATACGCCTAAAATCCGCAACACAATAACGTCTTTTCATTGAGCTCAGAACCGCGTCATCACCACTCTGCACGGGCACGTGTAAAAACTCGAAAAGACGCCCAGCACCTTCTTGCTGCTTAGAAAGGAACTCGACATAATCATCAACAAACCGCAGCAGCAAATTCGGCGTCATCATACCCACACGCACCCAAAACTCGCCAAAATCGTCAATCTGACACACTCTATCCAACAAGTCCACAACGTCAACACTATTGTTCCAATCCAACCCGTAACAAGCAACATCCTGTCCAGTAAACCAAAATTCCCTAACACCTTCGCCTAGACTTTTCTGCACATAATCCACAACTTCATTGATGGTGAAACTTCGTAAACCGCCACGTGCAAAACGAACACAACAATAACTGCACTCGCCCATACAGCCATATGCAACAGGCACAATACCCATCACAGGATTCATCCGAACACGCGGCAAACCTAAAGCTGGCTTACACTGAACGCCATCTAAAGCAACAACCTTCTCTCCGCTGACAACGCGCTTCATGACATCCACAATGCCCTCGCCAAAGGCTGGACCAACAACAGCATCAAAACGCACCTCTCGAGAAAGCCGAGAAAAATTAATCAAGGGTAAACAGCCTGCAACGACCAAACGCTTGTCAGCCGGAACTTCTTTTAGTAAGTGAATTATCTTGTCCTCGGTGGGCGCCTTAACAGCACACGTGTTAAAAACCACAACATCAGCCACATCAGCATTCTCGACCAACTCAAAACCCGCAGCACTCAGGCAACCCGCCAAAACCTGGCCGTCAGCAACACTCGAAGAGCAACCAAAACTCCTAACAAAAACCCTCAACAAACCCACCATGGCATGTACACAAATTTAACAATAAAACATGAACATAAACGTTCTCCAAAAAACACCAAATTCACACAAAAACGCAACCGCTAAATGAAAACTCTTATAAATCAAATGTACCGACATGTTTGAAACATATTTGTAACATAATAGTAATCACTATATGAAAAATAACGCGCTTGTGGTGATTTACAGAAAAGGAGAGAGAATTCATGAAGCTAATAACTCTTTACCTTCCCGAACCCTACATCCGTGCCCTCGATTCGCTCGTAACCGCACGATTCTATCCGAACCGTGCAGAAGCAATACGCGTAGCAATACGCGACCTAATCAGTAGCGAGGTTTGGGAGAGAAAAAACTAATGGCGACTAAAACCCAGAAACCCCTCAGCAAAGCCCTACAATACGCTTGGCACGATTCTGCTGGTAGAGAAGTCCATCTGCCTGGGCATTGCCGTATTGTGGTTGTCGGCGTCGGGGGAGCAGGGAACAACACTGTCACCAGACTAATGGAAATGGGTATAACAGGAACAGAAACGATAGCCATTAACACCGACGCACTGCATTTGGCAGTATCCAAAGCTAACAACAAACTGCTCATAGGCGAAAAACTAACCCGCGGCCTCGGCGTTGGCGGCGACCCAAAACTGGGAAGAGCGGCTATTGAAGAGTCACACGAAGCTGTGGAAGACCTACTAGCACAAGCTGACATAGTGTTCGTAACCGCAGGCTTAGGCGGCGGAACAGGCACAGGCGCCGCGCCAACAATAGCCGAAATCGCAAGAAAACGAAACGCCATTACCGTAGGCGTCGTAACCACGCCCTTCCGCATCGAAAAAGGACGCATGAAAAATGCCTTGCGAGCGCTAACTGAGTTGAGGCGAGAATGCGACACCGTTGTAGTCATCGACAACAACAAACTAATGCAACTCGTGCCCCAAATGCCCATAAACGAAGCCTTCAAAGTCGCAGACCAAGTTTTGGCCAACATGATAAAAGGAATAGTGGAAACAATCTCCGCGCCAAGTCTAATTAACCTCGACTTTGCCGACTTCAAAACCATCGTCAAACGCGGCGGCATCGCTGTAGTTGGAATTGGCGAATCCGACGCGCCAAATCGTGCAGAGGAAGCCGTGAAAAAAGCCTTGCGTAGTCCATTGCTTGACATTGACTATGCGGGCGCAACTGGCGCGTTGATACACGTTACTGGGGACAACCAGATGACCATCGAAGAGGCAAACAGAGTGGGCGAAATCGTAACCGAGATGATGCACAACGATGCGTTGGTTATCTGGGGTGCGCGTGTTAATCCACAGAACAGCGGCACTTTGAGGGTAACTTTAGTCATGACAGGAGTAAACTCGCCATACCTGCTCAGTGGATTCGGAACCATAGCCCCGCAACTTTACAATCTAGAACCCTACACACGCGAAACCGACAAACCATTAACCATAGATCTGAAACTCGACCAGCTGGAAACCTTTGAAAAATAACGCTTTCTTTTTAGAAATTTCTTTTTCCCCTTTTTAGACGCATCAGCCATGGGATTGGCTTTCCGCAGGCTGTCACTTTTCCATTTTTTATGGCAGAAACTATTTCGTCTTTCTCCAAGTTTGCCTCTACCAAGCTATAGGCCATGCCTATCTCCCGCGCTGTGTGAGCATCCGTTCCGCCCGTTTGTGGTAGGTGAAATCTTTGTGCGATTTTGCGGTTTATATAGTTCGAGAAGCGAAAGGGAACAGAGGAGGCGTTTATGACTTCAACAGCGTCAAACTCTTCTGTCACATGCCTTCGCAGTTTTCCCCGATAAATCGCCGTCGGATGCGCCGCAATGGCTATTCCCCCCGCCTTGTGAATTTTCTCTATTGTAGTGGATACGTCGAGTTTCGCAGGAATTCTTTTGCTAACGTCAATTCCAAGAATGTGTCCGTATAATGTGTTGACTTCGATTCCGGGAATAATAAGGAAATCCTTGTTCTTGCTCAGTTTTGAGGCTTCATCAAAAATATCATGGTCGGTAACTGCAACAGCGTCTAAGCCGCGTTTTTTCGCCCATGCCACGAGTTCTTTGGGTGTTATCGTGGAGTCGTAAGAGTAGAAGGTGTGAACGTGCAAATCTACTTTGAGCGGCAAACAGTCGTCACTTTATTCTGCTGCCTGCCTTAACCGTTTGGTCTGGCTGAAGTATCGAAACAACTTCGCCGTCTTGCGCTGCGAGTATCATGACCTGCGATTCCAAACCGAAGATTTGGCGTGGTTGTAGGTTTGTGATTATGGCTATGTGTTTTCCTTCAAGCTGTTTAGGCTCATAATTCTTGGCTATTCCAGCCACTGCTTGTTTGATTTCTCCTCCACCTATGTCAATGAGAAGTTTCACCAGATTCGTCGATTTGGGTACACTTTCTGCTTTTGTGATTTTTCCGATTCTGAGGTCGAGTTTGGCGAAATCTTCGTAAGAGATTTTTGGTTGGCTCATTCTTATCTTCTCCAAGTTTTCCTGCAATTCTTCCTCTTTTGCATCTATCTTGCTGAATAAAGGTTTTGCCTCGTTTACGTTATGTCCAGATTCTAAGGGTTTAGTTGCGCCAGACCATTTTGCATTAACGTCGCTTGGTAGGCTCAGCAGTGCTCCTAATTCTTTTGCAGTGAAGGGAAGAAAAGGTTCGAGAACAACGGCAAGCGTTTTTATGATTTGCACCGACACATAAAGCACGTTGGCGGCTTTTTGTTTGTCGGTTTTGATAAGTTTCCATGGTTCTTTCTTATTCAGGTACTGGTTTCCTATGCGACTGATTTCTATCACGTTTTTCAACGCCGCCTGAAGCTTACACTCTTCTAAGAGTCGCGCCGTGTTTGTGAGCTTTTTTTCTACGTTTTTCAGAACTCGTTTGTCTTCTGCGCTAAGTTTTTCTGGTTTGGGCACTTTATTTTCAAAGTGCTGATTGATGAATGTTACTGTTCGATGAATAAAGTTGCCCAGTGTGTCGTTTAGGTCGGCGTTGATTTTTTCTTTGAATTGTTCCCAGCTGAAGTTTGCGTCTTTTGTTTCTGGACGCGAAGCTAGCAAATAATACCGCCAGTAATCTACTGGAAAGAGTTGTAATGCTTCGTCTATCATTATGCCTACGCGTTGGCTTTTGGAGAATTTTAAGCCCTGAAACTGGAGAAATTCTGTTGAACACACGTTCCACGGCAGATTGTAGTCCTCTTTTGTGGCTAAGAGTAAAGCTGGAAGGATTATCGTGTGAAAGGGTATGTTGTCTTTTCCGATAAAATACAAAGTCTTTGCGTCTTTGTCAAACCAATATTCTTTCCAACGGTCTTCCTGTCCAAGTTTTTTGAAGTATTCTATGGTGGCTGAAACATAACCCAGAACGGCTTCAAGCCACACGTAAATCGTTTTATTCTCAGCGCTTGGAAAGGGCGCTGGGATTCCCCACTTGTTGTCTCTTGTCACTGCTCTGGGCTTCAAGCCTTCATTAATCAAGTTTAAGCTAAAGTTTCGAGCGTTTTCTGGCAACTGTTCATTGTTTTTAATGAACTTTCTTAGTGGTTCGGAGAATTTTGGCAGGTCGAAATACCAATGCTTGGTTTTTTTGAGAATCGGCTTTGATTTGCAGATTGCGCAGTAGGACTCGATTAGTTTGGTGGGCTCGAGTAAGCGTCCGCATTGTTCGCACTGGTCTCCACGGGCGTTTTTGTAGCCACAGTATGGACATGTACCTTCGATGAATCTATCGGGCAAGTATCTTTCGTCTTTTGGGCAGTAGGGCAGTTCGGTTTCTTCTGAGAATATGTAGCCGTTCTCGTAGATTTTTAGGAAGGTTTTCTGCACGAATTCCTTGTGCACCGGGCTTTCTGTGCGGGTGTAATTGTCGAATTGTATTCCCCACTTCTGAAAGAGGTCCACAACTAGCCTGTGATTCTCATCCGTGAGTTGTTTCGGCGGGATCCCCCTTCTCACGGCTTCAACTTCTATGGGCGTTCCGTGCTCGTCAGAGCCTGTAACATAAAGAACATAGTCACCCTTCAATCGATAATACCTAGCTACAACGTCAGCTGAAAGAATCGAACCTATCAAAGTGCCCAAGTGCGGCACGTGATTAATGTATGGCCAGGCAGAGGCAACCAAAATCTTGGCGAGCTTAGTGCACCTCCAATTTGCCATATGTTGTTAATGGCACGAGTACTTAAACGCAACGGAACTTGCGTTTTCGAAAAAATAAGGGAGAACTTTATGGTGTGCTTTGGTTTGGTGGTGGCGGTGTGTAGGCTTCTTGGGGTTTGCGTGCTGATAGGAAAATTGCTGCGGCTATCAGTGCTGTGCATACTACTATGAGTATTATTAGAACGGCTGACAGCAGGATCAAAGTGTCCATGTCGCGTACCGTGAAAGGCGGGTTAGCCATATTGGCGGTTATTTGTCTTTGGAATGTTCCTATACTGGTCTTTATCGCCACATCTATATCAATGAAAGTGCCGAATGTGGTTGCTCTTCCGTCGTTGGGGATTGGGACTGTTGTTGAGTTTGAGTATGCGGTGCCTCCTGTTATGACTTTGTTTATGAGCATAGTTTGATTGCCTTCCCAATGGTTTTGGATGTACATGAACCATGGTGTTTCGATGTCTATTTGGTTGATTACTATGTCGGATGTTCTATCGTTGAGTATAGTGATGTAGACGGTGATAGTTTCTCCGGGCGCGTACTGTGTTTTGTCAGTCCATAAGTAGATGTTAACGGTGCCCTCTGAAAAAGCTGCGTTTGCCATTGGAATCAGTAATCCAAATACGAACAGCAATGCAACTATGGAGATTTTCCTGTTCAAATTTTTTTCACCTTTCCCTCAAATTTCAAACGAGACAATATTTAACACTTATTAACTTCGAATCAGCATCCGATGGAGAAATCTCGCGTATGCCTAATGTAAAGTTCTCTTTCTCCATGTGCGTATCTGCTCTGTGCAGGTCTGGGCCCGGTTCACTATATGATCCAAATAGGCTCCAAATATGACGAGTGAATTGCAGTTGAAATAGAGCGTTGAGGATTACTGAAAAGCCGTCGTATGCTTTGTTTTGGGCTAATTTCAGTCTTGCAATATGTTTTCCGTATCCTGCAGTTTTCTTCATTAGTTGGCGGGGCTGTTTATGGTGGTTTCTGTGCCATCATGGGTGCTTATTCAGGAGACTGGAAAGAATAGAAGCTAGATTGGAAAAATCTTAACAGACTCGAAGCATAAAAATGGGAAGTTATGGGACATCGCCATTTGCTGTTCTCTAGACTGTAGGTGTGCAAGGTTCATGGAAAAGATGGTTTCTGAAAGGCTGTTGCAGAGTAAGAATTAAAGAGAAGAAGCGATGCATTTAACTCCGGTGTCTCTTTGCCCTTTGAAACCGTCTGGCAAACATTAGAAGATTTGATTGAAGAATTCCGAAAACGAGGCGAAACCATACCCTCAGAAATCATGGAAGACTTGAGAGCGGCAAAATCGTTAATTCAAGTCTCTCGTGCCAAACCAGAGTCGCTGGCAGATGATTCCATTCAGATAGAGGTTTACTTGAACAACATCGAATTCTACCTCATACCTCAAGCTCAAGAAAAGTTTGGACAACAATTCGTCGACGAGTGGATGAAAAAGTTAGAGAAAGCAAGAAAGGAAACGCCTGAAGAAGGCATAGGCTCGACTGTCTCCAAGTTCTTGCCAGGCATGCCTCGGGATACGCCGTGGGTGAGAGTTAAAATCTCCGACGATATCCAGCAGGATGTTGTGGAAACGCTTGCCAAGGAATCTGGACTTCGGGCAAGTGATAAGGAAAGCGGGTACCTACTGGTTTATGGTGAAAAAGAGAAACTGACAGCTTTCATGAGGAAGATGACCGAGAGGTTTCGTGGTGCGAGAAAATCTTAAACATGA
>Ga0315268_10004731_pt1 | contig 14712 bp, 11 predicted proteins | sample C1_top_MG_FD_204535 | JGI IMG/M metagenome (GOLD analysis project Ga0315268, IMG submission 204535) | Sediment microbial communities from Yellowstone Lake, YNP, Wyoming, USA - C1_top | ecosystem: Environmental > Aquatic > Freshwater > Lake > Sediment | place: USA: Wyoming | collected 2017-08-01
GGTGGCGCTGAAGGAGGCTACTCGCGCCATCAACCCACAACTCGTGTTCTTGGAAGAGAACGCGAGCGCTGACACCAGCCGCGCTACACAGAATGCGAATGATCCGGCCGAGTACCTGGCCCACGCCGACATGAGCACAGGCCACGAAGTTGAAACCATCGGCGACCGGATTGATGAGGGCGAGACGGGGATGAAAGATGCTACACTCGACCAGTGGCTGTCTTTCCGCAGCATGGTCGCTTTTGCTCGCGCAGCCGATCGGGGCAAACCAAGTTGGATTCTCACTTATGGCTATCAGCCACGTGACAGCTCACAACTGGCTGGTATGGTACTCACCGAGGGAGCGAATTTTTACGAGACGAAAGGGCCGGCGATGGATGACACAGCCGGCGCGGCCTACCGGACGCAGCTTTTTGGCTGGATGGCGGGCCATGCCACGGCCGTGTTTGGTGGAGAATCCGTCGCGCAAGTGGGGCTGGTCTATAGCCCGCGCACCCGCGATCTGGTGGACAGCGGCTCTGGCAGTCCCTACGCCGTCGAAGACGCGGTGCATTTTGCTGCCTATCGCACCACGGCCAATCTGCTTTATCGTGCGCACATCCCTTTCGACATAGTTCTCGATACGGATATCCACTCCTTCAATCGCTACACCGTCCTTATTTTACCGGAAGTCCAAGCCATCAGCGACACCACTGTCTCTGCGCTGCGCCAGTTTCCCGGTCGGATATTGACCGTGGGGGACACCGGACAGTATGACGAGTGGCTGAACGAGCGGACCCTTAACGCATTGGCTGGCGTTCCTCAACAACACTTTGCCCAGGTGAGCGGTGCACTCATCGCTGCTGCCAATACTAACCTGATCACGACGACGGCAGCGATATCTGTGCAGTTTGGATTGCGCCGCACGTCAGGTGGTTATTCAATTGTGTTCGTCAATACCTCCTCTGCGCCGACCGCCGCCTTTGGCTTGGATCTGAGCCTGATGGACGGCCGGCTTTTGACGTCGGCACACTGGTCTACGCCGGATGGCCAGGAGCAAGACGTGCCGCTCAGCTTTGTATCGGGCAGCGCAGTTCACATGGACGTGCCCGCCGGCATGGACACCTTGGCGCTTCTCACCATCACTGCGAAAAGCATGCCGGTTTATTTGCCGTTGGTATTGGATTGAGGTGATCTCTTATGGCCTTGTATCTTGTCACTGGCGGAGCAGGTTTCATCGGGTCTCATATCGTCGAGGCATTGGTTCGTCGCGGAGAGCGGGTTCGGGTGCTGGATAATCTGAGCACAGGTCGGCGTGAAAACCTGGCGAACGTGATCAGCTCGGTCGAGCTGGTCGTGGGTGATATTCGCTGCCTCGACCAGGTGCGCCCGGCCATGTCCGGCGTGGATTACGTTCTCCACGAGGCCGCGTTGGTCAGTGTGCCACAATCTATGGTGGATCCGCAGAGTACCCATGAGGTGAATGTGACCGGCACACTTAATGTGCTCATCGCGGCGCGCGAGGCAGCGGCAGGACGAGTGGTGCTCGCCAGCTCTTGTGCTGTCTATGGTGACAATGACAGCTTGCCACTCAAGGAGACTTGTACACCTCGGCCGCTTTCACCTTATGCCGCATCCAAGCTGATCTGCGAGACTTATAGCCAGACATTCTTTGCGGCTTTTGGCCTGCCCACGGTATGCCTGCGCTACTTTAATGTGTTCGGTGCGCGGCAGAATCCCAACGGCGACTATGCGGCCGTCATTCCCAGATTTGTCGGACGCATGAAAATGGGTCAGCCACCTGTGATTTATGGCGACGGAGAGCAGACACGTGACTTTGTGTGTGTGGCCGATGTCGTCCGCGCAAACCTGGCGGCATGTGAGAGCCCGCGGGCTGTCGGCCAGGTCCTTAATGTGGCCTCTGGGCAAAGAATTTCGTTGCTACAGTTGGTCGCCACTCTTAACGCGGTACTCGGGACGCAACTTGCGCCCGAGTTCAAGCCGGAGCGAACGGGAGACATTCGCCACAGCGCCGGCGATGGGGGCCAGATGGCTGGACTGTTGGGGATGAGTGTGGCAACATCACTGGCTGAACGATTGAAACAACTCGCGGCGTAGGCGTGGCCGGCGAACAGAAAGATTTATTGGAATAACGGGGGTAGTACCATGTCTATTCACTTTGGCACCGACGGCTGGCGAGCCGTCATCAGTGACGAGTTTACGTTTGAAAATGTCCGGCGGGTGGCGCAAGCCATCGCCGATTGGGTCGGCGAGTCCAACGGCCACTCATTGCCTGCGATGGTCGTCGGGTTTGATACCCGCTTCCTTTCAGACCGCTATGCCAGGGAAGCCTCACGCGTGCTGGCAGCCAACGGCATCACGGTGTATCTCACCCAGGCGGATGCGCCGACGCCGGCCGTGTCGTTTGCGGTCAAGCACCTCGGCGCGCGCGGAGGCGTGATGATCACGGCCAGCCACAATCCGCCGCGTTACAATGGCATCAAGCTCAAAGCGGCATTCGGCGGCAGCGCGTCGGGCGAAGACTGTCGCCGCGTCGAATATTACCTGGATCGCGGCGGTGGGCCACGGTCGCTCGATTACGAAGCGGCGCAAAACTGCGGGCTGATCCGACGTTTTGACCCGGCGGCAGCGTACAATGCACACCTGGAAACGCTCGTTTCCCGCGAGGTGATTGCCTCTCGCCCCAGCCGCGTCGTCGTGGACCCGATGTATGGCGCCGGTCGCGACTATATCGCGGCCTGGCTCAAGGACACCGGCTGGCAGGTGACTCAGATTCGCGGCGAAATGAACCCAGGGTTCGGCGGTATCCACCCAGAGCCAATCATGCCACACCTGGAAGCGCTGCGCCGAGCAGTCGTGGACGGCGTGTTTCCCCTCGGCATAGCGACCGACGGCGATGCCGACCGCACCGGAGCAATGGACAGCACCGGCCGGTTTATTGATCCTCACTGCATTTTCGCGTTGACGCTGCGTTACTTGGTGGAAAAACGCGGCTGGCGCGGAACGGTCATCAAGACCGTCAGTACCACGCGCATGATTGACCGACTGTGCGAGCGCTATCACCTTCCACTCATCGAAACGCCGGTCGGCTTTAACCACATTGCCGACCTGATGATGACACGAGATGTGCTCATCGGCGGCGAAGAGTCGGGCGGCATCAGCATCAAAGGTCATATCCCCGAAGGTGACGGCATTCTCTTTGGGTTGCTCTTGCTGGAAATCGTGGCGGCTTCCGGTGTGATGTTGTCCGAGTTGGTAGATGACTTGCACGCAGACGTCGGCCCGGCGCACTATGCCCGGCGCGATATGAAACTCGCCCACCCCGTCAACAAGAAAGACATGACCGCGCGCCTGACAAACGATGCCCCTCCGCGCATCGCGGGCGTGAGCGTACAGCGCGTGGAATCCAACGACGGGATCAAGTATCTGATGGCCGATGGCGGCTGGCTGCTCATTCGCCCCTCCGGGACAGAACCAGTATTGCGCGTCTATGCCGAGGCGCCGGAGATGCGTATGGCGGAGGCACTATTGGAATATGGGCAAATTGCCGCCGGCACGAGCGGTACAAAATGACGCAGGATGGCTTGTCGCCAGTCGCCAGTGCCAGTGATGCGATCGGCGATGCGCGACATGCGCTACCCAGGAGAGATTTCCCATGTGTGGTATCGTAGGATATATCGGTCCGCGCCAGGCAACGCATGTCATCTTGGACGGACTCAAACGCCTGGAATATCGCGGCTATGACAGCGCCGGCATCGCCGTGATTGGCAATGATGGCTCGATTGCCGTCCGGCGCGAGACGGGCAAGTTGTCCAACCTAGAACGCAAACTGAACGAACAGCCCCTCGAAGGTCACATCGGAATCGGTCACACGCGCTGGGCCACGCACGGCTCGCCGACCGAGACGAACGCTCATCCTCACGCCGATTGTACGGGCGGCCTCGTCGTGATTCACAATGGCATCGTGGAAAACTTCTCTACGCTACGCCAAGAGTTGATTGCCAAGGGACACGTGTTTGCATCCGAGACGGATACCGAGGTGATCGTTCACCTCGTCGAGCAAAACATGCTCGACGGCCAATCGTTTGAGGAGGCAGCACGCACGGCACTTTTGAAGCTCAAGGGTGCGCAGGCGGTCGTGCTGATGAATCGCCACCATCCCGATCGTGTGATCGCTTCGCGCATCGGTAACGCAGGCGGCGTGACGGTTGGCGTGGGGCACGGGGAAATGTTTATCGCTTCCGACCTGCCCGCTATCCTCGAACACACGCGGCAAATGGTATTCCTCCAAAGCCGCCAAATGGCCGTCGTCCTCTGCGACGGTCTGAAGGTGGTGGAGCTCGACAGCGGCGAGCGCGTTGAACTGCCCGTCAACACGATCCCGTATGATCCGGTCAGCGCGGCCAAGGGCAACTATCGTCATTTCATGCAAAAAGAGATTTACGAGCAGGCTCGCTCGGTGACAGACACACTGCGCGGACGAGCTGACTGGCAACATGGACTGGTCTGCCTCGACGAGTTGCATGTGAGTCGCGAGGAGGCCCGCCAGCTCGAAAAGATTCTCGTCGTCGCGTGCGGCACATCGTATTACGCCGCGCTGGTCGGCAAGTTTTTGATCGAACAACTGGCGCGCATCCCCGTCGAGGTGGATTACGGCTCCGAGTTTCGCTACCGCGATCCTATCCTTGGCCCCAACACGGCAGTCCTGGCCATTACGCAATCGGGTGAAACGGCGGACACGCTCGCGGCGATGGAAGAAGCGCGCAACAAGGGGACGCGGCTGTGGAGCATCGTCAACGCCGTCGGCTCGCAGGCGCATCGCCTCTCGGATGGTTTCATTCTGATGCACACCGGGCCAGAGATCGGCGTCGCTTCGACCAAGGCATTCACCGCGTCGTTGGTGGATGAGTACCTGCTGGGCATCTATCTGGGGCAGTTGCGCGGGACACTGGATGCGGCGCGTTTGAAAACGCTTGTGGATGATTTGGCCCGCTTGCCCGATTTGATGGGACAAGTGTTAACCAATGGGCACTCGCGTCACGCGTCGAGCGTTTATGAGGAATTAGCCAATCTCTATCACGACCGCGAGCATTTTCTCTACCTCGGGCGCGGCATCAATTACCCCATTGCGCTCGAAGGTGCGCTCAAGCTCAAGGAGATCAGTTACATTCACGCCGAAGGCTACCCGGCGGGCGAGATGAAGCACGGCCCGATTGCGTTGATTGATGAGAGGATGCCGGTCGTGGCGATTGCTCCGCGCGACAGCGTCTATGACAAAATGGTGAGCCAGATCGAGCAGGTCAAGGCGCGTGGTGGGATCGTCATCGCAGTGGCGACGGAAGGCGACGAAGCGATTCGCCGCAAGGCCGATCATGTGCTGTATGTCCCGGAGACGTCTCCGTTGCTGACACCAGTGTTGACGGTGCTGCAGATGCAACTGCTAGCCTATTACATCGCGATCCGGCGCGGCTGCGACGTGGATCAACCTCGGAACCTGGCGAAATCCGTGACCGTTGAATAGCATATCGTAAGATGACTAATTTTAGGAGGAATTTTATGAACCGCGACTTGGCTCAAATCGAGCGTGTGGAAGAAATCATCCAGACAGCCGGAATCAAATTCGTCAATCTGCAATTCACCGACATTATGGGCATGGTGAAAAGCGTCGGTATCCCGGTGGACATGTGGCAAGAAGTCCTCGACCACGGCTTGTGGTTTGACGGCTCGTCCGTCCAGGGCTTTGCCCGCATCGCCGAAAGCGATATGCTGCTCCACCCCGACCTCGACACATTCGCCGTGATCCCGTGGGACACCGACGTGCCAACCGCGCGCGTGATCTGCGATGTGCATCTGCTCACCAGCGAGCCGTTCCCCGGCGACCCGCGCAATGTGCTCAAGCGCGCGTTGGCTGAAGCGGCCCAGATGGGCTATGAATTCTATACCGGCCCGGAGCTGGAATTCTTTTTGTTCAAGCCCCAGCCCGATGGGTCACTCTTTCCGCTCGTGCCACACGACCAGGCCAGCTACTTTGACGTGAGCACCGATCTGGCTCACTCGGTCCGGCGGCAGATGGTCACGGCGCTGAAAGCCTTCGGCATCACCGTGGAAGCGCTGCACCACGAAGTGGCTGTAGGTCAGCACGAGATTGATTTCAAATACGACAAGGCCCTGCGCACAGCGGATAACGCCGTGACGCTGCGCCTCACGCTCAAGGCAATTGCCCAACGCAACGGCCTGTACGCATCCTTCATGCCCAAGCCTGTGGCGGGCATCAACGGCAACGGGATGCACACCCACCAGAGTTTGTGGAGCAACGGCAAGAACGTGTTTGCCGATCCGAACGACGAGTATGGCCTGAGCAAGATTGCCAAGAAATACATCGCCGGTCAGCTCAAGCACGCGCGCAGCATCTCGGCGGTGATCGCACCGCTGGTCAACAGCTACAAGCGCCTGGTGCCCGGCTACGAAGCGCCCGTCTATCTCAGTTGGGCGCGCACCAACCGCTCGGCCCTCATCCGCATCCCCAAGGTCAGCCCGGGCCGCGTGGCGACGGCGACGCGCATCGAGCTGCGCTGTCCCGATCCCAGCGCCAATCCGTACCTGGCCTTTGCCGTGATGTTGATGGCCGGGCTGGATGGCATCAAGAACGATGTGCCAGTGCCGGCGGCGAATGAGGAAGACCTCTATCACCTCGACGAGACATCGCTGGCGCGGCTCAAGGCCATGCCCGGCTCGTTGGGCGAAGCCATCGAAGAGCTCAAGAGCAGTGAGCTGGTCAAGACTGCGCTGGGCGACCCTCTCTTTGACCGCTACGTGGAAGGCCGGGTGCAAGAGTGGGACGAGTATCGCATGTACGTGAGCCAGTGGGAATTGGAGCGGTACCTGCCGGTGTATTGATAGACACTTGGGGTGCCCTGGGTGATCGTTCGGCGGTAGGGAAGAAAGCCCGACGAGAGGCGAGCGCGACGAGCTGAGGGAGGCGGCCGGCGGCCTCTAACGTTGGACCGAACTGACCTGGACGAGGGAACCGAATCGTCACCGGCCTGGTACGCGAGGGACGCGATGACGTGTACCGGACTGGCGATGCAAATCGGAGAGGAGCAAACCGATCGTAGCCGGGTCGGCCTTGATCGCCTCGCGGACAGGAGAGATGTCTATCCGATGTTCGATGAGGTCTTGCAGCGGGCGCGACAAGGTCTGATCGCCCATGACAAGTGCTCCGACGATTGTGTTCTCGTCCACCAACAAGCGGACTCGATTGATCTCATGTCGCTCGGTAACGACCCAAGCTTCCGACGGAATACGCCAGGCCTCACTGTCGCCACGCGCAAGCGTGAGCAAATCCTCATCACGCCCGCTGCCAATTCCGCCGATGATGGTGGTCGTCAGCCCCGCTAACCGTGTGACGTTAAGAGCAAATCCTTTGACGTAGGGAGTCTGGACGCCCGCCATGTTTGCTCCAGCGGCCTGACCCTGCCTCATCGCCGTAGACCAAAGTGTGTCGAGGGTCGCACGTTTGCTGCGTGGATCGTAGACCTGTGCCACATCGCCCGCCGCGAAAATGTCCGGCGCGCTGGTCTGCATAGACTCGTCTACCAGGATGCCGCGTTCTACTTTAAGGCGAGCCAATTGCGCCAGTTCCATGCGAGGGCGCACGCCGATAGCGACGCCCAAAACGTGGCAGGGGATGTGCTCACCTGCGGTCGTCTCTACACTCGCCAGCGCGCCGTGCTCTCCCACTGCCTGTCCGATCTGGGTATGATAGTGAACGATCACTCCTTGGGCTTTTAATCGGCCTTCGACGATGCGGGATTCCGTCTCGTCCAATACGTTCGACCAATAGCGGTCGCCCCGCAAAAAGTAATGGACGCGCATGCCGCGAGCATTCAGCCCTTCCACCATTTCTAGCGCGGTGATGCCGCCGCCGATCACCACAGCGGTGCGGCCACGCCGGGCCAGCTTGAGGATATGGCGTGCGTCATCCAGGTTGTCCAGCTTGACGATGCCTGCCAGATCACCGCCGGGGAAATCGGGCGTGACTGCCGTTGAGCCAGTTGCCAGCAGAAGCCGATCAAAAGTCAGGTGCTGGCTGTTGGACAGGATGACCTGATGTGGCTCGGGGTACAGACGAGCTGCAGGAACCCGAATCCAGTTGAGGCGCAGTTTGCGCAGATCAGCCTGGCTGCGTGGAAACAATTGTTTTTCCGGGACCGTGCCCGTCAGCATGTAAGCGAGGCCGGGCCGCGAATAAAAGCTGTGCGGCTCTTCAGCGAGCAAGGTGATTTCGGCACTGGCGTCGTGCTGGCGCACAGTTTCCGCCGCCGCAAGCCCGGCGATGCCGGAGCCAACAATGACATAGCGCCGCATCAGTCTTGTTCCACCTCGCCATTAATCGCTGTTGCCCGTCGGATGACACTGGACGCAGTTGGCAAAGTTGGCGATACCATGCTCGACGTGCTTCTGTTGGATTTCGGTGGGGTTGTGGCAGCCATAGCAAGTATAAGCTCCAAAGTTGCCCGGCGTGGTATGACACGTGGCACAAGGGATCGTGCCTCGACCGCCGTGATTCAGCGGAAAAGCATGGTGAAAGGTAGCACCCTGCCAGGTGTTGGTGTTGTGGCACTGCGCACAGTTCGTACCAAACTGGCCCCAGTGAACGGCCGGTTCAGCATGACACGAGACGCACGTCTGCGGCGTATTCTTGAAATCGGTGTTCGTGTGGCAGCGGGCACAGACCACGTTGGTATGCGCGCCTGTCAGCTTGAAAGGAGCTTGATTGTGATTGAACGTGGATGGCTTCCACGCCGCGGGCGTATGGCACTCGGCGCAGTTGGCGCCGAGCGAGCCGTTGTGCGCGTCCTTGCCTCGGTGACAGTCTACGCAGTTCTGCGGTGTGTTTCGAAAGTCGTTACTGGTATGGCAACCGGCGCACGCGACGTTGGCATGCGCGCCGGTCAGCTTGAAAGGAGCTTGATTGTGATTGAACGTGGATGGCTTCCACGCCGAGGGCGTGTGACACTGGGCGCAGTTGGCGCCGAGTGAGCCGTTGTGCGCGTCATTGCCACGGTGGCAATCTACACAGTTCTGCGGTGTGCCCTTGAACACTCCGTTGACGTGGCATTGAGTGCAGGCCACGTTGAGGTGCGCGCCTGTCAGCTTGAACGCGGCGCGGTTATGATCGAACGTCGCCTTTTTCCAGTCGTCGGGAGTGTGACACTGCGCGCAGTTGGCGCCAAACTGGCCGTTGTGCGCATCGTCTTTGCGGTGACAATCTACACAGTTCTGCGGTGTGCCCTTGAACACTCCGTTGACGTGGCACTGAGTGCAGGCCACGTTGAGGTGCGCGCCTGTCAACTTGAACGCGGCCCGATTGTGATCGAAGGTGGCCGGCTTTCAGCCCCCCGGCGTGTGACATTGCGCGCAGTTGGTGCCAAACTGACCGTTGTGTGCATCGTCTTTACGGTGGCAATCCACACAGTTTTGTGGCGTGCCCTTGAAGAGCATGTCGGTATGACATCGGGCGCACGCTGTGTTCGCATGTTGCCCGGCCAGCTTGAAGGCAGACTGGTTGTGGTCAAAGGTAGATGGTTTCCACCCGACCGGTGTATGGCACTGGGCACACTGCGCGCCCAATACACCCTGGTGCGGGTCATCTGACCGATGGCAATCCACGCAGAGTTGCGGTGTGCCTTTGAAGAGCTTGTCGGTGTGGCACCTGGCACAGCCTGTATTCGCGTGCTGCCCGATCAGCTTGAAGGCAGACTGCTTGTGATCGAACGTGGTCGGCTTCCACCCGGCTGGTGAGTGGCACCGGGCGCACTCGCCGAGCGCACCCTGGTGCGGGTCGTCTTGGCGATGGCAATCCATACACGCCGGAGAAGTGCCCTTGAAAATCTCGTCGGTATGACATTTGGCGCACGCCACGTTAGCGTGCGAGCCCGTGAGTTTAAAAGTGGACTGACTGTGGTCGAACGTGGATGGTTTCCAGCCATCGGACGTATGGCACTTGGCGCAGTCAGTGCCCAATGCGCCGTTGTGCGGGTCGTCCTTGCCATGGCAATCTGCACAGCCTTGTGGGGCGCCCTTGAACGTTTTGTCGGCATGGCATTTGTCACACGTCACGTTTGTGTGCAAGCCGGCGAGCTTGAAGACCGACTGAGAGTGATCGAAGGTGGTCTTTTTCCAATCCTCCGGCGTATGGCATTTGGCGCAGTCGCTGCCCAAAGCCCCGTTGTGCGGGTCGTCGTTGCGGTGACAATCGGCGCATTGCTGCGAGATGCCCTTGAAAACATTGTTGACGTGGCATTTCACACACTCGACATCCACGTGTTTGCCCATCAGCTTGAAAACCGATTGATCGTGATCAAACTTGATCTGCTTCCAGTCTTCCGGCGTATGGCACCTGGCGCAGTCGGCGCCAAGCTCGCCTTTGTGCGAATCATCCTGGCGGTGACAGTCCACACACTGAGGTGGAGCGTTCTTAAAGTCTGCGAGCGCATGCACGTTCGCGTGACACTGCGTGCATTGAATGTCGGCGTGCTTGCCAGCCAACGCAAAGGTAAAGACCGAGTGGTTGAAAACGCTCTTGGAAAACCGATCTGTCCCGTTGTGGCATGACAGGCAGTCGTTGCCAAAATCGGTGACATGCGTGGTCACAAAGTCGGCCTGGTAATTGCGATGGCACGTCTCGCACAGGGTGCGATCAAAATGTGCCAAGTCCTTGATGTGGCAGTCAGCGCAGGCAAAGGGCTTGTCGGCGGAAGTGGTCTGGTGACTTGCGAGCGAAAAGCCGAGCACGTCGTGCGGAAAGCTTTTGAAATCCGTGCGGGTGAGCGCTGCCTGCGGGCCTTTGTGCTCGGTGTGGCAGGTGCGGCACAGCAGACCTTCCGGCAATGCGCCGTGCAAGGTATTGGGGTCTTTTATTTGAGTCTGGATGTTGGTATGGCAGGCCAGACAGCGCCCCTCCATCTTTTCACCGCCCCACGGCGGCGTATGGCAGGCTGAACAGCGGCCACCGATTTCGGAGTGCGAGGCCACGCCGCCCAATTGCAGGCCATTGCGCCCTACGGCGTTGAGCGGCCCAGGGTTGAACATCATGCCGCCAGTCGCCAAGGCGGCGCTGGTGAGAGCCAGCACCGCGATCACTCCAGAGATGATGCCTAATGGGGTAAGGCAGCCAATGCGTCGCATAGGTTGTTTGCCTCACTTGAGTAAAGTGGCCAGATAGATGGTCGCACCGATGTGAACGAACGCCATCAAAAATAGTGCGACGCCCAAAGGAACGTGAATCGTGTGCCAGATCGCCAGCAGTCTGCGAGCCCTCGCCAACGATCGAATCTGTCGCTGCAGGCGGCGGCGTTCCTGCACCATCTGCTTGATCCGGACGGCCTGCCGGCGGCCTTCCGCATCCAGCCGCCGCGTCTCTTGCCAAAGTTCAAGTTGATGCTCCAGGTACGCAAAGGTGCGACTCAGCGGTGTGCCGCTCCGGGGACTGGCCGGAACTGTCACCCATCGAGAGCGCAGAGAAGCCGCTGTCGTCGAACGGTTGGCGCTCGACGCCTGAAGTTGGGCATCGGCTTGCGCGATTTTGGCTTGCAAGTCGTCCAGTGTCATCTCGGCACCATCCACTGTGCGTGGTATTGCGGTGTAAATGTAGCGGCCGATGAAACAACTCACCACGATGACGACGGTGAGAAGCATGACGATTCCCGCCAGGCCATTAAACTTCCAGGAGGTGTGAAGCAGCACCATGTACGGCCCGACGATGCCGGTAAAGATATGAACTTGCAGCCACGTGCTCATCCGGCCCAACGCCGGTCCTCGCATGCGCTTGCGCAGTGAATACAGCGTCTCGGTCGCCAGCATCAGGACAAAGCCCAGGACGCCAATGCCGTGCCCGACCAGGCTGCTGGCACGTGGCAACCCGTTCCGCGCAAAAGGCAGATACACCCCTGTGACGACGATTACACCGGCCAGCGCCAGGTAAAGCTCGTAGGTTCTACGCACGGTTCCAAGCGCCCCTTGTGTTGAAAAGTTCAGGCCAACAAGTCAAACAGATTGATGCGCTCAAAGCTCAGCACACCGCGCGGGCAGCGGGCCACGCACTCGCCACAGGTGAGGCAGTGACTATCGCTGATGGGTTGTCCCCGCCAGGCATGACTGCGCACATCAATGCCGATAGGACAGTTGTAGGAGCAGATGCCGCATTGAACACATCGCACTGCCTCTGGCACGATGTAACCCTCAGACAGCACAACGTATCGTTTGAGGTCAAAATGCAAGGATTGAGTTTGAGATGACATTACTCAGAAGTCGTGATAAAGCTAAAAAAGTAACGGGTGAGGGTTTTGCGTAAATGTCTTTGCAATAAGGACTTTATTCATACCCATCACAACCAAGCCATTACTTTGCAGGCCTGGCTGCGACTTTTCTATAGCCGAGTGTTAGTGATCGTTTGGAATCGCCTTGAAGGCACAAGTGGAAAGGAGTAAGATGCGCGCAGCGAGACAATTGCTCATTGTCGTCATGTTGATTGGTTTGGCGAGATGGGGGCTGAGTCCGGCAGCAGCCGATTCACCCAAGCCCGGCGAGAATCTCTTACAGGATCCCAGCTTTGAGGAATACTGACGCTGGAATACGTGGGATTACTCGATCGTCGTCAGGGATCCAGGGAAAGGGCATCCGATGAACACGGACCAGTCATTTGGTACGCCGTATTTTGGGCCGTCCGAGTCAAAATGGGACAAGGAACGTCCTCGCCAGGACGAAGGGGGGGCGGGCGAAGTATCAGGCGAGGCCTACTGGAGATTCCGCGCGGGTTATTACCAGACCGTGGATGCCCCGCCAGGATCGCGTGTCCGGTTTAGCGTGTGGGTGAACGGCTTTTGCGAGGACGAAGTGCGCGCCAGGTGCCCGGTGATCCTCAAGGCCGGTATTGATCCAAGTGGTGGATATGATTGGCAGTCGAGCAGTATCCACTGGGTCGCGACGGAGGTTGCCGATCAAAAATACGTGCAACTCACGACCGAAGCGACGGTGGGGCCCAGCGGCAGTGTGACAGTGTTCACCTGGGGTGAGCCGACCTTTGCAGTGGTCTATACTGCCGCCTATTTTGACGAGGCGAGTCTAGTGATCCTTCCCGCGTCAACGTCCGCACCGGTCACACCAGCGAACACTCTCACAGCTACGCCAACGATTATATCCGCATCGGCTACCCCATCTGAGGTGGTGCCAGCGCCAATGACCCAATCCAAAGTTACGCTCACACCCATAGCCGTGTCACCGGCCGCGCCTCGATCCACTCTTCGTTCGCACCATGATGATGAAGGGGAGGATGAGCCATGAATCTGCGTAAGAGATTACAATCGCCACAGCGCTGGGGTCTACCGGCATCTCAGCGGGTTCCACTCGAAGGCCTGTATAGGCGCGGCCTGGACGACACTGCCGGCGGCGCCTCTGATATAGACCGTCCATTCGACTGCCCCGGCGCAAGCTGGCAGGGCTTGCGCCGGGGCGCTCAGGCGGTTGTCCATTCGTTGCCGAACAGGGCCGGGCTGTATCGCACGCCGCCCGGTTCTTTGACCGACCGGCGTCAGCGGGTCACGCATGGCTACCCCGCGGTGTTGGCCTGTCAGAGCATCTGCTGCATCGCGGATGCAGGCCTGGATGACCAAAAGTTCTTTGAATATTGCGGCGCTCAACGGGTTGACTTCATCATTCGCGCCGCCAACGACCGCTGGGTTGAGGTGTTCAACGAACGACTGAACCGCTGGGAACGTGAGCATTTGAAAGACCTAGTAGACTCCGTGCCGGGCTGCTTGGGCTTTGCCACATCTTTCACCCACGCGGGCAAAGTCGTGCAAGCGCGCGTCATTCTTGACTGGTTCAAGATACGGATACCCGAGACACACCAAATCCTGTGGGTCGTCGCGGCCCAGACTGAGGGCTTCCCTGACCCGTTGGTGCTGTTCACCAATCGACCTGTCTCTAGCGCGTTGGAGGCCTAACAGGTCTATCGCGATTGGCGGTACCGCCCGAATATTGAACACCTGTATCGCTTCATCCAAGAAGATGGCCTGGATGTTGAAGAAATCCAAGTCCAGACGATTGAACGACAACGCCGCACCTTTGTCTTGGTGCTGGCAGCCGCTTTGTTTGCGCTACGCGTGCCTGGCGTCTGGCGACCCGAAACCGTCGCATTCCTGCGCATGTTGGGCAGTAGTACCGCCGGCACTGCGATGGATCGTCACTGCCCCTACGAAATCTTGATCGGCCCGCACCGCGTCTTGAGTACCTTATCACTCTTGTCTGCCTGGGCCCACGGCGCTTGATGCACGTAGAACTCACCCTACTGGCGTTTAGCACTTGACCGAATAGTTATGGGTAATCACCAGAAAAACTCGACGAAAAAGATGCGAAAGGCGCTACTGCTGCTGTTCGGGACGACCTTCAGGTTAGAAGATGGTGGTAACGCCTTGATTGTTCTCCCATACACGGTTGAATCAGTGCGTTGATGTCTGCATGTCGTGAGCAGACCTCGTGCTTGCAAGGTTGCCAGCCGACGGTCAATGCAGAATCTTGCTCAAGAAGGCCTTGGTGCGTTCTTCCTTCGGCGCAGCGAACAACCCTTCCGGGGTGGTCTCCTCGATGATTAAACCTTGATCCATGAACACAATGCGCTGTGCAGCCGCCCGCGCAAAGCCCATTTCGTGA